>ERZ1034915.397-NODE-397-length-30212-cov-19.237358_pt1 | contig 30212 bp, 26 predicted proteins | sample MGYA00520592_ERZ1034915 | MGnify/ENA primary metagenome ERZ1034915 (study PRJEB33766, sample SAMN09781787) | gut metagenome | biome: gut microbiome | host: Homo sapiens | place: Madagascar | study: EMG produced TPA metagenomics assembly of the PRJNA485056 data... | reverse complement strand
GTCATTGTTCGGCACCTCCATTATCGGTTAATAAGCCTCCCTCGCGCTTGCAGGCTGCCCGCGAAAATGGGCATAAAAAATAAACCCGCAAAAGAGGTGTTACTATAGTACCACAACTGCGGGTTTACGTCAAGAGAATTTACAAATTTTTTTGCGTTGCTTGGAGAGGAATGTCGATCTCCTCCCCCAAAGTAAAGCTGTAGATGGTCAATTTGGTCACCGGTACAGCCAAACGCTGGGCAAAAGCGCGGCGGTACAGCTGCAATTGCGCGGCGTATTCCTTTATATAAAAGGCAGCATCGCGGCTGCGGTCGGTCTTGTAGTCCAAAATTTCGGCGTGGTCGTCGTAGACCAGCACCAGGTCGGCAATGCCCTGCACCAGCACCTCAGCCTCGCACTCCCCTGCTTCGGGGGTGATCTGCGCAGCGGGCAGGGCGGTGATGAACGGTTCCTCCCGCAGTACGGCCCTGGCGTGGCGGATGCGCCGCCAGACGGCACTTTCAAAAAACGGGCGCACGTGGTCCAGGTCCAGTTTGTCGGCCAAGCCTGCATCCAGCAGGCGGGCATCGATCTGGCGCTGCACCTCGGCGTCCAGGTCGGGCGCGGTGCCGTCGAAGGGGACGCTCTGCATAAAGGCGTGGATGGCGGTGCCGCGCTCGGCCCCGGTCATGCCGGTCTTTTGCAAAAAGGCAGGGCGCTCCAGTGCCACGGGCCGCGCGGCGTGGGCCACGGCGCTGACACTGACCTTGGCCGGGATCTTTTGCAGCGGGGCGCGGGGGCTGCGCCAGGCAAAGCTTTGGCGCAGGGTGTCCAGAAGGGCTTCGTCCGGCGCGGGCGCGGGGGCCGGTTCCGGCGCGGGGGCCGCCTCGGGCGCAGGCAATACCTTTATAGTAAGCGGCATGCGGGTGGGCAGGTAGTGGGGCAGCAGGCCGGTGTAGGCCCACAGCGCGTCACTGCTGGGATGCAGCAGCACGGCGGTCAACAGCCAGCCCGCCCAGCTGGACATGCCCTGCATGGCTTCGGGGCCGGTGGCCTCGGCGTGGGCGCAGAGGGCGGGTGTTTTCAGCGAGCTGGCTGCCTTTTTCAGCGGTATCGTGATAATCAGCGCATCCTGGGCGCGGGTCAGCGCCACGTACAAAACGCGCATCTCCTCGCTCAGCGTTTCGGTGCGGATGGCCTGGGCCAGCGCGGCGTAGGGCAGCGTTTTGTACCGCTTGGCGGTGCTGCCCGCCCGCAGCATGACGCCCACGCCCAGTCTGCTGTGGGTCAGCACTGGGCGGATGGCGTCGCTCTGGTTGAACTGGTGGGAGGTGTTGGCCACAAAGACCACCGGGAACTCCAACCCTTTGGAGCGGTGCACCGTCATGATGCTGACGCAGCCCGGCCGGGTCTGACCGCCGGTGCTTTGGGTCAGGCCGCCGTTTTGCCGGGCGGCATCCATGGCGCGGATAACCCCCGGCAGGCCGGTGCGCCCGGCAGAAGCCGCCCAGGCGCAGAAGGATTGCAGGTCCTCCCGGCAGCGGGCACCCTCAGGCAGGGCCCCCACGGCGGCTAAGTACCCGGTGCGCGCCAAAAGTTCCTCCAACAGCGCGTCCACCGGCAGGGTGCGGGCCAGACGGCGGAACTCGGCCAGCGTTTCCAAAAACGGCGCAAACCGGGGCTGGCCGCCGTACAGCACCGCGCCGTACAAACTGCCCTCAGGGCAGGCACCGCGCAGGGTGACCAGATCGTCGGCGGTGTACGGGAACATGGGGCTGAGCAGCACCGCCGCCAGCGGAATGTCCTGGGCGGGGTTGTCGATGACCCGCAGCAGTGCCGCAAAGGGGCGGATGTGGGGCTCGTCCAGCAGGTCCGCTGCCGTATCGGCAAACACGGGGATACCCGCAGTGCGCAGGGCGGCTTCATACACGGCAAAATCGCCGCGCCCGCGCAGCAAAATGCAGAAATCATCGTAGCGGCAGGGGCGCTGGCCGGTCTTGTCGCGCACGACAAAACCCTCGGCCATCATCTCCCGGATGCGGGCGGCAATGGCGGCGGCGTCCCCCTCGGCCCCGGCACCGTCGATGACATCGACCTCGCAGAAGCCGCGGTAATCGGTAGTTTTGCTGCCCACCACAAGGCGCTGGCCGTCGCCGTAGGCAACACCGCCCAGGCCTTGAGAGAAGAACACCTCAAACAGATAGTTGATGCCCGCAATGACCCCCGGCGCACTGCGGAAGTTGGCATCCAGCGCCAGCGAGGCAGGCTGCGGTGCGGGCTGGGGGTAAGCCTGCCAGCGCTGCTGTTTGTCCACAAACACCTGTGGGTCGGCCTGGCGGAAACGGTAGATGCTCTGCTTGATGTCGCCGACGAAGAAGAGGTTGTCCCCTTCCGGCCGAGCCAGCGCAAAGTAGATGGCATCCTGCAAGGCGTTGGTGTCCTGATACTCGTCCACCAGCACGGCCGAGTAGTGGCTGCTGACGGTGCGGCACAGCGGCGTGCGCTGGTTGTCGGGCGTCAGCAGCAGGTCCAGCGTCAGGTGCTCGAAATCGGCATAGTCCAGCAGCTTTTCTTCGCACTTGGCGGCAAAGCAGGCATCGGCGAACTGCTGGGTCACCCGCACCAGCGCGGCTACCAGGGGCGCGGCGCGGCGGCGGTCAGCAGCGTATTCCTCGCCGGTACACAGCAAAAAGTCGGTGCGCAGGCTTTCGATTTGCTTTTTGGCGCGGGCGCGCAGCTCACTGGCCGCAAAGGCGCAGGGGTTGCCGTCCTTGCCGCCCTTGATGCGCCCGGCCCGCCGCCAGGCGGTGTCGAACTCGCCCAGCGCGGCCACGGATCTATCCCAATCGCCTTTCTCAAGTACCTGGCACAGCCAGGTCACGCGGTCGGCATCCTCCTGCAAAACGGCGGTGTAGGCAAAGTCGGCGGCCTCGTCTTTGGCGGCGGTGCGGGCCGCAGCCTGCAGCAAGGCGCGGGCGCCCTGAGTGCGCTGCAAAGAGATAGCCAGCAGATTCTGCCCCCAGGGGGTGTCCTGGGGCGGGGTGTCCTGCTGCCACATGGCGGCAAACTGCTGCAGCACCTCGGCCGGGTGGGGCAGAGCACGGCTGAAATGGTACAGCTCCAGCACGGCGTTGCCGGCGGTATTGTCAGTGCGGCCCCGGTCGTAGAGGTCCGCAAAGGCGCGGAAATCTGCATCGGTGTAGGCCGATTCCAAAACGGCGGAAAGTGTCTCCTGCTCAATGCGGGCCAGCTCAGCTTCCTCGGCGGTGGTAAAGTCCGGTGGCACATCCAGCGCGGCAAAGTGCTGCTGCACAAAATGCAGGCAGAAGGCATCCACCGTGCCGATGGCTGCCCGCTGCAACAGCAATTGCTGGCGGCGCAGGCGCATGTCTCCGGGGTGGGTGCGTACTTCCTCGGCCAGGCGGGTGGTGATGTCCGCCCGCAGTTTGGCGGCGGCTGCGTTGGTAAAGGTCATGATGAGCAGGCTGTCGGCCTCCACGGGGTGGATCGGGTCGGTGATGAGGCCCACCACCCGCTCGACCAACACGCGGGTCTTGCCGGAACCGGCGGCCGCCGACACCAGCAAACTGCCGCCCCGGGCCGTAATGGCGGCCGATTGGGCGGGGGTAAATTGTATCTTGGCAGATTCAGGCATAGGCCAGCTTCCTCGTTCTCGTCATTCTTCAAAAGGTTCGTCCGGCACGGCGGGGGTGCGCTCGTGCTCGCCGTCCCGGTGGCGGCAGGCCATGCGGAACTCGCAGTAGGTGCAGGGGCTGCGGGCACCGGAACACAGCGGTTTGGCGTCGATCTCGCCACCGTACAAATCCTGCGCCATTTGGGTCAGCAGGCCGTCCAGGTGGTCGCGGATGCGCCGCAGCTTGGCTTCGTCGGCCAGCCTCCCCTTGCTGTTGGTGATGCGTCCGGTCTTTGCGCTGAAATTCAGCGGCACAAACTCCCCTGTCCCCCTGGTGTCCATGGCGCGGTAGATACTCTCATTATCCAAAAGCAGGCCGTTCAGCGGGTAGGTGGGCTGCAGGTCGGCATCTTCGCCGGACACTTCCTGCCGGGGCACGCTCTCGGGTGCGGGGTCAGCCAGCAGGTATTCTACGCCGGCGGCGGCAGGGGCCGGGAACAGCGAATTGCCGTTGCGTTCCAGCGTAAACAGATACAAAAGCATCTGGCAGTCCAGCCCGCAGTAGACTTCTTTGAGCTGGAAGTCCTTGCCGCCGGTCTTGTAGTCCACCACCCGCAGGTAAGTGCGGCCGTCGCCGGGCAGCGGCATGGCGTCCACACGGTCGACGGTGCCCACCACGCGGATGGTGTGCCCTGCCCCGTCATCCAAGCGCACCGGCTCGATGCGCGGGGCGTCGGGGTCGTCGCCGGGGCGGTCATCGATGCGCAGCTCAAAGGCCACCGGCTGAAAGCCCGACTGGCGCAGGTCCCGCTGGATGAACCCCAGCAGGTTAACGAGGTTACGGCGGATGCGCTCCACTAAATACTGCATGCGCACGGTGGCGCCGGGCAGATTGGCGGTGACGTACTCGTCCACCAGACTGTCCACAAGGGCTTGCAATTCCTCGGGCGTCAGGTCCTTAAAGGCGGCGCCCTGGCGGCGCAGGGCGTTTTCCAGCACCCAGTGGGTCAGCGTGCCGCTGATGTTGGGGGCCAGCTCGGCCTTTTGGCGCGGTGCGGCCCGCAGAATGTACTGCAAAAAGTAGCCGAAGGGGCAGGTCTGGTATTTTTCAAACCGGGTGGGACTGATGCGCAGCTCCCGTCCCAGCAGCTTTTCCAGCGCGGCGGTGTTCTGCACTTTGGTGGGCGCATCGGGGTCGTCCTGGGCAATGCGTACCACGGCGGCGTACCCGGTGGAAAGCTCGCCGGTCTTTTCGGCTTCGTCCAGCGCGGTGCGAACAGCGGCACCGGCGGCGCTCTGGGCCGGGTCCTGGGTCAGCACGCCCAGCACATCCAGCGCGGCGGCGGGGGCGGCGGCCAGCTCGGCGGCGGTGGGCTGCACAAAAGGTGCCTGCAGCAGGTTCAGCACCGGGGCCAGTGCGGCGCTGGCGGGGTCAGTATCCTCGGCATGGGCGGCACCGGGCCAGCTGAGCCAAAGGAACCGCTGCGACACCGTGAGGGCCTTGTAAAAGCAGATGCCCTCGCGCAGGACTTTATTTTCAAAACAGTCGGGCAGTTCGGCCCCTTGATGGATCATCAAGTCGCGGTCGGCATGGGTCAAAAGGCCCTGGTCGCCGGGCGTCTGGGGGAACTCACCCTCCAGTAGACCCACCACAAACACAGCGTCGGTCTCCGGCAGGCGCATACGGCCCGCGGTGGTCAAGATCACACTGTCCAAACTTTGGGGGATATGCCCCATGTCGGTGGTGCGCAGCAGCAGCGTGAACAGTTCGGCGTAGTCGGCGGGGGCGAGCACTTCGTCCCCCAGCAGCAGGGCCAGCTGGTTCAGCAGGTCCATGACCACGTTCCACTCCCGCAGCACTTCGTCCGCTTCGGGCAGGCGGCCCTGGGCACGCAGCGTTTCGGCCAGGGCGTTGAGGGTGTCCTCGGCCCCCAGGGCTTGTAAAAATAGGTAGAGCTGTTTGGTCAGCGCGGCGGCCCCGACGTTTTTGGTGCGGGGCAGAAAGTCTGCGACCCGCTCCATCACAAAGGCGCGGGCGGCTTCGGCGTCCGCCAAGGTCTGGCGGTCCTGCTCTTTATCGGTGCCCGCGTACCCGGCAGCGCTGCGGGTGAAGGGCTCACGCCAATCGGCGGCGCGCAACGGCCAGGTGTAAGCATAGTTTTCCAGTGCGCACTGCTGCTGTTCCGGCAGGTCGACGAGGCCGGTCTTGAGCAGACGCAGCAAACTGCGGCTGGAGACACCGCCGCGGGCCAGGTCCAGCGCGGCATGCACGGCGCGGGCGGGGGCGGTGTTCTCCGGCGTGGTGGCTTCGTCACAAAACAGCGGGATGCCCTGCAGGCGGAATTCGTACCGCAGTGCGCCAAGATACCCGGCGGTGTCGCGGCAGATGACCGCCATGCGGCTGTAGGGCACTCCGGCGCGGGCACGGACGGCGATGGCGGCGGCCACGGCCTTGGCCTCGGCCTGGCGGCTGGCGGCGGCATAGCAGACGATGGCCGGGTCGGCTGGGTCCACCGTGCAGTCCGGCGTATAGGTCGGGTCGGCCAGCAGCAGGTTCAGTTCGGCCAGCGCGGGGACGCCGGCGTGGCGCTTGTCCTCGGTCAGAACTACCGTGCGGGTGGGCACGTTGGCATCGGCGGCCATCCGCTTTAAGCCGGCAATCACCCGCTGCACGCCGCTGAACAGCCCCATGCCCCCGGCGGTGTCCTGTTCGCCATCGCAGCACAGGCAGACGGTCACATCCGCCACCGGCAGCATGGCAGCCAGCAGGGCGCGTTTGGGCGCGTTGAAGGTATCAAACTCATCCATGTACACGGCGCGGCCCGCAAAAAAGCTGGCATCCAGCATCTGCGCCGCCAGCTGTTGGCGGTCGCCGGGATCCATGGCCGTCTGGGCCAGCTGGGCCTCGTAGGAGCCGTAGATCAGCGAAAGTTCTTCCAGCTTTTCCTGGTCAGCCCCCGGCAGGCGGGCATAGGCGGCCAGCTGGTCGGGGGTGATGCCGGCACTTTTCAGTTCCTCGATGGTCTGGGCGGCTTTCTCGCAAAAAGCGGCGCTGCGGCGCTGGCGGTTGTAGTAGACGACTTTGTCCAGCAGGCTGTCCGCCGCACGGCGCACCAGCAGGGCACGGCCGGCTTCGCTCAGGGTCTCCACGGCCGCACCGCCGTAACGGCGCAGCAGTGCTTCCGCCAGCGAGGTGAAGGAGTAGCTTTCCACGTAGGCGGACAGGCTGTCGCCCAAAATATGGTAGAGCGTCCCCTCGGTGGAGGAGGTGAACTGTTCCGGCACGATGAGCAGGCTGCGCTGGCCGTTTTCGGCGCGGGCGCGCAGCTCGGCCAGCATCCGCCGGGATTTCCCGCTGCCGGAGGGGCCTAAAATGAATGTGAGCATGGAGTGTTCCTTTTTTACTGTTGAATCCAATTTTTCACCGCGTCCACCACCGCAAACCGGACCTCATACCGCCCAAACACCAGGGCGTTTTCGGCCTGGGAGGGGTACTTGGCCTGGGCACCGGAGACACAGAGTGCGGGGTACAGCACACAAAACCAGTTGTGGCCTTTCCCCTCCCCCAGCTCCACCCGCAGCGCGGTGTAGCGCCCGCCCGGCAGGGCGAAGCTGCCGTAATCCCGCGGGGCAAAATCCAGCCGTTCCAGTTTCAGCCGGGCAGTCTGGTGGCTGTGGGCTTTGTACAAGGCCTGCTGTGCGGCCTGGTGCAGCACGGGCAGCGCCTGCCGCAGGGCGGCTTCGGCCCCGGTGGTGGTGCCGGCCTGCAAAACGCTGTCGGGCAGGGCGGCCAAAATGGCATCCCGCACCTGCAGCTTGACCAGCTGATCCTCCAGCGTGTCGCTGTTGGCCAAAATGTGCAGCCGCACCGTGTCGGCGCAGACGCGGTCGGCTACCTGGCGGCGGTGGGCGGCGAAAGCTGTAAGTAAAACCGTAAGTGCGAACCCCAGCGCAAAGCCAAGCTCCAGCACGCGGCGCTTTTTTTTCAGTTTTTTCAGCATACAAGTTCTCCCCTTTCGCAGACAGTATGGGCGAAAAGGGAGCATTTGAATCAACTATTTTTTCTCAAACATCTGGCGGCGCACCGTGACACGCGGCCCACCGTGGGTGGGGCGGCAGAGGTAGCACTGCTTGTAACTGGGACGCAGGGCGGCCAGGGCATTGCGGGCGGCGGTCTCGTCGTCGAACACGCCAAATACAGCCGCACCGCTGCCGGTCATCTGGGCGGTCAGGGCACCATGCTCCCGCAGGGTGGCACAGATGGAAGGGGTCTCCACCGCGCCGGAGCAGTGCTCCAGCGCATTGCCCGCTGCGGCGCAGACGGCGCGCAGGTCCTCGGCGCGGATGGCCTGCTCCTGGGCTTCGCAGTTCGGGTGGACCGGGCTGCCCATCGTGTCATACCGGGCAAAGGCCTCGGGGGTGGAAACGCCCACGCTGGGCATTGCCACCACGAACCAGCAATCCGGGCAGGGCGGCAGGGCCTTCATCAGGTCGCCCACACCGCGCACGCGGCAGGTGCCGCCCAGCAGTGCAAAGGGCACGTCAGCCCCAATGCCCGCGCCGATGGCGCACAGCTCGCTCATCGAAAGATGGGCGTCGTACAGTTCGTTCAGGCCCACCAGCACACCGGCGGCGTCGGCACTGCCGCCCGCCATACCGGCGCGCACCGGCACCCGCTTGTAGATGGTCATGTCCACACCGGCCAAAAGCCCCGTGTAGCGGAAAAAGGCCACGGCGGCCTTGATGGCGGTGTTTTTATCGTTGACCGGCACAAAACTGCCCGGCAGCGTCAGCAAAAGCGTATTGCTGCGGCGCAGCGTGATTTTTTCGTATAAATCGATGGTCTGCATGACCATGTCCAGGTCATGGTAGCCGTTGGGCAACGTGCCCACCACGTCCAGCGAAAGGTTCAGCTTGGCCGGGGCCAGCACGGTTACGGAACGTTTTAACATGGCGCTCACTTCTCCCATCCGTGTTCGTGCAAAAATTCGCGGATACGCTTCATCGCGGTCTGCAGGTGATCCACGCTGTAGGCGTAGCTGATGCGGGCGTAGCCTTCGCCCGATGCACCGAACGCGCTGCCGGGGATGATGGCAACTTCCTTTTCCCGCAGCAGCTGCTCGCAGAATTCGCTGCTGGTCAGGCCGCTGATCTGAATGGACGGAAAGACGTAAAACGCGCCCCGCGGCTCAAAGCAGGTCAGGCCCATATCGTTGAGTGATTTCACTACATAACGGCGGCGGCGGTTGTATTCGTCACGCATCATCTCGATCTGGTCGTCGCACTGGCGCAGCGCCGTGATGGCGGCGTACTGGCTGGTGGTGGGGGCCGACATGATGCAGCTCTGGTGAATTTTCGTCATCACCTTGATGAGCGGCGCAGGACCCGCGGCGTAGCCCAGCCGCCAGCCGGTCATGGCGTAGGATTTGGAGAAGCCGTTGACTACGATGGTGCGCTCGGCCATGCCGGGCAGCGAGGCAATGGACACATGACGGTCGAGGCCGTAGGTCAATTCGGAGTAGATTTCGTCCGACAATACGACAACATTTGTCTCCCGCAGGACGGCGGCGATCTCCTCCATCTCGGCGGCGCTCATCACAGCGCCGGTGGGGTTGTTGGGGTACGGGAAGATCAGCAGCTTGGTCTTGGGCGTTAGGGCGGCCCGCAGCTGGTCGGCAGTCAGGCGGAACTGATCCTCGGCGCGGGTGGCAATGTGCACCGGCACGCCGCCGGTCAGCTGGGTGATCGGCTCGTAGCAGACGAAGCAGGGCTCCGGGATGATGACCTCATCCCCCGGCTGCACCAGGGCGCGGATGGTCAGGTCGATGGCCTCGCTGCCGCCGACGGTGACCAGGACATTTTCCTCTTTATAGTGCAGTTCAAACCGGCGAGCCAGGTAGTTGCAGATCTCGCTGCGCAGTTCTTTTAAGCCCGCGTTAGCGGTGTACTTGGTACGGCCCAGTTCCAGGCTGCGGATGCCGGCATCGCGCACGCTCCAGGGTGTTTTGAAGTCCGGCTCGCCCACACCCAGAGAGATGCAGTGGGGCATATCGGCTGCCAGGTCAAAGAACTTGCGGATGCCCGAGGGCCGCATGGATTTCGCGGCAGGCGCAAGCAGTTCATCGTAGTTGATCACAGGACGGTACACTCTCTTTCATCGGGTTCTTCGGGCAGATACAGGCGGCCGCCGCGCTTGTAGGGGCGCAGCACAAAGCTGGTGGCGGTAGAGAGCACGTCGTCCAGCGGGGACAGGCGCTTGGCCACGAAGATGGCGATCTCCTGGAAGCTGCGGCCCTTGATGATGACCTGCAGGTCGTAGCTGCCGCTCATCAGCAGCACGGTGTCCACCTCGTCAAACTGGGCGATGGTCATGCCGATATCGTCGAAGCCGCGGGCCTTGTGGGGGGTCACGCGCAGCTCGATCACAGCCTCGACCAGGTTGACCCCGGCCTGCTCCCAGTCGATGAGGGTCTCGTAGCCGCGGATGTAGCCTTTTTCGGCGGCTTCATCCATCATGGCGGCGACCTCCGTGGGGGTCTTATCCAGCATGGCGGCAATATCCTCAATGGGCATACGGGCGTTCTTTTCCAAAATGCGAAGCAGTTCTTCCATAATGATACACCTCTACAATCGTGCTATATACAGATAATTATAGCATAGATGGAGTGGAAATGCCAAGATTTTTTCAGTGGCCATAAAACAAAAGAGCATGCACCGGATGGGTGCATGCTCTTTGATGAATATGACGCGTGGTTGTAGGGGCGGATGCTTGCATCGACCCCTACGGTTATTCAGAGGTGCTGTCGGCGTTATCGTCAGTGCTATCCCCGCCGTCCTCGGCCGGGGCATCCTCGCTGTCGGCGGAGGTGTCCTCCTCCGCGCTCGTGTCCGAAGCGGCATCGTCGTTCAGCACGGTGCTGGTGTCGGCCATGGCGTTGCCCAGCTGGTCTTCCACCATGCTCTGGGCATCCTGCGGCACGTTGGCCGTGGGGGCCGGGGTGGCGGTGGCTTCGGGTTTCATCTCACTCTCCTGCAGGGCGCTCAGGTACCATTCGTGGTTGCTGCCCTGGGTGAAGACGTAATCCATATACTTGGTGGGGGTGGTGGGCGCGGTCAGCGAAAGCTCCCCGTTGGAGGAACTGTTCGTGGCGGTGGGGATGTAACCCACGGTCACATACTGCTTGCCGTCCGCTTTCCAGATCTTCTCTACTTCCGGCGTGTACTGCGCCACCGAGCTGGTGACGGGCACCAGGTAGCCCTGCTTTTCCTCGTCATACTGATAAGAAAATACGTCGGTGCTGAAGCTACCGTCGTCCACGGTGTAATCCGGCCCCAGCAGGTTGGCAATGTAGGTGTCGATCTCCAGCTTGGGGATGATGGCCGAGCCGGTGTCGGGGTCACGCTCGTACTGGTCCAGATTGCCGCCGCTGTTCTGCACCTGATAGACGGTGCCCCAGATGGCGGCCTGCTTGAAAACGCCGGGGTCTACGCTGGATACATCGCTGAAAGCCAGCGGGTCCAGCATGACCATACCGAACAGGCGGTCCTCGTAGGCTTTGCGGCGGTCGGAATCATCCAGCACGCTGCGCAGCAGGCTGACCACCCAGCCAAGCACGGTGAAAAGACCAATGACAGCCAGCAGCAGCGCTACGCCGCCTACGATCTGCCGTGCCAGACGGCGGTTATTGCGGATATGTTCTTCTTTGTAATTTGCCATTTCGGATTAGGTGCTCCTTTGGGAGAATGAGAAATGCACAGCGCAATTACTTGTTTTTGTACATCTGCTCGTAGTATTTCTGGTAGTCGCCGCTGGTGACATGGGCCATCCAGTCGGGGTGTGCCAGGTACCAGTCAATGGTCAGCACGATGCCTTTCTCAAACGGGGTCTCGGGGTACCAACCCAGATCTTCCTTGATCTTGGTGGGGTCGATGCCGTAACGGCGGTCGTGGCCCAGACGGTCGGCCACGTGGGTGATGAGCTCCTCGCTGATGCCCTCGTCCTTCAGGCGGTCATGCAGCTGGGCAATGACGGTCTTGACGATGAAGATGTTCGGGCGCTCGTTGTGGCCGCCGACGTTGTAGACCTCGCCGTCCTTGCCGCCATTGGCGACCATGTCGATGGCCTTGCAGTGGTCCATAACATACAGCCAGTCGCGGATCTGCATACCGTCGCCGTAGACGGGCAGCGTCTTGTGCTGCTTGGCGTTGTTGATGAGCAGCGGGATCAGCTTCTCGGGGAACTGGTAGGGGCCGTAGTTGTTGGAACAGCGGGTAATGTTCATCGGCATGCCGTAGGTGTCGTGGAACGCCTTGACGAACATATCGGCGCTGGCCTTGGAGGCAGAGTACGGGCTGTGGGGGCACAGCGGGGTCGTCTCCATGAAATAGCCCTCGGCACCCAGTGCGCCGTAGACCTCGTCGGTGGAAACCTGCAGGTATTTTTTGCCTTCCTTCCAGGTCTTGGCGGCGGCGTCATACCAGGCATCCTTGCAGCACTGCAGCAGGTTGACCGTGCCCAGCACGTTGCTCTCGACGAAGATCTCGGGGTTCTTGATGCTGCGGTCCACGTGGCTCTCGGCCGCAAAGTTGATGACGTAGTCGGGGTCGTACTTTGCGATCAGGTCGGTCACAAGCGCCTTATCGCAGATGTCGCCCTGTACAAAGATGTGGCGGGCATCGTCCTCGATGTCCTGCAGGTTCTCGAGGTTGCCGGCGTAGGTCAGCTTGTCGAGGTTGACAAGGCGGATGTCCTCATACTTTTCCAGCATGTAGTGGACAAAGTTCGAGCCGATGAAACCGGCGCAGCCGGTCACAAGATAGGTTTTCATATATTAAAGTTCTCCATTCCAGTTTGCAAAAAAGTCCTTGAGGGCGTCCTGCCAGTCGCGCATCTCGTCGCCGACGGTGCAGCGCAGCATCCGGTTTTCCAGTGCGCTCCACGCCGGGCGGCTGGCGCTGGCGGGGTTGGCGGCGGCATACTCGGCGCTGGTCACAGGCTCGACCTTGCAGCTAAGCCCTGCGCCCTGCATGATGGCACAGGCAAAGTCGTACCAGCTGCAAATGCCGTTGCCGGTGCAGTGGTAGATGCCGTAATCGTGGCTGACAGCCAGCTTGAGGATGTGGTAGGCCAGGTCCACCGCGTTGGTGGGGTTGCCCAGCTGGTCATTGACAACGGTGATCTCGTCGTGGGTCTTGCCCAGGCGGACCATGGTCTTGACAAAGTTTTTTCCGTAGTAGCTGTACAGCCAGGCGGTGCGCACGATGAAATGGCGGCGGCAGAACCGCTCGACATACTGCTCGCCCAGCAGCTTGGTCTGGCCGTAGGCCGAGATGGGCGCGGGCACGGCGCACTCGTCCAGGGCGATGCCGCCGTTGGCGACACCGGGGAACACATAGTCCGTAGAAACATGGATCAGGCGGGCGTTGACCTTCTCACAGGCCAGGGCCAGGTTGCGGGGCCCCAGGGCGTTGACCTTGTAGGCCGCATCGCGGGAGGTCTCGCAGCCGTCCACATTGGTGAAAGCCGCGCAGTTGATGACAGTCTCAGGCTGGTGGCGGCGGATATAGTTGATGGTCGCTTCACGGTCGGTGATGTCCAGTTCATCCACATCCACGGGGATGATGGTGGCCTTGCGCAGCCGCTCCGGCAGCGGGCCGAGGACGCAGCTCTCGGCAGCCAGCTGCTTTTGCAGCTCGGTACCCAGCTGGCCGCGGCAGCCGGTAATTAAAATCTTCATGATAACTCCCCTGTTCTGCGCTTAGTACTGCAGCTTGTCGTCGGCCACGTTCTTCAGGTGCTGGCCGTAGGGGCTCTTGCCGTAGCGGGCGGCGCTTTCCAGCAGTTTCTCCTTGGTGATCCAGCCGTACTTGTAGGCAATCTCCTCGGGGGCCGAGATCTTAATGCCCTGGCGCTGCTCGACGGTCTGCACAAAGGTGGCAGCTTCCACCAGAGAGTCCATCGTGCCGGTGTCCAGCCAGGCGTAGCCACGGCCCAGCAGCTGCACATCCAGCTTGCCCTCGTCCAGGTACATCTGGTTCAGGGTGGTGATCTCCAGTTCGCCGCGGGCGCTGGGCTTGACCTGCTTGGCCATCTTGACGACGTCCTTGTTGTAGAAATACAGGCCGGTGACGGCGTAGTTGCTCTTGGGTTCGGCGGGCTTTTCCTCGATAGAGGTGGCATGGCCGTCCTTGTCAAAGGCGACAACGCCGAAACGCTCGGGGTCGTTGACAAAGTAGCCGAACACGGTGCTGCGGCCGGCGGCAGCGTTGGCTGCAGCGCCCTTGAGCCGCTTGGAGAAGCCGGCGCCGTAGAAGATGTTGTCGCCCAAAACCATGGCGCAGCAGTCGTCGCCGATGAACTCCTCGCCCAGAATGAACGCCTGTGCCAGGCCGTCCGGGCTGGGCTGCACCTTGTACTGCAGGTGCAGGCCGTACTGGCTGCCGTCCCCCAGCAGGGCCTCAAAACGCGGGGTGTCGGTGGGGGTGGAGATGATCAGGATGTCCTGGATGCCGGCCAGCATCAGGGTGGACAGCGGGTAGTAGATCATCGGTTTGTCGTAAACGGGCAGCAGCTGCTTGGAGGTGACCATCGTCAGCGGGTAAAGTCGGGTGCCGGCACCGCCGGCAAGGATAATACCTTTCATCGTTACAACTCCTTATTTTATATTCCGTGTGCGCCGCCCATCCCACGGGGGCAGGTCCCCCTGGGGCATAATCTCACACAATAGTAGAGTTATTATAACGCATTTACGCCCCGGGCGCAAGGGGCAAATCTTGCCGGAAACTGCGCCCGGCGGCTGGATTTTGTTGCCAATTTGTTACCTTTTTGTGACGATTGCTTGACGTAAAGGGCGCTGTGTGGTACAATGTACAAAACGTAAATGTTAATGGCGCGTATCTCTGCGCATTTTTATAGCCGATCCTCGGCCTTTGTACTTTGAATTTAAGGAGGCGTTTTCGCGTTGAAACGCTTTTTATGCGCTGCATTTTTTATGGCGCTTGTCGTTCTATTTGCTGCCTGCGGCGCGCTGAACAGCAACACCGCGGCCAGTGCCGCCACGGCGACCCCCACCAGTTCTACCTCCCGCACCCAGAAAAGTGAACCGGTGCAGGTGAAGGAAAACCCCGCCAAGGTGGATGTGGTCGGTGAGCAGGCCGCGACAGCCCCCACGGCTACCGCAGCCCCCGCCCAGACCCCCGCGACCGGGGATTTCCCGGTGATGTATCTGGCAGGTGTGATCGGGCTGATCCTGATCTGTTCGGCCGGACTTTTAATGCTTCGTAAAATATAAGCGGACAACGCCCTGCGGGGCGTTTTTTTATTGCACTCAAAGAAGGGGTTCGTCGCTTGTGGCTGCGCCACGCTCCTGCACCTCTTCCTTGGACTTACCCCGTCGCAAAAAAGCACATTTTCGCGCCTGACGACACAAAAATGCACTTTTTTGCTCTAGAGGTATCGTCATCGTCGGCGCATGTCCGCCGATGACGATGAATTTGAATTGGGAAGGAGGAAATGCTATGCCGCGGCATTACCGCAAACTGCGGGGCAACTCGGCCTATTATCCCTTTGCGGCGCGCACCGGCATGCGGGCCCGCCAGCGGCGGGAGGTCCGCGCCCTGCGCATCGCCGGTACGGTGCTGCTGGGGGCGGCTGCTGCTTTGCTTCTGCGCCAGACTGTAGGCCGCGGCGGCCAGCCGGAAGCTCCGGTGCAGCCTGTCCCCTCCCCTGCGCTGGTGGAAACGGCAGAAAACGCCCGCGGCAGCAGCATCACGGTGCAGCCGGTGGCTGCCACCCGCGACGCCCTGGCCGCCACACTGGATGCCGACGATGCCGCTCACGCCACCCCGGCTCCGGCAGCCCCGGCTGCCCACATCCAGGAGGTACTGCCTGCCTACCGCGACCTCTACGAGCAGAACCCCGACCTCATCGGATGGCTGACCATCGACGGCACTGACATCGACCTGCCCGTGGTGCAGACCCCCGGCAACAACGAGTACTACCTGCGCCGCGGCTTTGACCGGCTTTACGCCACCGGCGGCACGCTGTTCATGGACGAGCACTGCTCCATCGATCTCGACGCCCCCACCGCCAACTGGCTGATCTACGGCCATAACATGGCGGACGGTTCGATGTTCGGCCAACTAACCCGCTACCGCAGCGAGGATTTTTACAAAGCACACACCACCTTTACCTTTAACACGATCTACGAGACGGCAGCCTGGCAGGTAGTGGCCGCGCTGGATACGACCCTGGGCGCGGATGAACTGCCCTACTACACATTTTTTGATGCGGATACCAAGCTGGAGTGGCAGCAGCGCGTGGACGCCATCACAGCGCTGTCCCTCTATGATACCGGCGTGACGCCGGCATATGGCCAGCAATTGCTGGTGCTTTCCACCTGCGGTACCTCCTCGCCCGCCGCTAAGACCCGCTTTGCCCTGCTGGCAGTGCGGTGCGGCGAAAACTGATTTTGCACTTGCATTTTATAAAAGAATCGTCTATGATGGTGCATGAACTATTTTAGTCAAAAAAGGAGCCTGTACAAACTATGGCAGAATTTACCTATGAAGTTACCGAGCGCATCGCTGTGCTTTCTACCAACGCCCGCGGCTGGGAGCGCCAGCTGAACATGGTCAGCTGGAACGGCAACCCGCCGAAGTATGACATCCGCGATTGGTCCCCGGACGGCAGCCGCATGGCCAAGGGCATCAGCCTGACTGAGGAAGAACTCAAGACCCTGAAAGACATCCTGAACGATATGGAACTGTGAGGTTCGCATGGAAGACTACCGCGCCCGGTTTGTGGAGATCTACAATAAAAACATCACGCGCCCCGGCGCGGACCGCCTGCTGAGCTGGCTGGAGACCACGGACTTTTTCACGGCCCCTGCCTCCACCCGCTACCACGGCGCCTGCGAGTGCGGCCTGGTCATGCACAGCCTGAACGTCTACGACGCGATGATGCAGCATTTTTACACCGAGGGCGAAAACGCCGAAAGCTACGCCATCTGTGCCCTGCTGCACGACCTGTGCAAGGCTAATTTTTACAAAGTCAGCACCCGCAACGTGAAAAATGACGCCACCGGCCAATGGGAAAAAGTGCCGTTTTACCAGGTAGCTGATCAGCTGCCCTACGGCCACGGCGAAAAGAGCGTGTATCTCATCGAGCATTTCATGCGCTTGAAAACCGCCGAGGCTATTGCTATCCGCTGGCATATGGGCGGGTTTGATGATGCCGTCCGCGGCGGCAGCTTTGCCGTGAGCGATGCCTACAACAGCTATCCCCTCGCTGTAAAGCTCCACATCGCCGACCTGACGGCAACTTACCTGATGGAGCAGGGCACCAGCGCTGTGGAAAACGGGCATCCCAAAAACAAATGATTTCATATCGCACCTAGAGGGAGTTGCCACCATGTGGCAACGCCCTTTTTTAGTGGGCTTCTTCCGCCGGGTGGGAAAACGGCTGCATAGGGTGCGTTTCGGGCAAATCGCTGCGTATATGCGCACGCAGTAAGACGGCCAGGTTCTTCCATATAGAGGTGTTCTTCCATTAGCGAATATGGTATACTCAGTTTAGTCCGGAATTTGTAAAGGAGTGTGACTATATGAGAAAAGCAGCTGTTTCTTCCATTGTTGCTATTATCTTGGGATACCTTGGTACTGTATTTGGAGCCGAAATAATGAATTGGCCTCAGCTCGGTCCAATTCTTGCAATTGTTGTAATGGGGGCTGCAATTATTACCTCTTTGGAAAAGGACAAATAATTGCTTGACAACTTCCAGTTTACCGTACTCGTTCCCGGCAGGGGTTGGGACAGGTACGCCCCAACAAGAAACTGTCCGCGGGGCAAAAATTGAAAATTTATGGTCACGGAACGATTCGTGCTCTCATAAACAATAGAAAACCCAGAACTGCACAGCTGATTCAGCCAACAGTTTTGGGTTTCTTGTTATCGGGTCAAAATACTGTTTTAAGGGGTCCCTGCCATATGACGGGACCTGTTTTTTCTACAAAAACAATCAATTACTTCAACATCTTATAAATAGCTTCCATATCGCTCTGGTGCAGCACCTTGGCGGAGCCCTTGGCACCGCCGCAGGCGCGGGCGCAGCTGGCGGCCATCTCGGCCATCTGCTCGTCGGTGGGGTCGATGCCCAGCTCCTTGAAGTTGACGGGCATGCCGATGCGATGATAGAACTCCTCCATCGCGGCGATACCGGCCAGCGCGGTCTCCTCATCGGTGGCACAGGGGGTCACGCCCATGACGTTGACGGCGTACTTCACAAAGCGGGGCAGGCAGTCCTTGTAGACATAGCGCGCCCAGCTGGGCCAGACTGCGGCCAGGCCTGCGCCGTGGGTGACGTTGAACATGCCGCCCATCTCATGCTCCAGCAGGTGGGGCATCCAGTCGCCGCCGTCGCTGCCGCAGCCGGTCAGGCCGTTGTGTGCCAGAGAGGACGCCCACATCACCTCGGCGCGGGCATCGTAGTTGCGCGGGTCGGTGTGCAGCACTTCGGCGTTGTGCATGACGGTGCGCAGCAGACCTTCGGCCAGCGCGTCGGTCAGTTCCATCGTGCCGCTGTTGACAAAATAACGCTCCATCGTGTGCATCATGATGTCGGCACAGCCGGCCTCGGTCTGGTAGTCCGGCAGGGTCATGGTCAGTTCGGGGTCCATGATGGCAAACTTCGGGCGGGCCAGGTCGTCGTCGTAGGCGCGCTTTTCCTCGGTGTCGGTGTTGGTGATGACGCAGCTGTTGCTCATCTCAGAGCCAGCGGCGGCGATGGTCAGCACGGATGCAACCGGGAAGCAGGCTTTGGCCTTGCGCTGGCCCGCGTACAGCTCCCAGACATCATGCTCCGGCTCAGCCAGGCCGTAAGCGATGGCCTTGCAGGAGTCGATGACCGAACCGCCGCCGACAGCCAGCAGGAAGTCTACGCCGTTGGCCTTGGACAGCTCAATGCCCTCGCGCACCTTGGCCAGATGCGGGTTAGGCACAACGCCGCCCAGTTCCACGTGGAAGATGCCCGCCTCATCCAGCGACTTCTTGACGCGGTCCAGCACGCCGGAACGCACAGCGCTCTGGCCGCCGTAGTGGATCAGCACGCGGGTGCCGCCAAACTGCTTCATCAGCTCGCCGACTCTTTCGACCGAACCTTTACCGAACGCGACTTTGGTCGGGGTGTAATAGGTAAATCCAAGCATTGTAAAAACCTCCTGCTTACTTTGGATGCCGCCAAAATCGTGCATCTTGCATAAAATTCAGACGCATACATCCGTTTTTTCTAATCATAGCACAGAGCGCAGGCGGGTGCAAGAGGAAATTTTGTGGGCCTCATGGCAGGGCTTATTCCGTCGGCAGGCTGACGTCCCACTGGGCCAGCTCGACCAGCGGATCGGTGTTTTTATCCACCAGTTTTACGGTCAGACCGGCGGCATCGGCGGGGGCAGCGTCAAAGTCGTAGCTGACGGTGCTGCTGTCTGCACTGGGGCGGCTGCTGGCGCATTGCAGCTTTTGGCCATCCGCGGAGAACAGCTGCAGCGTGGCGCCTTCGGGGGCATCTGCCGATAGCTGTACCGTTACACGGGTCTCGCCGGGGGCAGCGATCACACTGGACAGCGTATAGCCGTTGACTTCCGGTTCGGAAACCGTACCGATACGGTTGGTCGTATCGCCGGACGAGGCGGTAAAGTTCAGCTTCCAGCGGCCATCCAGCCTGGTGCGCAGATAGCTGCCGTCGGCATCATAGGCATTCTGCACGCCGGTCAAGCCCGCCACGGTCAGCTGGCAGTCGATGGCAGCGGTGTCGCCGTTGTAGTCTGCCAGGTCATAGTCCATGGCGGCGGCGTAGGTGTGGTCGTCCACTTTTTCAAACACAAAACCGTTCTGGGGGTAAAGGGCCTGCCCGTTCGCTAGCAGGGTGCCGTCGGCCTGCGCCTGGCAGATCTCGATCCAGCCTTCGCCGTCCGGATTCTGGGCCAGCCAGTCGTAACCCGCCAGACTGTCATTCCCGTCCGGGGCGGTCAGCGTCAGGCCGATGCGCAGGTAGAGGCCGTCGCAGTAGACCTGGTTCAGCGTCAGGGTGTAGGGGCTGGCGGTGCTGCTCTCCCCTGTCTCGCTCTGGCTTTCCGGTACGGCAGGCACAGCGGCCTGCTGGGCATAGCCGGAAAGCCGGTCGCTTTTCAGTTGGTTTTTGCTGTCATGCTGGTTGAGGAAACTGAACACATCCCCCACAAAGGGAAGACCCTCGGCCAGCGCAGGATTCACTGTATTGACCCCACACAGTACGGCCATGCAGGCGGCGACTCCGGCCAGTGCCCTGCCCCAGACAGGAACGCGGCGGCGCTTGGCGGATTTTGCACGGTGTACAGATTTTTTGAGCGGTGCTTCGCCGGATTCGACGTGTACTTTTGCCAGTACAGCATCGGCCAGGCGGTCGCTTTCGGCGGTGGTCAGCGGTGTTTCCTCGGTGGGCAGGGCGTCAAGCTCGTTCCAGAATGTATGCAGATCAGCCATGTGTATAACCCCTTTCCTGTAATTGGCGGCGCAGGCGGTCGCGCCCGCGGCTCAGCCGGGTGTTTACGGTGGATACCCGCAGATCCAGCGCGGCGGCGATCTCCCTGCTGGATTGCATCAGGTAGTATTTGCGCAAAAATATCTCACGGTCGGGCGGCTCCAGCGCTGCCACCAGCACGGCCAGCTCGTCGGCGGCATCCCCGGCCGGGTCGGCGGGCAGGTCGGCGATGGTGGCGGCCAGTTCATCGGTCAGCGGCAGAGTGTCGTGCCGCTGTAAGGCGCGGTAACGGTTGATGGCGGTATTCCGTGCTGTGACGATGAGCCAGGCCCGCACCGGTGTGCCGGTGGCCTCCAACCGGGCGGCATTGCGCCACAGCGCCACAAATACATCGGCGGTACATTCCTCAATATCCCGGTCGTGCCCGGGCAGGATGCGGCGGGCAATGCCCCGCACCAGCGCGGCGTAGTCCCGCATGGCCCACCGCAGCCCGGTATCCGGGTCTTGCCGGATGGCCTGCAACAGCGTGGGCATGGTGTTTGTTTGCATGAGCTTCAACTCCTTTTGTTTTGGCGCCTTTCACTCTTATAGACAAGCGGGACGGAGAAAATCTTACAGGGAAATGGGGAAAAGTTTCGGGCCGATGACGAGCATCGTCCCCTACAGAAGTGGAGCGTGAGGCAACAAAAAACTCCCCGATCTTCATCGGGGAGTTTATGTACAAATTATTGGTTATCGCCCATGCGGTCGATCTGATCCTGCAATAGCTGGGATACTGGGCGGTTCACGCTGCGCAGGCGGCGTACCGGCTTGGCGGGCGCACGGTGCGGCGTTGCCTTGACCCGGAACTTCTCCGGCTTGGGCGGTGCGGCCTGGGGCTGAGGCTGCTGCGCAGGCTGGGGAGTCTGGGGTACAGGCTGCGGCACAACCGGTGCGGCGGGCACACTTTCCGTGGGCAACGGCTCCACGGGAATATCCGTCTCCGGGGTGCCCTGGGCATAATCGCGCATTTCCACGCCCAGCTCCTTCAACTCGGCCTCGGTCTCATCCAACGCCTGGTAGATGGCCAGAGTCAGGTTATCGAGGTCCAAAGTGGCAGCGCTCAAACGCTGATCCACCCGTGCCAGGCGGTCGCGCACCAGCATTACGCCGGAGGCAATGCCCCGGGCATTTTCGGCCATGCGGGACTTCTGGGTGTCGGCCTGCTGCTTCAGCTCCTTTTCGGCACTCTCGGCATACAGCTTGGCATCGGCCAGAATTTTCTGGGCTTCCAGCTTGGCTTCCCGCACTACATCGGGCGTGGGGGCCGGGGCTGCGTTCAACTGGCGGGCTGCAGCCAACTGCTGCGTCAGCGTTTCGTTCTGTTGCTGCAGGTCGTGGCATTTCAGCTGCCAGATGTTGGCATTTTTCTGGATCTCCCGGTGCTCGCTCTGCACGCTTTCAGCGACGGATTGTGCTTTTTGCAGCTGCTCGTCGCTTTCGTGGCGTTTGCTCTCGGCCAGGTCGGCCCGCTGGTTGGCGGCGGCTAACTCGGCTTTCAGGGCCTCGACGCGGGCTTCGGCATCACTGCGCTGGCTGCGCAGATCATCCAGCTGGGCTTGAAGCTGGCGCAGCTTTTCCTGGTATTCCAGTTCGTGCTGCTGGGCTTCGTTGGCGAGCGTGTTCATGTACGCCAGGACATCATTTTTATCGAAGCCGCCAAACATACGGGAGCGGAACCCCTGCTCCTGTATGTTCATGGAATCAGATGGCATGGCGTTTTACATCCTCTCGCGGAAAATTTAAAGTCAGGGGCGATCAGCTGCGCTTGTTCAGGATGCTGAGCAGATCGTCGAAGTAATCGCCGTCATCCTCTTCCTCGGCCGGGGCCTGCTTGGCGGCGGGCTGGGCATCAAAGGACTGGGTGAAGATGGGGTTGGGCATGACGGGATTGATGTCCTGCTGCGGGGCAGCGGTGCGCTGTGCGGGCTGGGCAACCTCGGCCTGAGCCGGAGCCTCAACAGGCTGGACGGCGGGGGCAGGGGCGACACCGCGCTTGGCATCGACATGGGCCTGGATGGGCTCGTCGACCTCGGGGGTGCTCTCGAAGCCGGTGGCAACGACGGTGATGCTCATCTCGTCGCTCAGGCGCTCGTCGAACGCAGTACCCCAGATGATGTTGGCATCGGGATGTGCGGACTGGGTGATCATGGTGGCAGCGGTCTCGACATCCTCCAGGCCGATGTCCGGGCTGGAAGTGATGTTGATGATGACACCGCGTGCGCCGGCGATGCTGGTCTCCAGCAGCGGGCTGGAGATGGCAGCCTTGGCGGCGTTCTCGGCCTTGCCGGCGCCCTTGGCAACGCCGACGCCCATGTGGGCAAAGCCGGCGTCCTTCATGATGGAGCGGACGTCCGCGAAGTCCAGGTTGATGAAGGCAGGAATGTTGATCAGGCTGGAGATGCTCTCAACGCCCTGACGCAGCACGTTGTCGGCAGCCTCAAAAGCGTTCATCAGGGTGATGCGCTCCTGGCTGATGAGCTTCAGGCGCTCGTTGGGGATGACGATCAGAGAGTCGACGTGCATCATCAGGGAGGCAATGCCCTGCTCGGCCAGGCTCATCTTGCGCTTGCCCTCAAAGGCGAAGGGCTTGGTGACGATGCCGACGGTCAGGATGCCCAGGTCATGGGCAGTCTCGGCCACGACAGGTGCAGCGCCGGTGCCGGTGCCGCCGCCCATACCGGCGGTGATGAAGACCATCTGGGCGCCCTTCAGGGCGTTGGAGATCTCGTCCTTGCTCTCCTCGGCAGCGCGCTGGCCGATCTCGGGATCAGCGCCGGCACCGCGGCCCTTGGTGAGCTTTGCGCCCAACTGGACCTTCTGGGTGGCCTTGGAATTCAGCAGAGCCTGCTGGTCGGTGTTCATTGCGACGAACTCGACACCGGAGAGGCCGGACTCGACCATGCGGTTGACAGCGTTGCCGCCGCCACCGCCCACGCCGATGACTTTAATGTTGGTCACATTTTGCATTTCTTCGTCAAGAACGAATGCCATGAGTGTATCCCCCTAAGTGTTTGTTTAAAGTGGCACAGGACCCAGGGCAGGCCCTGTAAATGGGCACACTGGTCCGTGGATTTTTTGCATATAACTGATTATTAGAATACCAAATTTTCCTGTCAATTTCAATACCTGCGCCAGAATTTTGCAAAAAAATGCCCTCATCACCGCAGAATCCACCAATACGGGCCGGGGGGATGCCCGGTTTTTGGCAGGAACGTAGAAAAATTATGTCTTTTCTGTGATGCAATCGGCCCCAAGGGTGCGCAGATCGCCGGGCAGATCGGCATAACCGCGGGGAATATGGCCGGGGTCCCGTAGGAGGGTCACGCCTTCGGCCCCCAGTGCAGCCAGCAGCAGGGCGGCCCCGCCGCGCAGGTCGGGGGCGGTCACAGCGGCTCCGTGCAGAGCTGCGCGGCCGTCCATATAAAGTGTACGCCCGGCGGTGCGGCACCCTGCCCCCAGGGCGGCAAAGCCCTCGGCGCAGGCAAAGCGGCGGGCAAACAGGTGGTCGTAGATCTCGCTGGGGGCGTCGGCGGTCAGCAGCACGGCGGCAGCCAGGGGCGCGGTATCGGTGGCAAAGGCGGGCCAGGCGTTGGCGCAAAGCGTTTGCCCGCCGCGCAAAGGCCGGGCGGGGCTGCGGGCCAGCGTGACGGTGGCATCCTGGCGGGCGACATCCACGCCCGCCGCCTGCAAAAAGTTGAGAAAAGCCGCATAATAGGCGGGGGCGCAGTGGGTGACGGTCACCTCTCCCCCGGCGCAGGCCAGGGCGGCGGCGTAGGTGGCGGCGGCGATGCGGTCCGGCAGGGGCGTCCAGGCGGTGCCCTGCAAAGGCTTGCCGCCCTGTATCACCACCACCGGCGTACCGGCCCCGGTGATGTGCGCCCCGCAGGCACGCAGAAAGTTCGCCAGGTCGCGTATTTCAGGCTCGCAGGCAGCCCCGCGCAGGATGGTTGTGCCGCCCGCCTGGGTCGCGGCCATCATCAGGGTCATGGTAGCCCCCACGCTGGGCAGGCGCAGGGCGAAATCTACCCCGTGGAGCGGTCCGCGCCGCCGCAGTGTCACGGCGATGCCCTCCAATTCCACCTGGGCACCCATGGCCGCCAGCCCGGCCAGGTGGATGTCGACGGGACGGGGGCCCAGCTTGCAGCCACCGGGCAGCGGCAGGCGCACCTCGCCCACCCGGCAGAGCAGCGGCGCCAGGTAGAACACCGAGCTGCGCATGGCCCCGGCGAGGTAGTCGGGAATCTCCCCTTGCAGGTCTTGGCCGGGGGCAACGAACAGGTCACTCCCCTGCCGTTCGGCCTTGGCACCCACGGATTGCAGCAGCGCCAAGCTGGTGGCGACATCGGCCAGGGGCGGCACGGCCCGCAGGCGGCTGGGGGTACGGCACAGCAGGGTGGCAGCCAGCAGCGGCAGTACGCTGTTTTTGGCGGCGGCGGGCCGTATGCGGCCGTGAAGCGTCCGCCCGCCGGTGATGGTGATAAGTTGCATGGGTACCCCCTTTTACGCTGGCTGTGCATGGAAATTGTAGAGGATGTAGGGGCGAACAGCGTGTCAAGCCCGCGGGCGGATGCGAGCATCCACCCCTACAAATCCAGCCACACGGCCTGCTGTAGGGGCCGATGCTTGCATCGGCCCGTAAACCCTGCGGCAACGCAAGGCTCTGCGGGCGACACTGCTCGCCCCTACACTTATATGTCACAAATCGCGCCGGCATTACAGCAGAATCGGCTGCAACTGCACACCGCGCAGGGCGCTTTCCAGCGTATCGGGGATGAGGGTGAAATCACTTTTGAGGCTGCAGGGCTTTTTGTAGCTGTCGTCCTGGCCGAAGGGCACAAAGTAGTAGTTCCGCCGCTGCAGCAGCTGGGCAATAGCCGGGGCACTGCCCGAGAGCGCATCGTTGGTGGAGGGCGCCAGAACAACAGGCCGTCCGCCCCGCAGCAGGCTTTTGGCGGCCAGCGTTACCGGCGTGGCGCTGAGGCCCGCTGCCAGCATGGCCATGGTGGTGCCCGTGGCCGGGGCGATGATAAGCGCCTGGGCCATCCCTTTTGGGCCAAGCGGTTCCACCTGCTGCAGGGTGGTCAGCGGTGTTTCGCCGGTCATCTCCTGCAATTGGGCGCGCAGGGCGGCGGCCGTACCAAAGCGGGTATCCAGCGCGGCGGCGCTGCAGCTTAAAATGGGCAGCACCCGCCAGCCCAGCGCCCGCAGGCGGCGCACCTGGGGCAGCACAGCCGAAAAGCTGCAAAAACTGCCGCATAAAGCAAAGGCCACGGTGCGGGGGCCGTCAGGCCGGTTCATCATGCAGATCACCTCTTTCTTGCAGGATGGTCAGTACGGTTTGGGCGATGAGCGCCCCGGCGGTATCGGGGGCGCACTTGCCGGGCAGGGCCAGGGCGTGTTCGGCCCGGATGCCCAGGGCTTCGGCGGCGTCAAAGTCGGTGCCGCCGGGCAGGCTGGCCAGGTCGATGACCAGCGCCCCGCGGGGCAGCTTTTCCAGCATTTTGCGGGGCAGCACCGGCGCGGGGATAGTGTTGATGACGGTATCATGCTTTGCCAGCAGCACGGGCAGGCGGTCCAGCGGGGCGGCGCGGTGCCCCGCACACCGGGCGTTGGCCCGCTGCACGGCATTGCGGGCGGCAACGGTGGTATGCCCGCCCAGCAGGTCCAGCCGCCGCGCTACCGCCCGGCCGATGCGTCCGTAGCCGAGAACCAGGAAGTCACTTTCCCAGATGGTGCGGCGGCGCAATTGCAGCAGCAGGGCAAGGCAGCCCTCTGCGGTGGGCACGGCGTTTAAACATTCCAGCTCAGGCCGCTGGAAGTAGTCCAGCAGCGGCAGACTGGCCTGCCGGGCGGCGGCCTGGATGGGTGAACCGGGGCGTCCGGCCAGCAGCAGGGTGCCGGGGCGCACCCCCTGCAGGGTGCGGGCGACGGCATCGCTGACACGTTCCTGGGACATGGGCAGCAGGACAAAATCGGCCTGGCAGGCGGCCTCCGGCCCAATGATGCGGAACCCCGCGGCCTGCAAAGTCTGCGCTGCCGCCCGCTGGCGGGCATCATGCCCCACCACGCAAAAGGTTTTCATAGGCTGTTCCCCCTTTGGGTGTGCTTTCGCCATAGTATGCTTGGATTGAGGCGAATGGTGCGGATACAAAAAAAGCTCCCTCCCAGAGGAGCCTTTTGCACCGCGTGCAAATAAAAAATCCCGACCCCTCAGATGGGATCGGGAAAAATCGAATGGTTTAATAATACTTCAACCCGTTGCACTGGCCGCGCCAGACGGCGATGGGGTCGATGGGGACGGTGCCGATGCGCATTTCCACAACGGTGGTCTTGCCGCAGGTGGCAAGGGTCTGGCCCTGCTTGACCTGCTGCCCGGCCTTGATGTCAATGTCGCTCAGCCCGTAGAAAATCGTGCGCACGCCCGCGCCGTGGTCGATGACCAGCGTAATTCCGTAGTCGCCGCCCAGGTCCTCGGCCAGGTCGATCTTGCCGCTGGCTGGGGCAATGACCAGCTCACCGCGGGTGGTGGACAAAATTACGTTCGTACTGGTGCGGCCGCCTGCGCCGGTGTTGGTGCTGCGCTCGCTGTAGCGGCGGCCCACATACTCGGTCGCGCCGAAGGTCAGTGTGGTGTTGAGGCGGTTGAGGAACGGCTGCACGAACCCGGCGTCCGCCCAGCTGATGCCGGTGGGCGCTGCGGTGAACAGCTTGCTGACCTTGGTGGGGGCATCGTCCTGCCCGATGTAGGGCGTGACGCACTGGGACTGCGAGGAGTAATCCTTGTAGCTGAATCCGCCGTCGGTCACTTTCAGGTACAGTGTGGTGGAGTAGCGGCCCACCTGCACGTCGATGGTCTCGGTGCCTAAGGCTGCGTTCCAGGGGATGGGCAGGTAGCACACCCAGCCGTTGGAGGACTGGATAAAGCCCTGATTTTTCAGCGTGGTGGTCAGGGTGGGGGCGTCGTCCTCGTAACTGCCGGTCACACGGATGGCGGCTACGCCGCCCTGCTCGATGGTATTTTCGCTTAAATAAACGGACGGCTCGATGGCAATATCGAAGGTGAACAGCCAGGTCTCGGAGCCGGTGATGTCGGCGGCGCCTGCTGCGCGGGAGCCGGTAACGCTGGCCACCAGCTTGGCGGTGTAGGTGCCGGTCTCGTCAAAGCAATAGCCGCTGAACTCCGATAGCGTACCCTCGAACACGGTCTCCTTGTCGGCGTCGGTCACGGTCAGCTGGGTGGCATAGTTGGTGGAGCTGATCGTAATATCCGGCGACAGAGTGGAGATGGGGCTCTCCAGCACAGCGGGGACGGAACTATAAGTTTCGGCGTAGGTACGCTTGAACCAGTTGCCGATGACCGGCACATGCCACTTGTAGGCCGAAGGCTCCAGCGTCTGCTCGGCGAAGGTCACGCGGATGGAAGGCAGCATATCGGGGGTGGCGCTGCGGTACAGGTAGGCCACGCCGATGCCGGCCACTACCAGCACAAACACCACCACCAGCAGCAGCCACCTGGCCATGCCGGTCACGCCGCTGCGCACAACATCCCCCATGGTGGCGGGGGTGTCATCCTCCGCCGCATCGTCGTCGGACGAGGTGGCGGTATCCCCCCCGGCGGGAATATCCATGTTGGCGGTGATCTGCTCCACCGAGAGCTGCACCGTGCGGGTCATGTCCAGCAGGCGCTTTTCATCGATGGGCGGCAGCTCCACGGTCTCCTCGTCGGCCTCAGCGGCATCCAAGGCGGCGTCTTCGTCAGCTGCGGCCTCCTCCGTGGGGGCCTCTGCGGGGGCTTCCTCCTCTGCGGGGGCTTCCTCCTCTGCGGGGGCTTCCTCATCGGTGGGGGCGCTGTCCTCAGCAGGCGTTTCCGGCTCTGCTTCGGGTTCGCTTTCTTCGGCGGGGGCTTCCTCGGGTGCTTCCGGCGCTTCGGGGGCGGCATCTGCTGCTTCTTCAACAGGTTCCGCTTCGCTCTCCCCTGCCGGTTCGGCGGGGGCATCCTCGGCAGCGGCCGCAGCGACGGCTTCTTCCGCCGGCGCGGTCTCCGCAGGGGGCGCGGCTTCGGGCTGCGGGGCTGCCTGGGGGGCAGTATCCGGCGCGGCCTGGGCCGGGATGTTGTCGTTTTTCTTGCTCATCTGTACTCTTCCCAAAATCCTCTTGGTGTTGCCCCATCGTGGAAAAACAGGCGGCAGCCGGGGCCGGGCTGTACCCAATGAAAAATTTATTCAGACTCGCGGTATTGCAGACCACTGCGGCCCGCCATGGCAGGCTCCGGGTCTACCGATTTGCTGCCGATGCGCAGCTCAAAGATCAGGTCATGGTCAGTGCCCGCCGTGCCTACGGGGGAGCCGGCTTCGATCGTCTGGCCGCGCTGGGCGGTGACGGTCTTTAACCCGAACAGATAGCTTTTCACGCCGCAGCCGTGGTCGATGACCACCGTGCCGCCGGTCAGGGTCAGGGTATCCGCCAGCACGATGGTGCCGCTCTGGGGTGCGGTGATGGTCTCGTTGTCGGGGGCGGAGTAGGTCAGCCCGGTGGACTGGCCGCTGCGCTGGCCGTCCCGCATCTGGATGTCGCCGTAGTGCACGGCAATGGCGCTGCTGCTGGGGGCCACGAACAGCCCGTTCCACAGCTTTTGGCCGGTGCTGTTGGTGTACAGCGGCCAGATGGCGTTGCGGTACTCCTCGGCCCCGCCCACGTCTTCCTCGGCGGGCAGTTCCACCGTCTTGTGCTGGGTGTTGGTCACGGTCAGGGTCAAGTCGCGGGTCAGGCTGCCGCAGGTCAGCTGCAGGGTATGGTCGCCGCCCTCGGCATTATAGGTGATAGGGATATACCCCATGTAGCCGCCGGCGGTGCGGCGGAACCAGACGGTGCCCAGGTCGGTCTCCAGGCTCGGCTCACCATCCAGAATACCAGTGAGATACAGCGCCACCACGCTGCCCTGGGCGGCGCGGTCGTTGCTCAGGGTCACGGTGGGGGCCATCGACATGGTGTATCCGGCGCGGTAGGCGTACCAGCCCTGGGCGTCGGCGGGGGGCTCGTTCTCCTGGTGGTAGGCTTTTACAATAATTTGGTAGTCGCCGTTGGCGGCGTAGGTATAGGTGTTGCAGGTGGAGGCATCGCCGGTCCAGGCCGTGCCGTCGGGCGCGGTGATGGTCACTTCGGCGCGGGTGACCCAATCCGGCAGCACCAGCTGGGGCGCGGTATCGGTAAAGGTGCCCAGCTTTTGCACGGTCAGGTTGGTAGGGCTCTGGTAGTGCTTGCTTACTTTGTCGCCCAGCACGGGGATGGTCCAATCCCACCCGTTGGGGGTGAGGGCGGTGTCCCCGAAGGTGACAGCCTCCTGCGGGAGGTCTTTTTCGCCGGTACGGCTGTAGAGAAACGCGGCGGTGCCGCCTAAGATCAGCGCGACCATGGCAATGACCATAGCAAGCCAGAGCAGCAGTTTGCGCATAGTTTTCTCCTATAGGCAGTAGCGATGGAAAAGCCGGACGCACAAGGCGGCGCCCGGCTGAGAGACTCAGTTTTTACTCGGCGTCAGCGGCGTCAGGGGCGTCGGCTGCGGGCTGGGCGGGGATCTTTTCGTAGACGGTGTCGTCCTGGAAATCGTCATCATCGTCGTAATCGTCACCGTCATCGCTGAACAGCAGGCGCTCGTACTCGTCCAGCTCCTTCTCGCGGTGATAGAGGTAGAGGGCGGCGGCGGTCAGGGCACCGGCAGCAGCAAAGAAAAAGGCCAGCACAGCACCGAACGTGGATTTCTTCATCATGGGGAAAACTCCCTTCCTGGCGGTAAGAATACCGTAGATTCGTAATTTTTTCTTGCGAGCGGTCTGCAGGGCAGATACCGCTATGCCCCTATTATACCCGACCCGGGGCCGGAATACAACACAAGAATTGTAAAATTTGAAAGTTCCTTGGTTGTGCCATGTCTGCTTTAGCGATTTAAAGAGCTGACTTGACATTCGTGGGAAAATGGGGTTTACTTTATATAGGAAAAAATATAGGAAAAAGGCTCCCCTTGAGGGGAGCTCCCGCGCAGCGGG
>ERZ1034915.393-NODE-393-length-30344-cov-6.353131_pt1 | contig 30344 bp, 20 predicted proteins | sample MGYA00520592_ERZ1034915 | MGnify/ENA primary metagenome ERZ1034915 (study PRJEB33766, sample SAMN09781787) | gut metagenome | biome: gut microbiome | host: Homo sapiens | place: Madagascar | study: EMG produced TPA metagenomics assembly of the PRJNA485056 data set... | reverse complement strand
AGAAAAAACGAGAGAAGTTACAAAAACAACTTGACAAAACCTAACATAGAAGGAATTTTTATGTCGGAACATTGGATCAGTTACCTTATCATGGCGGCCTACATGATATTCATTCTCGCAGTGGGTATCTCCATGAAAGGAAAAAACAAAAACGTGGAAGGCTATCTTCTCGGCGGACGCAGTATGCCATATGTGGCAGTCGGCATGTCCATGATGATGGCTATGTTCAGTTCGATTTCCATTATCCAGATACCCAGTGAGATTTTCTCCCGGGGGTGGACCATGTGGTCAATGGCAATCTTTCTTACATTGCCGCTGGCTATTCCCTATTATCTCCTCTTTGTCCGCTTCTATTTCAAACTGGGCAGTTTCACCCCTTACGAATATCTGGAATACCGGTACGACAAGGCGGTGCGTGCAGTGGTGGCCGTCAGTGCCTTTTACTGCCAGACCATGTATATCGGCATGGTGCTTTATACCTCAAGCAAAATCTTTGAGGGTGCTTACGGCTGGCCATGCTGGTTTACTATTGTCATGATCGGCGGTATCGGTCTTATCTATACTGTTATCGGCGGTATCAAAGCGGTGGTGTGGACGGACGTAATACAGTTCTTCTTCATGTTCGGCGGTCTCTTTGTGCTTATCTATGTCCTCTGTCAGAATGTGAACGGCGGCGCATGGGGCGCCATATCATACGCATGGGAAAACGGCCACGGCGCACCTCAGTATTGTGACCCGGAGTTCTACAAATTCACTCCGTATACCCGTTTGCTCTTTTTCGTCCTGCTCTGGCAGGCGGTAATTTGGCCGATAGGCAGTGCTTGCAGCAATCAGGCCACCATTCAGCAGATTCTCTCCACCAAAGACTGGAAATCCGGCTTCAAATCCCAGATACTCTCCACCGTATTCGGTATCTTTGCCAGCGTGGTTCTCTACTTTATCGGCTTTGCGGTTTACTCCTATTACAGTCAGAATCCCGATCCGGTGGTTACTGCCCGGGGCGGAGACATTGCGCTGACCCACTTTGTCTCAAGCAAATTGCCGCTGGTCTTCTCCGCTCTCTTCATGGCTGCCATGCTCTCAGCCATTATGAGTACCCTTAACTCCGGCATAAACTCCATGGCTACCGTGTGGCTCAAAGAGGTGCACTCCAAATTCATCAACAAAAGCATGTCTCCGGAAAAAGAGCTGTCCGTCTCCCGCTGGGCGACATTCAGCATCGGCATTTTTGCCATAAGTCTCGGTTTGCTCATCGACTTTTCCGGTCAGTGGCTCAAGCAGAGCGTCACCGAAGTAGGTACGATTTTCTACATGCTGGGTGCCGCCACACTTCCGGCATTCCTCTTTGCCGTACTCTCCAACCGTGCCAATTCAGCTCTTATCTGGGGATATACCGCATTCGCTTTCGGTGAGACGCTTGGCAAAAACATCTGGTACATACTCTCCCGCTCGGCAGTGCAGATGTGGGAAAAAGACCCGTCAGCCGGTTTCGGATGGGGCGGCAAACTTCCGTTCTGGTATGTGCTTATTCCGCTGGTAATCGGAGTACTCTGCTGTATCCCCTACTGCCGGAAAGAGACCCGCAGCCGTATTGCCGCCAAGACTGCCGGGCTTGTCGGCGTGGCTTTCCTCGGACTCAGCTTCATGCTGCTGGCGTGGTGGGGCTTCAGCAACTGGTATGTGGACACAAAACCCATGGAGTGCAGTTTTGCATTCTACATGCCGTTTTCCACTATCGGGGCATTCATAATTCTCTGGTTCTGTCCGGTTCAGCCGCGTGAAAAATGGCAGGGACTTACTCTGGGCAGTCTGGGCGAAGAGATTATCGAGCGCAAAAAATAAAAGGATTTTCCGTTTATGAAAATGACTTTTGATTCAAAAGGTTCGTTCAGTTTCGGCGGACAGAAAATAGGCTGGAAACTGAAATACAGATCAGGCGGTGAATTTGTTCAGCTTCTGCCTGGCGAAATGAAAAAATTCCGCAGTGAAGAGACTTCCGATGGCTTCCGCCAGATATGGGAGGGGCATGAGACGCAGGGTGATTGCTTCAAGGTAATATGCCATTGGAAAGCTCACGGCAAGGCTCTTCATGGTAAACTTTCCTATTCGGGTGCCTGTCCGGAACGGCAGATACATGAGGTGATATTTCCCTCGGTGACCATGGAACATCCGGACAACCGTATTCTGCTTCCTCACGACATCGGCTATCTCAGCGGACCCTTGCAGGAGTGGGAGCTTACGGTGCCGTCGCCGGAACGGTTTTCATTTCACCCGTTCCAGTTTTTCGGATTTTTCTCTCAGGCAGGCAATCTCTATGCCGGCTGTCTGGACAACAGACACTGGAATAAAAGTTTCGACCTGACTACCAGAGATAATCCCCGTACTGCGGATCTGGATATAATCATTCCGGTAGCCCGGACCCGTCTTGCGGCGAAACGCTGGAGCGTACCATTCGCCGTGGCACTGGAGCCTTTTGAGGGCAGCTGGTTCAATGCGGCACTCATCTACCGCCGCTGGGCGCACCGTCAGCAGTGGTACCGCAACCGGATAAAGGACAATCCACTCAAAGATACCGGTATCTGGTTCTGGAATCGGGGAGAAGCCGACGATGTAATGGCTCCGGTGGAAGAGTTCGTCAAACGCTCCGGCGTACCGGCGGCTCTGGACTGGTATTTCTGGCACAGCAATCCTTACGACACGGATTACCCCGACTTCTGGCCGCCTCGTGCCGGAGAGGAGGAGTTCCGCAAAGCCGTTGAGCGCATGAATTCCCAGAATATATTTTTGCAGGTCTACATCAATGGCGTGATATGGGATATTCAGCACCGAGAGTGGGCCGACGGCGGTGACGACTCCGCCGTAATGACCGCAGACGGCAACGTATTCAGCGTGCCTTTCAACCGTTACAACGGCCACCGTCTGGCTTACATCTGCGGCGAGGGAGAACCTTTCTTCAAGCGCATTCACAAACTGGTTGACCACCTGACAGGAGCAGGATTGAAAAGTGTTTATCTCGACCTTATCGGCTGCGCTTCCACGGTGATCCCATGCTGCAATCCGAGACATAAACACGCTCCCGGCGGCGGCTTCTATCAGGCCGAAGGCTATCGGAAAATGATAAAATCCCTGCGTGAACGCCACCCCGGAGTAGCATTTTCCACCGAGGAGGGAGCCGAAAAATATCTGGATTTGGTGGAATCCATGATACTGCTCTATCCCAGCCACGAGCGTATCGGCTACTGGAACCTTGCCCAGCGCATGAAAGGCGAATATGTGCCGGTATTTACCGCTGTTTATCACGGCAGTACCGCACTTTTCGGCAACTTTGCCATACCGGACAATATTCCGGCATGGGATCCTCTCTGGCCGGACGAGGAGAGGTACAAGGCTGAGGACGAACAGGAGTGGACCCGGATTTTCCCTGACCAGTTCCCGCTGGAATTTACCCGCGGCATTATCTGGGGTATGCAGCCTACTGTGTGCAATCTGCGCAAGGGTCAAGCCGACAATCCTGCAACTTCCGGATTTTACGATTTCGCTGTGACCTGTGCCAGATTTTATTATGACAACCGGGATTTGCTCTTTTCCGGCACCATGCTTCCGCCGGGTGAGCTTAAAACACGTTGCAAAAAAGTCCGCCTTTTCAAACGGGGGACCTACTCCAAACGCAGTGAGGTTGCTTATGTGGAGACTGAATCTCCGGTGATACTGCACTCCTGCTGGCAGTCCCCCGGGGGACGGAAAGCATTGGTTATGATAAACTGGGACAGTGAACCGGCTGAATGGAGCTGGGAGGGCAGAAGCGGCACGCTTGCTCCCCGCACCTGCTGTGCCGTGGAACTTGAAAAACCATGTAAAGAAACCGGCGCAAATATGGATTTTGTACGAAAAACAGATTGTTTCTCCGGAGTTCCCGAAGTATAGTATGCAAATAACTTTTTCGGAAAAACCAACAAGGAGAGTATGTAATATGGTGTCAGACTGCAAGAAAACCACTTCTCAAATCGTGCGTGAATATATCCTGTCCGGCATAAAACAGCGAAAATTTCTGCCGGGTACTCCGGTGAGAGAGGAAATTGTGTGCGAAGCATGCAGTTGCAGCGCCACTCCGGTAAGAGAGGCGTTCCGCCAGCTGGAAAAAGAGGGCTGGCTTACCAACTTCCCATACCGTGGCTGTTTCGTCCGGATTCTCGATGCGGATGAGGTTTCCGAGATATTCTACATGCGTGAGGCTATTGAAAGCCGTGCAGTATTGAGTCTGGTGCGCAACAAGGAAAGAGATCTGACGCCGCTGCGGAAAGTGGTCTCCGCCATGGAGCAGGCTTTGTCTAGGGAATCTCTGAACGAAAGCGGCAGTTATATCGGAGATATTGACTTTCACCGGACGCTTCTTGATATTTCAGGACTGGCGAAACTTTCCAGTTATGCCCACAGCCTGGATTCCCAGCTGCGTTCTTTTACCGTGCCGGGGCTGAGAAATTTCTCACATGAAAATCTCAGTGACTTCTGGGCACAGCACCATCTGATACTCTGGGCAATAGAACACCGGTGGGAACGGTCGGCAGAAGGGCTGATACGCGACCACATAGAACAGTCGAGACTGCGTACTCTGGAGCAGATGAAAGCTCTCGAATACGATGACTCTACCGATACACGCAGCAAAGGCAAAACGGGGCGGAAAAAATCCGTTCCGAAAAAATAACCTCCGGCGGCCCCGGAGGTAACGGAGCCGGAATATGAAAATCAGTACAGAAAAAGATATTTTATATCAGAAACGGAAATTTTTAATCAGTTCGGCAGTATGTCCGCTGTTGTTTAATCTGTCAGGCATCGCATTCTGTACTGACAAAATAGACTCCTCCGACGGATATACCCGTCTGGCGGCAACAAACCGGCCGGAATCCAAGTCAGCGGCATTAAGCCCCCGTCCGGCAATCCCTTATCCACAAGGTACCGTAAGCAACTGGTACGGCTTCAAACGTCACGATTTCGTACTTGACGGCCGCAAGGGATTTATTGTGGAACCCCGCAATCCTGCTCCCGGACTTCCGTGGAGCTGGTGTATGCAGTGGGCTGACTCCTTTGTCCCCCGGACTCCGGCTCTGAAACTGCTGGAACGGGGATTTCACCATGTATATTTTGACATCTTTGACACTGCGGCCAATCCGGATGGGATAAAAAAACTTGAAACCTTTTATGCTATGCTTCAAAAAATGGGATTTCACCGCAAAGCGGCACTTACCGGTATGAGTTACGGCGGACTTTTCGCATTCCGCTGGGCGGCGGAACACCCGGAGACCGTAGCGGTAATATATGCTGATGCCCCGGTATGCGATTTGGGATTTATGCACAACAGGGATAAATACAATGCCAAAACGCAATGGCTCGATTATTACCGGAAAGAGAGCCGCAGGGTGGCTGACGCATACCGGACGGATGTGGAAAAACTTTCTCTCCACCCGCTTTCGCCAAACAACAATTTTCTTCCTATTGCCAAAGCCGGAATACCGATTCTGTGTATCCGGAGCGGACAGGATCTGACCGTACCTCCGGAGAGCAATATTGATATCTTTGCCGAAAGACTCCGCAAGGCCGGCGGCAGGATTGAAATAATCCGCCGGGACCTCTTCGGCCACCATCCCCACGGCTTGGACGATCCGCAGATGCTGGTCGACTTCATACTGCAAAATTACCCTGAATTTTAACTTGTGCCAATAACAGGAGAACAGGCAAAATGTCTCTTAAATTCCGACAGATACATCTGGATTTTCATACCTCGCCGGAGATACCTGAGGTGGGAGTTGACTTCAACAAAGCGCAATGGCAGAAAACTCTGCTGGACAGTGCGGTGGACTCGATTACCTGTTTTGCCACCTGCCATCATGGTTACGCCTACTACAATACCGAAGTGGGAGAACGCCACCCGCATTTGACCTTTGACCTTTTGCGGGCCCAGTTTGACGCCTGCAAGGAGGTGGGCATAAATGTTCCCATTTACCTGAGCGCAGGATTGAACGATTACGCAAGATACCGCCACCCGGAGTGGCTGGGGCGCAACCCGGACGGCAAATACCGCTGGGGAACTCCCTTTACCGCCGGATTCAAAAAACTCTGCTTCAACAGCGGTTATCTGGATTTTCTCTGCGCCCAGATAGAAGAGGTGGCAAAACTCTTTCCCGGCTGCGACGGTATTTTTCTTGATATTGTATCACAGGGACCCTGCTGTTGTGAAAAGTGCATTCACGACATGCTTGAACAGGGATTTGACCCGGAAAAAGAGGAGGACAGAACGGCATTCGGCCGCAAGGTGGAGATGAATTATCTTGAAAAAACCACTGCGGCGGCAAGACGTTTCGACAACCGTATGAAGGTTTTTCACAACAGCGGCAACATCACCCCCGGAGACCGGGAAATACTGCCGTATTTCAGCCATTTGGAGCTGGAATCATTGCCCACCGGCGGCTGGGGATACGACCACTTCCCCATGTCGGCGGCATACACCCGTACTTTGGAAATGGACGTAATGGGCATGACCGGAAAATTTCACACCACCTGGGGTGAGTTCGGCGGGTTCAAACACCCCGACGCTCTGCGTTACGAGTGTGCGGCAATGCTTGCAAACAATACCCGGTGCAGTATCGGAGACCAGCTTCACCCCTCCGGCAGGCTGGATAAAAGCACTTATAACATGGTAGGAGCCGTATACAGGGAAATCCGGGACAAAGAGCCTTTCTGTATCAATGCTTCAAGTGCCGCCAATACGGCCATAGTCAGCCCCAGAGCAGTGAGACATTTGCTGAATGCCCGGACAAACTCCGCCGAATTCGGGGCGGGCAGAGTTTTGCTGGAGGCTCATATCCCATTTGATATTGTGGATATGGAGAACGACTGGACACGCTATGATTTTCTGATTTTCCCAGATGACGTTGAGTTTACTTTGGAAGTTGAAGAAAAACTTAAAACTTATGCCGGGAAACTCATTCTCTCCGGCACCGGCGGTTTCAGAGACGGCAAAATGACCGTGAATACCGGAGCGGAAGATTGCGGAGAAAGCCCCTATTCACCGGATTATATGGCTCCCGCTCCGGAGTTTCAGCCCTTATGGGTGGAGACACCCATGGTAAGCTACCTCCGGGGGCGGCGGATAAAGGTGCGGGAGGGTAAATCTCTCGGCAAAATCTTTGACCCGTATTTCAACCGGAGTTATCTGCACTACAGCAGTCACCAGCATACGCCGTACCGGACGGAAGAGTCCGGATTCGACCTTGGAAGTATGACGGACAAGGTGCTTTATTTTGCCCACCCCGTGTTCTCTCTCTACTATGGTTACGGCTGTGCCGCACACCGTACTTTCATTGAAAATGCAATGTTGGCATTCATGGGGACAAAGTGTCAGGTGCGTACCGATTTGCCCTCTACTGCCAGAGTGACATTGATGAAGCAGGAGAGCGAAAAGCGTTACGTACTGCATCTGCTTTTCGGGGTTCCGGTTTTGAGGGGCGGAGACCTTCTGCTGTCCGGTGGAAATGCCTCCGGCAGAAGCAATCTTCAGATTATCGAGGATTTAACACCATGTCCGGCGGCAGAATGTGAAGTCCGTTTGCCGGAAACGGTCAGAGAAATAACGGAGGCAGAGACGGGAAAAAGCATTCCCTTTGAACGAAAAGACGGTGCCGCAGTATTCAAAGTCCCGTCATTTGTCTGTCACTCCATGTTGCTTTTGAAATACTGACGGAGATAGAATATGGAAGAATTGAATATCAAATCAGGAGCAGATTTACCGTGGCAGGAGTACTGCCGGATAAATGAATTTGTGGCAACTTCATTTGGCGGCACTCCGCCGCCCATGCCGGAAGAAAATGCGGAAAACCTGGCATGGCAGCGTCACAAGTACCGTTATTATCATTTTACCGAAATAGACGGTAAAATCGCCTCCGGTCTCTGGTCGTACCTCATACCGTTTCTGGTGAACGGCAGACGGACCGATGTCTGGTCAGTGGGCGGAGTTTCCACTGCGCCGGAATTTCGGGGACGTGCTCTTATGAGCCGTATGGTTACTAAAGCCATGAACGGCATACGTCAGAGCGGCGCACCGCTGGTCTGGCTGGCGGGCAAGCGTTACCGTTACGGCAGATTCGGCTTTCAGCGTGCCGGAAATATGCTGGAGCTGGATATTGAAAAAGACAATATTTCTCTGTTTTGCCATGACAGCGGCTGTGAAGTGACATTTTTTGACGACCCTGCCCGGGTGCCGTGGCAGGAGGTCAAACGCCTTACTGCAGAGCAGACTTTCCGCCACGATGTACCGCTGAATGATTACGCATTCAAATGTATCGACCACAAATTTCTTGCTGTCTTTGCCGGACGCAACGGGAAGTTTGAGGCGGCGGCAGTCTACCGTCCGTCAGAACACCCGGTGCTGGCGGAATACGGCGGAAATATTGACGCTTTGTCGGATATACTCATTGCCTTTGCGGAGAAATATCCGGCGTTTCAGGTGCGTATGCCCCAGATAGACAATGAGTTTTTCCGGCTGTTTTTCCCGCTGGCGGAGCGTTGGAGAGTGGATATAAATTACGGTCTGGCTATTGCCGATTTGAAAAAATGCCTTGAACTTATTACCGTACCTGCTTTGCCGGAATTAGAGGGAAAGGCGGTCAATCTGGTAATGACTGAAGGCATGTTTGACGAGCAGAGAGCCTCTGTTTCTGTATGTGACGGCTCTCTTGTCATCGGCGGAGAGGTTGAGGGAGCCCCCACGGTACAGCTTGACCAGATGACGATGGTCTCCTGTCTTTTCGGCCCGGTACGTCCCTCCATGTTTCTGCATGAGCCGGCGGTCAGGTGGCTTGACTCGGTACTGCCCATAACCATGAATTTGCAAACCAGCGTTCACGGCGCATAAATAATTTACAGGAAGGTCAAAAAACTATGGAAAAGAGAGATTTGTTTCTCAGAATGGAAAAATCAGCAGAGGGAAAGCCGTTTTCCCACTTCTGGAAAGAGTGCCTCGCTGCCGGACGGGCAAACGAGGGATTGCGGGCGGACTGGCAGGAGCAGTTGAAAGAGGCGGTGGAAAAATGCGGATTCAAAAGACTCCGCTTTCACGGACTTTTTCACGATGATATGTTTACCTGCCGACGGAAAAAGGACGGCAAACTTGAATTCAACTGGATGTATGTGGATTCCCTGTTCGACCGCATGCTGAAAATGAATATCCGCCCTTTTGTCGAGCTTTCGTTTACGCCCGGCTGTATGACCAGCCAGCCTGATACATGGTTCTGGTGGCGGGCGCACACCGTTATGCCGGACGATCTGAACGAATGGGCATTGCTGGTACGCAAGCTGGTTCTGCATCTGATTGAGCGTTACGGACTTGAGGAGATACGAGAATGGTACTTTGAGGTGTGGAATGAACCTAATTTGCGTTTCTTCTCTACCGGAACCCGCTCGGAATATTTTGAACTTTACCGGGTATCGGCGGAGACCATCAAGGCAATAGACCCGCAAATAAAAATCGGCGGACCTGCCACCAGCAATTTTATCTGGGACAACCGTTTTGACGGAGAACGCTGTCTGCCGGAAGAACAGATTCACTATCCCGGCGTGAACGATGACCTTTCCAAACTGACTTGGAAACCGGTATGGGCGCAGGAGTTTCTGGATTACTGCGAAAAGAACCATGTCCCGGTGGATTTTCTCTCCACCCACCCGTATCCCAGCACCTCTGCCATTGATGCCGAGGGTATACCCAAAGGGCGCAGCCGTCCGGTAAACGCCACTGCGGAAGATTTGGCATATCTGCGTAAATTCATCGACAAAAGTGCATTCCCGGATTTGGAAATTCACCTTACCGAGTGGTGCAGTTCCAGTGCTTACGGCGACTACTCACACGACCATATTACCGGGGCATGTTACATTGTCCGCAGTATTCTGAACTCCCTCGGCAATGTGGATTCGCTGGCGTACTGGGTTTTTTCGGATATTTACGAGGAAAAGGGAGCCGGATTCGGTATTTTCCACGGCGGATTCGGTCTGGTCACCACCAACGGCATACCGAAACCGACATGGCACGCCTACCGCTTCCTCAATGCATTGGGCGGAGAGCTTATCGGACGGTCTGAAGAGGTATTTTTTACCCGCCGAAAAGACGGCAAACTCTCCGGTATCATCTGGAATTATCCGGAAGCCGAGGTTCCGCTGGCGGCTCCGGTTTGCCGTGACCCCAAAGAGGCGATAGATGTGGTAAATACCGGCAGTGCAAAAAATATGGATATTGAGATTTCCGGCTTTGCTCCTTATGCCCGTTTTCAGGTGGAGACTTTGAGCCGGGAATATGGAGATGCGGCAATCGCTTTTTATGAAATGGGGTCGCCTCTTGAGCCAACCCGTTCCGAAGAAGAGTATTTGAGAAACATCTCCCGTCCGGCAGTACACATGTGGACCGCTGATGAAAACGGTGTTCTGCGAATCAAAGGAACAATCCCTGCATGGGAAATTCGTCTCATACAGGAACTTTAATAAAAGGACTATGAAGAATGAGTGAAACAGCATTAAAAAAAGCATTGGATTTTATTGAAAACGAGAAACAGTTTCATCTGGGATTTCTGCCCTCCGAGCAATCAAATCCGCTGACAAAGAATCTGGATAAGGAGTTTGCAAAATCCACCGTGGACGGCGTGGCCAATCTGCAAAGCGTGGACCGCAATGTGCTTGCTATGGCAAAACGGATTTTCGCCTCGGATGAGTTCAAAAAACTGGTGGATACCGGTGTGGGCGTTATCCGCAGCGGCGGCAAAATAGTCTTTTCCGGCTGCGGAGCCACCGGACGGCTGAGTATTCTCCTTGAATGCATGTGGCGCGACTGCTGTGCCAAAAATCCGGCGGCAGCAAAGTATGCCGATCAGGTATTCAGCATTATGACCGGCGGAGATTTCGCACTGGTGCGCTCGGTGGAATTTTTCGAGGATTACCAGTCATTCGGCCGCCGTCAGGTTCAGGAAATGGGCATTACCGACAAAGACATGCTGGTGGCCATTACCGAGGGCGGAGAGACCTCTTCCGTACTGGGTACGGTCTTTGAATCCCTTGACCGGGGAGCCGCAGTATTTCTCATGTTCAACAACCCGGCGGATTTGCTGGCGGAACACCTTGAACGCTCACGGAAAGCCATTTGCGACAGCCGGGTATGCGTGCTTGACCTCTCCTGCGGTCCGATGGCACTGGCCGGCTCCACCCGTATGCAGGCAACCACCTCCGAACAGCTGGTGGCCGGGGGCGGACTTGAAAGCATTATGAATACTCTTCTGGGCAATCCCATGAGTGATTACGCCGCCGACTTTGAACAGCTGCTCAACGCACTTGAAGCACCGGAAGCCAGAAAAGCCATTGCTTCATTCATCGACTTCGAGGCGGATATTTACCGCAAAAAAGGTCTTGTAACCTACTTTGCCAACGATTATCTGCTGGACATCTTTACCGACACGACGGAACGCTCCCCCACCTTCATGCTGCCGCCATTCCGCAAGAATGACGATATCGTATCACCCCGTCCGTGGGCATTCGTCAAAAATCCGCTGATGACCACGCCGGAGGTCTGGCAGAACGGCATGCACCGCCCCCTGCGCTGTCTGGAGTGGACCCCGGCGGATTATGTGGCCATGGACGCCCCGGCGCACATTCCGGCAAATCCGCCTAAAATCAGTGCCGCCGAACTTCTGAAAATCGAAGTGGGCAATGAATCCATATCCGACCGTACCGTCACCGGAAATGACGCGGCAATACTGATCACCGTTGGAAAGAATTCCAGTAACCCGGCGATTTACAGTGTTCTTGACAGCATTAATGCCCCCTTTGCCAGCCGCAGACATCTGACAGTGGGCGGCGAAAAAGGCGACTTTGTCGTCCCGTGCCAGCTGTCGGTAACTGCGCTTCACATTATGGAGCACATGGCAATCAAGCTGGTTTTGAATACGGCCTCCACTGGTATCATGGCGGTACTTGGACGTGTTACCGGCAATTGGATGAGCTGGGTAGACTGCACCAATAAAAAACTTATAGACCGGGCAGTACGTCTGATTTGTGAAATCGGCGGGCTGGATTACCGCAGTTCCTGTATCAAATTATTCGAAGCGCTGGAGTTTCTGCAAAATACAGAAGATGTTTCACTGAAAGGCACTCCGGCAGTGCAGTATGTACTGAAACAAATAGAAAAATAATATCTATTTAGTGTCTGCTCAATAAGGCATGATTTTTACGGTGGATGCAGAGATTCTGCGGAAGGGGGACGCTTTTGTCATGCCTGAGTTATATGGAGCGGCTCTCTGTGTGCATTTGTCACCGGGCACCTGAAAATGCACCACTTGTGGGCACCCCAAAATGCACCACCAGTTTTGTTTAATAAACTACTTCTATAATGGCTTTTCAAGTGTTCAGAAGAAAAATTTTTTCTTCTTCTGAACAGCTGAAGCTGTTTTCGTATCAGGTTCTGCTGGTAGTCAAGTTTCAAACGGAATAAAAGGGAGCGGAGCGACCGATTATGCCGGATTGGAGCTTGACTACCAGTAGGTTCTGATTCAATTGAGTCAGTTACTTCTTTACCTACTGCAAACAGCTAGGGAAGTGTATGCCCAGCCCCATCTGGATTTGAAGTGATCGATGTGCTATGTTCTTCCGCAACCCCGAACGATAGGAGAACGGCATGGGACGAGAAGGACGTGATTATTGGGATGCACAACTGTCAGAGTATTGGGACAGCGGTTTCACGATTCAGGAGTATAGCGAATTGAAGGTACTTCCTTACGAAAGTACCCGTCGCTGGATCCGAGTGTTGCAAAAGGCACACCAGAATGGAGCGAGCGACTTGGAAAAGCTGGAGCAGATAGAAGTCAAGCCATTGCCAGCAGATACGAGGAATGGATCAGGAGTTCGGTTGTGGTTTGACGGCATCGAGATTTCGGTAGAAAAAGGGGTCGACGGTAGTACCCTGTCCGAAGTGTTGAATCTGCTCAAGGCGCGGTCATGTTCGGCATCTGCGGCTCGGTAAAGCTCTACTTAGGGAAACAACAAAGAATCTTCAGACCATGGTGTACGGAAATTTGCTACAGAGACAGGACTCCCGGAGCAGAAAACTCTCCGGGAGAATGGCAGGAATTTTCACTTTGCGCGGATGTACCCAAAAATGAGACTGCTCTGAATCTTGCCGTCTTCTTCTGGAAGATCAAGGTGGGGGAGTTTGAAGTGACCTCGCTGCGACTTCTCGCACAATGACACCGGATTTCCCGTCCCGGATGCCCCCGGAAAAGGGATGGGGGATCACGAATCCTGCGGAGTTTTTTTCCTCCAGGCGCTGGGGACCGTTCCGGTCTCTCGACGGAACTGCTTGTAGAAATTGCTCGGATCGGAAAAGCCGCAGCGATAGCAGATTCGCTCCACCGGAACGGCACTCTCCCGGTGTATGCCCAGCGTCTCGGTAGCGCACGCTTCCGCAAAAGCGTGGAAACTTGGGCTTAATCTGCATGCAAAGTCAAGTGGTCTTGCAAAGGTGGAATTTTCTGCAATATTACTACAGGAGGATCCGAGGAGCATCAATCAACATCTTCGGTGTTAAGGCCATGAATACAATTTCATCAAGCAAGCCCCTCAAAGAAGATTTTGAGCGCAGGTACCGGAAGAATTTGGAAATGCTCAATCCGAATGCAGCCGGTTTGGATTTACACAAAGAAGAAATCTGGGTATGTCCGGGAGGGTTCCAAGACAATTATGAACCGGAAGTAAAAACCTTCGGGACATTAACTGGTGAATTACGTAAGTTAGTCGCCTATCTGAAGGAGAAAAAGGTGACGGCAGTAGCCATGGAAGCAACAGGAATCTATTGGATTCCTGTATTTGAAATGCTGAAAAATGAGGGTTTCGATACTTGCTTAGTGAATGCCCGCAATATTAAAGGCGTAAAAGGACGTCCTAAAAGTGACTATGCCGATTGCGTCTGGATCAGTCGCTTACATTGCTATGGATTCTTGCGTGCGTCATTCGTTCCAGATGGAGACGTGGCGGCATTGCAGAGTTTGTGGGACTGTCGAGGAAAGATTATTGACGATATTGCTCGTTATGCGCAGCGCATAACGAGCGAATTGATAAAGAACGCCGTGTGCAAGTTTTTTAACAAAAAATCCGTTCAAATTGTACCGGAAAATTTTGTTCGTCTTCTGAAGAGCGCCTATCGGACGATCAAGCGCATTCAACCCACTTCCAATGTCCTTGGAAGCGGATATTCCGACCGGTATCTGACATTCTACGAACAGATTATCCGTCTCGGCGCGGGGGAAGCGTTTGACACGCTCTCCATCCATGGACTCAACAGTACAATTCCCGCATTCCAGGCCATCGACCGGAAATACAACTCCCCGAAACACCGCGTTTTCAACACCGAATGGCATTGGGGGCTCCTCCGGCACGATTATCCTACGATGAACGCTTCCGAGGAAGCACTCGCTTTGACCATGATGAAGGGACTCTTCAGCATGCTGGCCAACGGCGTGGAGGGCATCAGCATCTTTGAACCGGTTAATATGGCGGAAAAGGAGACTCTGAAGCTTCATGCCGCTGGCGGAGACCCGCTGACACATACAAGCGGAATCTTCCGGGGAAAGCCCCGGCTCCAGCCGCGTCTGGTTGCGGTGATTCTGGCCAATCTCTCCGGCCGGTATCTGACTGGGATTCCCAAAGTCGAGGCGATGTATCGTGTCGAAACATACCAATCAGTGCTGCTGCGGACGGCAGATGGACCGTATCTGGCATTTTGGCAGGAGGGAAAGAGTCCGGTTGCCCTGCCGTCCTCTCTGGCATCGGCCGTCGCCGGGTGCCAGATCGGTGACTGGGAGGGAAAAACGATCGCCGCAGCAGAAAAAGCCATCTTCACGCCGGAGGTGATTTACTTTGCCCGTGCACCGCGGATTCCCGCTGACTGGGAAAATGATCCTTTGTTGCTGGAGGAGAAAGAGTCGTCTCGTCCACTTAGTCACGAGGTCTCGGGCATTTACAGCCGGAAGCCGATCCTGACCGGAGAAGGGGTTCCGATTCCGGAAAATATCCACTGGAACAGCAACTTCCGCGTCTATCCGCTGGGACAGCTCCCTGCCGGCTTCGCCCGGCCGACCCGTTTCGCCGCAGCGATCACAAAGGATCGCTTCCAGCTGATCGTGGAAACGGAAGACGATCTCCATCATCCGGAAGTGGACGGTCGCGATCTCTGGAGAGGGGATTCTCTGGAATTTTCACTGGATATCCCGGGAAAAGGAATGAATGCAAACACGGTCGGCTTCTCTGCGGCTCAAATCCCCGAAGGAAAGAATCTGATGTACAAGGGACATGTGCCGGTTGTGGTTGGAGACTGTCCGGCGGTCTGGACCCCAGCGGCCATGCCAGTGGAAACCGGCCAGTGCGAGATCCTTGTCCAGCCGGAAAAAAAGAAAACGGTCTATCGGATCGATCTTCCGCTCACGGAACTCTTCCCCTACCTTCCAAAATCGGGAGATCGGATTCGCTTCTCGCTCCTCGTAAACGAGAACAATGGAAAGGAGCGGATTGCCGCACTCTGCTGGGGCGGGGGAATTGTCGGTGGAAAGGATGCCGCAAAATACGGCGATCTGAAAGCGGAATAGGCGTCCTCCGCATTTCGGAATCGGAAAGAGAACAGCCCTTTCCGGGAAGGGCCGTTCTCCTAGATCGTGTCGACAATAATTTTACTAATTTGACAGAAAACATTGGACGAAAGACGTTTCCTGGGGCTTAAGATTACTTGACAATCTCTTCCGTCTGCCAATCGGACAGTTTCCCGCTTTTCGTGTCAAAATTGACTCCTATCAGCATAATTCGTTTGCTGGAAAGAAGATACGGCTTAAAATATTCTTTCTCCTTGATTTGTTCCAAGGCGGACTTATCACAATCCAGCTTGAACTCAAACAGATAAATCCAAGCCTCGGTTTCCGTCACAGCGTCAATGCGTCCGTCACAGGTGCGGGACTCCGCCTTGATGTAATAACCAAGCAGACGGAAAATTGCAAAAAAGATGTTTTGAAAATTGCTCTCATCCTTGTGATGCACATCATATGAAATTCCAGCGAAAAATGTTTCAAGGACTTTACGGAGCTGGTCGACATCACCGTTGATCATGGAATCCGCCAACAATTCGCAGAAGTTTGTAATGTCGCTTTTGGACCTTTCTACATAGGCATTCAAAAGGTAGGTGTTGAAAGAAACGCTGACTTCCTGGTTGGGAAAGTCCAGCCAGTACCAGGGCATATTAAACTTCCGCTCAAGCGATTTGATTGTCAGGTAGCCCGTCTGCAACAAAAGAGACAGGGGATCTATTTTGTCAATCTCGAACGCCTCGAATGCCACCGCAGATACAGGACGAGAAAGAACACTCTCAAAATCAAAGCGGGTTTCCTTTACCAACTCCATCAGAAACGATGGCGTCCCTGTTGAAAACCAGTAGTTGTTGAACTTGCAGCTATTTGTAAAAAATTGAGCCAACGATACCGGATTGTAAACCATTTCGGATTCTTCTTCAAATCTGTAACCGTCATACCACTGTTTAATTTCCGGAAGAAGCAGTTCCCTTGACTGTTTCAACTGCTGACAGGCAGATTCAATCCGATCCGCAAAGTATGTTTCAAACTCCTCCTGAGTGTAACCGAACATCGTGGCGTAATCTCGATGCATTGAGATATCGGTCAAGTTGTTAAGATCGGAAAACAATGACACATGGCAGAATTTGCTGACGCCGGTTACAAACACGAAACGAGCCTTGCTTTCAAATGCCTTGATAACAGAATAGAATGTTTTTAACTTATCCAAAACTGCCTTGGCATGAACCTTGCCAAGATTATTTAAGATTGGTTTGTCATATTCATCCACAAGAATAACCACTTGCTCTTTTTCTGCAAGTTGATTGATCAATGCTCGGAACATGTTGGCGGCATTCGCAGATTCCAATGCCAAACCATACAAAAACGCAACTTCTTTCAGTAATCCACATAAACTGCTTTCCAATTCTTCAACGGAACTGAAATCCAATCCGTTCATATCCAGATGGATCACCGGATACGGTTTCCAGTCATAATCCTTTTTAGAAATAGCCAAGCCGTTAAACAGTTCTTTTTTGCCTTGAAATATAGCTTTGAGTGTGGATACGGTCAGCGACTTTCCGAAGCGGCGCGGACGGGAAAGAAAATAGCCGGCTGTTCTCGGACGGATCATGTTCCAAATATATTCCGTCTTATCCACATACAGAAACTCTCCCTGAATAAGCTCCTCGAAAGAATAAGTATAGCTAGTCAGTTCTTTCATCATTTTCTCTCCCCGTTCCAATGTTTTTTTCCTGAACCATTTCTCAAGTAATATACAGCCGAAATAAAACAAATCAACCAAGTTTGAAAGTAGAGACTGTTGTAGCAGGTTTACAGTTGTTGCAAAAATACAGACAAGATATAATATGGTTCATCATCTTCGTTTCAGTTCCAACGCTTCATCCGCCATTCGTCCGAGTTCCTGTGCAGACGTGTTTTTCAGTATTTGAAAGAGCCGATTTCCAGCCTGCTGTTTTTTCTGCTGCACAGGAGGAATACTTTTTGCCGTTTCAGATGCGGGGAGTACCGCCGTTCCCGAACAGGATGATTGAGTTTGGGTTGTTGGTGGAATCATGGGCTGTTCCGCTGAAATCTTGTTTTTCTTTCTCAATGCCGGTGGGCGTTTCCGCTTTGCGGCTCGCTGTTCGCGGACTTTGATGAAACGCATGACTGTGGTTCTCGCAACGTCCAGGCCTTCCGCTTTCAGTCGGCGCTGGATTTCGGCGGCAGTCAGGAGATCGTCATACCACCAATCCAAAATCTGATCCGTGAACGGAATCAGGCAGCTTCTGAACGCTCCGGGGTGCATTCTCGCGGCTTTCGTTTGATTCATTATGAGTCCCTCCCTGTTCATTCTTAATTCGTGCGTAATTTAAGCCTTATTTACGCCTGTGTCAAGTGCGTAATTTTATTCCATTATCATATTACGCACGTATTACGCTCTCAGAATGCGTAATGCGTGCGTAATCAAAAGCCTATCGGCCACGATAGGAAATTGCGTCTGCTATAAGCAGCTCCCAAAACAAATTTTTTTGAAAAAATTATTTTCCAGCTGATCAGCATTGGACTTTTTCGCGATAGCGGATTATGGTATTGCCGGGGTGTGTGGAAAGGTATTTTGTTCACCGCGGCAAAGATCAAAGCCACACATGGCAAAGGTGCGGATTTCTATCGCCAGCACCTTGCCAACAATGACTATTACAGCGAGCATGACAGAGTCGAAGGACACTGGCGGGGCAATCTTGCGTCCGTATTCGGACTTGAAAACGAATCGGTCGCACAGGATGTTTTTTCGCTGTTTCAGCAGAATTTGAACCCATCCACCAAACAGAAATTGACTCCCCGGAACAATCCGAATTCCGTCCGTTTTTATGATTTTCAATGTTCTGCGCAGAAATCCGTTTCGGTGATGTCATTGTTCGATTCGCGTCTGGTCGAAGCGCACCGGAAAGCGGTTGAAATCGGGATGCGGGAGCTGGAACGGTTTGCGGCCGTCCGCATCCGTAAAGGCGACAATTTCGCGACGAAAAACTTTGCCTATACGGGCAAGATCGTGTATGCGCAGTATCATCATGACACGAGCCGTCTGCTTGATCCGCAGCTTCACACGCATAATGTGATCGTGAATGTAACACAGGAAGACAACGGTTCTTTCAAAGCTCTTGACGCTTCGGAAATGTATCGTGCGATCCGGTATGCCGGGAAGTCCTACCAGAACGCCTTGGCGCAGGAGTGCATCCGTCTCGGTTATGACATCGAAATGAAGCGGTCCGACAAGGGCGAGATTACCGGATTCGAGATCAAGGGCGTTTCGGAAGATGTCCTGAAACGCTGTTCGCGACGCCGGGAACAGATTGATAAGGAGATCGAGAAATTCGTGGCAACGAAGGGACGGCAGCCGACGCCTGATGAGGTCAAGCTCATGACTCTGCTGACGCGCGGCCGCAAGATGCTGGAAAAGACGACAGATCAGGTGACCGCGTTCAAGATGTCACTGTTCACCGAGGGGGAACGGAGCAATTTCCGGAGCATGGCAAGCGAGGCGGAACAGTTGAGTTTTCTGATGCCGCCGCGTCCGGGTCGCGAGACTCCGGAACAGCAGATTCGGAGGGTTGTCGAGCAGTTATTCGAGCGGAATGGCGTGCTGCGCTGGGATGCGATTCTTGCCGAGGTTCAGAATCAGAATCTCGGTGAAACCGATCTGGAAACCTTCCATGCCGCGATTGAGAAAATTCCCGGTCTGGTGAATCTCGGCAAACCTGCCGTGAATCCGTATTTTACGACGGAGGAGAATATCGAACGGGAGAATTACTGCATCAACATCGTGAATAAGACCAAAGGAGTCTGCAACGATTTCGCGAGCGACTACATTCCGTTCAGCGAAGCGGAGGATACCTTCGATCATTCCGCTCAGATTGAGGTGATCAATCAAATTGTGCAGTCGAAAGATCCGTTCGCGGTCTTTCGCGGCGTCGCCGGAGCGGGCAAGACCTCCACCTTGCAGGAACTCTGCAAGTGTCTGAAAAAAGGCAGTGTGGAGAATATTCATGTGGTTGCTCCGACCAATTCGGCGGTGGATGTGCTGCGCAGCGAGAATTTTGAATCGGCGCAGACGGTGGCAATGTTTTTACAGAACAAGGACAAGCTGCCTCCGAAAGGCTCGTATCTGATCATTGACGAATCCGGTTTGAACTCGCTCAGGCAGGGAACGGAGATGATGAAACTTGCGATGGAAAACGAATACCGGGTGTTGTTTGTCGGCGACGAGCGCCAGCATTCCTCAGTGGAAGCAGGCGATTTCTTCCGTCTGCTGGAGGATCATTCCAACATCACGAAGACCTGTCTTTCGCAGATTCACCGTCAGCAGGTGCAGGAATACCGGAGGGGAATTGAGCTGATCTCGGCGGGAAGCGCTCTGGATGGTTTCGAGCATCTGGATGAGCATGGTTACATTCACGAGGACAAGGCGGCTTATCTGGAGCGCGCCGCAGAGGATTTTGTGAAGCTGACCGACGACGGCAGACGTCCGCTGGACTGCATCGCGGTTTCGCCGACCAACAAAGAATGCGATCTTTTGACGGATATGATCCGGCAGAAAATGAAAGCCGCCGGACGGATCGTGGAGGATGAAGCCAATCCGGTGGAATCGTTCCGTTCCTGGGGCTGGACGAAGCCGCAGCTCGGCAACATCGAAAATTATCAGGTCGGCATGAAGATTTTCTTCAATACGAAAGTCAGGGCCGTCGCCAAACCGGGCGAGATGGCGGAGGTTGTGAAAATTGAAGATGGCAAGCTCATTTTGAGCAACGGCAAAACGGTGAAGCCGTCTGCAATCCGCAACAGTATTGATGCCGGGAACGCGGTTTCCCTGCCGGTCGGGAAAGGCGATATTGTCCGTTTTACAGTGAATCTGCGGACACCGGAATACAAGATCAACAACGGCAGTCTGGCGATTGCAACGGGCAGCCGGAACGAATATCTTCTGCTGGATTCCAACCGGCGGGAACTGACCACGATCCGGCTTCCGGAGAATTTCCGGGGGCTGAAATACGGCTGGGTGATGACTTCCCATGCGTCGCAGGGAATGACCTCGAAAAATGTGGTTGTCGCGGCGGAAAAGATGTCGAATCAGGCGTTTTATGTCAGTTGTTCGCGTGGGAAATTCAACCTTGCGTTGCATGTACCGGAAAAGGAGTATTTCGAAAAGAAGCTGATGGCGATCCGGACGGAACGTCTTTCCGTTCATGACCTGCTTGCCTCGGGAGAAATTACAAAAATCCCGGTTCGGAAATCCGCAGAACAGATCACCCAGGAGTGTCGTCCCGATCCGCATCAGCTGGTGCGGAAACGCTGGCAGGACAAACTCCGGGATGTCCTGCGCAAAATTACGAAGAGAACCAGAGCGGCGCTTTCAAAGATGCTGTTGCTGAACGGTTCCTATCAGAATCGCCAGGCAATCGCCCGGCAGGAAGAAGAGGATTTGCAGAAGCGGGAGGCTCCGGCAGTCATGCCGGAAAAAGCCCCGGTTGCGCCGGAAAAATCCGGCATTCAAACGGAAAAAGTCAACCCGAAAACGGAGACCGAATTACGCGAATTGGAAGAATTCGAGCGTCAATTCTATCAAAAATATGGAACGGAGGTAAACAATGCAGACAGAGAACAGAAACGAACGGAACGGCAGCGCCGGAGCAAGCCCGGACACGGAATGGGATTCGATTGACAGGGAATTGGATTTGAGCGTCTGCTGGCAGAGGAGCGCCCATGTCCTGCCGCGTCTACGGGTCGTAACGGAGCTGGAGGAATTTCTGATCCCGTGGGTGCATGTGGCGCTGGTGAAATCCGATCGCTCTTTCCGGGTAATCGAGATTCATACTTCGCTTGGAGTCTCGTTCACAATTGCGGCGGCAGTTCCGCAGAAACAACTCTACGGCATGTTGCAGCTTGAGCGGGTCCGGTGCATTTATCCGGTCGAGGGCGTGAATATAAAGGCTGTCGCATCGCAAGAAGAATAAAATAAAAAATCCCGGCTATGAGGTGTGTTTCATAGCCGGGAGATGGGGCGGTTCAGGCGGCAGCCGGAGTCGGATCGTCCGGATGGAGATACGGTCCGGCGAAAGTTCCGGCTTCCTTGTTCTTCATGCCTTTGTAGATCATGCGCTTGATCTGCTCATTGCGGAGATTCTTGAAGGTCTCACGCTTGACGCCGCGCAGGAATCCCTCCCGGACCAGTTCCAGAAAACGCTTTTTCTGTCCCCAGGAGGCGAGCGGATCGCCCTCTTTGGCGCGGATCTGGTCGATAATCTCCGAAGCACGGCCTTTGGTGAGATTCTTCCAGTCTTCCGCGGAGAAGCGTTTCCAGGAACCGTTCTTGATTGCGTGACCAATCGCGCGGCGCTGGCTGTCGGTCGCCTTGGCATTCGGATCGGAAATGGTGAACTTTCTGGCGGAATTGGCGGTGTTAGTGTTGCGGACGTTGTTCTTGTTCTGTGTGTTGTTCATCTTTTTGATTCCTTCTTTTTGTTGGGTTATCGGGGAATTCTGTTCTTTCGCAAAGAAGCCGCGCGGCGGATGAGACTTCATCCGCCGGTCAAGCGGCCGGAAGAACTGAATTTTGTTTTTAACTTGAAATGTTGTTCGATCACCAGACTTTATACCGTATGGCGCAACTCCCGGATGATTTGATACGGGCATTTGGCACAATCGAGATTGCAGGGCTCCTGACCTCGCAGTTTACAAACGGATTGCAGAGCATCACGCTTGACCAGAATCGCGTCACTTTTCCTGATCCAGTATTCTCCGTTGTTCCAGGCTTTACGCAACTCGGCAGAGGAGGAAAAATAATTGGTTTCCACGCCGCAAAGTTGGCAACGGAAGGCATATTGCTCCATCTGTTCGTTCCATGGGCAAGGACGCTTCAATACGGTGATATTTCCCATTGATTTGCAGGAACGGCACCAGAATGGCGTATCCGAATTATGGAACAGCGACAATTTCGTCGGATCGGGTTCATAGCGGGAAAGGTTCTTATTGAGATAATCCGAGGCATAGTATTGCAGAATTCCGCAGGCTTCGCCCATGATTTTCATCGCGGCAAGATCGCGTTCCAGTGTCTTGATCGTACCGAAATGAAGCCGCTGTGTATGCCCGGACTCATCCAGATAACCATTGAGCCAGGCGTCGATGTAAATGCCTTCCGAACCGCCGAAATCAACTCGGAATTCGGTGGTGAACTCATAATTGGAGATTGGTCGTTTATTTTTCTCCTCAAATTCACATGCGGAATCGTAGTCGATAATCCGGTCGAGCTCCTGCAAGGCGCCGGCATCGCGCGCCGTTTTCAGAATACCGTTGAACAGGTCGATGGCACTGTCCCGTTTGATGTTTTCTTTCATGATCCGTCTCTCCTTTTTCAGTCTTTTTCGTAGTAAATTGCATGAGTTGCATTGATGGCAAGATAATAATGGCCGTTGCCGCAGCCACGGTATTCTTCTGAATACCACGCCCGTCTGATTCCGTCACCCTGCGCGTCATTGGGATAGGCTTTCCACATCGGCTTGCCGATCTGTCCGGCATTGTAGGAAAACGAAATATCGTAACTCCGCCCTTCTACGCGGGTTTGGTATTCGTTCTCCGCTCCTGACATTGCATTTGCGATCGCATTCAGAGTGATCTCATTACAGCGGGCGGCTTCTTCACGGCTGGCATGTCGCGGCCGAAAGTCCATCTTCTTGACGTTCCAGTGAAGAATATTGTAAGCAAGGTCGGGATTGAAAATCCTTGACGGACAGTTCTGTTTGCAATAGTTCTCGTATCCGAAGTCCAGCAGTCCTTGAATTTCTTTGCGGACATTGGCCCAGAGTCCGGACTTTTCCAATAGTTCCATCAGCCGTTTCGCATTCCGCTCAAACTGTGCATTCCGGTCAACTTCCTGCGGTAAATCACAGGAAATAACGTAAACACCCTGCAAATCGAAAAGATATCCGCGTTTCTTCTTACGAGGCGCCAGATAACCGATTCGTTCGCCGTTGACAAAAAGCCGTTTCCACTCAATCCGACTGTCCTCATAAACGACTTTGAATTTCCGGATTTCTTTCCCGTTGACCTCACGGATAAATTCTGCGATCTCCTGCGGAGAGGCGTTGCGAACGGTGATGGATTTGCTGTTTTTATTCATGATCATTTCATCTCCGTTGGCTTAAAATTCTTTTTCGAGGATTTCCTCAAGCATTTCGTATTCGCCATTGGAGAGATAGCAGTTTCCACCGAGGCAGGTAAATTCCTCTTCCCGGCCTTTGATGTGTTTGCCGTCGACAACCTGAAATCCGTAGATTCTTGCGTAAGCAGCCATTTTCTCATACTCCTTATTTTGATTTTAGTTTGAGAACTTCTGTTCTTTCGCCAAGAAGCCGCGCGGCGGACGGGAATCCGTCCGCCGGAAAAGCGGCACAAAGAACAGAGGGACTGCCTGTGCGTCAGCCTGGAAATGTTTTTGAATAGAAAAAGTGCCAGTCAATGGCAGGAGAATGAGGCAGCTGGAGATATTTGAATAAGACTTGTCAGGCTTGTCTTATACTTTGAATTTTTTGCAGACTTCCCGATAATGGTCCTGTGCGGAAAGACAGGTGTCATCCAGATATTCCGGGATACCGGCATATTGCCGGAGACCGCGATAATAAAATAATTTGTGTTCGGAATCAATGATGAACGGAATCAGATCGTGTGCGAGACATTCTCTGAACATGATCAGGCGGCCGACTCTGCCGTTTCCATCCTGAAACGGATGAATCCGTTCAAAGTCGAAATGGAATTTTACAATGTCTTTTACGGTATAACTCTGCAAAGAGTGATAGACACTCAACAAGGCTCGCACTTCTTTTCCGACTTTCTTCGGTTCCGTCGTCTCCATTTCCCCGATTGTGTTGGGAAGTTTTTTGTATTGTCCGACCCGGAACCAGTCGAGCCGACTTTGCGAAGTTCCCTGTTTCAGCAGAAAATGATATTTCTTGATGATCTTTTCCGACAATTTTTCTTCCGCGGTATCCAGCATGTAGTCAAACGCGGCGAAATGATTGAGCGTTTCAATGATGTCGTCCGTTCGCACTGCGGAGTCTTTTTCACAGAGAACGGAATGAGTTTCATAAATATACCGGGTCTGATCATGAGTCAGCTGATTGCCCTCAATCCGGTTAGAGTTGTAGGCAATCGCAATTTGCGTATAATGATACAGCCCGCCTTTGAGTTTCGCGTTCTTTTCCTGGCGCAGCCGTTCCAAAATTTTGCTCATGATTCATCTTCCTTGTTCATCTTGAACAATATACTTCCGAATCGTGGATTTTCAAACTTATCTGATGCGGAGGATTACGCGCTTTTCTCCAGCGCTTCCTCCTCGGCATCTTCTTCATCGGACTCATCCGTGATTTCGACTTTTTCGGCAATCACTTCGACACCGAGATCGAGATAATCCGAGAGGCGCGGCATGACTTCGATACGGCGGTCTTCATGGAGCAGGTCCAGCTCGTTCAACTCGAAAAGGAGCTTGTCGAGCTCCTTCTGAAGTTCGATGCGCTCGTCGGCGTATTTGAATACACGCTTGCCTTCGGTTTCGGCAAGCTGTTTCAGCCGCTGCCGGTTCAGTTCCAGCGATTCCGCTTCGCCGACGGCTTCTTTGGCTTTGGCGTCCAGTACGGATTTCAGGCTGGTAATGAGTCCGTTTCCGGTCGTGACATCGCTTCCGACACGGATTTTTCCGTTGTAGAACGATTCTCCGGCAAGGCGGTAACGAATCACCGCCTGATCCTCGCGGGCACGGTAGATCTCGAACGGGCAGATCGCTTTGAGTTCGATTTCGATGCCGTTGATCTTCGCATAACCGAGGTCGATAGAAGCGTCTTCCCGTTCCCGCCTGGCGTGCAGAATCGCCTGATAAATACCTTTGTTGGTCAGGTGATTCGCCAGTTGTTTGACCCGGTATTCGGGCGTGCCTTCCAAGGCAATGCCATTGATCTCAATTTGCGGGAAGTCGGTCGGGAACGGATATGCCGCAAGTTCCTTCATGCGCTCAATGTCCTGTTCAATGCGCGGAATCGCCCGTTCGAGCTCGGATTTCAAATCTTCATCACGGCGAACCGAACGGCGGAACTGATATTCCAGCGACTGCAGTTCCCGCAGCCGGGTCTCCACCTCGACCTTGCGAATCAGCTTGGGATTGCCGGAAATCTGCGCCGAAAACGAGGCGAAATCAATCGAAGTGTCGTTGATCTCATCCATGTTGCGGCGCTTCCCTTTCAAAGCGTCGTTGATGAATTTCTGCTTTCGGGTCAAAATCTGATACATCCCGGCGTCAAGCGTTTCCGCCATGCCGTAACGGATCACTTCGACCTCCGGCAGAATATTGCCCTGACGGACCAGACGTCCGGTCCTTTGCTCGGCGTCAGCCGGACGGAACGGGGCATCCAGATCATGTTCCACCGCAAGACGTTCCTGCATATTGACGCCGGTTCCGAGCTTCTGAGTTGATCCCATGATGATGCGGACATCGCCGCTGTTTACCATGTCGAACACCTCCTGCCGCTGCTTGTCGGTCTTATAGTCATTGATGATCGCGATTTCATCGGCGGGAATGCCGCCTGCAACCAGTTTCCGCTTGATCTCACGGAATACGTCGAAGCAGACCGTCTTGCCGTCTTTGAGCTGGAAAAGGTCGCTGAACACGACCTGCGCGGCTTTGATGGAATCGTATTCACGATATTTTTCCAGAATCTTATTGACGCAGACATTGAGCTTGGAACCGGGATCGTCCTTCGCATCGGCGGCAATCAGGCGCAGGTCGATGGTCGCCTTGCGGGAGAGTCCGTAAATCAGCAGCGGAATGTGCGTAAATTCCCGCTTTTTCGAGTTGTCGAGCTGCTCGAACCAGGTGTAGACATCGCTCAGATAATCCATGAAGCGGGAGACCTGTTCGGTTCGCGGCAGACTGATCTGCTCCGGATGCCCGCCTTTGATCGGCGGTTTCGGAATGCCGGTCAGATCCTCCGGCAGAATCACGTCCGCACAGCTCCGGAACATCTTGGAGAGCTCCACGATGTTCGTGAATTTGCAGAAGCGCGAGACCATTTTGAGGCGTCCGGCAGCATTCAATTCCATCGCCGTTTCACTCTGGGTGAAAGTCGAAGCGAAACGGTCAAAGGTGTCCACATGAAACGCCGACAAACTCTCCGGCGATACGTAGCGAACCATGTTGAACAGCTCCGGAAGCTGGTTCGTGACAGGCGTTCCAGTTGCCGTATAGATATTCCTGCCGTCCGTTTTTTCGCGGATCTGATTTAGCTTCAATGTGAGGCTGAACGCCTTTTGCGAAGCGGCGTTGTCCAGTCCCTTTACCCGCGTCATTTTCGTGACGAAGAAGTTCCGTTTGTAACTGTGAACCTCGTCCACGAAGATGCAATCCACGCCCAGTTGGTCGAAGTAGACGATATCCTCGGAGGCATGGCGGTCCTCCAGTTTGTCCAGACGTTTTTTGAGTCTGCGTTTGCGCTGTTCCTCCGCCTTCTTCTGACGGCGGTTGGGCTGCATGGCGATGCCGCGCGCACCCTGAATTCGCTCCAGCTCGTCCAACTCCGACTGATATTTCGCCCGGACCAGGTCGGGATTGTCCTCAATCATATTGAACGAACTCTGAGCGATGATGACGATATCCCATTTGCCCGTGGCAATGCGCCCGAGAAACCGTTTGCGTTTCTCCTTGACCAGATCATTTTTCGTCGCGATCAGGATGTTGGCGGTCGGGTAGAGTTTCGGGGCGAATTCCGCAAACTGCTGAAGCGTGGCGTTCTGAACGACGATCATCGTCTTCGTCGCAAGTTTGAGGCGGATCAGTTCCATCGCGGCGGTAATCATCACGGCTGTTTTGCCGGCGCCGACCGCGTGCGCCAGCAAGCTGTTCCCCTGAATGCACCGCGTGACCGCCCGCTTCTGATGTTCGCGCAGAATGAACGGCTTGCCGTCAATCACCGAGCTCGCGCCCGGATAAACGTCGAACGTCGGCAGGTCGTATTGCTGCAACACATAGTTGTTGAAGCATTCGTTATAGACCTGTTCGACCTCCAGCGCGAGCTCACGGTCATCCATCACGAAGTCGTGGAAACGGTTCTGGATTTCATTCTTGTACTGCCGCGCCATCAGAGTCGCTTCCTTGTCTATGACATCGACATACGCTTTGCGATCCGCATTCCAGACCGATTTCTGGATGACCGGATCTTTCAGATTCAGGATGAGCTCAATCAGTTCCACCGTGTCGAGGGTGTCGAGATTGTACTGATTCAGGAGCCGGCGGCTCCGGTAATCGGCATCGACCTTCCAGCTGTCGGAATTTTCATCATAATGAATCTCAACTTTGCCGTTCAAGTCTTTGGCGACCCATTTCTGAACGAGTTCCGCAGGCAGCCAGAACGAACCGAGCGCGAAGTCGATATCTTCAATGGTCAAAGGTTTCGGTAGAACCGTTTTCAACGCCTCCACATTGGTGGTCAGACCATACGCCTGCGCTTCCTCGATTTTCATTTTGATGTGTCCTGAAAGATAACGGCTTTTGAGTTCAATTCTCTGTGCGGCCGGGTTGTAGAAATACTCGCCGCTCGCCAGAAGTTCCGTCCTGACACTTTCCGCATCTTTGCCGGTGATCCGGGCGATGTATTCAAGGTCGATGCAGTTACGATAAGCATGGGAGATCAGTCCGGCTTCGACGACGTTTTCCGCATGATCCGGTTCCCGCCACGGCCATTGCGTCCGCTTGAAAAGGATGTCGCCCGGTTCATAGACTTTTTTCGTCGTCTTGATCCCGGCTTTGTTGGTTTCGGTCACTTTGCGGCAGTTTTCAATCGCCGCAACTTTGAGGTATTCGGGATCTTCCACGCAATATTTATGAACAGTCTTGTTGGAAAGCACGCCGTATTTTGCAACATGATCGTTGTAAAGACACCGGAGCCGGATGCGCAAATCCTCAATTTCTTCATCCGGGGCATTGAAATCCAATTGCGCCTCAATGAGTTCGTTCAGCGCATTCTTGATCTTGACGAAGGAATGGACTTTCTGCGTCTCCTTGAGCGTGAGATTTTCCCCTTTGCGGTCCTTCATGCGGTGTCCCATGCCGTCAATGACCTGATAAACGGTGTCGAGGGTGGAAAAGATGCTGTATTCCCGGCAGTTTTCCGGCGGTTCCTTCTCCTCCGGAATATCCGTCCGGTTCGCATAGGAAACAACCTCAACTTTGGGCGCAGTTGCTTCCGGAAGAGCATTGCCGAACAGATCGGTATTTTCGGGACCTTCCGGCAAAGCGGGCATGAACTCTTTACGCGCGATATCGAAATATTCTTTCAGACTTTTATCATTCGGCAGAACGGTCGGTGTATTCAGTTTGCCATACATTTTGCCGGAGTTCGAGAGTCTTCCGAACACATGTTCCGGATGCTGCGCGAAGTAACAATTGACCTCAATTCTTCCCGTCTTATCGGCGGTGTCAACCCATTGCAGATTGCCGGAAAGATTATCCCGATACTCTTTCTTCAGGATGAGAATATCGGCGACGATCTCCGTTCCGGCGAAAGTATTGTTCGGCAGACGGTAAGCCTTCACAAGTCCCGCACGCCCGTTCGTGATCTGCGGCATGGAACCGGGTTTGTCCATTGTGGAACTGGAGGTCAGGAGGACGGCATGGCCATTTTCCTTCAGACAATCCAGAGCACGGGCGATGAAATAATTATGCAGATTCCAGGCATTGTAAGAACGGTAATTCCGGTCATACGGAGCAAATCTGCCGAACGGAACATTGCCGATCACGAGGTCATACTGTTCCGGCAGTTTGACTGTCTCCAGCGATGCGATCCGGATGTCTGACTCCGGATAAAGCGTCTTCGCAATGTTTCCCGAAATTTTATCAACCTCGACGGCTGTGAACTCATAGGATCTTTGAAACGGTGCAAACCCGATGAAATTTCCGGTTCCGGCGCCGAGTTCCGCAACCTTGCCGGACTTGATCCCTAACTCCTGCCGGACGATGTCCCACATGAAATCAATGATATATTCAGGCGTATAATAGCTGTCGAGAATGGAATTCTGCGCCGTCTGATATTCTTCGTCGGAAAGCAGTTCCTTGAGTGTCTGATGATGGCGGTTGCCTTCCATGAAAACTTCGGTCAGCCCGCCCCATCCGCTGAACTGCGAAAGCGTGAGCTGCTCCTCATGAGACGGAACCCGTTCTTCGGCTTCGAGTTCCTTCAGCAGACGGATCGCCTTGAAATTCGCCTCAATCCTTGCCGCCGGAGTCGTCGGCATCACATGCCTGCCGTCATTCTGAAAGTTCCGCGGAACGACCGTTTCCGGAACCTCCTGCACCTTCGATTGAACCGCCGCCTGCATCGCGGCAAAATCGAACAAATCCAACTGTATTGCTTCCATCATCCTTATCCTTTCGGTTGATTTTTTGCCCGAAGGCTGACGGACCGAAACAGGATGCAGCGTCATCCGGTCCGGCAGCCGGGAAATCAAACGAAAGAATCTTTACATCTCCTTGAATAAGTGCATTTTCTATAATTTATAATATGGTTTTATTTGAACTAACCGCTTTGACATGGTATTGTAATTCCATTACACGAGTTTATCTTACAGGCTGAATGCCACAAGGATTATGTATGCCGCACTCTATGATAACTAACAATA
>ERZ1034915.390-NODE-390-length-30407-cov-21.602893_pt1 | contig 30407 bp, 48 predicted proteins | sample MGYA00520592_ERZ1034915 | MGnify/ENA primary metagenome ERZ1034915 (study PRJEB33766, sample SAMN09781787) | gut metagenome | biome: gut microbiome | host: Homo sapiens | place: Madagascar | study: EMG produced TPA metagenomics assembly of the PRJNA485056 data... | reverse complement strand
ATTATTTAAACTGCCGTTTAGACAAAATCATCGAATATACGTTCGTATATTTATAGAAATCTGTAGACATACGAATATGTATTCTGTTATAATGTCATACCAGAGGTGATAATATGAAACAAGGTGATGTTGTATGGATTATAGAGAACAACAAAACTGTCCGGGAATGTAAGATAGTTCGTACCAATGGGAATTTGGCGATTATACGTTTCGCTGATGGGTGTGGTACTCAATTGCCTTTAAAACGTCTATATAGCACTCAGGAAGATGCCTATGAAGAATTAAGCCACAATGATACGCTCTCACGGATTCAAGTTGAATACGACACAGAAAATAGACGAAAATGGAACGGGCAAATGTTATAATTGGATGTAATAATAATTTAGGGACAAGTAGATGAATTTCTACCTGTCCCTATTTTTTACGATTTTTGGACACATTTCATTTTTGAAGTTTTCAAGAATCAAATATATTCAAAATAAGGTTTGGTCTTTTGCACCAATTACTAAAATCTTGCACCAATTTGACACCAACAACACCATACAATACAGTATATTATAGGACAAAATAGTGAACAAAACAAAATGGAAAGTATTGAAAACACTATAATATCAATACTTTCCACGTTTTTTGCTCTGCTTTAATTAGCGGTAAAATTACTTAGCGTAATGTGTAACTTTTAAAAATTTTATATCTGAAAGCATTGATTTTATGGGATTTTTCTTACCAATCAGTATTTTATTTTGTTATTTTTGCACCAATCTTGCACCAGCGTATTTTAAATGGCTTTATTCATCTTCTCAATTTCGTCACCTAATTGTTCATCCGTAACGTGAACGTACAGATCCATCGTTACTTGAATCGTAGAATGTCCGAGCATCTTCTGTAATGATTTAGGTTGTACTCCTTTTTCGATACATCGTGTGGCAAATGTATGTCTGAGTGAGTGCATATAACAATGTTCAAATTCTTCGTAGTGACCATTAACACTGTTAATCATTCTATCCTTATTTATATTAGCAACAATTCGCACCATCATGGTTCTAAAAGTTGATGTCCCAACAGGATTGCCATTGATAGTTGTGAATACAAGTCCATCCCATTCTGAAACCCATTTGTCATTTTGAAATTTCAGTCTGTTTTGCACTTGTTTTTGATCGTTAAGGACTTTAATTGCCTCATCTGTTAATGGTATCTTTCTTTTACTTAATCTTGATTTTGGTGTTCCAAAAAAGAAACCGCCCTTCTGTTTGTCTTGTAAAAGAGTTCTGTTTACATACAAATAACGATTATCAAAATCTATATCATCCCATTTAAGTCCACCAACTTCACCAGCTCTTAGACCAGTTTCAAGAACTAAACAATATGCATTATAATAAAGAGTGTTTTTTGCATATTCTTTAAATATTTTTTGTTCTTCTCTTGTCAAGACTCGTCTTTCTATTGAATCAAGGTCACGTTTTTTAATTTTTAGATTATCTGCTGGATTCTTACTGATATAATCATTTTCTACTGCACCTTTGAATATTGCGTGCATTGTAATAGCTGTCAACTCCATAGTACCATATGAATATTTACCACTATCAAACATTTGGTTGAGAATTTTTTGACAATGGATTTGTTTAACCTCTGTTAATTTCATATAACCAATAGCATTTTTTATAATATATTTATAACGATGCCTATAATTTTTAGTCGTGTTGTCTTTAACAATTCCTTCTTTATAATTCTCAATCCAATAATTATACCATTCATCTACGGTCATATTGTTACTGCTTAAAGTACCGTCTAAATATTTTTCTTTTGATAACCATTCTCTTGCTTCTGTAATTTTATCAAAATTCTTTTCTGCACGTTTACCATTCTTTTTAGTAAATCGTGCTTGATACCTACCATCCTTTCGTTGATTTAAACCTACACCAAGTTCTTTGCCTTTTAAATCTTTACCCATTTATACTCCTTTCTATGGGTAAAAGACCAAACCTGCAATAACTATATCACAAAATTTGGTCTTTTACAATTTTAAATATATGAACGCTTTTCTAAGTATTTTTCCAATTGTTTGCGCTTAAAGAGGATTGTTTTACCATTATGTAATGTATAATCGTTACCATCCTCTTTCGCAAGTTCATATAGCTTATCCCTTCCTATGTTAAAATAAATGATTGCTTCTGAGACAGTTAGATTAAATTTTTCGCTTAATGGTACTTTTTGTGCACTATCCATATTATGCCTTTCCAGTAGAACCAAATCCACCTCTATTTGTTTCGTCCAAATGTTCTACTTCCTCAAATTCAATCTCTGGCTGAATTTTATTGATACGGAACTGACAAATACGATCATTTTTATTAATTGTAGTATCTTCCATAGCGATGACAGGGTATAGCCACTGATCATTATCTCCACTATAGCTGTTGTCGATCACCGCAAAACAATTCGTCTGTAAGATCTTGAAATTCTTATATGTACTGCTACGAGGTACAATATTTGCTTCGTATCCATCTGGTAGTTTCATTCCAACTCCAAGTGGGATCAGACGAAATTCACCTTTCTTCAGATAGATTGTTTCGGCACTTCTGAGGTCAACCCAGTCGCCTTTATTGATTTTCTTAATTTTATCAATGTTCTTATCAAAGTATTTAATTTTAATTTTCTCCATTTGTTTTATTCTCCTTGTTTTTTAAAAATTCTTTCATATCTTGAACATAGTTAAACATATAGTTTACTATTGGACATACAACTAGAAATACAATAGTTGCGCCAACTATGATTCCAAGAAAAAATAACAGAAATCCAATAATGCTATTCATTTACAACACCTTTAACCTCATCTACATAAGCATCAAACCCATTATCACAATCCCTTGTCTTAACCATTACCATTCCGCTTTGAACAAATACTGCTTCTACAGTACATTCAACAAGAACTTTATCGCCCCTCTTTAATTTATATAAATCTCCCATTTCCATATCTATTCCTCCTTTATTTTTACATATAGACCACAATGACATTCTCCTTCTTCTTGCTCACGAAATTCTTTACACATACATTTCGTATCAGGTGTCTTTTGTAGCCTACATGGACAGTAACCTTCATTATCTTTAAGTTTCTGTCTAATTTCATTTACTAATTCTTTGTCTTCATTTACTTTAATCATTACTAATCCTTTCCGCATATTGGTTATTACTGGCAAGATGCACTCCTAATACATCATCATAATGTTTCTCTTGATTAGGAATATATCTACCGAATTTGACAATAATATTCGGATATATTGAAAGTTCTTTAACATATTCAATCACTTCATCTTTGTTATATCCTGTATAAATAACAATATCATCATTATTATATTCTCTTAATTTCTGTACAAATTTCTTTAAATCATCCCATGAATCAAATGGCTCAAGTCCTTGCATAACCACCGCTTCTGTTATTGGATTGTTGATATACTTATTTACAAGATCATCTACTGAAATTTCAATAATAGGTGCTTTTGCTAAAGAACTGTTTTGACAATAATCCTTACCACACTTAAAAGTGCAGTAAGGAAAAATAATTGTCATAGAAGCCTTTTTGTAATTCACGAAATCTTCAGTTATTAAACCTTTGATTTTCATTAAATCTCCTCTGCTTCAGCGTTGATGTCTCCCCATTTTCTCATTTCAAACTCAGCTTTACGCTCTTTTGAGTATGTCTTAACTGGTGTATAGAAACCAACAATTCTGGTAAATTCAGTATCTACAGGCTCTCCACATACAGGACATTTTGTGCCATAGAATGCATGATTATGTTTACATGCTTGAATCTTTGTATTAAATGCAAAGTATGTTACCCCCTGATCTGCAATATAATTTGTCATCTTCCATGCTTTTTCAAATGAATCAAAAGGAGCATCAATATTATAATGAAGAATTGATCCTCCAGAACAATATCCATCAAACTCAGATGCGATTCTTACACGTTCCTGCCCAGTTGTCTTAATTCCAAGAGGAATAAACTGATTACCATAAAGAGGTAAATCATAGATATTGGCTTTAGGATAAAAGAATTTGTCTTTTCTCATAAGTTTTGCTGCTGCTGTCTCACCAGGAATTTGTTCTGTATTAATCTGATAATCGCAATCATATTCTTTGATGAAATTATCAGCAGTTTTTCTCATTGTCTCAAAAATTTTCTTACCAAAAGCAGAAGCATTATCTGTGTAATATGTATTTCCAAATTCGTCTACTTTTGTATAACCAAATTTCTTCATTGTTTCATAGATACCTATAAATCCAATTGTGTTATAAAGGTGTGGGAAATCAACAAGACCATAAGAAAAGTTAGGCAATAAACCTTTTTCTACATTACGTTTAATGATGTGACGAACACAATCAAGAGCCTTGAGATTGATGGTTACACGTTTTACTAATTCGGCAATGTATTCTTCTTCTGAATTCGTGTCCAACGCAATTCTTGCCAAATTTACAGTAGAAACTTTAATAGAACCTACTTTTAATGCAGTACCACCGACACTGTTAAAGTAGCCTAAATCTTCAATGTTACTCTTTAAACGACAACAGTTGCTCAGTGAATTTACAGATGAATCACAGAAAATATTGCTATCTGACCATTCCATATTATGTGTAATAGCCCATGTTGCAAAATCTTCATCCACAAATTTACCATTCTGACGAAGTAAACTAATTGTAGACACTGGAAATGTGAACATATTTTTATGTCTAATTTTTGCCATCACTTCCATATACCATTTCTGAAATTCAATAATTTCCTCCTCATAATCAATCATAAAAGTACCATCTGGAAACTCTGTGCCACCAAAAAGAGCCTCAAAATACGGTCTATCAAAGACTGATGTGTTAGTAAAAGCTGACTGTGAACCATCTCTTAAAAAAGGCTGATTAACAGCATATATAAATCTTTGAAACTGCTGTTTTGCATAATATTCCTTGCTTCTTACATAATAGTCATCATCAATATCTTTTTTCCAAAAATAAAACATATATGGAATAAGATTAGGAAGCCCGACGGCACCAGAACTTCTATTGCAAGCATAACTAATATATTCTTTTACAAAATCTACAAATGTGCTAAGATGTTTTGCTGGTTCTGCATTACGCCCTTCAATAAAATAAAGTCCCTTCTCTGCCAAATCTTTTAAATCGTAGGCAAAACAATAATGTTTGAATGATGTAGTATTAGCATCATGCATATATAACTGTCCAACCCATTCTGCTCTAAGCCATTCGTTTGCTGCCTGAAAACCATATTTTTTCTGAATCTCATAATAAATCTTGTTAAATGCGAGAACCTTTTCGTGTGGTTTTGGCATTTCTTTTTCAAGAGTTACAATATCCTTATGAGACACATTACTATTGCCATCAATACTAGCATCTGCAACTGTCTTCTGATCTACAAAGTTGTCGATGAAGTCTGTATAACTTAACTGCCCATCATCAAAACCATTGATTTTTGCAATATCTGTTCCAAACTCATCCTGTAATTTGTTATATTGTGTTGTAAAATTTTTATTTAATCTAATGTTAATATTCAAATTCTTTCCTCCTACTGTGCATTGATCCAAGTATTTGCTACTACAAAATTCATAATTTCTCCATCGACTTCTAGCATTGGAGTTGTTTCAAAGCCTTTTGAGATCATTAAATCTGTGTCAGTATTTTCAACGTATTCTATATTTTTTGATTTTAATTTTTTCTCCAATACCATGCATTTTGGACAATGTGTTGTATATAAAATTACTTTTGTCAATACTTTGTCTCCTTTCTAAATTACTGTTATGATTGCATAACCAAGTACACATACTGCAATCGCTGCTACGGCTTTCCAATCAATCTCAAATTCTATACAATCTATAAAATTGAATTTCATTTTATCTCCTTCCTATTTCTCCCACGTTAAAATTACAAAATTCCAATCCTTTTTATCGCCAGATGGATATTCATAAGCAGTTAGTTCATGTGCAGCATCGCCCTCAAGTTCTTTATCTGCTAAAACCAATGCATCATCACGCATTCCATCCAAAATTTCTTTTACTTCTTTTACTGTTAAACACATATATTATTCTCCTTTCTCGATTCCACAAGAAATCAACCTTTCTTTGCAATTCTGTATTAAATAACATCAAGTTATTGGTTAACTTTTTGATTTATTTTATTTTTACATATCCTTAATTCTAACCTTTAATTCTTCAAGTTTCTTATATTTATCAGAATCATATTTAGTATGATCTTTGATAATCATATGTGTCTGTTCATTACAAATTAATTCGATAATTATTTTCTTTTCGTCTTTTGTTAAACCACATTCATATTCAAATGCCATATTTATTCCTCCTCACAAACTAGAACAGTATGCATCACAGAATCATCTAAATTAGCATGGGTTCTTTTCTGTTTAACCTTCTTAACATAATATTCTCTGTCGCCAACCTGTACTGTTACGAAGTTGTCTTTGTTGTATAGCTCGTTTGCAAGTGCTCTACAAGTAACATATCCACTATATATTTGAATCACTTCCTTCCTATTTAAATATAACGTTCCATATAAAAGTCTCTAATATATGTAATCAGTTCATTTCGATTCATCTGCACTGTAGACAAACAGTTCTCGATCCAAGGATGAATGTCATCGTTTACAATTCCACATTCGGTATATGCGATTACTGGAATGTTCAATCTATTAGCCTCATATACTTCGATTGCCGTACCGATACTATCAGATGCATCATCAATATTTACAATCAAAACATCACTCTGTCTTACCATGTTAAGATCAAACTGCATTACTTCTTTTTCAAGATGTCTCTCCATGTCGTCAAAATCAAAGTAATCGGCAGGATTGATAACTTGTACGTTCGAACCACAAGAACGTGCGTATGCAATCAAATCTTCTGTAATAGATTTTCGCCAACCATTGTATTCTTCTTTGTCTAACCCGCTCATTTTACCAGCTAAATAAATAGTAAGTTTATCATTTCCCATTTGATTTCTCCTTTAAGATTTTCTTATACCAATAATCAACATTCTCAACTACACTTTCTATATCATCAGATAAGTTGTTATATACAATTCTATCAGCCAACATTTCAGCACCATTAAAATCTTTAATATCAGCTTTCATACGTCTTTCAACTTCTTTTTGGTTATCGCCACGAATAGACAATCTCTGTTTAATCGTGTTTAAATTACTATATAAGTAGATGACAACCATAGGGATCTCTATTGCTTGCAAATCTCTCACACCGTCAGGCGTAAGAATCGTTACGGTATCATCGTCTGCGTCATAACAATCCGTTAATGCAGTGCCATAATACCAAACACCTTGCTCAGTATCATATTTCTTCCACTCTGCAAAAAATCCTTCTTCAATTTTCTGTTCGAAATCTTCTTTGGAAATAAAACGATATGTAATGTCCTGTTTTTCGTTTTTTCGTGGTGGTCGAGATGTAAATGTTACCAGACTTTTATAACCACATTCTTTTACTAATTTATCTCGCACAAATGTTTTACCACTTGCGCTTTTACCAATTAAACAGAGTATAATCAATCACCTTCTTCCAAGATATTTGTAATTCTACCATCTTCAATTAGCGTTGTTTTGCCATATTTGAATAAATTCATGCAATCTTCTAATGTAATTTCATCTAATTCTAATACCTGTGAATAATTAGTCATTCTTTTTTTACCTCGTATTTCTTACAAATTTCAGCAAATTCACTTATCTCATTTTCATCATCAGAGTAAATGGTCATCTCTAATGGCTTACAATGAGATATATTTAGTAATCCTAACATAGATTTTGCGTCAACGACATGTACTCCATATCTTGCGTCAACTTCACTATTCATCCTGTTAATTGCAACCACAAAGTCTTTTGCATCGTTAATACTTTCCAAATCCAATTTATACGTTCTTTCCATTTTCTTTTTCACCTCTCTAAAACAAACCCCACTAATAAACATTAGATCACCTTTTCATATACTTTAATTTGCCTTACAGTGGATTCCCATTCTGGACAGCAACTAGATATATCGCCATCTCGTTTAGCATTTCTGTTCAATGCTTGTCTGTCTACAATAAATTCACTTAAACAATTTGTAGATATTGTGATGATATTCGCAGAATCAGTGTGTTTATTTGCCTTCTGATCAGCCATAATACAAGGAATTACTTCACCATTTGCTAAAATCAAGTCAAAATACTGACCAATCTTACATTCAAAATGTGAACCAATTGCTACACAATATCTTCCATTTACCATTCGAATACCATAATCGCCTGTATATGCTTTCTGTTGAAGCTTATATTGCTTTGATGACTTAGCAAAAATACTAACGGTCTGATACGTTCCATCTATTTTCTTTTTAATAGCATATGGCATCCAAGTCTTATTCTTAACACATGGAACGTTGTAGATCCTGTAATTGATTGGTTTATCAGATACATAATCTTTATGGATATAACCAGTTTTGTCATCAAGATCGACAGTATACCAACAACCGTTTGTAAGTTCGTTTCCAATGATAATAACCTGTTCATTAAATGAAACCTGTTTGATAACTTCTGAGTTCTTACTTGGCTGCTCTCGAATGTTTACATATGTACCTTTTACATACTTTTTCTTGTACTTAATTTCCTCTTTTGATTGAGATAATAAGTTTAATTGATTGCTAAACCCTGCCGTAAGACAGGGAGTAACCGTTATACAAGGTTTGTTACAAACCCCTGCTTGTGCTGTTGGAACAGAAGTTGCAAGAACTACAAGAACAACCATTCCAAATGTAATTTTTCGTAATAAAATACATTGCCTCCTTTGTGCTATTAATATGTTACATTTGTATATTCTCTGTTTGAATTTGGAATATTTAGCGAATTGTTAATTATAAGAAGGTTCAGATTTGTCATTTCTCACGATTTCAAAAATAGGGAACTGAACCGAAATTCCACCATTTTTATTCTTTGTTTCACCTTTGAATTTAATCTGCACAATTTTACCAATAATCTCATTAGGATTGTTCCAATAGTAATTTCTCTGCTCATCAGTAAATCCAGATCCTACACCGAGTTCATATCCTTTGTAATCACATTTAATTAGTCCAAGAGTTCCTTTATATTTACCATCACCCTCAACAATATCAGTGCAACGAATATCGGCATGTTTAAATGACTTCACTTTAAGAATTCCATTATTACGTTTATTTTTCCATTTGGTATCCTTATTGAGCATCAGCCCTTCCCAACCATCTTTGTCAGCTTTATCAAGCAATAGTTGAATAACTGATTTATCAGTTCCTTCATATATAATAGGAACAACTTCAAGATTATCTGTATTTAAGCGAGAAATCGCTGTTGTTAGTGGATTTAAAATTTGTTCTCTACGAACTTTATATTTTAATTTACTCTCGCCATTTTCAAATTCTTCATTTGGGATACATTCATAGATTACGAATTTAATACAAGATTTGTCAGATTCATCAGAATTGATAATACCAGTTCCAATTTGGAAGTTGTCGTTATCAGAAAGATTATCATAATTTTTACGAATCAATTCACCATTAAACATATAATTTTCATGGTTTGGCAATCGTTCAATATCTTTAATGATATGATCAAGACCTGTAAATGGTTTACCCTGCCGACTAATTAACTGTCCTTTATAATATGCGCAGTTATTGCCATTAAGTTTTTGGGATAAAGCAAACCATTCACCATCTTTAGGTTCATTCTTCTCGGAAATTGGATATGCTTGCTGTACGTCCCATGATGGAATCAAACCATGAATCACACTATTGACAACTTTTTTATCACAACCCAAACGAAATTTCTTTGTAACCATCTGTTTGTAAAAATCTTGATATTCTTTTGGCTCATTTTCAATGAACCATTGTACAGTTCCAATATCCATATCGCTTCCAGAATTAAAATCAGCCAAATATTCCATTACCTCTTCAAAAGAATTAAGTTCATGTCCTGACATACCAACGAATTTATTTAATTTCTTATCGCTGATACCAGTTACGATATTTGAATCAAGTAGAAAAACCAAACACTTTTTAAATAACTCATTATCCTTGTTAGCTTCAATAATTGTTTTCTTACCATTTGTACTGCTTGTATTTTGTATCTGTTTGAAAATTTTTATTACTTCTTCCATTTAACCCCTCCTTCACGGCTTTAAAATCATCACAAAAATAATAAGTATTGAAATTGTTGCAATGTAAATAGCAATATTAGCAGCAACTTCTAAAGTAAAGAAGTTCATCAATATAACACCGGTTATTGCAAGAAAACCTGTCCATAATGAAATAGCTATGAATGAAAGACAAGCAACACATAATAAAACTTTGAATATTTTCGTAAATTTATTCATCAGAATTCTCCTTTTTTAACAAACTCCATCCTTGATACCACATTGATTTAGAATTAGCATGTTGTTTGAATAATTCTATTAATTCATTCGATTCAGGAAAGAACGGATCTCTATGTAATGTACTATTGATATATCCAAGAGCATTTAACAAGAATTGCCCTGGTCGCATATCTGGAAATGACCTCTTATGTATCTCACATAATTGTAAATAAAAATTATCTAGTCCCTCTGGATTTCTAATTTTCTTTTTTGATTCCTGTCTGCAAATTCCGTCAATAGAAAATCCACACATGAATTCATTGCATTTTTTCCCATATCTAGGACAACTCAAATTTTAACACCTCCTATGAAATGAACATTTCTTCTACTTTTTCGTCCTCTAAAACCCTTATAAATCAAGGGTTTTCAGGCTTCCCATCATACATAATCAGCTCTTCTGCATATGGAAGTGACTCTACCCACTTAATAAACGACTCTGACCACTCTGTAAGCTTATGGTTTCTACGCTGAAAGTACATATTACGAACATTTTCATAATTCATTGTAATTGTACGCTTCTGTAACCATGACTCTGGAAGCCAACGTATAAGCTCTTTCCAATATCTCTTATCTTTTGTTTCAAGATATTTTTGACGCAAGTTCTCAAGGAAATTAATAAACTTATGGACTTCAAAATCCACTGTACTATAATCTACTTCAATATTTGAATCATATGTTTCTAAGCACTTTAAATCTTTCTCATGGTCGTCAATTTCAAAGCAGTCTAATGTAATAGATTGACTCGTAATCTTGTGCATTGTGCTTGTAGAATTAGCAACCGTTCCTACTTTATAAGTATCAAATTCTTTCCACCAATAAAGAGGAGCTGTAATATCAACTGATACGAAAATCTGTCGCATGAACTTTCTATGCTCATTTCCTGCTTTAATAAGAGTCTGTGCGAGCTTCATATCGTTTTTACCGATAATATAATTGTCATTTCCTTTATATCCAAAACAATATTCTCCGATATCGTGACATTTATCACAATATTTTTCATCATCGCAACCATAATGACTATCACTCTTATGCCAAGAATTCTTCGGGTTTCTCATTCCACGGAGACTGTGTTCAAATCCCCATACATCTGTATTTTCAAATTTCAAATTTTAATCCTCCTATTCTTTAATCCAATGAAAGTTTAGTTTACTGTGAATTTATTTAAATAACATCTTCAATCTCTCAATAAATGATTTATCTGATTTCACTTTTACAATCCTAACCCAGTAAACAGATTTTTCATTTAACTGTTCTAAAATTTTGTTGAGTGTATCTGTATCTTTGACTCTAATTGTAATAAGTGGATAAATTGAAAACTTTTTCTGTTCTGTTTTAATAACTTCTACATTGTTTCTAGCTAATACTCCAAAAATATTCTTATCGTCAGACATACAATCTGTATACTGTAAAATTACTTTCATTCTCTACCTCCTAATCTACACATGAAATAATGGCTTCTTGTTATTTGCATTTATCTAATTTTTCTTCCAACTCTTCTATTTTATCTTCTAAAATCTCAATTCGATTTTTAAGAGTATCATTTTTATCTTCTAATGAAGTAATATCACCATCTTTTTCCTCTAATTGCCATTCTAAATCCCGATATTCTTTGTCTGTATGTTCAGGAATCATCTTATCCATTTCATAAGCCAAATCTTCATTAAAATATTCTCTGATTATTTTAGAAACATCTTCCAAATCTCTAACTTCTTCCCAGTTGTCATTTATTAATACCACTTAATCACTTCCAATCTTCCAAAGAAACTGTTTCTTCTTAATCTATCTCTCATCAACTAATTCTTCTAACACTCCACCAACTTCAGCAACAATAATTCCTACTGCTAATGGAATAATCGAACCATTCACTAATGTTACAATTCCACCAATTACTCTGATTACTGATTTTCCTAAACTAATAAATAAATGTCCTTTACTGTTCATTTCTAATTTCCTCCATAATTTCTTCTACTATGTATTCACAATTTGATTCTGTAGAAGCAATCTCTTCATATTTAATATTGTACTGGCTTAACTTATCAATAATTTCTTTTCTCACTTCTTTTGCTTCGTCTTCATTTTGGAATCTTCCTTCGTTCTCATAAGAGTGGTGTCTTGTGAGCAAATAATTTCTATTATTGTATGAATTAAACACATTCAGTACAGTCTTATTAAAGTCTTCTCCCAACACTTCATCAGTGTTATATACAGCACATAAGATTAATGGTGAATCAACAACCATAACCTGCACTTTATTCTTAACTCTACCCATCTTGAATGATTGTTTGCCAAATAAATATTCCTGGTGTTTAAATACTTCACCATTATTTTCATATACCTTATCCTTGGCAAACTCCGAAACATATTCAGCGTTGATACCGTGTCTTTTTAATTGTGCTGTAATATCCATTGCACAGGTACTCTTACCTACTGATGGTTCACCAAATAAATTTACAACAATTGTGTCCATTTTTTTGTTCTCCCTTTTTTGTTACTTTAATAACATGTAAATCGCCCACGGATAATAGATATAATCTAACACCACATTAAATAGCAATTGGAATCTGTGGAACTTAAAATCTTCAATGTTGTAACTAAAAGCTGTCTTGATTTCAGATAAATTTACGCCTAATGACCATAAGCAAGTAAATACCTGTAAGGCAGACATTACAATAAACTCTGTTGTTCCAATTTTGTTTCCTAATACTATATAAAAGATGATTAAGAATAGCTCCATGAAAAATACAATCAATATTGCACCACCTTGCATTGCATCGCTTAATGGTTTTCCATTATTATTCTCTTTACTTTTTGCAAGCTGCTTAATCATTCTCTTTCGCCATAGTGTTTTACTTAATGCACTTGGCGTACCTTTAATTCTGAAAAACAGCAAAATAAATAAAATTGTTAAAGCTAAAATTTTCATATTATATTATTCTCCTTATCTTCTACATCTCACACTTCCACCAGCATCTATATCACCTGATACGTTACTACAAGTTACAGAACCACCTGCGTCTATATCTCCTTTGACATCCCCACTGACTTCACAACTACCACCGCAATCAATACTTCCTGAATTGCCGTGAACTTCTACTGATCCACCACAATCAATTTTGTTTACATCTCCTTCAATGACGACTTTAATATCACCACTGTTACACTCTTGAATTGTTTTACCATCTACAATAACCTTTCCATTGTTGATGACTACATTAGTTCCTGAGCATGTGATTGTTTTACCATTAATAGTTATTCTGTTCATTTGTACCTCCTTAATTTCCAAAGAAATGTCGATTACTCTGCAATTTCATATTTCAATTTTGATATGTCGTATCCCATTTTTTCTAATTCATCAATCCACTTCTGTTTTATTGGGCATGTAGCAGTAAAGTTTTTAAACTGTGTTATACAATGATAAACACAATCTCCAATTTGTTGTTTACCGTATCGAAATTCTTTTAACCCCCCTTTCATACTCTGAATTTGTAACATATTCCGTTCTAAATGGAGACTGTGGTTTATCCTCTTCTCCAAGAGCAACACCAACCGCAATATCTTCACCATTTACATTTATGTATGCATTGCTAATTTTATATTTCATGTATTTTACCTCCTTACCAAATCCATCGATTACTCTGCTTTAATATCGTATTTCTTTAATAGTGTGATTTTCTTTTTTAAATCAGCTTTGCAAGACTTAATATTGCTTTGGTACATATCAATTCTATTTTCTAATGTATCAATTTCCTTTTTAAGACAGTCAATACAATATTGCTTTGCTTCCTCCCTTGTCTCAAATGAATGATATTTTGAACAAGCTATATCCATATCATCCATGTCCATTTTTGAAATTTTATATAAAGAATCAACCTGATACATTGTTTTCTTTACAAGATTATCCTTAAATTTCTGAAGCATTAAATCTGCTAACTTATATTCTTTTGTTGTATATCCATAAAAACCACTATTATGTTTTTCAACTGAATTTTCCACATCAAAATGTAAGACTTCTATTGATGGATATGTTTCATTGATATAATCTGTAACCTTTTCTTCGTCATACCAAATATATACAAAGCGTGGCAATTCTTCCATTTGAGCCAATACCTTAATGTAGTTTCTTTTATCTAAATTAATAAAATCAACGTCAAGACCTTTTGCTATATCCATATTTTGCAATTTATGCCTTGTTGAAGATATAATTGCATTTGTATATTCTCTTGACCGATAAAACACAAGCATTTTCATTTACTTATTCTCTCCTTTATTTTTAATGAATGACTAACAGGAAATCCGTCTTTCCTTGGCTTTTTGAGTCTCTGAAACGCCCTATTTATGGACATTCCAGAAATCTAAATTTGTTATCTAATTCTCAAACTCTCTCCCTGTGGCTCTAAATGACACCATTCACAGTTAAGTGAACCATCCTGACCTTCAAGACCATTCTCTTTTAAATATTCTCTTAATTTATCTCCATTAACTGCGTCTGGCTGCTTAATGCGATACTCTTCTGGAATATTCTCTACATCCACATCAATTGTAAGTTTTCTCTTACCACCATTTTTCTGAATATTGAATGAGAATAAATCAGTTGTAAACTTTTTCTTACCAGTTGTTCTCATACACATTTCAAGATTCTGCTTTAACCACTTAATTCTATTCTCATATGTCTTTTTACGAGATGTAAGTCTGTCATTCTCCTTCTGAATTCCATCCACATCTGCTTCAAGAGCTTTGATAATCTTTGCATATCCATCAGCCTTGTCCTCAATCTCATACTCAACTGATTCAAGAGTATCCATAATTACCTGCTCGTCTACTTCTTCATCCTCTAACATATCTAAAAGCTGAAGGAATTGTCCCGTTAATTCATAAATGTTCGCCATATATTTATTCTCCTTTTTCGTCTTCTTTTAATCTATAAGCGTTTTCAAGTAACATATCTTTTAAAAATGTTTGCTTTGTTTTTACCTCTTTAGTTTGGATAGCCTTTGTAATGGCATAATTATTACCAATTAATACGCAATATTTCTTTGCTCTTGTGATTGCTGTGTAAAGCAATTCTGAATTATTCATTATGTAACTTCCTGTGTCCATACCAACAATGGTTGAAGTAAAACCAGATCCTTGCATTTTATGAACTGTACAAGCATATGCAAGTTCAAGATTTTTTGAATCACCTTTACTGAATAACACTTCACCAATACCAACAAAATCAATTGTGCAATATCCGTTATCTTCAATTGCTTTAACAATTCCTATATTTCCATTAAATACAGGTGTTACATCGCCATCAGGATTTGTACACTTATAATTATTTTTTGTATTAAGTACCTTATCTCCAACTCTAATCATATATTTCTTAGCTTCATCATTCTTTTTCTCTAAGAAAATTTCAATCTCATTACCATCATTGAATTTTGGATTATAAAGACTTTGGATTTTTGTGTTAAGATTATAACAAGATAGTTCCCCTTTTAATCTCATAGGAACACATACTTGAACTTCCATGATGTCGTTGAATTTTTCCATCTCTGTTTGGAAGTGTCGAATAATACAATCTGCCATAGACTCTTTTGAATTTGATATATCTAATTCCATATCTTTTAATTCACCAAGAATAGCATTTCCTTCAAATTTATTATCAAAAATCTGTTCCTGATTTGCTACTTTAATTGATGTTGGAATGATACCACTCATAAGTGCCTGTCTATGTGGTTTTGTAAGCTTTACAACTGGGAGTACATTACTATCTAGTATATCAGCAAATACCTGGCAATTACCGATTGGGGTAAGCTGTTGAACATCTCCCATGATAATTACTTTTGCACCTGTTGGAATTGCTTCTAACAAAGATAAAAACAATGTACCATTTATCATAGTTGCTTCATCAATTAGAACAATATCTACTGCTAGTTTATTCTCTTTGTTGAACATAAACTCGCCATTTTGATATCCTAAAGCTCTATGAATTGTACTTGCAGGTAATCCAGTTGCTTCGGTAATTCTTACACTTGCTTTACCAGATAACGCACACGCCAAAATATTGTAATCATCATACAATGAGCAAATACCGTTGGCTGTACTGGTTTTTCCTGCACCAGCCAGACCAGTTAAAGCCATAACATGATTATCAAGACTCAGTTTGATAGCAGCTCTCTGTTCTTCTGTAAAATCAAAACCTTGCTTTTCTTCTACTTTTTTAACAATTGATTCCCAATTACCAATATTAAATGACTTTGGAATATAATCATCGTGAATACTTACCTCATCCGAGTCATTTTCTACTACTTTTACAAGTCCAATCTGAAGTCTCATGAGTTCTTTCATTATGTTATTCTCCAAATTGTGAAACTTTTTAAGTGCAATTTTCGATCCATTATCAAGTACAACTACATCTTCATTATCAATCATCTGTTTTGCAGTAGCATTTACAACCTCTTCTGGCACAAATCCCAAAGTATCATACAATGCTTTCATAAGTTCCTGATAATTAAGATAACTCTTACCTGCTTCTCCTTGGTCATTTAAATGATGTAATAAAAATCCTTTAATTCGTCTAATGTCATACTGACCAATTCCTACTTTACAAGCAACTTCATCTGCCTTCTTGAATCCCACACCATCCACACGCACTAAATCGTATGGATTATTCCTCACAATATCAATTACTGTATCTGGTGAATGATAAAAATCTACTAATTTTTTAATGAACGTATGAGTCAATCCCAACTGTCCAAGTTCCATGTAAATAGAACTATAATCTTTTGATTCTTCGTATTCATCAATCATTTTTAAAGCTACCTGATTACCAATACCTTTGATTTTCATAAGAGATTTTACATCTCTATTCTCCAAAAGCTGAATCACATCGTCATATTCATCAAATAACTTATCAACAAGATTCTCATTTAATACATTTTTGAGAAATTCTTTTTGCTTATCCTTACTTGAAATATCAATACATTTACTGATATATACGATTTCATATGTATCACCATATTGTTCATGTGTTTCAGCTAATTTACAAAACACCTTATATGTTGTTCCATATTCAAGCGTGCAGCAATTTCCTTTCATCTTGATTGTATATAAATCGTCTACCTTATTTTCAAGCCATTTTGTTATAACGGCACTGAATATGGCGAATTCACCAGATTCAACTTTTTTACAATACTTTGGATAGAAAATTCTATCCAAAGTACATTCAAATTTTAAAATCTTTTCCTCTTCCACTAGCATACCTCACAATCTGTTAGAAGCGAATTTCCTTTACCATACTTTCTATAAACAATGTCATATTGAGTAATTACGTCATATTCTTTGTCTATATCAGCAACTACAATGTTTTTTCCTTCATCATCCTTACCTACAATCTTCATACCAAATTGTTTCTCTGAATTTTTAACATCAATGATGTCACCATCCTGTAAAGGAAGAATTTTAAATATCTCTTTCTTAATCTTCCTATATTGAATTTCTCCGTTTCCCATGTTATAAAGAATTAGATTTGGAGCGATGATATTTCGAGTATTTAGAACAAAATATCTATTAATAAGCTTTGAATCTTTGTATCTTACTGTTCCAAACTTATTAACTTGCATCTCCATAATTTCATATGGATCAATATGTTCATCTGGAATATAATTGAATATTTCTAAAAGAGCTTTCTTAGAGTTTAGATTGTTATAAGACTTTCCTGTTTTCGACAGTTCAGCATTAGAAATGACAATAGATTTGATATTTTCATCAGAGAATTTTTTATTCAATGTAGTTACTGTCATTTTATCTTTCCCATATAACATAAGAAAATAATCTCTAAACAGTAACAACTTTTTTGTCTTTCCATAATTTGAACAACAATCCGCAATAAGATACTGTTCTAAAACTTTCTTCGTTATATTATTCTCCGAACACTTCTCCAAAAAGTCATAAAATGTAGGACTCTCACACATACATTTAAATAAAATATTTGGTGTTTCATCTACCTTTTCCTCATCTTTAGTTAAAAACATCTCAATTCGTTTCTTTGCTTCATTGATGTAATACTCTTTGTCTAAATATTCAGGAATATTCTTTTCATGAATATCTTCATTATCTATAAATAAATGAGTAGGTGTATTTGCAAACTGTTCATAGGATTTAACACCTTTTTCAACTTTCAATTTATAAATAGATCCGTCTGATGTTCTCTTGCTGGCAAATACCCTATGTACTTTACCCTTTAATAATTCTCCATCTATCGAAGTAATCTTTCCATCTTTTGCAGCTACACCATTGCCATACCAAATCTCTTTATATTTTGCAGACAATTTAATGACTTTTTGGAACTTAATATATTCTGTACATTCATTGATTGTCTGTTCAACTGGAATTCCAGATGCAAGGTAATTTCTAACTGCATCATTGAGAATAGGTAAATCATTATCAATAGGTTTATTGAATTTTACCATTGCTCCTTTACATTCCAATTTTCCATTCTTCATAACTGCAATATAGTTATTCACATCCTTTTGAATTAACTTGGTGTATTCATCAATCTCAAATTCCATTTTAAGTCGTTTACCCACTTCATTTGTGATTTCAATTACCTTATTCTTCATATCTTCATTCTCACAAAGAACGAAAATACCATCTGTATTTGTTTGTAATAATCTACAATAAGGTTCAAGCTTATCAATCAAATCAAGAATGAACATCTGTCCAAATATACAAGTCAGATTAGCCATTAACGGATCATAAGATGGATTATTTCTATCTTTTCCTGCTCCATATACACCATTTATCATAGGTTTTAATGCTTTATTCTTTGAATTACCTTCAGCTTTAAGTTTCAATCTGAAATTTCTCATCTGTTTAAAGTCATCAGGATTCTTAAATTTTCTACTCAACAATCCATACTCAATATCTGTTGTAGGATACATAGATGCAACATCGGCATGAAGAATAATTCCTTCAAACACAGCCTGTTTATCATCTGCACCATGACATCCTCCCCATGCAAATACATGTGGAATTCCTGCAACTGTACAGCATAACTGATTGTTATGTTGATCATCTTCAGAATGTAAATGTTCTTTGTATCTCCAATTCTTAGGATTGAGATACCATTCTGGAATAAATTTATATTTATCTGATAATTGGATTGTTTCAGGAAGACGAATATCAAATTCATCATCGAGAGTGTGCTGGTTCACAGCATTTAGAATTTTTGGAGAAACTGCCAACTGAACTTTTGTTTTTGTAAAGTATGACATATCAAGTCCATACAACTCAATAATATCTAACTGACCTTCAAAATCATCCCAACAATAATCAAGAACTCTTAATACCTCGATTACATCATGTCGGTTATAATATAACGTCTGTCGTATTTCTTCTTCTGTAAGAGGTCTGTCAATATTGAAGTCTACTTCTGTCTCACGAATATCATCACCCATAAATGCTTCCAACTGCTTTAACGATTTATCTTTAAGGATAGCGTCATAATCATTTAAAGGATAATTTTTCGCATTTTTCACTACTTGAAAAGGTTTCTTACCTTCCTTGATGAGCTTATCATTTACATATCCGACATTCATTCCATCAAGAATACCTTTAAAAATTCCTGTATCATATTGTCTGCCGTTATATGAGATAAAAATATCATCCTTATGTTTGTTATAGAAATCTGTTAATTTTTGTTTATCATTTACTACTACAACTTCATTTGTTCTATTTTCATGATTAATAAAAGTTACACAAAACCAATTAATCTTCGAGTACACCTCGAAATCGTAGCCCCAAATCTTACTTTTATCTATTATTTAAACCACCGCCTTATCCGAAAAATCCTTGTACTTTGTCACTTTTATAAAACATCCAATCTTCAACTATTACTTGAGCAGCTTTACCAAATTTATAATCAATCGAAAATCTACCGATAATATCAAATTCAAAGTTATCTCCAATGGAAATAATCTCTTTGTATAAGGAAGCTAGTGAACTACCTCTTGTCTGTTTTACAAATTTTATATTGTGATATGTAAATTCAATCTTATTCTGTTTCGAACCCAATAAATAAAGATTATATTTATTACACGGAATATTCTTAATAAGAAAGATAGGTTCACTCACTGTGTTACCCCAAATCGCATCCCATTTTGCAACATTCTTAATTATTTGATCGTGAATTTGATTTGCATCATACACGTTATATACATGATATGTTGGTTCATCAATCTTTCGCATTGTAGAAAGCAATGAGAACAGTTTATTTGTATTTTCGAAATCAATTTCACATCCAAATGCTCCTGGATGTCCTTCTACCTTATTGAACAATCCCGTATCTTTACACCATTGATTAAAGTCTAATATTTCACATTTATCACTACCACGACCACTTCCTTTACAAATATCACCTTTTCGTCTCATCAGTAAACATGGTCTTTGATATTGATCTGCAAGTCTATTAGCGATAAGACCAGTAGAATTACTATCAACATCATCTCTTGCATTACATACAAGAATAGGTAATTTATCCATATTGAACTTCTTAATTTCCTCAGATAAAACAGCAGCACTTTCCTCTGTTATTTTTTTCTGTTTTCTATTTGATGATTGACAAGCCTTTAGAACATATTCTTGAATAGTCATATTGACTACGCCTTTTCCTCGTACTTTTCTGTCAAGCATCTCATCTGAATTACATAATGCTTCAAACATATAACACTTATCTTCATATTCTCCCAATCGAATCATTGAGTTCATAAGTGGACATACATAAAATCCAATTCCGTTTATTGTGATTTTATTATTCATTGAATACATTTGAGCATCTACTAGAACAGATATAAGTTTATTTTTATTAACTTTATTTCGTATCTGTTCCAATCCTTTTAATATAAGATATCTTGTTTGAAGATTAACTGTATCAGCCCTATCTCCAATCATCCCCAATGCAACCAAATCCAAATAATCATCAGCATAATTCACACCATAATATTTATCCAATAGCTTTGTGAATTTATATGTAATTCCAACACCTGTCATAGCTTTGTCAGTTATTTTATCTGAAAGTTGATTATTTACTACTATTGCTGGATTATCTGAAGCATCAATACTATGATGGTCTAAAATAATAATATCTTTTCCACTTTCGATAAGTTTCTTACATTCTTTTGAATCTCCTGATCCTGCATCTGGAACAATAATGAGTTTTGAATCATCTTCACACATTGAATCAACAAATTCAGATAATCCATGTATTTTACCTTTATGAATGAAGCATCTTATTTCAATGTTTGGATTTATTCTTTTTATGTATTGATAAATATTAGATGCTGATGTAAATCCATCAACATCACAATCCACCAATAAATCTATCACACTTTTATTTTCAATATGTTTTACAAACACATCTATTGCTTTTTCAATATTATCAAAGAGCAATTCACTCTCTGTATTTTTAACAGTAGGATTCAGGAAGGAGTTTATATCTTTGATACCTTTTAATTTCAAAATATCTTCCAACTCATTTCCGAACCTTACGTGACCTAATACATCGTATTTGAAACTCAAATCTACACTCCTTCCTTATTGATTAGTTCCTACATATATTTTATTCTCCATTAGTTGAAGTAAAGTTTCTTTTCCTCTATCTGTTGGACTATCCTTATATTCAAGTAAATCATTTGTGTCCCAAAGAACAGAAACAGTTACAAACGGACTCAATTTATCAATAATTTTATCCTTTATGTGTTTTGCCCATTTCTTACATTCATCAGAATCAATAGTTTCATATTGCTTATCCAATGCGACTATAACCTCTATCACACCAAGCATTAAAATCATTCCTTTTTGATAATCGGTTAAGTTACTTCCACATAATGCAACTGTAAAATTATCTTCTCCAAACATTGTGTCTGTCTGGAAAACAGATTTTTCAGCTTCTACTAGCATGATTTTTCTTTTCTTCTGAATAGCTTTCAGGTTATGATTCAATCCAAATAGATTCATTCCAAGTGAATGATTGTAAAATCTTCTTCCAACCTTAAATGGAGTATATTTACCGAACAATTCAATATCTTCATCTATTAAGGATCTTCCACGAACTCCTATCAATTGATTATTCACATCAAAATGAGGGATAATAATTTTCTGTTGCCATGTAGAATAAAGAATATTGTATTTTTCCATAGTCTCTATGGATATTCCCTCTTTAATCCATTCATCTGTGTACATCTTTTGAAATATATTCAAAACACTTTTATCATATGGAACTAATGGTTTTTCTTTGGCTTCTTTTTTACTACTCTTCTTATACTTCCTGATGAATTCCCAATCAGATATTTGTTCTTGTTTTCCAAATCCATATTCACAATTATCGAGATTAAGCTTTACACATATCCAATTAATTGCTTTCTGAAATTCTTCTTGTTCATAATCTTTATATCCCATTACCACACCAATAATATCCAACTGACCACATTCTGTATAGCAATGGAAAGACATTGAATCTTTGTAATAATACAATTTAGGCTTTGTGCCATGATGACATATGGTATCTGTAATCCACATATCATCATCTTCATAATAGAAAGTCGCTCCCATTTCTATGAGCAACTTTCTAATATCTTCTTCTTTTAACTTCTCTTTTAATTCTTGGGCGGTCATCGTATACCTCCCTACTTAGATACTTTTGATAATTCTGTCGCTAAATCTGAACCTGAAACATCTACATCCGTTTCAATAATTCCAACATCACCTACATCATCGAGCTTAAAATCAATAAGTGTTTGTTCAATATCAGTTATGAGTTCATAATTGTAATCTGTTACAAAGCAGTCAACTTCTCTCATAGTTCCCATATTAAGCTTTGTCCAAATAATAATTGTCTTCCACTTACCACCACGATTTTTAAATATGTAATATGACATATTCGGAACTAATTTTCCAAAACTTCCATCACTTTCAAGAATTGGTTTTAGCTTTTTTAAATCCTTATGAGTTACAGGAAGTGCTAAAATACCACCATCGGCTTTCTCAATAATAGCCTTTGAACCCTTTAAAGCACCTGCATCCTTATTGTTGTCTTCTTTATAGTTGTCATTTAACTGTGTTGCTGAACCCAAATATATACCAAACTTGTTGCATACAGACTTTAATGCTGCACTGAATAAGAAAAGAATCTGATCAGTTCTTAATCTTGTGTGTGTTTTATTGTAATAATATTCATATAATGAAGGGGAATCGTTGATATAGTCAAAGAAACAAGCGACTATTCCATGATTTAAGATATATTTTTCGATTGTTTCAGAAATGAGGTCAATAGTAAAATCAGGCATATACTCAACATAGTATTCATATGTCTCAATATATTTTGCTGACTCTTCAAGAATTTTTTCTTCTTCTGGTGTAATGTCATCCCAAGTTTCAATTCGATCCTGTTCAATACCGCTTACATGTGCAAGAATAATATCCTGAATTTCATCTTTTTCCAACTCAGTAGAAATAAATAATACTGGCTGACTGTCACCTGTAGATATCCATTCCTTTTTACTCCAATCATATATTCGGTCAGATACCATGTTGCAACCATCAGCAAGCGAACTTCTTGATTTACCACCACCAGATACAGAACTTCTTAATATGTATTTCTTAGGTCGCATACCTCTATACACAGTTGTTAAATATCCAGATTGAAAAGGATAACCATATACATTCTGCTGTTCTTTATGCTCTCTTAATCTATCTGTAATTCCATCTCCTGCTTTAAACGAATAGTTATCTCCAAACATATTCTTCCACATAGATTTGAAATCCATAAATTTGTTATTTATTTCATTGAGAACATCTATACTTGTCAATTTATTGAATGCTTCTAACTTCTCATCATCATTCTCATCATATAAGAAACTGATATCCATTTTTAATGATTCTACTGCATTTCTAACAATGGAATACTTACGAACATCATCATAATATTTACCAACATTCATGATTTTATCAGATGACATCTCTATGGCTGACTCAATATATCCCCAACCATCATTATTCTTCCAAAGTGAAATTGCCGTATCAAACTGAGAAATCTCATTTTCAATATCAATAGGTGTAATCTTTTCAACATTACCTTTCTTTGCAATGTTTACAATTGCTCCCCAAATCATTTTATGAAAATTCTCAGGATAATCATTTGTATTTGTTGAATATTTTTCATCTAATACGTATCTTGGATTCAAACAATAACATCCAAATAATAAGAAAATAGCCTTTTTATCTACCTGTTGATTAAAATTAATTTGAATCACCACCTTCTAACAAATTTCCTAAATCTATCAAAGATGCTGATTTTTTATTGGAGTTCATAGAAGTTTTTTTAACAACTTTTGTTTTAACTTCCACATCTGACAATTTGTTGATTTGCTCTTTTAATTTTTCTTGCTGTGAATAATAATCCTTTGCTTCATCGTAATAATGTTTAATTAATGCTACACCATACTTTTCAATCAAGGACTTATTTAATATTTCTTTGCAGTACCAAAGTGTATAAGTCATAGCTGCATATGAATATCCATATTCAGTTTTAAGTTCCTTAATCTGTTTAAGCATAAAACCTGTTGGTTTATCTAATTCATAGTTATTACAGATGAATTCAATCAACTGTTTATATTCAGTAGATTCTCTTTCAATTTTCTTATAGCACTCTTCACAATATGTTTTTGAAGCATGTATGTATTTTTCTTCTGGTTGCAATTTCTTCCCACAACCTTTACATGTTGATAATCTAGCCATATACACCTCTTCACAAAGAACAGGAGGGAAGAATCCCTCCCTTATTTCTAAGCCTTAATTCCAAATTTCTCCACCAACTCTTCGAGTTCCATAACAACAACCTTTGTTAAATCAAGCTGTGTATCTCTAAGAGTATCAAACATCTTTACATTTCCATTATCATCAAGACCAAGATTTCTCTGAAGAACAGCCGTTGCTTCTGCAAGATGACCATTTGATGCAAGTAAACCGCCAAGTTCAATACCCTTTGCTTTAATTGCTTCGAAGTCCTCAACTGGTGCAGTCTTATCAATTGTCTTCTCCTTAGTAGTGAAATCTCCACCTAAATCTTCAACAGCCTTTGTCCAAGCCTTCTTGAGATCTTTTACATTAATTTTATCTGGAAGACCGAATGTGTCCTTTAAATCTGGATACTTCTCTGTTTTCTTAAATGTGATAAATCTCTCATCTTTCTCTCTATACATATACCCAACGAGATAAGCTGCTTCTCTACAGTAAGAAAATGTATTCTTATTAAGCTTTAAAGCGTCACTTTCTTTCTTTGTATCGAAATCCTTACTATGTGTTGACTGTGCAATGAAATGTACTGTATATCCAAGGTTCTGAATGATACCAATGTTTCTTAATGCACTCTTGAAACGAAGAGAACCTTCACCAAATGCACCAACATCCTTTAAGATTTCTGCATCTCTATTTTCAAGTACATATCTCTCACAAAATTCTTCATATTTATCAAGTGTATCAATTACAATACAAGAGAACTTCTGCTTGAGTGCAGGATTTCTTAACTGTCCAATAATTGATTTAAAATCAGACATTGTATCAACTTTCTGTGCCATAATACCAGGAATGTTCTGATATCTATCCTCAAACTCTAAGAAAAACGGATCTTTATCAGGTACAAGTTCCTTTAAAAATTTCATAAGTGTTGTTGTTTTACCAACACCTGTATCTCCCATCCAAACTGTAGAATACTGAGTTAAGTCAACTGACACCTTATTTGGTGTTAAATCTAATAAATTTCCAACCATGTTTTGTTTATCTCCTTTATATTTCAAGTTTCTTATTATTCACCTACCCAAGATTACTTGAGTAGGCTTTTTATTTTACTGCTGCTGTGCAAATGGATTGTATGTAGTCTGTGGAGCAGGTGTGCTAGTATTCTTCTGGAATCCTTCTGCTGTCTGAGAAGATGACTCACCAGCCTTAACCTCTGCTAATTTAGCCTTTCTCTTAGACTTTAATGTATCAATGACATCCTGTGTAAGTTCATGTTCAAATATTGTTGAAGCTGCAACACCAGACTTAACATCATTCTTTCTGATTGTTTTCTTTACCTTCTTAATAATATCTGTACCAAATGCAGCCTTCTCTACAACTTCCTGAATATCAACAGAGTTAATAACTACACCAGCAAGCTTTGTAAAGCATCCATCGTAGTAACCTGCACTTCTGAACGCATCTACCATTGATTTATCAACTGTCATTTTAATTGGAATAAGTGAATCAGCTTCATACTTAGCATCCTTTCCAAATCCATCAGATCTCTGACCAATAGCGTCCATTTTAATTGTAAGATTTCCAGTAGGTGCTTCCTTAACAACCTCATCAGTGATAGATTCAATAATACCCTCTACCTCGAATTTTGCTTCAAGAACTGTACTCTCATAATCCTTCGGCTCAACTCTATTGATGAATCTTGCTGAAATCTTATTTGTAGATACAACATTTCCATCATTACCCTTGAAATCGTTTGCTGTAAACATACCATCTGTAATAGAGATAATGTCAGGTGTCTCTCCCTCTGCACAATGCTCAATATCCTTGAGATTCATTGCATCTGTGTACTGCTTGTAGAAATAACTCTCCTCGGAAGTGAAATTCTTATTCTCATCCTTCTTATACTTGTAAGCAAAGAAATTGATTTCATGCTCACTATCGTCAGCAGTTCTTAATACGAGACTTCCTCCGATAGCTTCCTCACCCTTCTTTGTGGTGAACTCCTCAATGTTGTTCTTAACAAGCTTTCCTGTTACTGTTACTAAATTTTTGAGTTCCTTCATTAAATTTTTTCCTCCTTAAAATTAAAAAATTTATGTAAATATTGTTAATAAAACAATCTATCTAAACGCCCAAATGGACGGAACACAGAAAATAAATTTATGTAAAAATCTATCTTCAACAGTGATTTTTGAGTATAAAAACCCAAGGGTATGCTGTTCTTCCACCCATAATTGAATGCTTTCCGCATTTATTTATTCTCTTGTTTGTCACGGATTTTATATATTATTCGTGACATCTTGTTTTTTGAATTTTCGAACTGAATTGTTCAAGACTGATTACTAAGCAGTAATCTTTACTTTGATAAGTCTATATGGCTGATAAGCGTTTGGATATTTCTCTCTATCTACTTTGCTGATAAACATATCATATGGTCTAATCCATACTCTTTGATCCTTTAAACTCTGATATACAACCATCTTTTCTTCTGTTTCTGTATTAGTTCCAATGGCAACAATCTTATAGAAACCACCTTTGAAATGTTGTACTGTGTCTCCTTGTTGAAAATCTCTATCATACATGAATAAATCATCTACACCATTTGATTGCATATGTCCTAATATCTCAACATTCATTGTGATAAATTCACCATGTTTTAGTAATTCATCCTTATCAATAAGAGCTACATTATCAACTAAATAATCATTCTCTTTTTCTTTGCAAATAACTATCTGTCCTGACTTCCAATTATTTGCAAAGTCTTCATTAAATCTAAATTCTGCCACTTTCTCACCTCCTCGATATGTTATTCTCTTACCACCTTGGGAGTTTTCCATTATGTTCTGACTTAATCTTGTTAAGCATATCAGCTAGTCCAAACATAAGTGTTTCAATTTCTTCTGCACTGTCAAAATCGCAAAACTCTCTTATACAACCATATTTTTCACCGACTGATAAACCATATTTTGTACCATCAACAAACCTACATGTAAAAACGATTGATATATCTGTACCATTTTTCTGCATTGATAGTTACCTCCTCAAACTTCCAAAGAAACAGTGAATTACTGTGACTACTTCACTTACTTATTCTCTATTTGATTTTCATTTTTATTGGAAATTGTGACTCGAACGAATCATAGATTATAAAACAATTCTATATGCAAGTTTCTTTGTAATAAAACCTGATGGGCGTAAGACAATACAAGATAGATGAATGTCATCACATATCAAATCTGTTATTATGCAATTCGAGAAGATACTGTTACCAGGCATAGTCTTTGACTTAAAATAAACAGGTTCACCATTATATTCTTCAAATGCTTTGCAATACGTATCCCAGTCTTCAACTTCAACAATTCGTGACTGATGATCTCTTATGATATTATCTTTATCAATGCTCAAATTTGTCTCAATTACCTGAATCACATTTCTCACCTCTTACTTTTATTCTCTTATTTTTGGAAATTGTTAGCTGAATCGCTAAGATTAGTTATTTAAGAAATTTCTAATATCAGTCATCATCTGTTCAGATTCGTCAAGATAATATCTGTGAGTATCTACGCCATCATAATATTCAAAATACGGAATTGGCTGTTCATTTTCGTCATACATCCATCCAAGTTCTGAATATGCATCAAAATATACTGACACATGTTTTCCGTTATAATCAATTACAAATCTGATAATTGCACCTGCAAATGGTGGAATAATTTTTACATCCCATTCTTTATCAAAGTGAAAAGCAGGAAGTTTTCTTGCCCAACATCTAAAATCATGCATCTGTTCCACTTTTGATAACATTAATGACTTATTTACATTTTCCTGTAAGGTCATTTGTTTCTTCACCTCCAACTATATATTCTCTGTTTTCTTTCTTCTCATTACTAATTCAAACTCTGTGCTAGGATATGAAATCTGATATTCTTCTTTCTTGCCTTCTGAGTCTTCCATATTGCCCATAAACCATGCATATACAGCATCTATTACTTCATTTGTAACATCTATTTTCTGTCCAATCCACATATGGTTTTCTGTATCCTGAGTTCCATAGTAAATTGTATTTGTTATTGGACTTATACCAAAACCTTTCTTTTTCGCCATTTATTTTTCTCCTTACTGCAACATTTCTGGATAAAAGTCATACAAATAATCTCCAAAATCTCCACTTCTCTCTGAACCTGTTTGACTCTGCCAAAAATGTTTCCACTCTTTACCTCTTTCAGTCTGAATAAACTGTTCGTATTTAGGTCTTAAAGCTTCTCTATCTTTACAAATGTCGCTCATTCTATAATTCTCCTTTAAAATTGCACTAAGAAATGTCAGCTTACTTGGCTTTAAAACATGCCATTAAATCTATTATTGAATCCGTCATTAAAATTTTTTGTCATATTCTTTATCTGACGCTTCGTAGAACAATAAATAATAAATTTAATCACAAGAAGCAATCCACCAACACCAAACAAAATATATTCAACAATTGTTGGAATTACTAAAATTGCATTTGCTTTTAATATCTCTGCTACAATTCCTAAAATAATAAATACGCACCACATAATTTTATATTCTCCCTTCGTTTTAATTTAATAAGCTTTTATCAATAATCTGAAAGTTTGCTCTGTGAATATATAATGCTTTACCGTCAATCATAAGTTTTGTAGTCTTAGGTAAATCTTGACATACCTGCCAATACACTTCATCACCTGAATAAGCACAAATCGGATCGCCTAACTGAGACTGAATTACAACTACTCTTGATTTACCAAAGTAATTCTTATATTTATTCACAACACTTGCAATTATTACATTGTCTCCAAAACTGCCATCTGTTGTACTATTGATAACTTCTGGACTCTTAAAATCTACTTCTGGATTTAATCCTTTCTCGGAAAAAATCATTGTACTTCCACAACTCTCTACCTCTTTACCATCAATGGTAACTGTCACTACACTAGATAATGTCTGTGTATATCCCCATCCACCATCAGAACTATACGACTGTTCTTTGACAACGTTAGATGCAAGATCAATTTTCTGACCACTCATGTCCATGAACTTTTCACCTTCATTAGAATAAAACGAAGCATTATATGTATTACCTGTGATTGAACCATTTAGTTCATTTACTTCGTTATCTAATAATGCACATCCTGACAAACTTCCTACTGCTAACGCAGCAACTAAAATTGCTGTTACAATTTTCT
>ERZ1034915.388-NODE-388-length-30444-cov-210.264273_pt1 | contig 30444 bp, 19 predicted proteins | sample MGYA00520592_ERZ1034915 | MGnify/ENA primary metagenome ERZ1034915 (study PRJEB33766, sample SAMN09781787) | gut metagenome | biome: gut microbiome | host: Homo sapiens | place: Madagascar | study: EMG produced TPA metagenomics assembly of the PRJNA485056 data... | reverse complement strand
TGCGGAGGAATGAATGTGATGGGAGTGATGTATCTGAATAGTTGAAAAACCGCAGTCACGTCGTATGCAAGAACGTGCTGCGGTTGGTTTGACTTTGATTGAGACGTTTTGGAATTTTTTTTGTGGCAAAAATGGGGCAAAACGCTGCAAAAGGGGCAAAAAAGGGGCAAAAAAAGAGTGGATTATCGTAGTTTATTGTTCTCGCTGATGATGTTTAACACATTGAAAAATAAGTAAAACACTTATGAGTCAGATAGTTGTGATTTTTGCCCTTACTTGTTCAGGTTGTATTGTTCTTTCTTACTAATTTCTTGATTTTGCGACATTTAAAAGCGACTCAATTCGTTATATGGCATCAGAAGAGTATGCGTCATGCCGGAATGCCCAGCATAAGAAATCTGATATAAAAACAGTGGCGTGTATGGTACGGATTAGAGGGGAAAATGTCAGCACATTTGCGAAATGAATCAAAAAGCCCGCAGCAATGTGCGGGCGTTAGTGTCAGCGCACAACCAGCACGGAGCACTCTGCGTGACGCACTACAGCTGCGGCGTTGGAACCGAGCAGATAAGTGGTGATATCCGGTCGATGGGAAGCAATGATGATCATATGAGCGGGGATCTTCTTCGCCATTTCCAGAATGCGGTCTTTGGGCGAGCCTTCCTCAACATGGACATGCACTCTGTCGGTTGGCAGTTTAAATTTTTTAATGATCTCTTCCAGTTGCGATTTGGCTTCCGCTTTCAGGTCATCCATTGCCGGTAATTCTGCGGAATACGCTAAACCCAGAGAGGCATAGTAGGGCAGTGAAGGTATTACCGTCAGGAAATGAACCTCTGCATCATCAATCTTTGCCTCTGCCTCAACGTGGCTAATCACGCGTTGAGTTAATTCTGAATCGGAAATATCGATAGGGACAAGAATCGTTCTGTTCATAAAACCTCCTGTTTTAGTATCTGCATAAAGTGTAACGCCAGATGACACTTTTTGTGTAATGACGGAGTTCACATTTTTAATTTAGATCAAAGGAGGAAGAATAAGCAGAAAAAGCCCGCCATAACAGCGGGCAGGAGGATTTAGAACTGATAAACCAGACCTAAAGCGACAATATCATCGGTAGAGATGCCATTGGCAGCGTAGAAACTGTCATCTTCATCCAACAGGTTGATTTTATAGTCAACATAAGTGGACATGTTTTTATTGAAATAGTAAGTCGCGCCAACATCGGCGTATTTAACCAGATCTTTATCATCAACACCTGCCGGGTTGTCTGCACCACCGGCAGCGTGCAGGTCACGGCCTTTAGACATCAGGAAAGAGACTGCCGGACGCAGACCAAAATCAAACTGGTACTGTGCAGTGACTTCAAAGTTCTGGGTTTTGTTTGCAACAGCATAATCGCTGTCGCCAAACGGGGTCATATTACGCGTTTCTGAATACATGGTTGCCAGGTAAATATTGTTAGCATCGTATTTTAGCCCAGCAGTCCACGCGTCTGCTTTATCACCACCCGCCGCAGTATGGTTAACCTGGTCATTGGTGCGGTCAGAAGAGGTGTATGCCGCACCAGCGCTAAAGCCCATGCCTAAATCATATGTTGTGGAAAGACCCCAGCCGTCACCGTTTTCATGGCGAACATCACGTCCGTTGTTGGTGCCTTCCTGACCATTACTGGCTCCTTCGTTGTTACCTTGATACTGCACCGCGAAGTTCAGACCATTTACCAGACCGAAGAAATCAGTATTACGATAAGTCGCGACGCCATTGGCTCGACCAGTCATAAAGTTGTCTGCATTGGTATAAGAGTCACCGCCAAATTCAGGCAGCATATCGGTCCAGCCTTCGATGTCGTACATTACGCCATAATTACGTCCGTAATCGAAAGAACCGTAATCTGCAAATTTCAGCCCGGCAAATGCCAGACGGGTCCATGACTGGTTTTTTGAAGATTCAGTGTTGTTTGCCTGAATATTGTATTCCCATTGACCGTAGCCAGTGAGTTGATCGTTAATTTGGGTTTCGCCTTTAAAACCCAGACGCGCATAGCTCTGGTCGCCATCTTTCGCTGAATTATCAGAAAAATAATGCAGGCCATCAACTTTGCCATACAGATCTAATTTGTTGCCGTCTTTATTATAAACTTCGGCTGCATGTGCAGCACCTGCGGCGAGCAGGGCAGGAATTAAAAGTGCCAGTACTTTGCTTTTCATTGAATAAATCCTTTAGTTATTTTATTTGCCTTTCATCCCCATTTCGGGGAGTGAAAACATCCTAAAGGAGAAGTTCAGTTAGCCGATAAATATCATTTGTTACGCCTTAAGTAAAACCTTAATCAAATAATTCCTCTGAAATGATAATAAGTCTGGTGAATGTATCGAAGATAATACATACAAAATAAAAATTATACTTTTAATTTGCTATACGTTATTCTGCGCGGGTTATATGCCTTTATTGTCACAGATTTTATTTTCTGTTGGGCCATTGCATTGCCACTGATTTTCCAACATATAAAAAGACAAGCCCGAACAGTCGTCCGGGCTTTTTTTTTAGAATTGGATAATCCTTATCCAGAGCATTTAATCGGTGTTGCTTTTTTCCGCTTTTCCGGCCATTTGTGCCAGGAAGTCATAGCGTTTTTGCAAATCAGCTGCAGCATCTTTCCATAACTGTTCTGCCACTTCTGGCTGCTGCGAATTCAGCCGACGGAAACGTTGCTCGTGAAGTAACGTTTCTTCCAGTGCTTCTGACGGCGGGCGTGAATCCAAGGCCAGCGGCAGTTTGCCTTCATCGGCACGACGCGGATCAAAGCGATATAGCGGCCAGAAGCCGGTAGCTGTGAGTTGGCGCATCTGGTCGTGGCTGAGTGCCAGATCGTAACCATGCTCTTCACACGGGCTATAAGCAATGATCAGCGATGGCCCCGGATACGCTTCCGCTTCCTGAATCGCTTTCACCGTCTGGTTCAGCTGCGCGCCGAGAGAAATCTGCGCCACATAAACATGACCGTACATCATCATACTGACGCCAAGATCTTTACGCGCTTTACGTTTGCCGTGCTCGCCAAATTTAGTTACTGCACCCAGCGGTGTCGCTTTCGATGCCTGACCACCGGTGTTGGAATAGCATTGCGTATCCAGCACCAGAATGTTGACGTTTTCCGTCAAACTCAATACATGATCCAGACCGCCAAAGCCGATATCGTAAGCCCAGCCATCACCACCAATCAGCCAGATTGATTTTTCCACCAGTGCATCTGCATCACGTAGCAGTTCATGTGCTTCGGCAACATCGTTGAGTTGCTGGCGTAAAGCTGCAACCTGTTCACGACGAACCTCTGGCGTGGCGTCTGATTTCAACGCCGTCAGTAATTCCGCCGGGATTTTATCGGCAAATTGATCCAGCAGACGCAGCACGCGGACACGGTGTTGATCGACCGTCAGGCGGAAACCAAGGCCAAATTCGGCATTATCTTCAAATAGAGAGTTCGCCCATGCCGGCCCACGACCGTTGGCATCGGTGGTATACGGTGTAGAGGGCAGGTTACCGCCATAAATTGAAGAACAGCCAGTGGCGTTAGCGATCAACATCCGGTCGCCATAGAGCTGAGTCAGTAATTTAATATACGGCGTCTCGCCACAACCGGAGCAAGCACCTGAATATTCAAACAGCGGTGTAATCAGCTGCGATGTACGAATATCAATACGTTCCAGTTTGCTACGGTCGATTTCTGGCAGGTTGAGGAAGAAATCGTAATTGATTTTCTCTTCTTCGACATGTTCCAGGCGAGACATCATATTGATGGCTTTAATCTCTGGATTCTGACGGTCTTTCGCCGGGCAAACTTCGACGCACAGGTTACAACCGGTGCAATCTTCCGGTGCCACCTGCAAGACATATTTCTGCCCGCGCATATCACGCGATTTCACATCCAGCGAATGCAGGCTGGCAGGGGCGTTTTCCATCGCTTCAGGCGGCACCACTTTTGCGCGAATAGCTGAGTGTGGGCAAGCGGCAACGCAGTGGTTACATTGGGTACAGAGTTCCTCTTTCCAGATGGGGATCTCTTCGGCGATATTGCGTTTTTCCCAGCGAGTGGTGCCCATCGGCCAGGTGCCGTCTGGCGGCAGCGCCGAAACGGGGAGGGCATCACCAAGCCCTGCGAGCATCGCTGCGGTTACGGTTTTCACGAAATCAGGGGCGGCATCGGAAACCACTGGCGGTCGATTGGCGCTGTGCGGATTTACCGGTTGCAACGGAACTTCTTCTACGGATTCACGCGCCAGCGCCAGAGCCTGCCAGTTGCGTTCCACCAGATCCTGGCCTTTGCTACTGTAACTTTTGGCAATCGCACCCTGCAATTCTGCGAGGGCGCTATCGCCAGGCAGAATTTGCGTCAGATGGAAAAAAGCCATCTGCATGACGGTATTAATACGGGCCGCCAGGCCACATTCGCGGGCGATTTTCGCCGCGTTAATCACATAGAAGCGCGCTTTTTTCTGATTTAGCACGGCCTGAACTTCCTGCGGCAAGCGCGACCACACTTCATCTGCGCTGTACGGCGTGTTGAGCAGGAAAATGCCGCCAGGTTTTAAACGCTCAGCCATCTGATATTTATCGATAAACTGCAACTGGTGGCAGCCAACAAAATCAGCCTGGGAAATGAGATAAGCGGAACGAATCGGCTGTTCGCTCACGCGAAGGTGAGAAACCGTCAGGCCGCCCGCCTTTTTGGAGTCGTAAACAAAATAGCCCTGTGCGTACCACGGCGTGGAATTACCGATAATCTTGATATTGTTTTTGGTCGCGGAAACGCTGCCATCACTACCAAGGCCATAAAACAAGGCTTCCAGTTTCGCCGAGTTTGGCAGGGTGTTTTCCGGCAACGGCAGTGACAGATTGGTCACATCATCGTAAATACCAACCGTAAAGCGCGCTTTCGGTTTAGCCGCGTTGAGCTCGGCAAATACCGCCAGTACACAGTCCGGGCCAAATTCTTTGGATGAAAGACCATAGCGCCCACCAATGACACGGGGCAGAGTTTCGCGCTCGCCATTATTAAAGGCTTCTGCCAGTGCGGTCATTACATCCAGATAGAGCGGTTCTGCCTGGGCACCGGGTTCTTTGGTTCTGTCCAGTACCGCCACGCTGCGTACGGATCCCGGCAGAGCTTGCAGCAAGTGTTTGGCGGAGAAGGGACGGTACAGGCGAACTTTCAGCACGCCAACTTTTTCGCCACGGGTTAGCAATTCATCAACCACTTCTTCACAGGTGCCAATGGCAGAGCCCATCAGGATAATCACCCGTTCCGCTTGCGGATGCCCGTAATATTCAAACGGCTGATACTGACGACCTGTCGCGGCAGAGAAATCATTCATCGCCTGTTCAACATGGTCATAGACCGCGTCGTACCATGGGTTGGTGGCTTCGCGAGACTGGAAATAAGTGTCAGGATTGGCGGACGTACCGCGGATCACCGGATGTTCCGGGTTGAGTGCCCGGGCGCGATGAGCATCAATTTCGACCTGCGGCATGAGATCAAGAATCGTGTCATCGGCCAGCGGGACAATTTTATTGATTTCGTGGGACGTGCGGAAACCATCAAAGAAATGAATAAATGGCACGCGGCTTTTCAGCGTCGCGATTTGCGAAATGAGAGCAAAGTCTTGCGCTTCCTGGACGTTTGCTGCACACAACATCGCGCAACCCGTCTGGCGCACCGCCATAACGTCGGAATGATCGCCAAAAATAGAGAGTGCATGTGTGGCAACGGTACGTGCCGCTACATGCAGGACAAACGGTGTTAGTTCGCCTGCCAGTTTGTACAGCGTCGGGATCATCAGCAGCAAACCCTGCGATGACGTAAACGATGTTGAAAGGGCACCCGTCTGCAAAGCGCCATGCACGGTAGCGATAGCACCCGCTTCCGACTGCATTTCAACCACGCGTGGTGTGTCTCCCCAAACGTTCTTTAAGCCGTTTCCGGCCCAGGCATCAGCCTGTTCTGCCATCGTGGAACTGGGGGTAATAGGGTAGATGGCGATAACTTCACTGGTGCGAAACGCGACCGAAGCAACCGCGCCATTACCGTCAATAGTAATCATATGACACCCTTACATTGCGCAAATGAGGGGCGCACGAAATTGCTGCGCGCCCAGTAGTAATCTTTCAATTTTAGCAAATGGCTTTCTTCTGCATTTTCGCTTTTGTGTCCCCCACATCAGCGTAATGAATGTTTTGATCAAACAGAGGGCAAAAAAATAGCCATAAAAAAGTAAAAATGCGGGGCAACGCGCAGGACAGCTCTCGACGCCGCCCTCTGTGCTGCCTATTATTTATGGCGGTGTCGTTTGGCTTGAAGATCAGAGGAAGAAGAGATGCGAGCAGCGTTTTGGGTAGGGTGTGCCGCTTTATTGTTGTCGGCGTGTAGTAGTGAACCTGTTCAGCAGGCGACTGCGGCGCACGTAGCGCCAGGTTTAAAAGCGTCGATGTCCAGTAGTGGAGAAGCAAATTGTGCAATGATCGGCGGTTCGCTTTCTGTTGCCCGTCAACTGGATGGTACGGCGATTGGGATGTGTGCATTACCCAACGGCAAACGCTGTAGCGAACAGTCACTTGCCGCCGGGAGCTGTGGCAGCTATTAATTCATTAAATCCGCCAGCTTATAAGTTAATGTCTGTTTCGCGGTCGCCAGCGTTAACTGGTTCGCGGTCAGATCCACTTGTGCACCTTCTTTCAGCATTTCGCTAATGGTGTTATCGAGTTCATTAAGCTGCGGGTTAGCGCACATCATACGGGTCATTGCCAGCCCTTTGGCTGTCAGTTCACCATTAGACAGTTTGCCTTCACCGCTAAAGCGGTTACACATGCTGCCGGAAATCATCATTTTTTCACCAAAGCTGATTTCTGGCGGATTTTTATCGCTGGTCACGGGCTTACCGTTTACGCTTTCCAGCACAAAGCGATGATGCTGTAGCTGTTCTGGCGTAACAGCAATTTTGTCATTACTTACACATCCCGCCATCAGCAGGCTTAGCGCAACAAACGCGGCTACTTTCTTCATTGTGGTTTTCAATTACAGTTTCTGACTCAGGACTATTTTAAGAATAGAGAATGAAAGGTCATTGGGGATTATCTGAATCAGCTCCCCTGGATTGCAGGGGAGCGGCAAGATTAAACCAGTTCGTTCGGGCAGGTTTCACCTTTTTCCAGATTGCTTAAGTTTTGCAGCGTAGTCTGAGAAATACTGGTCAGAGCTTCTGCTGTCAGGAATGCCTGGTGCCCGGTAAACAGCACGTTGTGGCAGGCAGACAGGCGACGGAATACGTCATCCTGGATCACGTCGTTGGATTTATCTTCAAAGAACAGATCGCGTTCGTTCTCATACACGTCCATACCCAACGAACCAATTTTCTGATTTTTCAGCGCTTCAATTGCTGCCTGAGAATCAATCAATGCACCGCGACTGGTATTGACGATCATCACGCCATTTTTCATCTGATCGAAGGCGGCTTCGTTCAACAGATGGTAGTTTTCCGGTGTCAGCGGGCAGTGCAGAGAGATAACGTCTGATTCAGAGAACAGGGTTGGCAGATCGACATACTCCACACCGAGTTCCAGCGCCGCTGCACTTGGATACGGATCGAACGCCAGCAGACGCATACCAAAACCTTTCAGAATGCGCAGCATCGCCACACCGATTTTACCGGTACCGATAACGCCTGCCGTTTTGCCATACATAGTAAAGCCGGTCAGACCTTCCAGAGAGAAGTTAGCGTCACGGGTACGCTGATACGCGCGGTGAATACGGCGGTTCAGCGTCATCATCATACCGATGGCGTGTTCAGCAACGGCTTCTGGATCATAGGCTGGAACACGGACTACTTTCAGCCCCAGTTCTTTTGCCGCGTCAAGGTCGACGTTATTGAAACCGGCACAGCGCAGGGCGATATATTTAACGCCGTGCTTTTTCAGCTCTTCCAGCACCGGGCGGCTGCCGTCATCGTTTACGAAAATACATACCGCTTCGCAGCCATTGGCAGTTTTAGCGGTTTTTTCCGTCAGCAGAAAGTCAAAAAATTCCAGCTCAAAGCCAAAGGACTCGTTCACCTGTTGCAGGTACTTCTTGTCGTACTGTTTTGTGCTATAAACGGCGAGTTTCATAAGACTTTCTCCAGTGATGTTGAATCACATTTAAGCTACTAAAAATATTTTACAAAATTTCAAATATAATTGAAAGCTATGGCGATATTGAAAAATTCATCAACAACTATGCTTAGTGTAGGCGCAACCTTCAACTGAACGGTTAAACATGCCACAATACCCGTATTGAATGCTTAATTTTTCGCTAAATCAGGATATTAACTACCCATGCTGGGTAAATATAAAGCCGTTCTCGCGCTGTTATTACTGATTATTCTTGTGCCGTTGACGCTGCTGATGACGCTCGGGCTGTGGGTTCCCACGCTGGCGGGCATCTGGCTACCGCTCGGGACACGTATTGCATTAGATGAAAGCCCACGCATTACGCGTAAAGGTTTAATCATTCCCGATCTCCGTTATCTGGTGGGAGATTGTCAGCTTGCACATATCACCAACGCCAGCCTTTCACATCCCAGCCGCTGGTTATTGAACGTCGGCACGGTAGAACTTGATTCTGCTTGTCTGGCGAAATTGCCGCAGACGGAGCAATCGCCAGCTGCTCCAAAAACCCTCGCGCAGTGGCAGTCCATGCTGCCTAACACCTGGATCAATATCGATAAACTGATTTTTTCTCCCTGGCAGGAATGGCAGGGAAAACTCTCTCTCGCATTAACCTCTGATATCCAGCAACTGCGTTATCAGGGCGAAAAAGTTAAATTTCAAGGCCAGCTGAAAGGGCAACAACTTACAGTCAGCGAACTGGATGTCGTCGCGTTTGAAAATCAGCCGCCGGTTAAACTGGTGGGGGAATTTACTATGCCGCTCGTGCCGGATGGACTTCCTGTAAGTGGGCATGCTACTGCGACGTTAAACTTGCCGCAGGAACCGTCACTGGTGGATGCAGAGCTGGACTGGCAGGAAAATAGCGGGCAATTGATTGTGCTGGCACGGGATAACGGCGATCCGTTGCTCGATTTGCCGTGGCAAATTACTCGTCAACAATTGACCGTAAGCGATGGTCGCTGGAGCTGGCCGTATGCAGGTTTTCCTTTGAGTGGCCGACTGGGTGTCAAAGTCGACAACTGGCAGGCAGGGCTTGAGAACGCTCTGGTCAGCGGACGACTGAGTGTGCTGACCCAGGGGCAAGCGGGTAAGGGCAACGCGGTGCTTAATTTTGGCCCAGGAAAATTAAGCATGGATAACAGTCAGCTGCCTCTGCAGCTGACCGGTGAAGCGAAACAGGCGGACCTCATTTTATATGCCCGTTTACCTGCGCAGCTAAGTGGAAGTCTGACTGACCCAACGCTGGCCTTTGAGCCAGGCGCGTTACTTCGTTCAAAGGGAAGAGTCATCGATTCGCTGGACATCGATGAAATCCGCTGGCCTTTAGCGGGTGTAAAAGTCACCCAACGTGGTGTTGACGGACGTCTGCAGGCCATTTTGCAGGCGCATGAAAATGAACTGGGCGATTTCGTGCTGCATATGGATGGTCTGGCGAATGATTTTCTCCCTGACGCTGGCCGCTGGCAGTGGCGCTACTGGGGAAAAGGGAGTTTTACACCGATGAATGCCACCTGGGATGTCGCAGGAAAAGGTGAGTGGCATGACAGCACGATTACGCTGACCGATCTCTCCACCGGTTTCGACCAGTTACAATACGGTACGATGACGGTAGAAAAGCCGCGATTAATTCTCGACAAGCCCGTCGTCTGGGTACGTGACGCACAGCATCCCTCCTTCAGCGGCGCGCTGTCACTGGACGCCGGGCAAACGCTGTTCACTGGCGGCAGTGTGTTACCGCCATCAACCTTAAAATTTAGCGTCGATGGGCGCGATCCGACGTATTTCCTCTTTAAAGGCGATTTACATGCTGGTGAGATTGGCCCGGTTCGGGTAAATGGTCGCTGGGACGGTATTCGTCTGCGCGGTAACGCCTGGTGGCCAAAACAATCACTGACTGTATTCCAGCCGCTGGTGCCACCCGACTGGAAGATGAACTTACGCGATGGTGAACTGTATGCTCAGGTTGCATTTTCTGCTGCGCCTGAACAAGGATTCCGCGCGGGAGGACACGGCGTGTTGAAAGGCGGTAGTGCCTGGATGCCAGATAATCAGGTTAACGGTGTCGATTTTGTCCTGCCTTTCCGTTTTGCCGATGGAGCCTGGCATCTGGGGACTCGCGGCCCCGTTACGTTGCGAATTGCCGAAGTGATTAATCTGGTGACAGCGAAAAATATTACGGCTGATTTGCAAGGGCGCTATCCGTGGACTGAAGAAGAACCATTGCTGTTGACTGATGTTAGCGTCGATGTGTTAGGCGGTAACGTACTGATGAAACAATTACGTATGCCGCAACATGACCCGGCGCTGTTGCGGCTGAATAATCTCTCATCCAGCGAACTGGTTAGCGCCGTCAATCCGAAACAATTCGCCATGTCCGGGGCATTTAGTGGTGCATTGCCGTTATGGCTGAACAATGAAAAATGGATTGTGAAAGATGGCTGGCTGGCAAATAGCGGGCCAATGACCTTGCGGCTGGATAAAGACACCGCAGATGCGGTGGTGAAAGACAATATGACTGCGGGTTCAGCAATTAACTGGTTGCGCTATATGGAAATTAGCCGGTCATCGACAAAAATTAACTTAGATAATCTCGGTTTATTAACCATGCAGGCCAACATTACAGGTACCAGTCGCGTTGATGGTAAAAGCGGTACGGTAAACCTTAATTACCATCATGAAGAGAATATTTTTACGCTGTGGCGCAGTTTACGCTTTGGCGATAATCTCCAGGCATGGTTGGAGCAGAACGCACGTCTGCCGGGAAATGACTGTCCGCAAGGAAAAGAGTGTGAGGAAAAACAATGAAAATTTTACTGGCTGCGTTGACGTCATCTTTTATGCTGGCTGCCTGTACGCCGCGTATTGAAGTCGCTGCGCCCAAGGAACCGATCACTATCAATATGAACGTTAAAATTGAGCATGAGATCATCATCAAGGCAGACAAAGATGTCGAAGAGCTGCTTGAAACTCGTAGCGATCTTTTCTGAGGCGATGATGAAGAAAACATTACTTCTTTGTGCGTTTCTTGTTGGGCTGGTAAGCAGCAATGTAATGGCATTGACTCTGGATGAAGCCAGAACTCAGGGGCGGGTAGGTGAAACATTTTATGGTTATCTGGTTGCGCTGAAAACGGATGCTGAAACAGAGAAATTAGTAACCGACATTAATGCCGAACGTAAAGCGAGTTACCAACAACTGGCAAAGCAAAATAATGTGTCTGTAGATGATATCGCGAAACTCGCCGGGCAAAAGCTCGTAGCTCGGGCCAAACCGGGGGAATATGTACAAGGGATAAACGGTAAATGGGTGCGAAAATTTTAATAGCAAAACCGCAATATCGGGATAACGCTACAGGAGAAAGCGATTGATCTATTTTCCTGAAACAAGGTGAATATTCAAAAACTCCTGTCAAATTGCCTTTCGCCCTGAAAAATGCATAGTCAAATATCTGTTTTAACTAATTGGCGTTGCAGTACACACAACGCCAATTAGTTAGCGGAATTTACGTCGATACTCGCCTGGCGTCATCCCAAAGCGTTGCTTAAATACCGTTGAAAAATGACTCTGGTCAGAAAATCCCCAATGAAAGCCGATGCCTGCCAGTTTTTCATCATCTGCGGCATGGCGAATCGCATCTGCACAAAAATCGAGACGACGGTTACGAATATATTGCGCGACTACCAAACCTTTATCGGCAAACATTCGGTACAAACTACGTACTGACATACCTGTCTCTCCGGCTATCCACTCCGGGCGTAATATCTCTTCGCGAATATTATCGTCTATCAACGTAACCACTTTTTGAAACTGACGTTCACGACGAGGTTGAACAGATTCCCGCTGATGAAGTACCGGGCGCAGCAGACACACCATCGCCTGTAGCGCAGCTTCACTTTCTGTTTCAGAAAGTGCCGGATTATTCATGCTCTCCTGTAACAGGCGATGACTGAGTTGCACCATGGGTAAGTCAGCGTCCAGTCTTTCTGCGCAGACAGGTTTTTGATGGGGAAAATATTGTTCCAGCAGAGTGCGTGGCAAAAGTAATGAAATCTGTTTAGAAGACTCCTGCCAGTAAAGCGAACAGGGGCGTGAGGCATCGAGTAACGTAATATCGCCAGCGCCAATCTGCACCTGACGCTCATCCTGCTCCATTATTGCCTGACCACTAAGCTGAAAAACGGTGTAAAACCAGGCATCGTCGCTGCCTTTTACCTCCTGCCAGGTGCGGTATAAATTCACTCCGTTGGTTGTCACGGTGCTCAGCTTTAGTCCTTTGGCAAAATGCGTTTCCAGTACACCCGTGTAACGCTCAGTCAGCAGGCGTCCGGTAAAATTTCCGCATACCTGATTGATTTGGGAAAGCCATTGCTGAAACTCATTATCCACTGCGGGGTTCATGGCACGTTTTCGCTCTGTGAAATGTATTTTTATTGTTGCATTTGTGTTGCAATAAACGAAGCTAATGAGCCTGACTATAGGAAATAAGTCTTGTCAGGCATAGAGACATAAGCGGTTATTGTCACGATTTGCGGAGCTTGTCACAGCTGACAAAGCGAATGTCACAGCGAAAAAAGTGACTTTTCTTGTCGCTGCGTACACTGAAATCACACTGGGTAAATAATAAGGAAAAGTGATGACAGAGCCGCATGTAGCAGTATTAAGCCAGGTCCAACAGTTTCTCGATCGTCAACACGGTCTTTATATTGATGGTCGTCCTGGCCCCGCACAAAGTGAAAAACGGTTGGCGATCTTTGATCCGGCCACCGGGCAAGAAATTGCATCAACTGCTGATGCCAACGAAGCGGATGTAGATAACGCAGTCATGTCTGCCTGGCGGGCCTTTGTCTCGCGTCGCTGGGCCGGGCGATTACCCGCAGAGCGTGAACGTATTCTGCTACGTTTTGCTGATCTGGTGGAGCAGCACAGTGAGGAGCTGGCGCAACTGGAAACCCTGGAGCAAGGCAAGTCAATTGCCATTTCTCGTGCTTTTGAAGTGGGCTGTACGCTGAACTGGATGCGTTATACCGCCGGGTTAACGACCAAAATCGCGGGTAAGACGCTGGACTTGTCGATTCCTTTACCCCAGGGGGCGCGTTATCAGGCCTGGACGCGTAAAGAGCCGGTTGGCGTGGTAGCGGGAATTGTGCCATGGAACTTTCCGTTGATGATTGGTATGTGGAAGGTGATGCCAGCACTGGCAGCAGGCTGTTCAATCGTGATTAAGCCTTCGGAAACCACGCCACTGACGATGTTGCGCGTGGCGGAGCTGGCCAGCGAAGCTGGTATTCCTGATGGCGTTTTTAATGTGGTCACCGGGTCAGGTGCTGTATGCGGCGCGGCCCTGACGTCACATCCTCATGTTGCGAAAATCAGTTTTACCGGTTCAACCGCGACGGGAAAAGGTATTGCCAGAACTGCTGCTGATCGCTTAACGCGTGTAACGCTGGAACTGGGCGGTAAAAACCCGGCAATTGTATTAAAAGATGCTGATCCGCAATGGGTTATTGAAGGCTTGATGACCGGAAGCTTCCTGAATCAGGGGCAAGTATGCGCCGCCAGTTCGCGAATTTATATTGAAGCGCCGTTGTTTGACACGCTGGTTAGTGGATTTGAGCAGGCGGTAAAATCGTTGCAAGTGGGACCGGGGATGTCACCTGTTGCACAGATTAACCCTTTGGTTTCTCGTGCGCACTGCGACAAAGTGTGTTCATTCCTCGACGATGCGCAGGCACAGCAAGCAGAGCTGATTCGCGGGTTGAATGGACCAGCCGGAGAGGGGTATTATGTTGCGCCAACGCTGGTGGTAAATCCCGATGCTAAATTGCGTTTAACTCGTGAAGAGGTGTTTGGTCCGGTGGTAAACCTGGTGCGGGTAGCGGATGGAGAAGAGGCGTTACAACTGGCAAACGACACGGAATATGGCTTAACTGCCAGTGTCTGGACGCAAAATCTCTCCCAGGCTCTGGAATATAGCGATCGCTTACAGGCAGGGACGGTGTGGGTAAACAGCCATACCTTAATTGACGCTAACTTACCGTTTGGTGGGATGAAGCAGTCAGGAACGGGCCGTGATTTTGGCCCCGACTGGCTGGACGGTTGGCGTGAAACTAAGTCGGTGTGTGTACGGTATTAATCTGGTTCGCTCATAAGTAAAAAACGGCACCTGGTGCCGTTTTTTTTGTCTGAAACAATCACTTATCTTTCTTCAGCGCCCCTAGCGTTGGCGTTTCGTCAAAGAAGTTCCATGGTTTCAGCAGAGTATGTACCCATTCGGTCGGCATAATCGGCCACTCTTCGGCGCGGGCCACATGTGTGGTGCCGGTGGTCATCCAGACAACGGCGTCGGTGTTGTCCAGCGACTCGTTATCTTTACTGTATTGTCCAAGACCGGTGTCATGAGTAGAACGGTTCGGATATTTGCCTTCCGGGAAACGCTCGCCAGGATGATAACGCGTTACCCAGAGCTGCTTGTCCATAAAGCTTAAACGATGATAGATCCACTCGTCCGGCGCGAACTGGGCACCTTTTGCTACCGGGTGAGTACCACCTGCATAAGGAATAATTTGATAGGAAACCGGATTGCCCATGCGGTTCTCTTTGTTCGGGTTACTCAACAGACGAATCGTGCCCGGATCAAATTTCTGTGCGGCATCCTGTTCATTGCCGATGTTGTACTGATTAACTTGCATGGTACTGGTGCGTGGGCCACCGGCAGTATTCGGTTTTACCACTGGGTCCATCGCCACCAGGCTGTTATTCTCGCCATCTACATCCAGATCGAGGCGGAAATTATAAATATGTTGGTGTGTAGTACCCACGATATTGTGATCGATAAGCGTGCCGTAGCGCGTGTCATCTTTCGCCGTCTCATCGTGCATGGTTTTCGCTTTAACACCTTTCACCGCTTCGATGCCCGTAGCACCGGCATCAATGCCAATAGTGCCGTTTTCATGGAAGATCCAGTCAAAAATGTAGTCATAGTTACCCACTGTACTGATCCAGCGCACCACTAACTCCCGGCGTTCGGTACTGACGTTGGGCTGGCCCATTTCCTGATGCTTATACTCAGGCCCGGCATAACGTTCAAATACCGCGATAGCGCGAGGGATCTCCATCGGCACGCCAGTGTAGTCGGCGATGGTTTCATTAAGGAGCACTGCGTTAGACGGGGCATCTTTACCACGAGCAATTGGTGAGGTTAGCGTGCCCATACCGTAGTCACCAGAGTCCAGATACGCTTTAAAGTACCAGCCAATATCAGGATCACCGTAAGGCACAATCATGCCGCCGAGAGAACCTTCGTACATGACTTTGCGTTTGGTGCCATTGTCGTTATAAGTCACGGTGGAGATCATCGGCCCGACGCGAGAGTTCATGCTGAGGTGAAAATCCCAGTTCCGCCAGTGAATCATATCGCCAGTAATGGTGTAATTTTTACCTTCAGGCTCAATGATTTGCATAGGCTTAACTGCCGGAGCAACGCGGTCACGGCCATCAAATGGGCGTGCGGTCATTGGCACCGGAACTACCGGACCTTCTTCAATCTTAACGATTTTTTTCTGTTCTAAATCAACGACCGCCACCAGGTTTTCGATGGGATGTGCCCAGTAGTTGCCATCACCGACATCAAGATAGCTGATGACTTTGAGCAACCGGGCATCTTGTTTCAGGCCATCTTTACCATCGAAATAACCTACGGTCAGCGGCGTGGTAATCACTTTTTTCGCATCAGTAATACCGCGTTTCTTCACGGCAGCGGCAAATTCTTCACTGTTGTTAATAATGTTCTGCACACTGGCGAAATCATCCAGCAACACCATACCGTGGGCGTCTTTAATGGGTTGCCAGGAGAGCAGTTTGTTGTTTTGCAGATCCACCACCGCTTCGATGATATGTTTGCCGTCGAGCATAATGACGTCGGCTTTGCGCGGCTGGTCAACCGGTTTGTTTTCCAGCGCAAACGCCCAGACAGCTTCTTTATCTGGCGGTAGCAGGGAGATCTCAGTAAAACGGGTATTGGGTTTGAAGTCCGCGGAAGCTTTAACAATTTCAACGGCCTGTTTAATTTCGTCCGCAGTTAGCGCATTAAGTGGGTGAGGGCGCTTTTCTACCTGAAAGGTTTGATCCAGACCGGACTGGAAAACATCGTTAATAAAGGTGTCAGAAACCCAGGCCTTATTGTCTTTCATCACTACCGGCACTTGCAGTGCCAGAGGTTGACCATTAACAATTGCTGTTTGCGCACCAGGCTTCACTTTCACGTACGCGCCATCTTTAATCAGGGTAAAGATCTGGGCGTAGTCGTCCCACTGCACATCGGCACCAAATTCTTTAAGCGTTTTATCCATTGGTACCATATGCGCTTCACCACCGTGGGCAAATACCGGCGCTTGCCAGGCGAAACTTAAGGCGACTGCCAACGCCAGGGCTGTTTTACGGGCAGAATACAGAGAGGGGCTTCCCATTATTAACCTCGTCAGATGTTGTGTTCTTGTTAGCAACCGCGCTCTGTGGGCGGTTTGGTCAGGTTCACATTATCAGTACTGATGTAAAGGGGATTGCCTGCACCTGCCAGGTTGTTTGGCAGGTGTGCCAGCTTTTCATACAGTGGATGCCCTGAAAATAGATGTACACATCATGCATAATGTGACAACGTCACAAAATTTAGTGAAATAAAAGGGCAACTATTCGCCGTTGCCCTTCATTCACCGATTAATCGACAAAATCACCGTGCTGCCTGGCCACCAGCGTCAGAATTGAATACAGCGCCACCGGGGTTTGATGCTGATTGAATACCTCTAACGTGATTTGTTTTGAAGCGCAAATACCACTGGCGCTTTCTCGTGCAGCACTGCGTGCCAGAGTGGAAGAGTGCTGGCATTTAACTGAACAAAATGCCATGTACGAAACCTTTATTCAGTCATTCCGCCCGCTGGTGCCGCTGTTAAAAGAGGCAGCAGACGAGTTAACCCCGGAGCGTGCATTTCATATTCAGCTTTTACTGATCCATTTTTATCGCCGTGTCGTCCTTAAAGACCCATTGTTGCCAGAGGAGTTGCTTCCGGCGCACTGGGCAGGGCATACGGCGCGTCAGCTGTGTATCAACATTTATCAGCGCGTAGCGCCTGCTGCTTTAGCGTTCGTTAGTGAAAAAGGTGAAACCTCGGTCGGTGAACTGCCTGCGCCGGGAAGCCTGTATTTTCAACGTTTTGGCGGTTTGAATATTGAACAGGAGGCGATATGCCAATTTACCAGATAGATGGTCTGACTCCGGTTGTGCCAGAAGAGAGTTTTGTCCATCCGACAGCGGTATTGATCGGCGATGTTATTCTAGGCAAGGGCGTTTACGTTGGGCCAAATGCCAGCCTGCGTGGCGATTTTGGTCGTATCGTGGTGAAAGATGGCGCGAACATTCAGGATAATTGCGTTATGCACGGTTTTCCCGAGCAGGATACTGTCGTGGAAGAAGATGGGCATATTGGTCATAGCGCCATCCTTCATGGCTGCATTATCCGCCGCAATGCATTAGTGGGAATGAACGCGGTAGTGATGGACGGCGCGGTGATTGGCGAGAACAGCATTGTTGGCGCATCCGCATTTGTGAAAGCCAAAGCAGAAATGCCTGCCAATTACCTGATTGTCGGCAGCCCGGCGAAAGCGATTCGTGAACTCAGTGAGCAGGAGCTGGCATGGAAAAAGCAGGGTACGCATGAGTATCAGGTGCTGGTGACTCGTTGTAAGCAGACGTTGCATCAAGTTGAGCCATTGCGGGAAGTTGAACCGAACAGGAAACGTCTGGTATTTGATGAGAATCTGCGACCGAAACAGTAACGTCCAGATACTGAACATTCTAATTTTTAGCATGTGATACCTAAACCGCAACGCTGATACAGGTTGCGGTTTTTTTATTGCCGGATGCGGCGCTTTACGCGTTTTGTTTTGTGTTTTTCAGGACAATAGAGCAACTCATCCAGTAATCTTGTTTACGCCCTCGCATTATTTATCTCTTTTCGTTTCTATACTGATTTTTCTTAATCCGTTTTATTACAGGGCAGGGTGCGATGAGCAGCAATACATTTACTCTCGGTACAAAATCCGTTAACCGTCTTGGTTATGGCGCGATGCAACTGGCAGGTCCTGGGGTTTTTGGTCCCCCAAGAGATCGCCACGTCGCTATAACTGTGCTGCGCGAGGCGCTGGCATTGGGCGTCAATCACATTGATACCAGCGACTTTTATGGTCCGCACGTCACCAATCAGATTATCCGCGAAGCGCTTTATCCTTACTCTGACGACCTGACAATTGTCACTAAAATTGGTGCGCGGCGTGGAGAGGACGCTTCCTGGTTGCCCGCCTTTTCTCCGGCAGAGTTGCAAAAAGCGGTGCACGATAATCTACGTAATCTCGGCCTGGACGTACTGGATGTGGTTAACTTGCGCATTATGATGGGGGATGGTCATGGCCCAGCGGAAGGATCGATTGAAGCCAGCCTGACCGTGCTGGCAGAGATGCAACAACAAGGCCTGGTAAAACATATTGGCCTAAGCAACGTCACACCGACGCAGGTTGCAGAGGCGCGCAAGATTGCCGAAATCGTCTGTGTGCAGAACGAATACAACATTGCTCATCGTGCTGATGACGCAATGATTGATGCTTTGGCTCGTGATGGCATTGCCTACGTGCCGTTCTTCCCGCTCGGGGGCTTTACACCGCTGCAATCCTCTACGCTGTCGGATGTTGCTGCGAGCCTGGGTGCAACACCCATGCAGGTGGCGCTGGCGTGGCTGTTACAACGTTCACCGAATATTTTGCTGATCCCAGGGACATCTTCTGTTGCGCATTTACGGGAGAATATGGCTGCTGAAAAATTGCATCTTTCTGAGGAAGTGTTGTCTACGTTGGATGGTATTTCGCGAGAATAACGAATATACAAAAGGGAAAGATGCATTTCCCTTTTGTTTCTTTTTTAATGGCATGGAGTGCATATGTTTAAGCCCAGGATTTGCAGCTGGATAGGTTTACTTCCCCTGTTTATGCTGAGTCTTCCAGTACAGGCGGAACTTCGATGTGTTGCAAATGCAGTTAATATTGAACCATTTTTTTCTGCAGCTACCGCTGAAGATAAACAACAAGTTGAACAAGCTATCAACAGTAGCGTGAATCTTGTCCCCTTCGGTTTATCTGCATCGGACTGGAAAGTGCATCGTGGCGATTTAGTGGTAGAAGGTAATATAGAGAGTAATCAAAAATTGATTGTTCTTGGCAATTTGACAGTCAAAGGTAATATTTCCACTTTCTCTCTTTCTAATCCATGGGTTATTCTCGGTAACGTGACGGCAACGAATATAGTTACGGATTCACCACTGTTAATTACCGGTTCGATAAATGCAAGTGGACTGGTATTTATCGACTCATATTACGATAATCCGTCTACGATTAAGGGGAGTATTAATGCGCGTGGGATATTTATCAATGACATAATTGCACCTGTTGTTGCGTCTTCGACAAATAGTGAATTCATGGTCCGTGCGAGTGACAAAAATGACACTGAAAATGTCAAAAAAGCGCTGATGATAATAAATCCTGATGCATATTATTGGGGTCTAATAAATGATGAAGATGCTCTGAAAGAAATTTTTAAGCGAAGCAATATTCGCATGGCAGGGAATGTCTGTAATCAGATGAAAAAAGAAGCGCTGTTTCGCCCTAAGCCTTCTCCTGAGTTAGTGCAGGAATTGCAAATGCTGGATGAAGGCAACGTTGCTGCATTTGAAGGACGAGATATTGCGACATTTGATCTTGCCATAATGCGAACTCTCCCAAGGCTTAAAGGAATTTCAGCTAACCTACGCAAACAACTTATTAATAGCAATGATGAACAAACGATTGAAAGTATGGCGAGATATATGCCTGACAATGAGATTCTGGAGTTGACCGATCAGCAATTGGGTTACCAGCCTGTTGTTCTGGGGTTGCTCGACCGTGAACCGCTCTCTGTTGAAATAATGACGCGAATGAGTCGTCTACCTGATGGTGTCGGTCCGTTGAATCTTGCGCTACGTGAAAATCTCCCTCTGGATATCGTCATGACTCTGGCGAAAAGAGATTGGGATATGATCATTCAGGAGCTTTATAAAGATGCGTGGTTATTGCCTGAATCCATTATTGATGGCTATATCCGCAGTGATGATTCCTCTATTCGTCAGGTCGGTGCTGGAGGACAACTCACCTACAATCAGGCAATGCAGTTGGCGAACGATTCATCAAACAATGTTGTCACAAGCTTAGCGTTCAAGCTGGCAGAGATGAAACACCATGGTCAATTATTGCGGATGACGCCACAAGAGAGTGACAAAGTTGCAGCCTATTTATACCAAAAATTCGAGAATGACGATGATCTAATACGTGTGTTATTTTTAGCATTGCCAGATAACTTACAGTTTAATTTTGTTAAAAGGATGGAGAAAAAATCCCCTGCCTACTTTTGCTGTCGGGATATGCAGGTAATTCACTCTGACGCTGCTCTACAACGGTTATTGACACGTTTCAACGATCCTGAGGGGTGGAGTAATCTGGCGAAAAATCAGTATCTGAGCACGTCGATGAAACAAAAAATTTGGCAACGTGCTTTAACGCATCGGAAAAATAATCCGAAAGCAGATTCAGCTGCGTATGAAACCAGCGCTGATATGATTTTGTCTGAGCTTATCAGCCACGGTGAAGTTGATGATCAGATGCTATTAAATGCCACAGCCCTGATACGTTTGGAAGACTGGGACTTTTTAGAGAGTGCATTAGTTAGTTGGGATAATTTACCCGCTGTTGTCCTCAAGGAATTACAGCAAAATACGCCACGCAATGATATTTGGGCGAAGTTTTTTCTGAGGCAGGAAAACAGCTCCCGTGCGCAGGTTGATGAAGCATTACGCGTCTATTATGCACTCGACCCCGATGCGTTAGCACAACTGGATGTACTGGCAAAACAACCGGATCGTATATGGTGGAGTACACTGGCGAAAAGCAATCTCACATTTTTCAAGTTCGGCGCACTTAACAACCGCCACACACCGCCTGCAGTACTGGCGGCAGAAATTGATCCCGAGTGGTGGATTGTGGCGATGAATAATCCCCGTTTTCCAGTTGATGTATTAAAGGCGAGGCTGAAACGTGATCCTTTGCTGGCGTTAGAGCTTGTTAACCCTGAACTGGATTTAGTCCGCCAGCTGGCGCTTAACGGTAAGACGCGCGCAATACGGGAACAAGCGATGAGAAAACTTGATGAGTTGTATTGATCCACAACGTAATATTTCTTAACCCTTTGATTAATTGGGGATAATTATTCCTGACAGTGAGTCCCCAATACCTTGATATATTCTGAATTTTTAATGAAGCGGCGTGTTGCGATATCTCCGTCAGGGGAATTGATGCACCATAGCGCAAACCGAATTATCAAGGATTGATAATGACGCTCTACCAGATAAAACCGCTCTTTCAGTCGCTGTTAAGGCCGACGATGTTTTGGCTTTACAAGCACCACGTTACAGCGAATCACATCACTCTTGCTGCACTGGCGCTTTCTCTTCTTACCGGATTGCTGTTGATGTTGGTGGCACAACCCATCCTCTTTATGCTATTGCCCATCGTGCTTTTTATCCGTATGGCGCTCAATGCGCTGGATGGCATGTTGGCGCGTGAGTGCAATCAGCAAACACGGCTTGGGGCAATTTTGAATGAGACTGGTGATGTTATTTCCGATATTGCGCTCTATTTACCATTTTTATTTTTACCGGAAAGTAACGCATCACTCGTGATACTCATGTTATTTTGCACCATATTGACCGAGTTTTGCGGTTTACTCGCGCAGACGATTAACGGTGTTCGCAGTTATGCCGGTCCATTTGGCAAAAGCGATCGCGCGTTAATATTTGGTCTGTGGGGTCTGGCCGTTGCCATTTATCCACAGTGGATGCAGTGGAATAATCTTTTATGGAGCATTGCTTCAATTCTGCTTCTCTGGACTGCGATTAATCGTTGTCGGAGTGTGCTTCTTATGCGCGCTGAAAGATAATGCTGGAAAAATCTCTGGCAACACTTTTCGCGTTGTTAATTTTAGCAACGCTGATAAACCGTTTTCTGCTATGGCGGTTACCGGAGAGAAAAGGGGGTGAAGTTACATTACGTATTCGTACCTGGTGGGGCATCGTCATTTGTTTTTCACTGGTGATTTCAGGTCCACGCTGGATGACGTTGACGTTTTTTGCGCTGATAAGTTTTCTGGCATTGAAAGAATATTGTACGCTTATATCTGTACATTTTCCGCGGTGGTTATATTGGGTTATTCCTCTTAACTATTTGTTTATCGGTTTTAATTGCTTTGAGCTGTATCTATTATTTATACCTTTGGCTGGGTTTCTAATATTAGCCACCGGGCAAGTTTTTATGGGGGACCCCTCCGGTTTTCTGCATACCGTGAGCGCCATTTTTTGGGGCTGGATAATGACCGTTTTCGCCTTGAGTCATGCCGCCTGGTTATTAATGTTGCCAACCACAAATATCCAGGGCGGGGCGTTACTGGTGTTATTTCTTTTGGCATTAACCGAGTCAAACGATATTGCACAGTATTTATGGGGGAAATCCTGCGGCAGAAGAAAAGTGGTCCCCAAAGTCAGCCCGGGAAAAACGCTGGAAGGTCTGGTGGGGGGCGTAATCACCACCATGATTGCGTCACTGATTATTGGACCGTTGCTGACACCGCTAAATACATTACAGGCATTATTAGCGGGTTTGTTAATTGGTATTAGTGGTTTTTGCGGCGATGTCGTGATGTCAGCCATCAAACGAGATATTGGTGTTAAAGATAGTGGGAAACTATTACCAGGACATGGCGGACTCCTTGACAGGATTGACTCATTAATTTTCACCGCTCCGGTATTTTTTTATTTTATTCGCTACTGCTGTTACTGAAGGAAAATAGAGAAAATGGAAAATTCACGCATCCATGGGGAACATTTTTTTACCACCAGTGATAATACAGCGTTGTTTTATCGGCACTGGCCCGCTTTACAGCCAGGGGTTAAAAAGGTCATCGTCTTATTTCATCGCGGTCATGAACATTCTGGTCGTCTACAACATCTCGTTGATGAACTGGCGATGCCAGATACTGTTTTTTATGCCTGGGATGCCCGAGGGCATGGAAAAAGTTCGGGGCCGCGTGGTTATAGCCCATCTCTTGCGCGTTCAGTGCAGGATGTCGATGAATTTGTCCGTTTTGCTGCCAGCGACAGCCAGGTTGGACTGGAAGAGGTGGTAGTGATCGCGCAAAGCGTCGGCGCAGTGCTGGTTGCCACATGGGTTCATGATTATGCGCCTGCAATTCGCGGGCTGGTGCTGGCTTCTCCGGCCTTTAAGGTTAAATTGTATGTACCGCTGGCACGTCCTGCGCTGGCGTTATGGCATCGTCTGCGTGGTCTGTTTTTTATTAATTCCTATGTGAAAGGACGCTATTTGACCCACGATCGGCAACGGGTGGCGAGTTTCAATAATGATCCGCTGATCACACGGGCGATTGCCGTTAATATCTTGCTCGATCTCTACAAAACGTCTGAACGTATTATTAGAGATGCGGCGGCGATTACGCTCCCCACGCAACTTCTGATATCAGGCGATGACTATGTGGTGCATCGCCAACCGCAGATTGATTTTTATCAGAGATTACGTAGCCCTCTGAAAGAGCTGCATCTGCTGCCAGGCTTTTATCACGACACGTTGGGTGAAGAGAACAGGGCGCAGGCATTTGAAAAAATGCAAAGCTTTATTAGTCGTTTATATGCTAACAAGTCACAAAAATTTGATTATCAGCATGAAGACCGCACTGGACCATCAGCGGATCGCTGGCGGCTCCTTTCAGGTGGACCCGTGCCATTATCGCCGGTTGATTTGGCGTATCGCTTTATGCGAAAGGCGATGAAATTGTTCGGGGCGCACTCTGCGGGCCTGCATCTCGGAATGAGCACCGGCTTTGATTCAGGCAGTTCCCTGGATTATGTCTATCAAAATCAACCGCAAGGCAGTAACGCATTCGGGCGCTTAATTGACAAAATCTACCTGAACAGTGTTGGCTGGCGCGGTATTCGCCAGCGTAAAACCCATTTACAAATACTGATTAAACAAGCCGTTGCCGATCTCCACGCCAAAGGTTTAGCCGTCCGCGTGGTTGACATTGCCGCAGGGCATGGGCGCTATGTACTGGATGCGCTGGCAAACGAGCCTGCCGTAAGCGATATTTTGTTACGTGATTACAGTGAGTTAAATGTTGCACAGGGGCAAGCGATGATTGCCCAACGGGGAATGTCTGGGCGGGTGCGTTTTGAACAGGGCGATGCGTTTAACCCGGAGGAACTCAGCGCGTTAACTCCGCGGCCTACGCTGGCGATTGTCTCTGGCCTGTATGAGCTTTTTCCCGAAAATGAGCAGGTAAAAAACTCACTCGCAGGTCTTGCCAATGCCATCGAACCGGGCGGCATTCTCATCTACACCGGGCAGCCGTGGCACCCTCAACTGGAGATGATTGCCGGGGTGTTAACCAGTCATAAAGATGGTAAACCGTGGGTAATGCGCGTGCGTTCGCAAGGGGAGATGGATTCACTCGTGCGTGATGCCGGATTTGATAAATGCACACAACGGATTGATGAGTGGGGTATTTTTACGGTTTCGATGGCGGTGCGTCGTGATAACTGAACGTCGGAACGTATTGCTACAAGGCGCTGGCTGGTTATTGTTGCTGGCCCCGTTTTTCTTCTTCACCTATGGATCTCTTAATCAGTTCACCGCGGTTCAGGACCTTAACAGCCATGATATCCCCAGTCAGGTATTCGGTTGGGAAACGGCGATCCCTTTTCTTCCCTGGACTATTGTTCCTTACTGGAGTCTGGATCTTTTATATGGATTTTCGCTGTTCGTTTGTAGCACGACATTCGAACAGCGCCGACTTGTCCACCGGCTTATTCTGGCAACGGTAATGGCCTGCTGCGGTTTTTTGCTCTATCCGCTGAAGTTTAGTTTTATCCGTCCTGAAGTGAGTGGGGTGACGGGATGGCTATTTTCGCAACTTGAACTGTTTGATCTGCCTTATAACCAGTCTCCTTCGCTGCATATTATTCTCTGCTGGCTACTTTGGCGTCACTTTCGTCAGCATCTGGCTGAGAGGTGGCGTAAAGTCTGTGGCGGATGGTTTTTACTCATCGCTATTTCTACTCTGACGACCTGGCAGCATCATTTTATTGATGTCATCACAGGGCTGGCGGTAGGTATGTTGATTGACTGGATGGTGCCCGTCGATCGTCGTTGGAATTATCAGAAACCTGATCAACGTCGAATCAAAATAGCACTGCCATATGTCGTAGGCGCGGGCTCGTGCATTGTGTTGATGGAGCTAATGGTGATGATTCAGTTATGGTGGTCAGTCTGGTTATGTTGGCCAGTATTATCGCTACTCATTATTGGCCGGGGGTACGGTGGGCTTGGCGCGATAACAACAGGGAAAGATAGTCAGGGGAAACTCCCGCCCGCCGTTTACTGGCTGACATTGCCCTGGCGCATTGGGATGTGGCTATCTATGCGTTGGTTTTGTCGTCGCCTGGAGCCGGTGAGCAAAATTACTGCTGGTGTTTATTTAGGGGCGTTTCCACGACATATTCCGGCACAGAATGCGGTTCTGGACGTCACCTTTGAATTCCCTCGCGGACGAGCCACAAAAGATCGACTCTATTTTTGTGTACCGATGCTGGATCTGGTGGTTCCGGAAGAGGGGGAGCTCCGACAGGCCGTGGCGATGCTGGAAACATTACGCGAAGAGCAAGGCAGCGTTCTGGTCCATTGTGCATTGGGATTATCGCGCAGTGCGCTGGTGGTGGCGGCATGGTTGTTATGTTACGGACACTGTAAAACCGTTAATGAAGCGATTAGCTATATTCGAGCAAGACGCCCGCAGATTGTGCTGACAGACGAGCACAAAGCGATGCTGAAATTATGGGAAAACAGATAAGTGGATTGGGATGTGGACTGAACTACAGTCCACATCAAGATCGTGTCCGGTTATGCAGCAACAATGCTGTCGATGGCTGCTTTCGCGTCAGACTGCGCTTTCGCTGCCATTTCCGGACCGTATGCGATCCCTTCGGCGAAGACAAATTTCACATCGGTAATGCCGATAAAGCCGAGGAACGTGGACAGATACGGCGTCACCAGGTCCGTTGGTCCATCTTTGTGGATCCCACCGCGGCTGGTAATAACGATGGCTTTTTTACCCGTTACCAGACCTTCCGGACCGTTCTCGGTATAGCGGAAAGTAACGCCTGCGCGTGCAACCAGGTCAAAATAGTTTTTCAACTGAGTCGAGATGTTGAAGTTATACATCGGTGCCGCAATAACGATAACGTCGTGGGCTTTCAGCTCGGCAATCAGCTCATCGGAAAGCGCCAGAGCTTCCTGCTGACGCGGAGTCAGCGGCGCATCGCTCGGACGCAGAGCGCCAACCAGTTCGCCATCCAGTACCGGAATCGGATTTGCAGCCAGGTCGCGAACGGTGATTTCATCAGCGGAGTGCTTTTCGCGCCATTGTTCAACAAAATAATCGGACAATTGATTAGACTGAGAGTACCCTGCCAGGATGCTGGATTTAAGAACTAATACCTTGCTCATGGTGTTTCCTTATAGATGTTTGAATGGGCGATGCCCCGTTGCTTGTTGACACTTTATTCACAATCCTGCCACAGAGATAGCGCAATAAATCGAAGCCTATGTTCGAATTTATTGAACAACGCATAGAAAGCTGCGATGTGGTACTCTATATCTATCATTTAAAAGAAAATTAATCAGGCAGACTACTGCCCACTAACGTTATGACAGAACAACAAAAATTGACCTTTACGGCCTTGCAGCAGCGGCTGGATTCGCTGATGCTGCGCGACAGACTGCGTTTTTCTCGCCGTCTGCACGGTGTGAAGAAGGTTAAAAATCCTGATGCACAACAGGCCATTTTCCAGGAGATGGCGAAAGAGATTGACCAGGCGGCAGGGAAAGTCCTGCTGCGTGAAGCGGCACGACCGGAAATTACTTATCCTGACAATTTACCGGTTAGTCAGAAAAAGCAGGACATTCTCGAAGCAATTCGTGATCACCAGGTAGTGATCGTCGCCGGGGAAACGGGTTCTGGTAAAACGACTCAGCTGCCGAAAATCTGTATGGAGCTGGGGCGCGGGATTAAAGGACTGATCGGCCATACCCAGCCGCGTCGCCTGGCGGCAAGAACGGTGGCGAACCGTATTGCAGAAGAGCTGAAAACGGAGCCGGGCGGTTGCATCGGTTACAAAGTGCGTTTCAGCGATCACGTAAGTGATAACACGATGGTCAAGCTGATGACCGACGGTATCCTGCTGGCGGAGATCCAGCAAGACCGCCTGCTGATGCAGTACGACACCATCATTATTGACGAAGCGCACGAACGCAGCCTGAATATCGATTTTCTGCTCGGCTATTTGAAAGAGTTGCTGCCGCGGCGTCCTGACCTAAAAATCATTATCACTTCCGCGACTATCGACCCGGAACGCTTTTCGCGCCACTTTAATAATGCGCCGATTATTGAAGTCTCCGGTAGGACCTATCCGGTGGAAGTGCGCTATCGCCCGATTGTTGAAGAAGCCGATGACACCGAGCGCGATCAGTTGCAGGCGATTTTTGACGCCGTAGACGAACTGAGTCAGGAAAGCCCTGGCGACATTCTGATCTTTATGAGCGGCGAGCGGGAAATTCGCGATACCGCCGATGCGCTGAACAAGCTGAACTTACGCCATACCGAAATCTTGCCGCTTTATGCGCGGCTTTCGAACAGCGAACAGAACCGCGTGTTCCAGTCGCACAGCGGACGGCGCATTGTGCTGGCGACCAACGTCGCGGAAACCTCGCTGACCGTACCGGGGATTAAATACGTCATCGACCCCGGTACAGCGCGTATCAGCCGCTACAGCTATCGCACCAAAGTGCAGCGTTTGCCGATTGAACCCATTTCGCAGGCGTCTGCCAATCAGCGTAAAGGCCGCTGTGGTCGTGTGTCCGAAGGGATCTGTATTCGTCTCTATTCCGAAGACGATTTCCTCTCGCGCCCGGAGTTTACCGATCCGGAGATTCTGCGTACCAACCTGGCCTCGGTTATTTTGCAGATGACCGCGCTGGGGCTGGGCGATATCGCTGCGTTCCCGTTTGTCGAAGCACCGGATAAACGCAATATCCAGGATGGCGTGCGTCTGCTCGAAGAACTGGGCGCGATCACCACGGATGAACAGGCCAGCGCCTATAAACTGACGCCGCTCGGTCGCCAGCTCTCTCAGTTGCCTGTCGACCCACGTCTGGCGCGTATGGTGCTGGAAGCGCAAAAACATGGCTGCGTGCGTGAGGCGATGATTATCACGTCCGCGCTCTCCATTCAGGATCCGCGCGAGCGTCCGATGGACAAACAGCAGGCATCGGACGAAAAACATCGTCGCTTCCACGACAAAGAATCCGATTTCCTCGCGTTTGTAAATCTGTGGAATTATCTTGGCGAGCAGCAAAAGGCGCTTTCTTCTAACGCCTTCCGTCGACTGTGTCGTACCGATTATCTCAACTATCTGCGCGTGCGCGAATGGCAGGATATCTACACCCAGTTGCGCCAGGTGGTGAAAGAACTTGGCATTCCGGTTAACAGCGAACCGGCGGAGTATCGCGAAATTCACATTGCGTTGCTGACGGGTTTGCTTTCCCATATCGGCATGAAAGATGCCGATAAACAAGAATATACCGGCGCACGTAACGCGCGTTTCTCCATCTTCCCCGGTTCTGGTTTATTCAAAAAACCGCCGAAATGGGTAATGGTGGCGGAACTGGTAGAAACCAGCCGCCTGTGGGGGCGCATTGCTGCGCGTATCGACCCGGAATGGGTGGAGCCTGTCGCTCAGCATTTGATTAAACGCACCTACAGCGAACCGCACTGGGAACGGGCGCAGGGCGCGGTGATGGCAACGGAAAAAGTCACTGTTTATGGGTTGCCGATTGTTGCCGCGCGCAAGGTCAACTACAGCCAGATCGATCCGGCGTTATGCCGTGAACTCTTTATTCGCCATGCGCTGGTGGAAGGTGACTGGCAGACGCGTCACGCATTCTTCCGTGAAAACCTGAAACTACGGGCGGAAGTGGAAGAGCTGGAACACAAATCACGTCGCCGCGATATTCTGGTTGATGACGAAACGTTGTTTGAGTTCTACGACCAGCGCATCAGCCACGATGTGATCTCTGCACGCCACTTCGACAGCTGGTGGAAAAAAGTCAGCCGCGAAACCCCTGATTTGCTCAACTTTGAAAAAAGCATGTTGATCAAAGAGGGCGCAGAAAAAATCAGCAAGCTGGATTACCCGAACTTCTGGCATCAGGGCAATCTCAAGCTGCGTTTGAGCTATCAGTTTGAGCCCGGCGCGGATGCTGACGGTGTGACCGTACATATTCCGCTGCCGTTACTTAACCAGGTTGAGGAAAGCGGGTTTGAATGGCAGATCCCCGGTCTGCGCCGCGAACTGGTGATTGCTCTGATTAAATCGTTGCCGAAACCGGTACGCCGTAATTTTGTACCCGCACCAAACTACGCCGAAGCGTTTTTAGGCCGCGTCACACCGCTGGAGTTACCGTTGCTCGACAGCCTTGAGCGCGAGTTACGGCGGATGACCGGTGTTACCGTTGACCGCGAAGACTGGCACTGGGATCAGGTGCCCGATCACCTGAAAATCACCTTCCGCGTGGTGGACGACAAAAATAAGAAGCTAAAAGAAGGGCGCTCATTACAGGATCTGAAAGATGCGCTGAAAGGCAAAGTGCAGGAAACGCTGTCCGCGGTGGCGGATGACGGTATCGAGCAGAGCGGGCTGCATATCTGGAGCTTTGGGCAACTGCCGGAAAGCTACGAACAGAAGCGCGGCAACTATAAAGTGAAGGCGTGGCCGGCGCTGGTGGATGAACGTGACAGTGTGGCGATCAAACTGTTTGATAACCCGCTGGAGCAAAAACAGGCAATGTGGAACGGTCTTCGCCGTCTACTGCTGCTAAATATTCCCTCGCCGATCAAGTATTTACATGAGAAGTTACCAAACAAAGCCAAGCTTGGACTGTACTTTAACCCGTATGGCAAAGTGCTGGAGCTGATCGACGACTGTATCTCCT
>ERZ1034915.382-NODE-382-length-30773-cov-62.452731_pt1 | contig 30773 bp, 40 predicted proteins | sample MGYA00520592_ERZ1034915 | MGnify/ENA primary metagenome ERZ1034915 (study PRJEB33766, sample SAMN09781787) | gut metagenome | biome: gut microbiome | host: Homo sapiens | place: Madagascar | study: EMG produced TPA metagenomics assembly of the PRJNA485056 data... | reverse complement strand
CACTGTTTATGGAATCCAGAATTTCCCATTTTGTCATGTTGTCATATTTTGACGGTGTTCTGTGGAACATTTGTTTTCACCTCCTCGATTCTTACCACCCTAGCACTAAACGGATTAAAACTGTTGCCACACTTGCTACAATTGCTGGAATCACATATTCCATAATCGGATGGCGTTTCATATTTTCTTCACCTCCATCTGCCCTGCCTCGTCAGCACCGGTGGGGCGGTTCCGGTGGACGGCCATTTCTGACCGTTTCTTTTATTGTTTCATCTGTCAAATTTTCGTGTTATACTCTCCTTTGGAAAGGAGGTGTAATAATGACTGATAATGAAAAACGCGCACATGATTTAGCCATTGCAGTTTGCACTGATGTTTGCCATTTAAAACGTCAATCTCAAGTTGATGCTGGCAAAACTCATGTAACCGTCGATTATTTCGAAGAATACTTAAATGCTTATGAATCCGCATTAGAAGCATTCAACGAAAAATATCCATCTGACAAATAGGTTTCTTATTAATCAAACATGTTAAGGAAATAGGTTTCTTTGATGTTCGCACCATCTTAGAAGCCTTTTCCTTTTTCTTCTTTTTACTCATAAAATTTGCTCCTTTCTATTCCAGTAATCTTGGCTCAAGAAACTTATGAACTTTCTTTCTGTGCCTTACCAGAATCATCTGAATTATCAGGATTTTTATACTTGGCAATTGTTTCTCCAACCCCAAGAAAATATCCCTTGTCAAACTCTGACATATTGGGAACTGCCTTGGTTATTGATTCGAGAATCTTTTTTTCTTTCTCAGACAATGTATTCACTCCTTTCTTATACGTTTTGATTCTTCAAAAGCAACTAAGTCACTTTCTAGCACTCTGTAACCAGAGCCGTTCAGATTGATTGCCGGAAGCTGTTTATTCCGTATCCATCTCCACACGGTAGGAACTTTCACACTATATCTCTGAGCGATTTCTTCGCAAGTGTAAAGACGTTCCAAAAAATCACCTCCTACTTATTTTTAGTTGCGTTTACCACTTATTTGTGTTATCCTAGCTAATGCCTATTGGCAAAGGAAAGGAGTGGTTATCATGACCCAACTTTTGAATTTGCCTGTTCCCTTTGCTTTTAATCCGTCCGTACTGATACCTCGACAGTCAAAACAGGTCAAAGACGGCTCTGATTGTTTTGTCAGCGATTAGGCATGTTGCAGAACCAAGACTGCGAAAGTGACAAGGTGCTTCAAGAAGCATTTGGTCTCGTCAGATGCGGCGTCAGCCTGCAAAGTACATAGGGTAAACAAATTTGGTAAAGAGCTGTTAGGGACGAGACCCCTAGCAGTTTCTTTTTATTTAATAGAAGCCTTGTTTCTATCAGATTGTGGTAAACGCTCAAGGCTTTGTGTTACCTTGTGTTATTATAATATCTCACTCAGATAGATTTGTCAAGCGTAAATCTCACAAAAAAATTTGACAGGGTTAGATTTTTGTGCTACTATATACTTGCAGTTAAGAATAGGAGGTGAAAAGAGTGAATACCAGGATTCAACAAATAAGAAAGACTGCGAAGATGACTCAGGATGAGTTCGCCGAGAAAATCGGGGTATCTAAGAACTTTGTTTGGATGATAGAAAAAGGAGAAAGAGTTCCATCAGATCGAACTATCAAGGATATCTGTAGGGAATTCAAAGTCAACTACGAATGGCTGACTGAGGGAACAGGTGATATGTTCATCCAGAATAAGAGAAAATCCGAGATTGCGGATTTTGTTGGTTCGGTTCTGAATGGAGAAGCAGATAGCTTCAAGATACGATTAGTAGAAATACTTGCTAATCTAAATGAATCAGAATGGGAAACACTTCAGAAACTTGCGAACGCTTTAGCGAACAAGAAAGAGGAGTAAAAAGATAGGGACAGGATGTAACTCCTGCCCCTTTTCTTTATTTCAGTCCTAGAAATGATATTATAAATCTAAATATTGTATATAATTGGTCATGGTCTGCTTTTTCTATCATCTCAATAATCTCTTTCTTATAATCCATAATAACCCTCCCTATTGCAATTACCACTTACATTACAGTATATGTCCGGTTTGTGGGAATAGCCGAACATTCGTTCGTTTCATGCCATTATATCACTAATGTTTGCCCTTGGAAACTGCCAGATATACACCGATATGTTTATGATCGCATAGAAATTATTCGTAACATCAAAGATATAGTCTTTTCTGTTTAGTGGCAGGGCGAATAAAAACGGCGGCATGGTCTGCTTTATTTCATGGGTTCTATTCTTATGTAGGGTAGAAGATCTGTACGCATTTTGGACAGAATACACTTCTGACTCTTCACGGATATAATCGTCTACGCACATTGGTAAATAAACAATGTAATTAAGCAAAAGCACAGCTCCTATTATAATTAGTATATTTTTGATTATTTTCATTTCATAAATCACCTAAAAACGTCTATTTACAACTAAATTTAACGATGCTATAATAAAAAATAGCATATTTAAACACTTTTTTTTGCAAATGGCGAAAACAACGCCCATAAGGGAATGATTTGAATGAAAATTGCGATTTGTGACGATGATAATTTACGAATTGAGATTTTCAAAAATAGCATTGACCGATATCTAAAAGAGCATGGTGATGGTGGATATACATTAACCACCTACACCAGCGGAAAGCCTTTGATCGACGATGTTTCAGATGGTGAATGGTTTGACATAATAATTCTTGATGTCTCCATTAACGGAGAAAATGGTATAGAGATTGCCAAAAGATTAAGAAAAATCGGATACTATGGAAATATCACTTTTTGGACAAAGCACAAAGAATATGTATTTGATGCACTTGATGTGCTACCGGTTCATTATATCATTAAAGGCTCTGAGCATGGAAGAATGTATTCAGTTGTTGAGCAGACGCTTGAAAATATCCGTGAAAAAACGCTTACTATCAAGAACAAGGACTACTTTCACAGAGCTGAATTCCGGCATATTGAATACATCGAAAGCCAGAACAAATACATAATGATCCATTGCACGTGCGGAATATCACACAAGGAACGAGGAAAGCTCAATGATATCGAAAAGAGTCTTGACGGAAGATTTTTGCGCTGCCACCAGAGCTATATAGTTAATATGGACGAGGTAAGCGAAGTAAGCCATTTTTTTACGATGGTATCTGGTGCGATCGTCCCAATCAGGCAAAGAGAACTTGCGAAAATAAGAGAAAAATATGAAAACTACGTCATTGGAGGGAGATAAAACATGAGCGAAGAAAAAACAAAGAAGTGCAAACATTGCAAGATGGACATTCCGAAAGATGCAAAAATATGTCCACATTGTAGAAAGAAACAAAAAAGCGGAATATTAAAATGGGTTGTATTAATACTTATCATAGGAGTGGTTATCGGTGCTGTCACAGGCGAAGACAAATCCGCTGATAGTACGACAAAACAAACAGAAGCAACTGCTTCAGACAGTCAGAAACAGGAATCTGAATCAATCGAATATACATCTGTATCTGTAAATGACATGATGGATGCCCTTAATAATAACGCTATGGGAGCGTCTGACAAATATAAAGGTCAGTATCTTGAAATAACTGGAAAACTCACAAATATTGATGCAGGCGGAAAATATATTGATCTCATGGCCGATGGAGACTTTGAAATCATTGGCGTCCAGTGTTACATTAAAAATGATGACCAGAAGGCGAAAATATCCGCTCTTACAAAAGGCGATACAGTTACATTAAAAGGAAAATGCACAGATGTCGGAGAAGTCCTTGGATATTCTTTTGATATTACAGAAATAGAATAAATACTAAAAAGAACCGGCTCTCGCTACCAACGGGAACCGGTTTTTGAAAAATAAGACAATTCCGGAGAAAAATCTTACCTACACATTAAGTATATCATCTCCGGGATTGCCGTACAAGTGTAAAAAAAGGAGAATGATAAAATGAACGAATCAGTATGTATCTATTTAAGAAAATCCAGGGCCGATCGAGAAGCTGAAGCACATGGAGAGGGTGAAACACTCGCCAGACATCAGCGGATCCTGTTAGATCTCGCAAAGAAAAAAGAGTACATTGTGGGTGCAATTTACCGCGAAGTGGTATCTGGAGAAACTATCGCCGACCGTCCTGTCATGCAGCAACTCCTCCGCGAAGTAGAATCCGGCATGTGGGATGGAGTTCTGGTTGTGGAAGTTGAACGACTTGCCAGAGGTGATACTATCGACCAAGGTGTTGTATCCAGAGCTTTTCAGTACTCTGACACGAAGATTATCACTCCTACAAAAATATACGATCCAAACAATGAATTTGACGAAGAGTATTTTGAGTTTGGACTTTTTATGAGTCGTAGAGAGTATAAGACCATTAAGCGTCGATTGAATAATGGTAGAATCTCATCTGTAAAAGAAGGTAAATACTGTGGTAACAAGCCACCTTACGGATACGAAAGAGTAAAACTTGAAAAAGAAAAAGGTTATACTCTCAGACCTATTCCGGCTCAAGCCGAGGTTGTAAAAATGATCTACACCTGGTATGCCGGTGATGGCTGCGAACAAATTGGAGTTGCAAAGATTGTACGTAAATTAAATGACATGGGAATAGAATCTGCGCTAGGCGGTGACTGGACTCCTGCCAGCATACAGGGAATCCTGACAAATCCGGTATACATCGGGAAAATACGGTGGAACGGAAGAAAAACTGTAAAAACTATACAGAACGGACAAGTGGTCAAGACACGTCCGCGGTCCAAGAACGTCCTTATCTGTGAGGGATTGCATCCAGCTATTATATCAGACGATCTGTATAATTCTGTGCAAGAGATACGTCAAAAGAATCCGTATCGTCCGATCAGCATAAAAAACACAGTTCGCAATCCGCTTGCCGGAATTGTCTATTGCAATAAATGTGGGCGAGCTATGGTCCGACGCCCTTATCAAAAACGTGGGCAGGAAGATACTCTCATGTGTCCATATACGTCTTGCTCTACAGTGAGCAGCAAATTATCTCTAGTTGAAAAAGCTGTGATTGATGGAATTAGGGAGATTGCGGAAAAATATAAGTTAAACAATGATATTAATGTTCCGTCTAACACTATTGATTCCGGTATAACATCCAAACAAAATCTTATACGCGAAAAAGAAAGTGAGCTGGAAAGCTTAAATGCCCAAAAAGCAAAACAATATGATCTGCTCGAACAAGGCATCTACACCACAGAGGTTTTTCTTGATCGTGCCAAAACTATATCCGCGTCTATCCAGTCATGCTCTGATACTATTGCGAACTTAAGAGAAGAAATCGAACACGATGAGAATATTAAGGCACAACAATCAGATTTTATTCCGCGTTGTGAAGAACTGCTTAATAACTATTGGAGCCTTGACACGGAATCAAAGAATAAGATGCTTAAAAGTCTAATTGAAAAAGTAATCTATACAAAAGACAGTAAAAACACTTATGGTCACGGTAACGAGATTAATTTCGAACTGGATATTTTCCCAAAAATCCAAAAAAATAATTAATGACATCTTCTATGTGCCAGTTCGTCAGCGCATAGAAGATATCATCAATTCCAAAAAATAAGTTCCCGGGGAATTAACCCCGGGATATTTTTATACTTTTTCGATATTTTTCGCAGCCACAAATCCGTAGTACTTGCCTGCGATGCGGACATAATACCATGAAGCACCGTTTGTTGCTTTCTGAGTGAAATTCATCACGTCAACAAGGTTGCCTCTCACAAGCTTAGGCCATTTCTTGATAGACGGATAGTTGTCACCGGCCCACGTGCGTACAACCGTAGATGCCGCAGATACTTTTCCGACAAAGAGACGCTGCGTCTTGTTCTGCTTGTTGGTGATTGTAGTCGGTTTGTTTTCAGCTCCGTCAACTTGCAAATACTTAGTTGCCGCCCATCCAATGCCGATTCCAACAACTTTGACTTTCGTCCACATACCGGATTTCTCACCGTTAATTTCTACGCGATTTCCCTTGTTGATCTGTCCGAGAACATATCCGTTCGGTGTCTCACGAACATATAAATCGTCTACTGTTGATGTGGCTGTGCCTATTGCTTTCCATGTTTCTACGACAGTTTTCTCTTCTCCCCAGTCAATCCAAACATAACCGTCAATTGCCGGATCGCTGATAGCATAGGATTTATTGCGAACAGCTCCACCATTTGCTACTACGCCCGCTGCGCTAGAAGTATTTCCTTCATTGGTATGAACCTTCGAGAAGTCGAAACTCCGTACGCTTCCAACATGTGAACCATTGCGGAAAATAATCAAAGCTCCGTCTTTTGGTGTGCTGTGCCATGTTCCATTGGCTTTAGCGTGTCTTGTAATGCTCTGGCAATTGTAGAATCCACCGCCCATGATTTTTAATGCTTTAGTGATTCCGAGAACTTTTACCAACTTCCAGAACTGGTATTCCGCGCACCATGGCTGCCCCTGACATCCCGGCTGTCCCCAATTATCTACATCACGGGCAAATTTGGTGTAATTGTTATATCCGGCATTTTTCTGGAAATCATCAAGATAAGCGTTTGTCCGTTTTTCCAGATACGGTTTATTGCTGCCATTGTTTGCGTAATAATCACCGAGTTCTGTGAATTTTTGTAATTTTGTTTTTGCCACTGTTACTTCTCCTTTCTGTTCCGTCCGATAATCTGTATAGAACACATCCATATCAACATTTCCACTGATTCCTGAGACTTTTCCCTTACTGGAATACTGCCAGCCTACACCGACATTCGGACGTAATCTTTCCTGTACAGAACCGTTGTCGTTAGCCGGATAACGAGCGATCCAACAATCATACTGCTTCAAAGCATCTGACAGAACATTATTGTACCAATCCAGATTGCAGTAGATACCGACCTTATAACCGGCTTTTTTAATTCTGGTCAGAAATGCTACTGCAATATTCTCGATAGCCTGTTTTCCAAAGCTTCTCTGTTGACTCCATTCGAGGTCATAGAATACTGGAAAATCAAGTCCACGACCACCAAGAACGGAAAGTACATCCTCAGCTTCGTCAATCGCTTGTGCCGGTGTCAAAGCGTAGCTGTACTTGTATCCACCAATAAGAATTCCATTGGATTTACAACCTTTGTAATTATGTTCAAAAGACGTATCAATTCCAGATTTCTGATGAATTCTCAATATCGCAAACTTGATTCCAGAATTTTTAACTTTCGTCCAATCAGGTTTCCCTTGAAAAGATGATACGTCAATACCTTTGATTTCTGCCATAATATCATCACTCCTTCTTAAAATTCACTGAACTGCAAAACAAGAAATGTTGCATCGGTGCAAATCATTTATACAAACATGCAGCTGTTATTGTGACTGTTTGTGCAGATGTACTTTTTACCCTGATGTTGCCGGATGTGGTAAAATTAGCGTATATTATATTCGTTGTAGTTCCACTTCCAACCACTTTTTCGATAAAATACGCTACCATGGTAGCATCTGCCGGAAGTTCCCAGTTGACCGCTATGTTTTTATCTGTATTTGCCGACACAGAATCAGATACCCCAAGTTCTTTTACCTTCAGGAGATTCGTGTTTAAGCTGTTGATTCCCAGTTTTTCCTTCAGCCACGCGATCAGCTGTGACACGGTTGTTTTCTTTGCCACATTTCCCGTAGCTGTCAAGAAACAATCTGTATCTGCCGGTGCTGTGTTGTCTGCGAATGCGCTGATTTTCTTTACATTTAATGCATCTGCCATATTATTCACCTCTCATTTCTTTTATATTTTTTCTCAGTTCTTTGATATCCTCTTTTAGGTTGTCTATTTCGGATTTTTGCTGTTTAATCATTGCAAACATTGCCGGGATCATCATACGGTAGTTCCAGTCTTCTATCTGACCGTTCATGTGTGTAGCCGCCTGTGGAAAATGTTCTTCTACATCCTCCGCAATGAACATAGGCAGATAGCGTTCTTCGTTTTCGTCGCCTTCTGCAAGATAACCGTCTTTGTATTTTGCCCAGACTGGTTCTATTTTGTACCAATTATCAATATCCATTTCCGAAATGGCGTCTCCAATATCCTTATAGCGTTTGGACGAAGACGCTGCTCTGGTTACAGTTCCATCTGTCATAATCAACAGATTGTAAGCATTCGTATTCTGCTTGACGTTTAGGAGCTTTGTGGCTTTCGATGTAAGGCTGTCAAGTGTTACCTCTCCCTTATAACATCTGAATTTATTGTAAATTGTGCTGTAATTGTAATCACAAGAAAATGGACTATACGGATTCGTATCCGAATCAATACCATCATTTAGGATTATTGTAAATTCTTTATCAGCATTAATTTCAACAACATATTTATTGCCGTCGCTGCTTTTACGCCAATTTATTCCAACATCTAATTGTCTGATGATTTCTTTATTTTCTTTATCCCATATATACAGTTGACAACCGTTCTGATTGACTTGTGTAAATTCCAAGTTTTTATCATTTAGGTCATAGCCATACATAAATCCTCTATTTTCCAAAATATTGATTAATCTTCCAGATTCATCAAACACTTTCAGAACACCATTTCCGTTGTTTTTTCCTCCCAGCTTCAACAAACCGCCCATTGCAGCACTGAATGAAATGTACAGTTTCCCATCCGCGCCCCTGTAAACGCCTTTCCATTCTCCATCATTGGTCAGGAGCTTCAAAATATCTTCCTGCGTTAGAGCCGTGACTTCTGTGATAACATCAAGTTTGACTGTGTCAATCAGATTCGTGGTTCCACCCGATGCGTACAAGCTACACCGTAATCCTACGATATCTTTTGAACGGGCACCAATCAGTGAACCGTCGCTGTCTGCAATCAATACTCCATCAGAATCCGCAAAAATATAATCTACATAGTAGTTAACACTGGTCTCATCTGCTACACTCGAATAAGCTGTCTTCCATGTCTTTCCATCGGACGTTTCCTCAATAACAAATCTTCCGGCATAATCTGTTCTACCTGTGTTCTTGCCATCACGGTAGTACGCGCTAAATATCACAACATTTGGTGTTATGCTGTTTTCACTTTCTTTCTTCAGAATTGTAGTAGATGATTCCAACACGTAAGTTCTTCCGGGAGTACCAGATTTCTGTTTAGAGACATTAAACCGTCTGGTTATAGTGAGAGCATTCAGATACACTGCTTTGATATCAACCCATACATTATCTGCCGTAACTTCGCTAACAGTATAAGTGTGCGTAGATTTATCCCAGATTCCGGTCACATTTTCAGATTCCGTGATTGTATAACTGCAATCGTCCGTTACGTCCATCGTTCCGTACATTACCTGTGCGGTGGTCTGCACTTGTGGAAACTCTCCGGGGATATTTCCGTTCTCATCAGTAGAAATCGCCTGATATTCATTCGAGAGCGTCATGGTCATGTTCTTAGCTGCGGCAACATTTTCATCCAGTTCTTTAATTTTGTCAGACAGGCTTACATCTCCAATCATCAGATATTCTGGATTGATGTACACAGAATTTGTGTCCACGTTGACGGAAAAGATTATATTTCCTTGCCCGTCCTTAATAGTAAGCGCACCGGCGTTGATAAAGTCCGCATTAATTCCCTCTGCGTATAACAATTTTGCTATCATGGTTCCGGTTAATTGGAAACCAAACGGATATGTTTTACCACCATCATTTGATACGCCGATTGCCTCAGATGTGATTTTGATCACATTTTTTGATTCTTCCAGAGTGCCCTTGTCGTGAAAATATGAGATTGTGCTTCCATCTTCTTGCTGAACATAAGTCGCAAAGAGTCCACTTCCGACAGAAAGAGATTCCTGCAACTTTTCGATTGCTAGCTCTCTGGCGTTTTTTTCTTTCTCAACAAGCCGACGTGCTGCAACGATTGCTTTTGTGACTCCAGAATAGTATAGACTCATTCCTCTGATCGGATCGTCAGCCTGTGTTTTTAGAGTAGTTTTCCCGTTAATTGTGTACGATACATCTGTTAGAGGAGTAACGTATTGGTTAAGATTACGATCATAGGTATAAGCCACGTCACCAAATTCTAACAGCGGATTGAACGCCATATCTCCTTGGAGATTTCTGAATTTTGCACCGATAATGGAATCACCAATCTGTGCTGCCACTGTTGCAAGATCGGATTCACCCACAAGATTGTTCTCCATGGACAAAATGTAACCGGAAGTTCCATATGTTTCAGAATTATCACCGCTTATTATATTGATTCCAGTTATCACTATGTCGTCGCTTGATACTGTCGGCATACTGATATAATCTTTGAGTTCAATGTTCGGAACAGCATCCAGATTCCATCTGACAAACTGCAAGCTTCCGTTGCTGTCAAGACGTGCGTTCGCGGTATCAAGCATGGCAGCCCATCCGAAAAGTTGACGATATGTCATATCTTTTGGGAGTTCATTGACAATCAGATTGCCATGCGCCATCTTCGAAAAACCAGCTGTGATACCAAGAGTACTGCATGCATCCCTCACCAGACTCTCAACCGTCTGTGGAAGAACCAGCTTTGTTGAGTGTACGGCATTGGTCTTGTACATATCATCCAAGGCGGTAAGATTAAGGATTTCACCGTACTGTTCTGGCGTTGTAACTGTATATACGCCTTTATCGATAGTCTCAATAGTATCGGCATCAATCTGCATTTTAAGATACGCATGGACTTTTGCCATATAGAAATAATAATCTTTCCACTGATCAGAAGTGTTATCTAACTCAAGCGTCATGGATTTGCAGATTACACATCCGATTGGAAAGCTGCTGCTTTCTGCACAATCAGAAAATGAGTTGTTACCACTCATAATTTCATCTTTTACGGTTTTTGCAGTTCCGTCAGGGAAAGTGATTTCCACTTCCTGCCAGACTTTTTCTCCGTTCTGTAGTTTTTGCTTAAATGCGTCTGATACATTAATCAAGCGGATCCACCCCCTGCATATTACAAGATATCTTGGAATAGTATTCTTCACCAGGTGCTACACAAGCTATGGAAAACGTTCCCTTTCCAACATAGAATGATTCTGTACGCCAATCATGGTGCCTTATGGAGTAGTGATACAAATTAAAAGGTTTCCCATGTATTATTGCGTTTATAAGTTCTTCTGCTTCACTCACTGGTATATTGCTAGCCTCATAGCTGTACTGAACAACCGTAAATAATGGAACTAATATAGCTTTTCCAAATTGCGTACGATCGCTTCCTTCGGAGTAAGTTGTTTCAAAATTACACGTCATATCCTTGTCTGGCTGAGGCATGCGTTTGCCGTTTATTTTATATCTGTCTGTTATAGATTTACTTAATAATATAGACGCCATGCGCTCACCTCCTATGCCAGTTCAAACGGATTTCTTCCGCTTGTGCTGCGTCTTAATTTTGCCTCTTCAATAATTTCATCAAACACCGTCCTGCGATTGATTTGAGCGGTAAATCTGACATTTCCAGTGCTATTCTGCTGATGTCTTGCAAATGCATCATCAATGATATCCTTAATAACTCCCTCTGGTGCTTCAAGGTTACGTCCGTTCTTCTGATCACCAAGAACCGCCAAAAACTCTGACCTCGGTGGAATAACTGCGCCTTTTGCCAGATAAGGTACTGTTGGAACTCTCGGAAATGTTGCACTAAATCCGATTGTTTTCTTACCGAACGGTGTAGGTACTTTCCACGGTCCAAAAGAAAACGCGGATTCAATTCCGCTGATCGCACCATTCACCGTACCAATTGCACCATTTACGATACCGATAACTTTGTTGAATATCTCTTTAACTTTGTTTTTAATACCCTCGAACGTATCAATAACTTTATCTTTGGCAGATACAAATTTTTCTACAATTCCATCTTTGATTTTTCCGACAAGGCCTCCTACTGTCGACCAAATTGCAGTCCATTTCTGATACGCGCTGGATTTGATGTTATCCCAAATCGTCACAATTTTAGACGCGAGATTCTTGAGGCCAGAGCTTATAGTGCTGACAAATGTTAATGTTTTACTTTTAATCCAATCCCATACTTTGCCTGCAACTTCTTTTATTTTGTCCCAATTTTTGTACAGCAAAACACCAATCGCTATAGCCGCTGCGATAGCTACGACTACTAAGCCAAATGGACTTGTCAAAAATGCGACTGCTGCACTAAGAGCTTTTGTGGCAGCTGTTGCAATTACGCAAATAGCATTCCATGCAGTTGTTGCTGCTGTCATTGCTACCTGAGCAGTTGTATTGGCAACCTTGACCGCAGTATTTGCAACAAAAGCAGCCGCCTGTTTTCCAAGTGATACTACGGTCTGTGCAACACTTACGACAAAGTCTTTTGCATACAGAGCAGTCAGATATGCAGTCTCGGCTTTATCTACTAACTTTGCCGCAACATTTTTATATATTGCTGCTTTCATCAGATTTAGTGCGCCTACGACACCTCCTGCTTGCTGGATGAATGAAAGAAGCTCTACCGTCTTCCAAGCGGCAAAAAAAGCTGCTATAACTCCGATATTGTCAGAAAATGTTTTGACCACTGTCGTAAGCAAATTAATGGCTGTTGGAAGCCCTGATTCGATAATCCACTTCAACATTGGCAGAATTACATTTTTGTAAATCCATTCAAGTACATTTCCGATGGATTCCAGAATTGGAGCAAAAGTCGACGTCAGATTACTGATAGACTCCAACAACGGATAGAAATCCAAATTCGCCGCCCATGTTGCTGTATCCTCTGCGATTTTCTCAACAAACTGCATGACCACCACAAGGGCGTCTGCAATGTTCTGGATAATCTGTGTCCCTACACTGTTCTTGTTCCACGCATCTGCGAAACCAGATGCAATGTTTCCTATTGTTATAAGGACATTCTGAGCAATCCGAAGCATGGTCGTAAGCATTGTCGTGCCTGTGCCATTTGTCCAGACTTCTACAAGCGATTTGCCTACACTCTTAGCGAGCTTTGCAATTCCAGACAAAGCGATTTGTGCTGCGTTAATAGTATTCTTGCCCTCTTTTTTCCAAGCATCCTGGAATGGCTTCCAGAGTTTCTTGAGCAGGTCGGCAAGTTTCTTTGCAGAATCACTAATCTTGTCAAGTGCGGTTTCGCCCTCTGCCAGACTTCCATAATCCACATTTCCGACTGCACTTGGAAGACTGCTTCCTGTTCCACCACCTCCACTGGATGAAGACGGTGTGGAAGATGAATCACTGCCCGTAGATGTAGCTTTATGCACTTCGTCCAAAGATGAAAGATAGCTCTTGGTTGCTTTATTTGCTTTTTTCGTAGCCTTGGCGTTATCATTCGTTGCATCCGCCAATTTTTCCGCATTATCCGCAGCCTGTCCGTACTGGTCTGCTGTGTCTGCGATCGCATCCGTTCCGGCAAGACCTGCCCCACTTCCACTTGTCTGACCAGATGATTTCTTGCCAGTAATAAGCTCCGTAAAACTTTTAAATGCATTTGCCAGAGTTGCCAGTTTGCCAAGCAGAATATTAATAACTTTCAGAACAGGTGTGAAAATATTAATTAACCCCTGTCCGACTGTTGCCTTGAGAGATTGCAGCTGCAACTGCATCACTCGCACCTGATTCGCCCATGAGTCAGATGTTCGGATGAAATCACCAGATGCAGCCGATAATTGTTTCTGTACAAAAGCCAGACGGAGGGCAACTTTCTCCTGTTCGGTCATTTCAGACGTGGTTTTTCCGTATCCATTAGCTAATGCATACTGGTCAAGTGCCGACTGGGTCATTACCACGCCGAGATCTTTCAGCGTTTCTGTCTCGCCAGTAAACACGGATTTCAGCTTGATATAAGCCAAGTCCTGACTGATGTTATAGAATGATGCTACGTCACCAGTAAGCTGCGTCAGAGCCGTTGACATATCATAAGCCTGTGCTTCGGAGAAACCGAACGACTTGGACATCGCTCCGAACGTTCCGACATACTGTTTTGCCATTGTTTCTGACAGGCCTGCGGAAGTCATGGCGTTCTTTGCAAACTCATTAACCCTATCCGACATAGTGGTAAATGTAACATCAACCACGTTCTGCACTTCTGCAAGGTCGGAGCCAAGTTCAACACATTCTTTTCCAAACTGCACGAGTTTTCCGACAGCGAATGCCCCGCCAATCAATAGACCGATTTTTTTTACAGCACTTCCAAGGCCGTTAAATGACTGTTTTATAGCCGATACTCCGTTTTGGACACCGGTTGTATCCATTCTGGTGTCAATAATGACTGAGCCATCAGCAGTCATGTGTCCACCTCCTAACTATTTGAGGTTCAGCATCTCATTCAGCGCATCCTTGTACGCTTGCTCTTCGTCGCTGAGACGTGTTTTTATATCAATAATGTTCTTATTTTCCTGATAGAATTTCTTTTCCAATTTATCGAGCTTTTCGCCCTTTGCTTTTTTTGACCGGATTCCAACAACGGTATTGAATAAGCACTCTCCAGATTCCATGAAGTAACCGAAGAACGTCCACCAGTGCATATATGGCACTGCTCTTACTTCTTTGTGAGCTACCTTGTTGACTGCCGGAATAATCATGTCACCGTCCTGTTCCCAGTCCATTAAACGGGGCTTTGGATGATTAGGATTATCGTCTAACTGCCCACAATCAATGAATTCAGATACTTTCTGACAAGCTTCATCCAGACGCTCAGCCGGTATACTCTGCCAGTCCTCAAACAGGATTTGTAACATAACAACCGCCTTTGCCTGCTCGTCCAGTTCCGGGTCATTCATAGCAATGAGAATGTCAATAATCGCACGAAAATCTGTTCTAATAGAAAAATCCACCCCACTGATGCTTAGTGAGGTGGGAAGCTCATAGGCGGTCATTTTGTATACTTCTCCGTATACTTGTTAACTGCTGCCTGCATTTTCTTTTTTCTTTTTTCGATTTCCGGTGCGATTGCTTCTGCGATCTTATCCAGAACGATATAAGCGAACACCTGACCATTGCCGAATACAGTGGTTGCTGTGATTGGCTCTTTAAACAGGTCTTTTGATGCTTCGTATCCGAGCAGATAGTTGATTTTGTCCTCGATCTGTTTATTGAGTTCAGCCATTTCTTTGCCGGAAGTGACTTTCTGGATAGAATCTTTGAGCTGTTCAAAGTACTCTCCCAGTTCCTCCGCACGTGCTGCTACATTGATATCAGTCGGGTTAAGCTTGAAAGAAGAAAAAACTTCGTCTTCGTTGTTGGTAAACGTGAATGTAAAAATTCCATCATCAATTTTGGTATTAATTACTTTTGCCATTTAGCATATCCTCCTTGTGTATGTGCTTATTCACTGTCAGCTGTGAATGTACCGGAACTGATATCAAATTTTCCTTTTACACGTTCGCCAGTATAGTTAACGGTAAATGGAATCTGATAACCAGATGTATCACCGCCGTAGGAGGTCGGCACAACATAGCAGTCCTGCTGATATGCTTCATACTTGCCTGCCGTGGCTTCTGTCCAGAGATGAACCTCAACTGCTTTTGTTTTAAGGTTGTCATCTTTGAGGCGTCCATCTACGATCTTCTGTAATGCTGTGAACAGATCGGAAGTAGTGTCTGCATAGAACGGATCAGCATCAGAAGAAACTTCATAGCCATTGTGTTTGAATGTGGATTCTCCGAGAATGTTCTTAGATGTTTCAGTGTCTGGATTGAGTTCGACATTGTACTCTTCCAGATCTTTTCCAAGACGCTCATATTTCGGTGTCAGTCCTCCGCAGAGGGAACCTGCGTCAATGTAATGAGCCATATATTTACGGTCAATCTTGCCTGTAACTGCCATAGAAATGTCCTTTCTGCCTATAACTTTTAAAAGGCTGTGTAGGTTAGCGACTATCTCCAACTGATAGCCGGTTGTTGCTTGTTATATTACTTCATAAGTGTTTTCGTAGCGTACCGATAATGGCAATAACCAATCCTGCACACCACTCTCCTGTGGCTCTAAACCATAGGAATTATCACGAGTGATACGTTTTATCACTCGCCCCTGTGAAAGCTCAGGAAACGTGTTTAAGCGTGTCTCAGAGCCATTTATGACAACTGGTTCCCGGCATATCCATTTACCGAGATTGTCCAGAAATTTCTGAACAGATAACTTCTGCCGTTCTTTGTCGGATGCCGTGCGGTAAACCACATAGAATGGATACTGGCATACCTGATGCATTGTTCCACAAACATCTTCTTTTTCTGAATAGATCAGCGCTCCGTTGTCTGCCGAGAAAGCAATTCCGGAATCTTTGCCGAGTTCTTCAAATTTGATTGTTTCATTTTCGTATAGTCCCGGATACTGGTTCAGAAGTGCTTTCATGGCATCTGTCAGAATCTCATATCCAGTTGCATCTTTACCGATTGGCTTATCTGCCATGCCGTCCACCTCCTGCTTGTGCTTTTACTTTACGAATCCATGTGCTGCCGTATTGTCGTTTAGCGGCATCAAACCAATGGGCTTGTGCCCGTGGGTGCGCTTGTTTGGTGTATTCCAAGTTCTCTTTTGCATTTGTCTGACCGGAATACTGGCTAACAAGTACTTTTTTTGCTCCACGTCTTGCGTAGGGACTTCCAGTTGCTTCATCAACCATTCCTTTACTTTCGTAGAGAAATCGTCCATAAGGAGCCGCCGCAGCACACACAAATCCAGTTCCTTGCAAGGATGTACTCTCAACTCTTGTTCGATTGATAAAGTCCCCTGTAATCATCGGCATAAACGGTACCATACTATCCATGACCATTCCATCAAGGAGATACTGGGCTTCTTGATACTGTCTGGAGAATCTATCCATATTCAGTTTAATCTTCATATCTCTATCAACTACGGAGAATCCTTTGAAATGATGAATCTTACTCATATTACTTACCCAGAATCTCAAAATGTGGAATCAGTGTATATGGGCCACCTACACTGGTAATCTTGAACACGTTATCCTTATTCTCATTCATGTACTGATAGAATCCATTTCGGTAATCACTTTCAGTGACTGTTCCGCCAGTCCACTCACCCTCCCAGAAAAACGATTCGTCTGAGAATGTGATAGTGTCTTCCAGAGCGTTGTTGATCTGCCTTTTCCACTCTTTAGGCGGTACATATGGGAGAATCTTATCATTCCTGTCAGCAATGGTTATATCGCCGTTCTGGACGGTATATCGGATGTGTAACTGTGCGTTGTCTGTTGCGTCTGGCCCGTACTTTTTAAGGATTGCCCCCTTATCGGTAACGAGGTCGACACCGGATAAAACATGAGGATACCAGTATGCATCTCCTGTCGTGGCACTTTCGTAATAGTTGAAAAGTGTAATTTTAGACGAATACATGATACCCTCTCCTTAATTATTCTTTCTGCACTGTCTGCTTAATAACCTGATTCACGCCAGTGGCCGACAGTCCATTAAACATACCGACCGCAACTGCTGTGATATAATCCGTTGCCGGGAAATCCGGGATAATTCCCATTCCGACTGCTCCGAGAATTCCACCAATAACCGCCATGATTACTGGAATCCATTCATCAGAGATTCTTTTTGACGCTTTACAGCCCATTCCTACGATGTAGCAAATCATCACGATTGCTACACATGAGCCTAATGTTGAAATGTCCATAATACGAAACCTCCTACTTAACTACGAAATTCTCCCATTTCTTATAAGCGTCTACATAGGTTTCCTGCTTATCTCCGTTATGGGTAATCTCATAATACATTCCATCAGATACGGTTGTACTTGCAAGAGCTTTATTGTTCTGTAAGGTCTTGCAACTTCAGACAATGAAAACATCATCTTTTGTAATCTGTTTCTTGTCGGTTTTATCCGCATGTGAGTTGAAATAATCAACTACAATCTTTTTACATAATTTTAAGAAATCGTCATTCTTCATATTCTTTTACACTCCTGCATACAATATCGGTATTCCATCATCCGTCCTTACTCCCATCAGAAGCGGTAAAGCTGTCTTAAGAAGTAAGTCGTTCGTTTTCTGTACGTCCCCGGCGGCGGCATACACCGCACTCCATTCCTTTACACTTGCTCCGATCTGCTGAGGTGTGGCGTAGGAAATGGATTCACTGCCAGATGATACAGACGTTACTACACCGGCTTTGATGTTCCCGACATTTGTGTCGGTAAGATTCATTGAAGCCTGATTGATTGCATTCTTTTCAGCAAGCTCAATCTGATACATTAATTCAGCCAATGAACAGACCGCCTTTTTGATACGCTTCTGAGAGCGTTCATTTTCCGGCAGTCCATCCACCAACCTGTCAAACGTCATTGTGTCCACAAAATCACTGGCTCTTTCTGCCAGTCGTGGAAAATCGGTTTCTGGCACGACATTGCCGAATGATTCTGTATAGAATTTATAATCTGCATAAGCCATGCCAGCTACCTCCTACATTTATGATTTCGCTGTTACGCTTGCACTTCCGGCGTTCAGCGCCTTGTATGTTCCGTCACACTCAACCACTGTAATCTTCTGTCCGGTTGCCGCCTTAATATCAGCTTTTCCGTCCCAAGTAGTCCAGTTTCTGAGATTCTGTCCATATCCAACAGTTACTGCATCTGCCGCAACTTTATATTTATATACGTTGTTGGCGTTTTCCTTAGTCGGATTTACAGTGATTTTTGTGTCGCCACTTGCTGTTCCAGCCACGGAATTTACTGTCAGAGTACCAAGTGCAGGTGTCTCATCAATGGTGATTACTGCGATTGCGTCAATGTACTCCGCAAAAAGAGTAAGTCCCATTACTGCAAACGCTTCAGATACTGCTGTGTGGTAGTTGCCCTGTGTATGGAATCCAATCAGATTTGTCTCGCCGGAAACGGTATACACCAGACCTGCTCTCGCAAAGTCAGATTCGTTAGGGTCTACATAGTACAGAACAATGTTCTCAACAGGAGTTGCAATAACCTGTCCTCTTGGAATTTCGCTGTCAGATAACAGGAAGATTGTATTGAATCCCATAAAGTCCTTCATATACTGGAATCCGAACTGGTTCTGAATAGTGATCTCAGCCGCTCCGAGATATTCATATACGTCCAGAATGTTCACAAATCCAACGACACCAGTCACATTTCTGTGCATCTGTTTGAATTTGTTCTCTACACGGCCTTTAGCCATTGCCAGAGCCATCTGGAATGTAGTTTCTGTGGAAGTAAGTGTACCGGTTTTCAGATAATCATAGAATCTGCCGGTAACGTCAGTTTGAAGCTGGAAAAGGAATTCATCATCAGTCATCTGAACAGCGTTCTCGTAACCGTGATCCTTGATTGCTTCGATAGATACAGCCTTTGCGTACTTCTCGATAGTCATTTCCGCATAGGTCTTTTCTTTTACAGTAAACTTGCTGTAAGGGATTTCCTCACCCTCACCAACATTTCCACTCTGCAAAGTACCCTCTGCGTATTTGGACTTGAGTACAGCACCCGGCTGTTTTTTGATAGGTCTCATGATGCCCAGAATATCACGTAAGTGCTGCCAGTTTCTTTCGAATCTGGTTACAAAGTCAATCTCACGTGCTGCTACCTGAATATCATTTGTCATAATAAGATTAGCTTTTGCTGCCATATAAAATCCTTTCTACCCATAATTGTTAAGGTATTGGGTTAGCGGCTATACTCTGGTGTATAGTCGGTGTAAAAAAATCACTGGAATAACTGGATATTCTGAGCAATTGCAGCCTGTCTCTCGGACGGGTCTTTGATTGCTTCGATATCTTTCTTTGTCATGTTTCCCGGTGTCTGCTGCTGCCCAACATGTGTTGTAAATCTCGCCTGATTCTGCTGAGCCTGCTGCTGACTTTCATCTACAAATGTATCAGGTTCATCCTGTTTCATCTGTTCAAGCAAATCATTAAGTCCAAGAATCTTTCCGTCCTTAAGCTTAAGACCAGCTGATTTGATATCAGCAGTAACAGATCTTTTAGCTGCTGGAGACGAAAACTTAACATCATCGAGTGCCGCTTTAAGAGCATCGTCAAAATCTCTTTCGTAGATTTTCGCATTGAATTCTTTCTCTGCATCCTCGGCTTTTTTCTTCCATCCAGCAAGCTCTGTCTGAATGTTTGCCGGGTCGATACCGTCGAAACCTTTTAAAGTTTCCTCTGCTGTCTCAGCACGTACTTTCCAGTCATCTCGTTCCCCCTCGACTTTTAACAGAGTTTTTGCAACTTCCTTTGCATTTTTATAATGCTCAGAGAGTGCTTTCTTAACATCTGCCTGTTTGTCCTCCGGGATTTCAATTCCAAATGATTTTAATGTGTCAATAAGTTTCTGCATAATATCCTCCTGGTCGTGTTTATTGACCTGCCGCCGCAGGTAAGTGGATTAAGCCAGTTAGACCACTGGCAGGGTAACGGTGCATACACGATTCGAACGTGTGCAACATTTCTGTTGGATAGGTTAGCAACCTATTCTGCTACCACTACAGCAATGCACCATATTCAACCACGATTAGGATTTCTCCTTATTCACCATACTTGCAACCATATTCAGCCACTGTGACGATAAGTCTGAGCTTTCGGGAGCGACCCTGAGCTTCTTACCGCGGTCAAAGCACACATGGGAGTGTCACCCACAAATTTCACGGTTCTTTCAGAAAATGTTTTTCATAGCATGAAATTTTTTTATGAATTGCTATACCGCTACTTTAACGAATCTCTTGTGTTATACCCTAATTTCTCAGGTTCAAAGCAAATCAGCTTAACGAGATTTCCGTTTAGTCTGTGGTCTCTCACACCACTCACATCAACGGATTATTCTTGCACAGCAAGCGTCTATTGTACGCCGACCACAAGGATTCTGCTTTTGGTCTCTTTATGATGATACACTACAAGGTGTATTGGAAGTTTCTTCCTCCTCTAACAGAATCACTTCTGCTAAAAAGATGGTTGATAGTCCAGTATCCCGAACTACTCCATCTTACATAACCCTGTATCTCAGCTAGACTGAAAATCTATCTGCACTGAGTTAATCATGTTTGAAATTGCAGGAGACGGATTCGAAACGCCGTTCTCAAGGGTATGAACCTTGTGAGATTCCACTTCTCCATCCTGCCTTAACCCGGATTCCCGGGTTAGCAAGGTATTTTACGTGCTATGCCTAAACACGAGACGTTTTGGGCTACGTCAACACCGCCTATACGGTCGCGCACCTCTGCACGGGTTGGATTCCACTGTTCAGTTATACGCTCTCACAAGGAGGTATGCCGCCATGCACTAGCGACAATGGTACGTGCCGGAAATTGCATCCGCTTTTCAACCTCATGCATCTTGTGTTGTCCAAACACTGCATTTTCTATTAAGGACACGCACCCAAGAAAGGAGGAGTCAATGAAAAATGTCTATGTCAAGTGGTTGCAGCCACTTACAAATCTTCCTTATGAATACATTTTACCATAGAACTTCCAAAAAGTTGTGGTACATGTTTTTGCCAATTAGAGCATATCACGGAGTTTTTCCACGTATCTCTTGACAAGATCACGTTCCTCCCGGCACTCTGCATCCTTGGACATATCACTCATTTCTGTTGTAAGTTCGTCCAGATGTTCTTCCAGAGCGGCAAGCATTTTTCTCTTGCAGTCCTCAGACTTGCCGGAACGATAACTCTGTTTCTGCGCCATATAATCGTCATAAGCATCCCGTCCGTCAGAGCGGCTGTAATGGCCTCTGACATAATGTTCACCACGTCTGGCATAAGAATTGCCCCTGTCGTAATCTGGCATCATTCTGCCATCATTTGCGCTGTATCTTCCCATGCTATCACGATTTCTTCCACGTTCGCTGTAATCGTCATTGTAGCCGCCACGCATCTCATTAAGGACAGTATTGTAATATTCCACTTTCTTATCCCAGTACTGTGTGTTCTTGATATCTTTGTACATATCAATCAGTTTGTATGTCACTTCCAGAGTTCCAGTGGTTAATCCATTATCAGCGATTTTGGACAGTTCGTCTTCGATTCTTGCGCATAAGTCTTTAATATCTCTCATAATCACACCTCCTACGCTTCTCTGGTCACAACAATGTTCGCATTTGCAACAGAAACAGCCTGATCACTGGTATTCTCTACTGCGATATTAACGCAACTTCCACGAAGTACATCAATATAGATGCCAGAGGATACATTGTTATACTGATCTACTGCTGCCGGTGTGGAAATCATCTGAGAAGATAATACAGGCTCGCCAGAGATTGCAATTGCCAGAGAAATAGCTCCGACAGTGCCGCCTGTTGGAATTGCGATATTACCAGAAAAATCCACGAAGAATCTCGCTTTGCACTGATTAGTCAGTCCTCTCAGCGTAATAATTCCGCTTCCCTCTCTGTGCTGAATACAGTTAGAACCTTTAACTGCTGTATTTGAAAATACTACGTTTCCATTTGCTGCTACAGTCTGAGCAGCTACATTTGTAAATTCTGCCATAAAAATACTCCTTTCATATCACAAAAGGACAGGTCTCAGCCTGCCCCTCTGTGTAATACGGCATAAGCCGACATCCGAATCAATCGAAAGATACTCTCGATATGAAGTTGTTAACAATTACATCCGGTGTTACATCCGCATCCGTAAAATGTGTTCGGATTAGGAACCTGATATGCCGGAATCGGTGCTGGATTGATTGCATTAATGAGCTGCTGTGTCTGAGAAGCCATTGCAGTTGTGAGAAGTGCACTCTGGCGATCCTGAGAAGCGGCGCGTCTGAGGTCATTGTTTTCAGCCTGAAGGTTAGAAATCTTTTCATTGCAAAGATAATCAAGAATGGCTCTTGTTCCAGCGTTCTGGCTGTCAATAATGTCTCTTGTGTTGCTGTTCATGGTGTTCTGGAGTGCGCAGGTATTCTGAGCCATGTTGTAATTCACGCCCTGGATTGCTTCTCTGGTTTCGCAGCAGCAGTTTGCAAGCTGTGCCTGGAGTGCATTGGTATTCTGCATATTTGCTACAGTGTCAGCGTTAATAGCCTGCTGGATGCCGAAGCCAGTCTGCATGATGTTGGTGTTGATTCCATTAAATCCGGTAAGCATACCGTTGTTCATGGCATAGAATCCATCACAGAGACCGTTGTTGATTCCGTCAAGTTTGCTGATTACTGCGGAATTGTCGAATCCTCTCTGAATATCCGCCTGAGTAGCTGCTGTGGCTACATATCCGCCGCCGTTTCCATTATTGCCCCAGCCGTTGTTTCCCCATCCACAAAATACGAACAAGAAAAGCACGATAAGCCACCATGCGCCATCTCCACCAAACATGCCGTCGTTATTTCTACCATTTCCAGTAGCAGCGGCAATATCTGCTAAGCTATAATTTCCATCCATAATATAATCTCCTTTTTGTGTATTTACATCAATCTGGCCAGATTGTAATGTACTATTTCATATTTTTCAGCAGATTTTGAAACTGCCCTGCCATCTGCTGAACTTGATTAAGTTGCTGTTGGGAAATCTTCCCGGACTGTAACATTTTCTGGACTTCTTCTTTTGGGTTCCCTTTGTAATTCTGTTTAAACTGCATGAATTGCTGTATCATCTGCATTGGTCCGTTTCCTTGTGGCATCCCACCACCGAGGGCATTAAATAATGGATTACTCATTTGCGTTTCCTCCCTTGGCTGCTGATTCCTGTGCGGTATTAGCTCTAACAGGTTCAGAAAAAGAATTTAATCGGTTTATGATAGCTTCGTATTTGCCCTTTAAATCGTCATATTCATGTCTAGTGACGTATTTACTGTCCATGTTCTGAACGGGCTGTTTAGGCGACATCTGAGAGCCTACCTCGTGGTATTCAAATGTCCGTAATGGCTGTGGCATACCGGAAACGTCAGTGGATTTTATGTAGAACTTTTCACTTTCTGAATCCATCAGCAAAACACTTGTCCCGGGTGCTACCAGATAGGATTTTGCGCCTACTTCTCCAGACACCCACAGGATACCGCTATTATTTTGCTGTGGTTGCTGTACTGGTTGAGCTGGAATCTGGACAGGCTGTTGCTGAAACTGGTTCATCTGCCCAGGAACGCCAAAGCTATATTGATAAGGATTGTTATATAATGCCATCTTATACACCACCTTTCTGATTATATTCTAAAATAAAAAAAGAACCGGAAACAGTTCGTTTCTGGCTCTAATTAGTGTCCAAAAAGTATCAGCATACTTTGATTATTTTATTGTTCACCCTCCGGCTCAATCGTTTTGCTGTGGATATACTCACATTCATCTGTTCAGCGCAGTATTCAAGAGTGTGTTCCTGACATCTCAGTCGGAACAGTCTTTCTTCGTCCGGCGTGAAATTGCACTCTATCAAGAACCTGTCTATATCTTTCTTTGTGAACACATATAACTTCATGAGCATACCCCTTATTAATGCAATTAACGCTGATTCTGTGCAAGATAATTTGTAAGCTTCTGTTTTGTTTTTTTTAATTCCTCGACGTTATTCCCACTGATCTGACTGTCCAGCATGGTTGATAACACTTCCAGAATTAATGAATCACGCTCTGCAATCCTCCGAAGACTTTCATAATCTCGCCTATCATGTTCTTCCAGTGTCTCTACTCGCTTGTTGAGTCGAAATGCCGGAGTAATCCACTTAAAGATTACAGCCACTGCCCCTCCGACAATAGACACCCCTCCGCAAAACGAGAGGAAAATCTGTACAAATTCTGATATGCTCATTTATTCTCCTTCTCCCAGTAATATACCGGGATTTCATTACCGCTATCCCATGTATCGAAATATTTGCCCTCTTGTACTGTCACCACATGACCATCTATGCAGAGGATATACGTACCTGTCGGATGGTCTGTGCAAAAATCATTGACTGTATAGATATATCGTTCTGATTGCTCAATCAGTTTGCGTCTGTATCCATGCTTGTAGAGATATGCTCCCCAGACATAATTTGCACTCGGCATATCTGACAGAGCACATGCCTGTATCATTAATCCGGCGAATACCGTTTCCCAGTCGAAGCCAGTTGCTTTGCATATTGCTCGGACAACGCAATCTCCTGTTCTTTTATCCTTAACAGGATTTGGATTATAATATTCCCATCTGTCCATCAGTCAATCCCCTTTGCTGTTTTATACCGTTTCGCCGCTCCTCTGGCTTTTGCGGCGTTCTGGCGATTCCACTTAGCAATCATGAGCCGGTCTTTCAGTTCCCTCAGATCGTTCTGCTTGCAGTAAGCCTTGTATGCAGCATTCTGTTTCTGCAAAAGATAAGACTTCCGGTCAAGGTCTTGTTGTAATGCAAATTTCGCCTTTTCGTTCGGTGCATTGTCAACTCCTGCTTGCAGTCCAAGAACCTCTCTCTTCGTTTTGCGGATCCTTCGCTCGTAAGTACGTTGCCGCTGTTCTTTTTCATACTGCTTTCCCTTGTTGGCTTTGTCCTGTGCTGATAGTTCTGTATAGGGATTAAATTCTCCATCACTTGCCCCAAAGCTATGCCGACAGTTGACCCCTGACAGTCCACTTGCCGTTCCATATCCGGTCAATGAGAACGGCGGAAATTTCTTGCTCTTACCAGAACGAGAATATATCTTTCCTTGCCACCATGCGTGATTTCCCGGATTCTGACCGCCATCACCCGTTCTGGCTCCCATGTGAGCACTGACCAGAACTAAATCCCAATCCATTTCTTCCATGCGTTTTAGGGATATATCTCCCGTAGCCTGAGCCACGCCGGTTCTGACAGAACGTGCTACTGCTGTTTCGATCGTGTCTTTTCTGCCGGATGGATATGTGACAGTAACACCATCACTCACAACGTTATTAACTGCCTCTTTGATGGCTTGCGTATATCCAACTGTTTCAGTCATCACATGGTTATATGCAAGGTCGCATTGCTCGATATAGAGTCTCTGAGCAGCATTCGCGGTTGTTCTTGTGAAGTTCTTCCAATCTCCTAAACAGTGGTTCATATTCCGCTCCATGAGCCTTATCATAGCTGGCGACTGTTCGAGCGGTACAGGGCTTAATCCTGCCGCCTTGTATATCTTATCATCATAGTTCATTGCAGTGATTCCGGCATCTTCAAACGCTTCAAGAAGTTCCTGCTGTTCGCGTTTAGTGTATTTGGATAATTCTGCCAGAATGTCCTCTAGCAGTTCACCGGATTCCTGTAGTGTTCTGATTCTCCACGCATCGGCATTGGTCAGAATATAATCCTCACCTCTGCCGATTCTTGCTACCATTCTCGACACGATCTCAGAGATGATATACTGATGCAGTTCTTCTGCAATTTGCTCACTGCCCTCTGTAATTCGCCTTAAATATTCTGGACTAAGCATAGTATATCACCTCTTTCAATAAATGTTGTGGTACATGTTAGTAGTCTTCTCCGGTAATCTGTTTATACTGCTCCGGTGTGATTACACCTTTTTCCGCAAACTTGTGAATCTGCTTCTTAGTGTATAACTTCAACCAAAAAAATCTCTTAATTTTCTCAAACATGTCTATTCCTCGCTTTCTTCAAGTAATGTGTCTGTCATCAGTGCCGTATACATAACCTGTGCCTCGATACGATCTTGCTGAGTTGGTTGTTCTTCTGGGAGTTCCGTCTGAATCTTCTCCAGTTCAGCAATCTCTTCGGGTGTCATATCTCTGTAGACCATTCCCGTCACTGGTACTTCACGGGTACGGGTTTCTTCGTGTTCTTCGGAGATGAGATTACCTTCTTCGTCGTACTCAGCTGGAACGGTTACTGTGTAGGATTCTGTACGGGTTCCTGTTTGTTTGTATTCTGACACCTTCATCTCTTAATCCCCCTAACTTTTATTATTGTATTGCATTCTGCACAATACTGTGCCCACTCTGTATTTGGTAACAAGAGATAGGGGGATCCCCGAAACTCTGTGTTCCAATATTCTTTATCTACAATGAGTCCTTGTGTGCCTGTTACAATTTGTGTATTGTTTGTATGCACATTTTTCCCGATGCATGATTTTCCAGACGTATCTAAAGTGAATATATTAAACATATCCGCAAACGTACTGGTAACAATCCATTGAGCATGAGCATAATTAGGCTTAAGCCAAATATTCCCTGTAAGTCCTGCGATCTCTTTTTTTGTTTTCGAAAATGAAATCTCTAATATTCTGTAGTCTGCAAATGATGGGAATACATATTTCAATGTTTCGGCATCCATTGTTATTTCTGTGATGTCTATCATATCTTGAGTGTCAAGCGCACCTATCCTCGCTCTAGCGGCTTTTTGTTCATCTGCTGTCCATGCAGCGCCTTTTCCGTCGCACATGGCAGCTTTGACTGCGTAATCCAAATTTTTTACACTAATAGGAGATACGTTTATTTTTTGTCGTGCGTCAATATTCTTCTCACATGCTGGATATAGTCGTAATTGACCATTAACATCAGTTCCTACACCGGTTCCCCAAAACTCGTATGGTATTGTTTTAATAACACCAAGAACATTATCTCTATTCGCAACTGGTATCTCCGCAACTCCATCCTGTACAATACTCTCTCCATTAATCCGCACATCCAAGTTACTTCCATCATCAGCCCACTCACAGACGAATGTGCCGTCTTTGTTGACTGATTTTACCCGAAGAATTTTACCGACTTCGGGAGCCGGGGGAGAATTAAGAAATCCGCTGTCATTGTCTAGCTCAGATGTCTTTGTTGGAATCTTTGTATTATCTGGTAATGCACCAACGTCTTCCGCAGTATATGTCGGTTTTTCTGGTCGTTTCGCCCAGTCTGGAACTGTTGGGTCAGTCTCTTCAAACGGGTGTTCTTGCATATACGCACCGACAGCTTCTTTGATTTCTTCCGTAGACGCACCGCCTGTCATGTCCTTCGCTTCGAAATCTGTCGGTTTGCCATCTGCGCCGACTTCTTTTACTGCTATTACCTGTCCAACCTTTGCGGACTGCGGTCGAGTGATTTTCTCTGATAGGTCAAGATTCAGATTGTCACGTATTTGCTCCGTATCTTTCACCGCTTTTTCTGCCCGATCAGCCGCGTTATTGACCGCATTAACCGTTTCGTGGAAAATATTTGGTTCCGGTGCTGGATCTACGCTTGGATTCTCTGGCTTTGGTCGACTGTACACCGGAATGGTAATTCTGTACTCTGTATTGCCGGATTCCTCATCAGTCACATATATGAATGCATATATGGAAAAATCGCCAGACTTTCCATTGTTTTTCAGTAATTCGTCTGGAATCTTAACAGTTGTCACGCCATCCATTGTTGTTCCAACTCTTGACAGTGTGCTTCCACCTCTTATGTCAAGGCTAAAATGTACCTCTGTAGCTGTTGGAAGATTCTGTCCCGTGATGCTCAATATCTGACCGTAGTCGTATTGCCAGATTTTACGGGTTGTCACGAATCTATAATCTAATTGTATTGGTATGATATTAGTGTCCATCTTACTCCTCTCCGAATAGTGTTGGTTCGTCTGGCTGAGCTTCTTTGACCATTGCTTTCGCATCTTCCTCGGTCATTCCTTCAAATTTTACGAAAAACAGCCATGCTGGAACCTTTCCCTGTACAACATACTGCCACCATCTTGCACGGTCTTCTTCTCTGTTGTAGGTTATGTCTCCGAAGTCGTATGTTGTTTCGTAAACGCCCACCGGAGCTAGATCGTACAGGTCGGCAAAAACATTGAGTGCATAGATTACGCCATTCAGACAATCCTCCAGCTTATCCCGAACGTCCTTAATAAACTGAATTGTCCGGCGGTCGTCCGCTTCCACCTGCGTAGCCGTCACCATTCCAGTTTTCTCGTTAAACACAAAATAACCACTGCTAAATCCACATTTGTAGCTAAGCTGTGACAGTAGCGCATTGATTCCGGCCAACCGTGCATCCGTGTTGAGCTGTGGATTGATTTCCTGATAAAACTCTTTTTCGTCCTGTCCGAACACGTTCTTGACATAATGCGGCAATTTCATCTCGTTTCGCCTGTTCTCCATACCTCGTTGTGACATGGCTGAAACAGGTGTACCGCTTGGCATCAGTAGTCTATCATCTAACAGAGCAATCTTCTGAGAGTCTTTAATTTCCCCCGCGTTCCGACTATACGCAACATCAATGTCTCCCAGCTCCTCAATGCCTTCAGCAAAAACCGGTAAGCCCAGTGGTGTGCTGATATCCACATTGTTCGCCTGTGGTGTCCGTAGAACTCCGAAAAGCGGTCCGTCCAGCTTTTCTCCGTTTGCCTTGAGAATCGGTGGCGTATCTGCCATGAGATCAGCCCATTTGGTCTGTTTAAGGTCAATCTTATTGCCAATTGACTGAGGGGATTTTGATACATAGGCTCTATTAGAAATATAATATGGATAAGTTGTCACGCCGTCCACGGTGGTCTTAACAAAGCGATGATATTCAAGCCTTGTGTAGCGTTTCCGTCCGACGGTATAAGAATCTTTGAATATAATCCCTTTTATTTCCTGATTGTCGTAATCCACAATCATCACATCTGCCGGAGTAAATACATCAAGGCTCTCACCGTTCGGCTTGATGAAAACCGTTCCATAGGCACAACCGTACTCTACCCAGTGACGTATCTGAAAATATACCTTGTTAATCTGTTTCTGAAGCCATGTAGCCCTTGTGGAACCGCCGATCTGGATGCCGATTGCCAGCGTTGTGAGCCGTGCTGTCTCTGAGCAGACAGTTTTCGCGAAATTGATCGTCTTGATATTATCCTCATCATCCAGCCATTCCGGCGCACCCCTATAGATGTTCGCACACCGGTTAATCAGTGATTCCATCTCTGGAAATTCTGCTGCCTGGATATTGAAATCCTCTTCGGCTTGTTTTTTGAAAATCATGTTAAACCACCTTTTTAGTGTTGTTATAAGTCCCATTTAATCTACCTTTTAAAATCCATCCATCTTACAGAAGTATCTCGCACAATAATGTCTTCATATTCTACAACTTTTAAGATTTCGTTAATGTCAGATGATCCATATATTTTTAAACCGATGCTTAAGAATTTATTTATTTTATCTGAAAAGTACCTATCTAACATTTTATGCACTGCTTCCCCTTCTTCTCCATAATGATTCTGTTGCATACCTACTTGCATCAATCAAATGGTTATCTTTGTCTGGGTAACCACTAATGATATTTCCTTCCTTATCTCTTTCGTATTCATAATTAGAAAACTCTTTATAAGCGTTAGGCGTTCTCTTAGGGTCGATAACAATAGTTCTTGTTTGAAGCCATTTCATAGAATATGCTACACTTCCAGGTCCTTTTATTGCACCCACTGCTGGGAGTCCAAAATCTCTATAATCATTGATTGATTTAGGTTCGGCTGAATCGCAAGTAATAGTATAATCATTATATTTTCTTCTTAAAATCTCGTCCGCTGATTCTCTATTGCTCCATTTGTCTTCGTAAATTTCATCGATGAAATATATCTTTTCAGTGTTATGATTGTAATACAAACGAATAAAAGCATACGAATCAGGAAAAAATCCCCAGTCGCACCCCTGAAATATTTTGTCCATGTGGCTGATTTCTTCATCTGTAATATCTCTGATTTCTAGGTATTCAAATACGTTTCCGCCATTTCCATTCGCAATTCCCATATACTCATGCTCATAAGCGTTTGGATTGACTTCTTTCAGATGCTCTGCTTCGTCAATGAATGGCTGCCCCAGCCATTTTTTTGGCACGTCCAAGTAAGTTGATGAGTGGACTATTCTGTTCTCTTTTGGTTCGAGAACATACTTATTAGCCCAGTTATTCATTGTCTTTGGTGGATTGAAGCTCTTAAATATCCATGCAAGGTTGCCACCACGAATCGCAG
>ERZ1034915.378-NODE-378-length-30893-cov-22.102633_pt1 | contig 30893 bp, 9 predicted proteins | sample MGYA00520592_ERZ1034915 | MGnify/ENA primary metagenome ERZ1034915 (study PRJEB33766, sample SAMN09781787) | gut metagenome | biome: gut microbiome | host: Homo sapiens | place: Madagascar | study: EMG produced TPA metagenomics assembly of the PRJNA485056 data set... | reverse complement strand
ATATAGGTGTAACGCCACAAGCTGTTAGTAGGTGGAAAAATGGAACAGGAATGCCTGATATTTCACTGGTCGTGCCTTTGGCTAAGACACTTAATGTATCAACAGACTATTTATTTGGATTAGAAGAAAATAAGATTGACGATGATATTTATGTTAATTTGAAAAGACAAATAGAAAAGATAGAAAAGGAAGAGACGGAAGGCGATGATCGCCGCGAGCTGATGAGCGTAAAGACCAATCTGCTCTTCGATCTGGCTTACATGCCGGGATACAACCGCTTCTGCCCCATCCCCAACGTGGCGATAGAGTTCTATCCGCTTCGTGGTCATTTCACCTACGGAGCCAGTTTCGACGGTCCCTGGTGGAAACACTACAGCAAGCACAAGTACTTCCAGCTGCGCAACTACCAGGTTCACACCCGCTACTATCTGCGCCGGGGCGACATAGAGGAGCGGAAACCGGGAGAAGGGGCGGCTTTCAAGGGATTCTTCTTCAGTGCCTACGCGCATGCGTACCTATATAATATATGCTTCTCTGAAAAGAGGGGATGGGAAGGAGAAGGATGGGGAGCCGGAATGGGAGTAGGATATGTGATGCCGATAGACCGGAAAGAGCACTGGCGACTGGAGTTCGGCCTGCAGGCAGGATTTCTCAATACCCGCTACGACCCATACCAGTGGCTCTGCCCTGTGGATGGAGATAAAGACAAACAGGTATATTATTACAAATGGTATGGAGATGCCAAGGATTTCAAAAAGCGACAGTATCGCTATAATTGGTTAGGACCAACCCGACTGGAGGTGAGTTTGAGTTACGATATCCTCTACCGGAAAAGTAAAAGAAAGTAAATAATGAATCAGTTTCAGCAGTTAACATATCTCCTCAAGGGTTCTGTAAGCCACAAAGTTTGCAGAACGGGTACTGCTATCTTTTTCATTTCATCAGTTCTGCTGCTTGCAGGCTGCGAACGTGAGCCGAATCTCTATCTGCATCAGGGCGGCAAGGAAACAACAATGGATCTGCCGAAGATAGACCTGGAGCTGAAAGTGCTCTGGGATTATGAATTCAAATATGATGTGGTATACGACTGGGAGGCGGAATGGAAATATGGATGGGATGATGAGGACAACAAACTCTTCGGAAAAATCGGATATACCGAACCATCTGTTTTCGAGATAAGAAGATATTTCACACACGATGTGCAATATGGTGTGCACGAAGCACCCTATAAGAACCTGATCCAGTCAAAACAGCTGACAGCCAATTACGAGCTCGGTTTCTGGGATATCCTGGCGTGGAACGACATCCAGACAGCGGATGGTATTCAAAGCGTCCGCATAGATGAATCTTCCACTTACGAATATGTAACGGCAAATACGGGACAGACGATGTTTCCCTCAAAATACAATGCTCCCCAATTCTGCAACTCCTTCTATCAACCGGAAGAACTGTTTGCGGGATATGAAAAGGGTATTGAAATCAACCGTAATCTTGACGGATTTGTATTTGATGAGGAGCGTAACTGCTGGGTAAGGAACCTGGAAATGCAGATTCAGCCAGTTACCTATATTTATCTTACGCAGATTATCCTCCACAACAACCGCCAGCATACCCGCATCGTAACGGGTATTGATGGTAGCGGCAACCTGAGTGGTATGGCGCGCAGCGTGAATCTGAATACCGGTATTACCGGAGCGGATGCCATTACTGTGAACTATAACATGCGAATGAAATTAGACCAGCAAATGAAGGATGGAGAGAAGGTGGATATCATTGGAGGCAGGGTCTTGACCTTCGGTATGCCGAAGTTGAATCCCAGCCGTTTAGACACCCGTTCATATATTGAATCTTTATCTAAAGTAAGAGATGCCGACCTTAACAACCGGCATTACTTGGATGTAAAGATGCAGTTTTATAATGGTAAGGACTCCACATTGGTCTTTGATGTAACCGACCAGGTTCGTCGACTGTACAAAGGTGGTGTCATCACAATAGATTTAGACATGACGAAAGTCCCTGTTCCTGTTCGTCCCGGCGGCTCCGGTTTTGATGCCGTAGTCAAGGATTTCGAAGAGAAGCAATGGGAGTTTGATATGTAAATGATGATTATTAACAAAAAATATAATAAACAAAAAAAAAAGAGAATTAAGAATTAGTATTTAACATTATCAATTTACAAACTTATATGAATATGAAAAAATATATATTTCTTGCGATTTCTGCATTAGCTCTTGCAAGCTGCTCTAGCGAAGACTTCGTCGGAACAGAAGGCGGAAATGTTGAGAATGGTGCCAATAAGGCTATTAACTTTGGTGGTGAGACGGGTAAGATTACTCGTGCAGGCCAAAAGATTGAACAAGATGCAGCTAAGGCTCTTGGCTCCCACTTTGTAGTTTTCGGAGACAAGACAACAGGTAGTACGACTCACACCGTTTATGACCACTACGATGTTAAGTGGATAGGAAAAGACGCTGCAACTCAGTCAAACCAAAAAGGCTGGGAGTATGTTGGTCTTGCTCCTAATAAGAATTCAGGTTTGCCTACTGGTGCTAAACAGACCATCAAATATTGGGACTACTCTGCATCAGAGTACAACTTTGCGGCTTTCTCTTTGGGTAATTTAACTTCTACGACAGAAAACGATCCTTACGAGAAGCAGGTTAAGTACGATGCAAATACTGAATCTGGCAAAGTAAAGATTTCTAAGATTAAACAAAATGCTACAGAGTACACTATAGAAGGTAGCGCAGAAGATATCGCTAAACTTTATATCTCTGACCGTGTTACAGCAAAGCGAGAAGGTACTACTCCATACATTAAGTACCAGAATGCTGTTCAATTTAACTTCCGTGCTCTCAAGTCTCAGGTTCGCATGGGTATTTTTGAGATTATACCAGGCTACTCTGTTAAAGATGTGAAGTTCTACTCTTCTAACACAAGTACTCCGGCAACAGAAACTCCAAGTTTGTATGCAACAATTAATTCAATTCCGGCTGGTGAAGGTAAAGCAACCATCACATTCGGAAATAACACAACTGATGCCAGCTATAATAAAGCTAAGGTAGCATGGGAAGCCCTAAATAACAAACAATATATCGAATTCAAGGCTCTTTCTTTAAAGGAAGCAGAATCAAAAGAAGCAGCAGGAGAAACCTATATTGGCCGCACCGCTAGCACCGCTTCACTTCCAACAGAATACACAACTGTAATTCCAAGCACAGGGATTGGAGCTCTGACTTTGAAGGTTGACTACACCTTGGTTTCTACAGATGGTAGTAACGAGGAAATTAAGGTAACAGGTGCTACAGCTACAGTTCCTTCAGAATATACACAGTGGCAACCTAACTACTCTTATACTTATATCTTCAAGATTTCAGATAAGACCAATGGTTCTACTGGTGGCGGCACAGCGGGTCTCTACCCTATCGTTTTCGATGCAATCGTAACAGAAACAGAGACTGGCAAGCAGGAGACTATCACTACAGTTGAAACTCGTTCTATTTATGCAAAGGATGCTATCAATAATAATGAATACAAGACTGACAATCCTATCTATGTGAGTGTAAGTGGTACAAATGGTAAGAGCGAAGAGTTGTATAAGAAAAATTCAACAGCAGAAGAGCAAATAGTTTCTTATACCTACTATGCTAAACTGTATAAGTTGTCTGGTACAACAGAAAACATTACCGAGGCTGAAGCTGAGGCTATATTAAAGAACAATAAGACTCTCGGCGGAAAAACTCTTACTGAAGAACAAAAAAATACAGCCGAAGTGTTTGATTCTCGCTTCGTTGATAAGATAGATGCTAAAGATGCAGTTGATGGCGTAGCAGTTGAGGGCAATTTCTTTAAGTTTACACCAACAGCAGAAGGAACATACGTATTCGCATACGAAAATGGTAATATCAAGTCTTACAAGGTTATCAAGGTTACACAGTAAGACTCTCCCATAACGGGAATACCCTCTTTACATATCATTCAAGACATGATATATAAAGAACAATTATAAGACAACAGCCGGGCGGGGTTGAATGTTCCCTGCCCGGCTCCTATGATAAAAAGCAAGAAGAAAATGAAATTATATCGCATCCTGACCATACCATTCATGGCTCTATGTCTTTTTTCCTGCGCTGGATCTGGGCAGGAAGAACCGGATGTGCCTACTCAACCGGAAGAACCGAAGGGAGTAAGTATCTCTTTCGGAGGAAATAGCGGAACATGGCAAGATGCACCTACTACCCGTGCTAATAAAGAAACAGGACTGGAAACTATTTCCAAAACCTTCAAAGTATGGGGATATAAAACCACAGGAGGAAATTACACCAGCGGATTCGACAAGTCCCAAAACGTAATGGATGCATATACCGTCAACTGGACACAACAAACCGCAAACACAACCTCCAGCAATACTGCCGATTGGGAATACGTGGGTATTCACAATGATAAACTGAACGCTAATCAAACTATCAAATACTGGGACTATTCCGCTACCAGCTATCGCTTCTTTGCTTATAGCATCCCAACAGCAGCCGGTAACAGTTCAGCCCCATCTTTCCAGGAACCTACATCGATAGAAGGTTCCACAGCAAAATATGCATCCTTCTCTATCCCATTCACTTACAATAAGGATGCCACCGCAGTTACCACCCCATATATCTCAGACCTCTGGCTGTCAGACAACCAGAACTTCGAAAACAAGAAATACGGGGCATGCGTAAAACTTACCTTTGCTCCTATTATCACAAAGGTAAGATTCAAATTCAATTATCTGAAAGATACCAAAATCTCTATCACCGATATTGTTTTCAAAAATATAAACGATGCTCCTTCTCCTACTAAGGGAAATATCATCGTCAGATACCCTATTACAGGAACAGGAACCAAAGCTTCCTATAAATGGGTAACTCCAGAAACTGGAACTGAGCCCCTCAAATTCACCATTCCTTACGAGGAAGATGCAGATTTGAATCATCAGACTACAGAAAGAAAGAAATGGTATTACGTTCCACCATTGGGAGACAGTGACACACCGCAGGGCGCTTACATCATCAGCGCCACCATAGACGGAAAGAAATCTACAGCCACCATTCCGGCAGAATATATGCAATGGAAGGCAGGCTACCAATATACATACATTTTTAAAATCACAGAGGCCGGTACGGTCATCTCCTTCAGCAATCTGCAGGTGGAGAAGTGGACTGTATCGGATCCTATACAGAATACAGGCGGTACCGGAGGATGGTAACGCAAACCAAATATGAAGAAAAAACAATACATTACACTCCTGACAACGGTTCTCATAGGCATGAACGCCTGTGAGAGCAGCGACTTGCCGATACAACATGCCGACAGTTATGACTATATCACTTTTGCCGTAAAAACGCAAAAGGCCCAAACACGTGCCCAGGTATATGAAGGATATGATGCTAGCAGACATCCTCATACACTGGGCGCTTTCGGTTATTATAACGCAGAAGGCACAAATCATGCCATCTTCAACAACGAAACAGTTGAATATGATACACAAAGTGGCAACTGGAAGACGAATCCTGAAAGAAAATGGGATGACTATAATAGCAACAACTTCGATTTCTTCGGATATATGCCGCAGTATGCGCAAGCCAGTCTGACGAAGTCTTCAACCCAAGAAAGCACCTATGTGCTCAGCATCCCTTACACCATACCACAGATTAACGGCAAGGATTCTCCTATCCTCTTCGACCTAAAGCTGGCACCCATCATCTGTGCCCTACCGGAACATAAGGAAGGAACCGCAGCCGCAGGAACAGAAAAGACCTTTGAACGAGTGGTAGAAATGAGGTTCGACCAGACCATGACGGGCTATTATCTCAACTTCCAGTTGGATACCAGAATGAACAAACTCCGCCATTTCCGCATCAAAGGCGTAAAGATATATGGTACATTGCCAACGGGAGGAACCCTCTCCCGCAGCTATACCTACAATGGAAACAGCTGGACGGCAGAACCTATCAAATGGACTAACCTGCAGACAACAGAATTTGATGCTAGCACCGGGATAGCACTTGCCATGAATCAGGATGCAGAAAACCCGGCATCGCCAAAAGATGGCGAAACCCTCAACATCGATGATAAAGATTTTCGCCGTTGGGGTGCCACCTTTTATGCTCCATCTACCACTCAATTCATACCGACAATAGCCGTCACCTATGATGTAACGATGGAAGATGAGAAAGGAACGGAAGTGATAACCCGGGAGAACGTGACATCAACCATTATCCTTGACAAGCAATATTTCGAGACCCTCAAACCCGAGAGTACGGCAACCATATATCCTATCAACATTCTTATCCAGCCCCGCTATCTCTATGTGCTGGCAGATCAGGATGCCTGGAGTGGTTTTTTATTGGTTGACAAGTAGAATTGTAAGAAAAGACAAATAAGATTTGTAAGAAAAGAAAGATGAAAACAACTAAGATACGACAAATACGCAAAAACATGATACTGCTCCTTACCCTTCTGGTGATGAGCATACAGACAACCTGGGCACAAGCCTTGGAAAAGAAAGACTTAACTGAAGTTTGTGACTTCGTAGCAGGAACCATCTCGTTTACCCTACCAGAGGGAAACAGCAACTGTACCTGGAAAGTGGGCGGTAAGGAGATAAACGAAGGTATCACAAACGAAGGAAGAACCCTTACCCTGGAGATGAGTCAGAAGACCGACACGGTAGAGGTAACCTATACCGATGCCAGCCAGACATCCCAAACCCTCAGCTTCGAAGTAGAACCAAAGGTTTACGGTGAGGAATACAACGGTAAGAAATTCTATGCTGAAAAATATGCTCGCGGAGAGGGTACGAAAGAAGAGCCTTTCATCATCAGCACAGACCTGGAATTGGCGAAGCTGGCTAAAGATGTGAACACGGGAAGCAGTAAGGTAATGAAATCAGGCGAATACTTCAAACTGGCCAAGGATATTGATTTGAAGCATGGTATCTGGACACCTATCGGTTCTACCAAATGTACCAAAGGTAACTCCGACAGATACTTTTCCGGCATCTTTGATGGCGATGGACATACCATCAGAAATATGCATATAGAATGGGATAACGAAACGGGGAAAGAGGCTTCATGGGGCTTATTTACAAGACTTTACGGTAACCCGGAGAACACCAGGAGTCCAAAACTGGAAGAATATGCTACAGTTACCAACCTGGTGATTGAAAACGCGCAGGTTGAGAAGAAAAAAGGAAATATCCCACAAGGAACTTCTGTCATCAAAATCGGTATGGTAGCCTCTGACCTGACGCAATTTGCAGAAATCAGCAATATTATTATCCGAAATTCCAAGATTACAGACAACGGAGAAAAATATGTATCTAAAAGCAATTACCGTGTGGGCGGTATCGTGGGATATGTTGACAATGGCGGTCACTTCAGAATCTTCAATATCTCTGCCGATACAGAGTTGAACATGCACAAGGAAAACTCATCTTTCACCGGTCAGATGACCATAGCGGGTGGCATTGGCTATTCAAGTATCTATGGAACCTATTCTACAGATATTCTGCCAACTCATCTTTATTTCCATGGTCCGCAAATCCAGACCAAGACTACTTCTAGTAAGATAACCAGAGGAAGTCTCTTTGTCTTTGCCGACAAAAACAATCCAAATCAGTTTTCTAATGACATCAAGAATACATGGTTCTACACTTCAGATAACGAGGTAAGTGGAACCAACAGCTATAACTATGGATTAAAGAAAGACATTTCCGATGAAACCGGAACTGCCTTTGCAAAACTGAACAATGACTGGATTAACGAAAACAAACTCGACAAGAAAACCTGGACCTATACTGACGGAAAGTTTGCTTTCAGTTCGATCAACCTCAAGTTAAACAGAGGGACAGAAGATATGCTGAAGGTATATGAAGGAGAGAACACAGAACCTTCTACTGCCTTATACAATTGGTATGTATCTACCGACAATATCAATTGGGAGCCGATAAAAACAGCCAGCAGTACCTATTCGCTTCCACGCCAGCTATACGATCAGTATGTTTATGCCAACGATGGAAAATCACGTACCAATGCCGTTTTGGTAAAGGCGATTCATGTAGAGGCATCTCTTTCTACAAATACCACAAACGGCATTACCTATACTGTGAATGTAACCAATGATACTGAGGAAAAATACACAAATGATAAATTGGGACTGAAGATTACGTACCAGTGGTTTAAGGGTGAAAGTGAGCTAGCTGGAGAAACAAAAGCCAGCTATATCCGTCCTACAGAAGCCACCCACAACGATAAATTCAGATGCTACGTCACGGTAGTCTTATCTCCCGATTATACATTCAGCAAATGGGTGAATGCCACAACGGTGGTTTATCTGCAACCAGCCACAATACTATCTGAAGATATAAAGAAACAGGAAGAAAATAATATAGAGATTGCTGAATATGGTTATTCGGCAGATAAACCTATGCTCACCTGGAAGGGAGCTTACAGCAAGCTCTCTGACAAGGCTTCATGGGATGAGAACGTCATCGTGCTGATGGGCAAGAGTAGCAAGGAAGTAACCAACGACCAGATTTACGGCTTCAACATCACCCAAAATAACATCGGTAAGCAAATCCTTACCGGAGAAATGTGGAGCAAGGCGAAAAAATCTCCACTTTTCAAAAACGTTACCATTACCGGAAAGTATAATCAGACGGAATATACAGATGCCTGCATCGAGATAACCAGTCTTGACAAAGGTTTACCTCTTTGGGGGGATACCCGCTTTGAACATGTCACCTTCAACAACGGAGGAGGCGATGCATACAAGAACATATTCTGCCAATACAACAACCTGGAAATGGGCGAAGGTATCAAGATGACGAACTTCAACCAAAACTCTACCAACTACGGAACCATCGATGGTGCCGTAACCACTCCTATGCAGATATTCGGCGGTTTCAGCAACGATGGCCGCTTCTATCCTTTGAACAATAAAGACAGCATAGCAGCCTTCAACCGTTCCATGCCTCATGGTAAAGAGGGGTTCTGCATCACCATCAAGTCGGGATTCTATTCTGCCATCTGCGTAGGTGGACGTCAGACTATCACTAAAAACGAAAAGGGAGAACAGTTGAATGGTGTAATGGGAACTCCAACCCAGCCTATCAAATGTACCATCACCATGGATATCGACAGAAAATGGAACGATGACAACAACGAGAGGAGACCCATTAATGGTGTAGATAGAACCAACGACTATGATGCCGGTATCATCCTAGCCGGAAACCACGAAGGTGCGATGTATGCCGATGCGGATATCATTATCAGGAGTGGTAAGGTGGCTCGTATCGTTAACGGAACACTGGGAGCACAAAGCGAATTCACTCTGGACTATGAAGGGACAACATATAATGTTCCTTTGAATACGTTCATGGGGAGAGCCAACATTCTGCTCGACCCAGCCAATTCTGCATATAAGAACATCGATGGTTTCAAGGATGATAACGACCGCGTAGTCGTTACCGAACTTTATGGCGGTAGTATGGGGCGTGGTCATACGAGCGATGTAAGAATCAACAACCCGTTCTATGGCTACAGCAACATCACCATCAATGGCGGAACCTTCAAGATTCTACCTGAAGGCAACAAAGAAAAAGACAAAATCCTCTGCGGTATCTTTGGTGCAGGAGCAGGTGGTATGAATGGTATCGGAACTGATACTCACCATACTCCTGATGAAAGAATCGCATATTGGAACACCAAACAAGAAGTGATGCTTTACGGTCCGTATGATAAGGCAAAGAACAACTTGATAAGCTATACATGCTATAACGCCGACGAACATAAAGATGAAGTTGTGAATCCAAGAGATACCAATACCAAGATTATCATCAATGGTGGTAATTTCGGTTCTTCCGACAAGAAGATTGACGGTATCTATGCCGGAGGTAGCGGATATATGAGTCCGGGATTGTGGACCAACAAAGGTATTCCAAGTAAGACGGGCGGTAATGTATACGGGAACACCAAGGATGCTGCTGTTTCGCTGACCATCAATGGCGGTACCTTCCATTGCAAGAATGGTATCTTTGCAGGTGGACGTGGAACCGACCGATATTATTCTTCCAATCCATATAGCGGTAATGCCAGCGACTATACTGCCCTTGGTCAGACCTATGGCAATGTAAAACTCAATATCACAGGCGGAATCTTCCATTGCCCTATCTTCGGAGGCGGATATGGTGTAGCAGATGCCAAATTAATAGGTTCCAGCACCATCACTACCCTCTCAGATATGGCTCGCATCTACGGCAAATCCAACGTCACCATCAATGGCGGTAGATTCTATAAGAACATCTATGGAGGCGGCGATATGGCTGTGGTAGACAACGGAAAAGAAGATGCTACCAACGTGGTTATCGGAGATGGCGCTGACATCCGTGGCTCTGTCTTCGCTGGCGGTAACGGACGTGCGAAACGCCCTACAAATCTTACTTATCAGGAAAACGACGGCTACACCCAGACTCCTAATTCTGTAGGTCTGGTAAAGGGTAATACCAACGTTATCTTTACCGGTAGCACCTTAACTGCACCTTATATCTACGGCGATATCTATGGCGGTGGAAGTCTGGCTCAGGTAAAGGGAAATACCAATGTCAACATCTATGCCGCTCACTTTGCCGGTCAGGTATTCGGTGGTGGAAAGGGTAATATCACAGTTCTCACCGACTCCACGCTCACCTATGCCGACGTTTCAGGCGATACCTACGTAAACCTGGCACACGACTTCGGCGAACAGAAAGAAGGCGATGAAGGAAAGCCAAAAGACAGTTTCTCCATCAATGTCATCTGGAACAAGATATGGGATGCAGAAAAGAATAAATTCATTGTATGGAACGATACAACCCGATCTTATTTCTATGCCAGCGATGTGGAAGACGGCAAGGAGCATTTTCTGAACCCTCATAACATCTATGGTGGCGGTAATCTTGCCTGCAACGTGGGAGGTACTGCCGTGGTAGAAGTACTGAAGGGTATGACTCCATTCGATCTTCTGAACACAAAAGAATGGAAGGAATCGTATAACGACAACAAGTACCCTCACTTCTCGGTATTCGGTGGCGGATATGGTGAATACACCACCGTAGTCAATACCGATGTGACGGTAAATGTGGAAGGAGAATATGGCAACTATGATGCAGAGGTGGATGACGATACCGAACAGATGGCACGCCCCCGCAACCGCCGGAAAGTCAGACAAACTACCATCCCTGTTTTCGACAACTCCAAGGGTATTCCTAACTTCACCATCCTGGGTGTATTGGGTGGCGGATATGCAGGAACCGTAACCAAAAGTACCAAGGTAACCGTCGACGGTCAAACCTTCCTTCACCGTGTATATGGAGGAGGTTTCGGTGATCCTTATCAGAGTAATGACAACGCAACAGGACAAGTTGGTAATGGCAAAGAAAGCTCACATTCAGAAGTTTATGTGCAAGGCGGAAATATCTATGGCGATGTATTTGGCGGTGGTGCTGGCGTAAAACCAAAGAAAACAGAGCAAGAAGAATACGTTTACTTCACCAATGTAGCACGTGTCAAAGGAACTACCTTTGTGCAGATTTCCGATGATGCCAAAATCTATGGCAAGGTTTATGGCGGTGGAGACATTGCGAATGTTGGTCAAGAAGATAAAGATTATAAACCTGATTATAGTAAGAAGCCGACAAGTATTACAGGCATAGACCCCAACTCTGGTAAGATAGATACCAGTTTGGGCTATCAGGCAAATTATTACAATTCGCGTGTAGATATCATCGGTGGCGACATCTTCGGTTCCGTATTTGGCGGTGGCAAGGGTCTGCCTAAAAATCAGGCAACAGAATACGAAAAGGTGGGCCGCATCAACGGCAACACCCTCGTCCACGTTGCCAATACTGCGACTACCACTATCAATTCCATTGCACTCGATTATTATGGCAATACCGTGCCATCCATCTGGTACAACATCTATGGCGGTTGTGCCTACGGTACGGTAGATGGCAACACCCTGGTGCATATCGAGGGCGGTATGCTGGGCCGTGACATCTTCGGTGGTGGTTACGGCGACGTGGCTATCTCCAATGAGGATAAAGATACCGAAGAAGTACTCGGAGAAAAGGATTCCCAGAACGTGGCTACCTACGCCAACATCCTCGGCAACACCAAGGTACAGATAGATGGCGGAACCTGGATTTGGAACCAGAATGCTGATATCAACGGCAATATCACAACCTGGCTGGCTGCGCAAGGAAAGAGCGAGAAAATCTGTAACTCCATTACTGAATTTAAACAGATAACAGAAGATATCCTGAAGGCAAAAAACATCAAAGAACTTCCAGAAGGAAAGGCGAAGACTGCCATCAATAGAATTCTGACAGATAAGGATACTAAGGAATTCTTCAGCTTTACCAATGATAAGATTCTTTCTGGAAGCTTCAAGAAAAACAACAATATCTATGGTGGCGGCAACCGTGCCTGTTTGGTTGGAACCTATACCGATACAGATAAAACAAAGGTAAGAGATAGTACCGGTGAGGCTATCGTAGTAATCAACCACTCGCCTCTGGCTGATATCACCGACAAGAACGGCGAATCGCTCAGCATGTTCGACGTTACCACCCTGCCGGGGCTCTGCTGGTATATCAGCGCCAAGAATGTAGCCGACCCTCAGTTCTCTGTTTTCGGTGCCGGCTTTGGTGCTAACACCAAGGTGGCTAAGGCGGAAGTATATGCACAGCCGGGAAGTAGAATAAACAACGATGGAGTCATCAATGTCGACGGGGCGAAATTCCGTTATCTCAGTCAGATTAATGACTTAAAGACATACGCCGTTTTCGAGACAAGCCTCTATAACGATTTCAAGAAAGTTTCCAAGGAAGAAAAGAAAAAATATTATGGTAGTGTGGATGGCGGCAACACCGATGGTACAGACAACGACCCGGCAACCTTCCGTCGCTATCGCGTAAGTCGTCTGGCTTGGACGCTCGGTGTACCGGGCTTCTCTTTCCAGACCATCCATGGTGGTGGTTTCTCAGGATATGTAACAGGCAACACCTACGTAGAAACCGACTGCCAGCTTTTCTGCGAAAATATCTATGGTGCAGGTCTCGGTGCCGTGCCTTTCGGAGAATATACCACGGGCAAAGGCTATGACTTCGGAAAGGTAGGTGGCAAATCCAAGATATTCATCAAGTCGGGCTTCGTAGGTCAGAACGTATATGGCGGCGGTGCCGGAGTGGAGTCTGTAAAGAAGGATGGACAATACATCGACTTCCCTGATATGGCAAGCGTAAAGGAAACTGAGGTACATATCTATGGTAGAAAACTGACATTGAAAAATACCAATAATATCGAGATAGACCGTACCCTGATTATCGGAAGCGTATATGGCGGAGGCGATGTGGCAAACGTCTTAGACTCTACCCTTGTCAACATCCGAGGTGCCGGCATCTATTCGCAGGTATTCGCCGGCGGCAAGGGCCGTCTTGTCACCCAATGTGCCAACGCCAAGCAGTTGGGTGCCATCTACGGCAATACAAAATTACTGATTGACCGCCCAGGCATAACCTATCCATACTGGACAAAAGCTGGCGGTTTCGAAGATCCTTCTTCTGATAAGAACATGGCGCATCCAGGTGACACCATCAACCCTACCATGCTGCCATTGTTGATGGAAAAAATCTATGGTGGTTGCCAGAACGGAACGGTATATGGAAACACCTTCGTCACCCTCTATGACGGCAAAATAGGTCATGGCATCTATGGCGGAGGTTTGGGCAGCTGCGACAGCATCATCGTCAATGGTCAGGATTCTCTTGCCATCACCTCGGCAGACGTAACGGGTAACACCTACGTATATATCAAGGGTGGCGAGGCAATGCTCACCTCCTACTGGCTGGCAGATACCCGTTCCTGGGAACCGGCAAGCATCATTGAAGGTATCACCTACTCTCCACAGTACAACCATGATGCATTGAAATTCAAGATCAACCACAACATCTATGCCGGTGGAAACATAGCATGCGTGGTAGGCAAAGATGCCCATCTCACCATGGAAAAGGGATTGCTGCATGATAAAACCCAGGTGGCTTATGGAGTGAAAGTGGAATTCTTCAAAACCATGGCATGGAAGGAGATATATAATAAGGTGGGATCCCCTCACTTCTGCGTATTCGGTGGCGGCTATGGAGAACATACAACCATCACGGGTGATACCCATGTGAAAATCAACATGGAAGAAGATAACAACAGAGGTCACGTAGACAATATCAAGAAGGGCGAAGAATACATGCACTTCTTGAGCGGTTTTTCCGTGATGGACATCGTGGGTGGTGGCTACTCCGGCAAGGTGGTGGGCAATACCCACGTAGAAGGATCCGGTGGTATCTTCTGTCGCCGAGTCTTTGGTGGCGGATTCTACAACTCTGTAAATTCTACCACCGTCAATATCAAGGCTATTGACTGCCATGACATCTTCGGTGGCGGTATGATGGGTGATGTCATCGATAGTACCGCAGTAAATATCGGAAAGTCTTCAGCCCAAAATAGCAACAAAGCCATCTTCATCCATGGCAATGTTTACGGCGGAAACGATGTTTCGGGCTATGTTAACGTAAGCGTTAAGGATGGTGATTTTACTGATAACAACGGCTCCGGTACGCATATTAATATATATGGCGGTAAGATTTACGGTGACGTGTATGGTGCCGGAAACGGTGACTATCTCTATGCCTTAGACAGAAAGGGCAACACGCAGGTAACCGTCAACGAAAACTATCCACTCAATCCGAACGACCCGAATTCGGAAACCACTCCATTGGTATTCACCGTACCGATGAGAGAAAACATGCCTTCACATAAGGCAGCAAGTGATGCCCTGAAGATGGTGAACATCAACTCATGGAGACCGATGACCAACAAGGTGAATATCCAGATTATGGGTAATAATGAGAACGATTCTGTACTCATCAAGGGCGATGTATATTGTGGAGGTAACTCTGCTACGGTATTGAAAGTAAAAGTGAAAGAAGCTGCAACGTCATCTGTCGAAACAGTAGGTAGTGTGAACCTCAAGATAGGAAGCCATGTCAACATCCGAAGCGTATTCATGGGCTGTAACGGTGATGCACTCTTCACGGCATCAGAAGACAACAACTTCATGAACAAGTTCCAGAAGTTGAATGGCGACTACTATGACACCAGCAAGGAATTGAACTTAGCCGATACCATCGACTGGGAGAACGATCCTTCCAACAAAGACATCGATATTCTTTATCTGCCAACAGAGAAAGCACAGCGGCCACTGGTTTATCCTCATCTCATCGACCTCTATTTCCAGCCAGTAGAGATGAACATCCAGGGAAAATTGGAATGGGATAAGAACTTGAAGAATTGTACCATCGGTTCTTTCTATTGTGGCGGTAACCGCGGTAACATGAATATCTATCCGGATGAAAGGGGCAAGGTGGTAGATTATACCTTCCCAGAGGAACTTACCATCACCAGCAAGATTGTAGGTGGCTGCAACAATGCCAACTACGACTATAAGGGAGAGGTTACCCACGAAGGCGGTTATCTGCTCGGAACGGCGCATTCAGAGGAACCATTCATCAAACTAACCATCAAGAATAAGTTTAAACCAACCATCGTAAACAATGAAGCTTACCAGGGCGGCTGCGTTTATGGCGGCTGCTACAAGACGGGAACCGTGAGAGGCGACGTTACCATCGACCTCCAGAGCGACATGCTTGCCGATAAGGATCAGGCTAAACTGGAAAAATCGAACGAATATCTGGCTACCAATCCGGAATACTCCAGCCTCAACGTTTACGGTGCCGGCTATGGTATGGAGAGTTATGTTTACGGCAACACCAACATCATCATGGGTAATGGTGCAAAATGTTCTGAACCTAAGACTACTGAAGATGGTAAATTCCAGCCTTGCGGTGTAAACGGAGCTACAGGTGTTTCAGCCAACTTCATCTATGGTGGCGGTCAGCAGGGTAATGTCATCGGACTTACCAACGTAGATATCCTCAATGGTCACGTGTTCCGTTCGGTAACCGGCGGTTCCTATTCGGGCTATGTATATGGTTCTACCCAGGTAAAGGTGGGTTATCCAACCTATTATAAGGTGAAAGAATTGAAGAGCGGAAAGTATATCCTGAACCGTACCGACAAGAAGAATATTGGTCTGATGAACAAGGATGGAAATACAGAGACTCCAACCATCAAGCAGGAGATTCATCTGCTTGCCGGTGAGTTGGTATCGAAAGGTGTATATGATGATATTGTTGCCATAAACAACGGAGAGGAGATAGATATTACCCAGCAGAAGACTAACTATTTCGAAGAAGTAACACCAAACGCTTCATGGGATGGCGTTAATATCAATATCGATGAAGCGATTTATGGCGGAGGATATTCCCTCGCTCAGGGTACATCCGTACTGGCAAATAACACCACCGTACTGAAACTGACAAAGGATTTCAATGTAGATAAAGCCTTTACCAACAGTACAGAACATCTGGAAGAGTTGAAGTCGCTTCCAGGTGGTACCACCGCCGGTTTCGGAGGTAACACCCTGATTCTGGTAGGCGACAGCAAAGAGAGTGAGCATATCACCATATCACAGCAGGATATGAAGGAAATCAACCTGCCTGCAGGAACCGATCTCTATGGTTACTACTATCGCTATTATAAGGACGATGAGGCTTACAAAAAACAGAAATATACCTATCGATTTATCTCAGAGCCAGAGAAATATATCAAAGGTAATACGGCTCCATCAGACTTGGGAGGCATCAGAGAGAATAAATTCTATGAGTATGACAGCGAAGGCGGTATCTTCGGCGACGGCCACCTATCATACGCTCAGGGATTCCGCAGTGCAGATATCACAGGATATGGTTTTGCGGAGCATACCATCGAAGACCCGAAGATTATCAATACCTTCCAACGACTGGACATTCTCCGACTCGAAGACAACTGTTTCTCTCTGCTCGGAGCACGCGACTATACGGTCAATGAAATCAATAAGACACCTTACTCCATTGCCCGTGTGGGTGAAATCAAGATGGAGGCTACAGATAAGATAGCATTGACTGACGATAAGAAACTGCAGACCCGACCAGAAAATACTTCGGTTTATCAGGTAAAGGCAAGAAACTATATGGGTTTAGTGAACAACATCCATTATGTGGGTGCAGTTCTTTCAAGCACGAAGTTTACAGATAACTGATATGACGAAAATGGTGCAGAAACAAATAAGTCTTATCAGCAGAATAAGCAAGACAACATTAAGAAGTTTATCGATTCGGAAAAGAAGGATGTAACCAATTTCCAGAAACGCAACAATGGTACCGCCAAGAACATGGTAGGTATCGCATCGGGTTATGCACTGAAGATTCAGAACGTACAGGAAATCATCAATCAGGGCACGCAGAAGATGCAGGAAATCATCTACTATGGTCCTATTCATGGCGTCATAGAGATGAACCTTGTCTATGCCCGCGATGGTGAAGGTGGTGGATATGTATATGCCGACAATATACACGAGAACAAAGACTTCCTCGAAACGACAGGTAACTTCGTATTCCCTACGAATATGCACAATAGTAAGAACAACCGTTATATCGTCGACGACTGTTCGCCTACAGGTTTCGATGCCATGAATGGAGAAGATCCTGACACTAAATCAGAAATCCACTACTGGTATGTTACCGGATACCACTATTATTATAATGCCCACATCACAGGTTATACCTATAATAAACATATCGTCTTCTATAACGACAACTCAGATGGACTGACCGCTCTTGCCGGTTTGCAAGCCGGTCAGACTGTCAGACTCAAGAGTTGGAAGATGAGAAGCGGACATGAAGATGATTATCAATGTGATTTGGAAAATGCTCCAAAGAAATACCGACTCTATGTGGGAGCATCTTCGGAGAAAAAATACAAGGGACCTACCGAAGAAAGTACAGACAAAACCACAAATGGCTTTGCAGCCTGGCTGTATATGACCCCACCTACAGAAGGAACCAATAATTATAAGATATATAACAGCACTCTTCCTTCAGACATGAAGGGAGATGCCAAGATTACATTCCGACTAGACGACTTGGGAGATAATTCCGACCCAGACCATTACCAGAAGCATCTCTCCAAAAAATGTCTGGCTACACTCGAACTGGAGGCTGATGCACCGAACGAAACTGGGAAAAAATATATATACACCATCTTCCTCACCATCGAGTATATTCAGGGACCAACCTTCAAGGGTAATATCACCATCGACAACTGTGCCTTGCCGGGAGAGATGATCCGACTCAAGAAAGACCAGGTGAAGATTGCTGCCGACCAGGCTTTTGCTGCCAGCGGCTATTTCTGGCACATCGGTAAGTTGAAGAAAGATGAAACCGGAAAGACAACAACCGAGTTTGATGAAAAGAATTCCTGGCTGCAGAATACCAAGGATTCGAAGAATACCTACAAGCAGGGAGATAAGATAGACGAGAACAGAACAGACCTCTTTGCAGGTAGCGTTTATGACAAGACACAGGATTATCTGGACATCCCAGCCTACTACTTTATGAACGGCTACGGCGTACAGTTGGGTATTACCATCAAAGGTTTCAATGATGAAGGTGACAACGAAACGGTATTCCCAGTTACCATGACAGCAGGCGATACACTCACCGTACATAACTATCACAGAATGAATCCGCAGATGTCGGGCATCGACCTTCATCTCCCTGACGCTATCAAGCGAGCTAAAGAAGACAAATCCTTTGCTCAACCTCGCATCTACATCAACGAGCAGAGCGACCTGACAGCCTTTGGCAAGTTTATTCAGGAAGAATCCTACGACGGAGGCGCTGATGCACAGTTCGTACTTCAGAACGATCTTGTCCTTCCAGCCGACTATACCGGAAACAACGGCATCTTCAAAGGTATCTTCCATGGAAACGGTCATGTGATACGAGGATTGGATAAAGACAAGTGGCTCTTTAAAGAAAACCAGGGCAACATCTATAACCTGGGACTGGAGAGTGGTAACATCACCCAAAAGGGAATGAATGATGCCAATGCTACAAAGGGATACCACTGCTGTTTCGAGAAAGAGCCAGCATCTATCTCCCCTATCGTATATGATATGAATGGTAAGAAGATGACCTATACCATCGAAGGAGTAGTGAAGAACTATACATTGGATGACTTCAAGTATGGTCGTGTTGCCTATGATTTGAACGGATATTATCTCCTGGCTTTACAAGGCAATACCAGCCCAAAAGACAAGGAGGCATTGAAGTATATCTACGATTATTATGCCAACGGCGACTATCAGTATGCTCACCGTTCGGATGCCATTACGGGTAATAACACGGGTATCACCTATCTTCGTACCAGTGCAGACAGCGACCTGCCTAACTATGGTCAGACAGAAACCCGTCATGACAAGACGCACAAGGTAGATGAGGCTCGTGCTATCTATACCGAAGCAACCGCAGAAAAGCCAGCTACCTTTACGGGCACATACCGTCCGCTGCTGAACGAGAAGGATATGAACGATTTTCTCTTCTGGGGACAGAACCTGCAGTTTACTCCAGCAGATTATCCTGCCAAGATAGCATCGCAGCAGAATAAATACATGACCAACCGGGTATACCGCACTGATGCATATTACGGAAATACCAAGAAAGACTATTTCCACTACAATGCCTACAACCAGGACACCAAGCACATGGGTACCTTTGTTCATATCCCTACAACGACAGCTATCAACTTTGCTGCAACCGACAGGGATGAACCAGAGGTCTATGACAACCTTACCATAAAGGATGAAGTTACCCAGAACCTCCTGGTTTATACCGCAGCCGATGATACAAGCAAAGATAACGAGGCATACGATATCGTCCATAAGGCTTTGAATTATGAAGAAAACACAGCGGAGGGCAGCATCCAGGGACATCACATCGTGAAAACAGGAGAAACCTACGCTACCCCATTCCTCCATCTCGTAGAGCGAACAGCTAAAAATGAGAACAGCGAGGGCGAAACCTGCAATAACAACGACTTCTGCGTGCCTCTTGAATTCTCGGTAACCAACCATGCCTGGTATGTTCGCAAGCCGATGCTTTATGCTGAAAATACAACAGGAGCATGGGAAGGTATCAGTCTGCCGTTCACCGTACAGAAGGCAGAAGCTTCACTCAATGGTGAGATTACTCATTTCTATGGCAAGGAGAATCTGCATCATGAGTACTGGCTGCGAGGATTGACTGGTGTGAATGAAACGGAGAAGACAGCCACCTTCCAGCGACCTGGTACAGGTACCGGTCTGTTTAATATCGCAGGAAATACCACAAGTATGGATTATACATTCCATAATACCTTCTTTGTAGATACCTACGGAAAATGGCTATATAATAATGTGGAAAATCCATATTACGGAGAAACGCAGACCCTCACAGGTTATCTGCCCCTCTTGGCAGGAGTACCTTATATCGTCCGTTTCCCAGGTGAGTATTATTATGAGTTCGACCTTTCCAGCAAGTTCTACAACAGTATTCTGAACAAGAAGGAAGATCCTCAGACTATCACTTTCCATGCTTATGCGAACATGGCCCCACAGAATAGCGCCATCGTGATTCCTATCACGACAGACATGCAGACCGTAAGCAATGGATATGCCCACCGGGGAACCTTCGCTGCTAAGAAAGTGGCAAACGGAGACATCTATGCAATCAATACTGAGGGAACAGAATTCTGCAATACAGCAACCTCACAGATCGTAATGCCTTTCCGTACCTATCTGACAACAGAAAGTACGAACGCCGGAGCCCGTTCTTCAGCAGTTCCTTCTGTAATTCGCATCAGCGAGACCACAGGCATCGACAGGATAGAACCGGAAATAAACGTTAACGATGATACACCTGCCGGCGAATCACTCTTTATTCGCCCTATCGGAGCTCATCGTGTACGCATAGAGAGTACTTACGCCACCCAGCTCAAGGTATTCTCAACCACCGGTCAGCTTTATCGCATTTTGGATGTCCGTCCTGGCACCGCCACCTATAGTGGTTTCCCTGACGGCATCTACATCTTCGGAAAGGCTAAGGTTTTAGTGAAATAATCGTACTTTCCAAAGTTTACCCCTCACGCCCTGAAGGGGCAGAAGCTCCTAGCCCAGGGCAACACCCTGGGTAACCAAATAGCGAGCAATGCGCCCTGTAAGGGCAAAAGCTTTAAAACAGACAATAAATCTTCGAAAATTATGAATAGAAAGAATAAGATATAACCGGCAAGCTGCTCCGTTCCATCCTCCTCCTCGTGATGATGGGATGGATGGGGAGTGCGTGGGCACAAACAGAGCAGCTGCTTTACTCCACCGATTTCACGGAATGGAATGACATTGACCGTAAAACAACTATCGGCAAAACGATAACCCAATGGACAGAATTCAGCAATGAAACGCTCACCTTTACCCTGAATGGTGTGGGTGTAGACCCGAATGGTACGCATCCAAAATTCCCGAATTATACCGGTTACATGATAACCGCCAAATATCCAGGAGAATATAGTAAGAGCGAACCGAGTGTTGTAACCTCTCAATTAAAGAGCATTACCAAAATCGTACTGACCCAGGCTGCAACTGGTGGCACACGTGGTATCAAAGTATCAGTTAAGGGAGACGGCGATGCTGACTGGGTAACCATCCACAACGTATCAATTGTAACCGCCAAGGGTGAAGTGATCACACTCGATGCCGAAAACCGCACCAACTGCCAAATCAAGTTTGAAAACTTCACACTTAACCAAAATGCATATATCGTAGACCTCAAAATCTACGGTAAGGCTACTGGAACTTCAAATGGTATCAAAATGCTGACCTTTGAACCCCAAGAGGGCATCATCGGCAAATATCCAAGCAAGATAAAATGTGACAAGGACGGAAAAGCAGTCATGCCATCGGGCAACACTTTCTCCAAGCCGGGCTACACCTTTGAATCCTGGACCGATGGAACCAACGATTATACACCTGGCAACTCATATAACTTTACTCAAGATGTTACCCTCAAACCGAAGATGAGGGCAAACTCTTACCATCTATACGACAACAACGATTCGGCAACTATTGTATGGAATCTCGACCATTCAGAAGCCCCTGCACTCAATATATACAGCGAACATATACAAAAAAATCTATCCTATACCCGTCCTATAACCGTCCATATAGATGGAAATAAAACAGAAACGCAGGATGTGGCGCTAAATATCAATACGAAATCAGGAAAAATAGAGAATACCGATGAGCGCATGAATGCTCTCACCGGAAAAGGAGCACTGGTAAAGAACGGTACTCAATTCACCCTTCCTGCCATGTATGGAATGAAAGTAACCGTCAAGGCTTCCGACAAAGTGGATGCTGAGAACGGTGGACTGAGTACGATCTTCGGAACAGCAGATAATCAAGTTCAGATCAAACTGAAAGATACAGCCAATCAGGATTCTCTGATACTGAAAGATGCTGAAGTATCTACAGATGGTAAAACCGTAACCTTCACCTACAAGGGAGACGAACCAACCATCACCCTGACACCTTACGTGAATCAAGGTTCAACGGCAGACAACTGGTTCTTTGAATCCATCACTGCTACCTATCCGCTGCTGGCAAACTTCAGCTACACCAACACCATCTCGAATCCAGACCAGACCAACTTCCCTAACGAAAAGGTGGAGAATGCATGTGATACAAAAGTGACGCTGGAAGATGACACTAAGAGCGGTCATGCTAATACCGGTGGGCGCTACGTAACCGGTGAAAAACTCACCATTACCCCTACACCGAAATACGGATATGATTATACAGGAATCAAGATAGGCGAAACCACCTATACGGCTTCACCTTACGAATATACCATTCTGAAAGGTGAGAACAAGCTAGAAGTTATCTACACAAGAAAAAAATTGCATAAGATAACCCTCCAGTCATCAGAAGCCGAACTCGGAACAGTCAACATCGAACCGAAATATGACAACTTCTACAGCGAACAGGGAAAGCTGGGAGATATTACTCATATAGAAAGTTGGTATACACCAGAAACCAAGGTGACAATGACTGCCGAAGCGGCTACCAACTATATCGTAGACTACTGGATGGATGGCAAGGATAGAAAAGATGTGGGAGAAACCTATTCTTTCACAACCAACGACCAAGACCGTACCATCATCGCCCACTTTAAAGAGGGAATCATGGGTAATGTGAAATTCGTCATTCCTAGCAATATCCGTGTCAATAGTAAGGACGAAAAAGGCAACTTCAAGAATGCCATCAGCATCAAACCGGACGATATGGACAACGTCCGCAGCTTTACCATCCCAACCAACTACACCCTCTTCAAGAGCATTGATGATAACGGAACCGCATTTGATAAATATTATACCCTCAAATACTGGACAAAACAGGGTGATATAACAAATAAGCCCTATAAACTCGGCAATACCTATTCCTTCAGCAAAGAAGGAGAAACTATCACCCTGGTTCCGGTATTCGAGCAGAATCCAGCAACACAGGATAACCGTATCAACAACACAGTAATCAGATATGACTTTGCCCGGAAAGTGAAGGAATATGAAGATCCGACTTCGAAAGAAACCAGAAAGGTATGCGCTCAAACCGTGAATATCGGAAAGAACCAACAGGTGTTCTGGACCTCAAAAGTATGGGTCAATGTGCGTGAAAGTGGAAAGGATAACCCACACTATCGAGATGTCTCCTTATGGTGCGACACAGGTAAAAAGGGATATATCAGAAACGAACAGTTCGACAACTGGTGCGCCTTCGGACCGGGCACAACCTTCTGGTTTCCATCGGGTACAGGAACCAAAGTATCTCTCATGTCGTATGCCAAGATTACCTCTACAACGATAGATGATTCTGTACCAACGCTCGACAGAGAACGTACCAACAGTGAACGAAAGAAAATGGGATTACCTTCTTTGGAAGAAGAAGAAAACGGAGCCAAATCCTATATGTATGTCTATACACATACTACAAAGAATCCAACCCTCCGACCTGCCATCAAGATTGGCGAAGATTACTCCTACTACCAATGGCTGGAACTCAGTACACTTGCAGCCAACTGGGTAACCCTGCATACAGATACCAATGATGACTCCCGTGGCATCATCAGCAAGGACGGTATCCAACCGGTTATAACGGGTGAAAGCCACGAACGCAGAGAACTGGAAGATGGCGGTCTGGCATTCCATAAGGGTGAACGCATCAAGATGATGTTCAACAGAAAGAAGGGATATGAACTGGATAAGATTGTAGACCTAGACAAACTGGATGAGAACGGAGAACCGATTGCCGTACTGAAGATGAATGATAACGGAACGGTAAACATGGTAGGATTCGATGATGGAGTTCTCAGAAAAGCAGAGGCATATAAGCCGGGATATACTCATTATCTTACATCCGACAGTATCCGTACCCAATATGAATTGGAATTCGACATCACCAACCACCGCAATCTGCAAATCTGCTTCAAGGAAATGAAGAATACCTATTACATCACCTACAATGCCGGAAATCAGGCAGAAGGAACTTCTCCGGAGGCTACATGGGTGGAACATGGTGACCAGTATGTCATCCCAACGAACAAAACCCTTTACTACGAGGGTAATACGCTCGACCATTGGGTGGATGGCGCAGGAAATGAATATAAAATAGGTGTAGCCTACAAGGCTCCAGAGAAATTCATCCGTATGTTCCCGGTATTCAAACCAAATGAATTCAATATCCTCAACCTCACAAAAGAGGCTACGGCAACCTGGCATTTCGCTAAAAACGATGGTGCACCAACCATCAACTATGAGGGAACAAAGGGTATTCTCGTTACCCAACTGGAAACAGAGAATCCGAAAAAAGAAGGAGAAAAACTGAGTATCGACCTCAAAATAACCCTGGATGGAAGTAAAGGTAAATTCAATAACGTATCGAATCCGAAACGAATACAGATTAATCCTGGTTCTATCGTTGAGTTCCCAACTACAAAAGACTGTGTAGCTAAATGGACAGCAACGGTAAGCGACAAGAAGTTGACGATAGCCGGACAAAACGTTACACTCACCAATAATGAAGCATCAGTGACCTGCTCGGGAGAAACAGCCATCCAGAAGGTAGAATTCAATCAGGGAGACGGTGCCTACAGCAAGAGTTTCAGCGTGACATACAAGCCGCAAAACGACACAAAGTCAACCATAGAATCTCTGACCTGCAATGGTACAACTCTAAACGCTGACCAGATTCAGGAAATGATGAATGGTACAGACAAATGCATCACCTTCACGGTAAGTCCATGGAAGAATGACAATGACACAATACCAGCAGTTACAGGTAAAGCCACAGAGAATGGTACGGTTACAGTGACCAAGGCAACTGTTCTATCGCCAGAATGCGTGGCTACCGTCAAGACCCAGAGCGGTATCGTGGTGGAGACCTACCCTATCAAATTCAAATTTGAAACGCCTACGGTTGCTCCAACATTAGATTCGCTGACCGTAAATGGTACTACCTATACCGAAAATACCATCGAACTGAACAATGTACCAAGAAGTGGTGTCGTCAAGCTGAACTTCAACCGTCCGATGAAAGCTACCAGCTATCAGTATGAAAAAGTCAGTTCTTCCACAGCCATCGGCAAGGAACAGATCATTAAATATTGGGATTTGCCGTCAGAAGGAACTGTAACTTTAAAGATTATACCAACCGGAGACATCTACGGAGGTGCTTATGGACAGGAAATCACCCTTACCCTGCATGTGGCAAAAGATGATACCCGTTATCAACGACACAACTTCAACTTTATCGTAGGCAAGGATGGAAACATGGATGAAGCTATCAAGGCAGCAAACAATAACGACAAGACTGATCCCCGTTACTATATCTTCGTACCAGATGGCAAATATGAACTGACAGGAAACACCACCATAAAATGCAGTACAGACCCAAAGGATGCACCAAAAGACGAAAAGGGTGAGTCAAGAACTGACATGAACGGAAAGAACAATGGTAAGACGGAAATCAGAAAGTCGAACATCTCTCTTATCGGACAGAGCAAGGAGGGCGTTAAGATATGGAACCATCCGGTAGTGGAAGGTATCAGCTATACGGCAACCATTCATCTGAATAAAAATACAAACGACTTCTATGCTCAGGATCTTACCCTGGAGAACCAATTCAATTATTGGGGAGCTCATGATGGTTCCAGTGGTGCAGGTCGTGCGGTAGCATTCTGCGACCAAGGCAATAGAAGCGTTCTGAAGAATGTAGCACTCATGAGTTGGCAGGATACCTATTACTCTGACAACTCAAGTCCTGACTATCGCGGCTATTTCGAGAATTGCGACCTGGCGGGTGTGGTTGACTGGATTTGCGGAAATGGCGACATCTGGTTTGAAAAATGTAATCTCATCGTTCGTGACCGAACAGGTAACAACATCGCAGCTCCTAATACAGAAGCAGGTCAGGCATGGGGATATGTCTTCAACAACTGTACCATCAGACCGGAGACAGACAAGCCAACCCAGCTCAAGGGCAATGACTGGACCCTGGCTCGCCCATGGAACAATTCGCCGGCATGTACATTCCTCAATACCAAGATGTATACCCAGCCAAGAACCTATGGCTGGAACAGAATGACCTCAGGACTGGTAGTAAGATTCCACGAATACAACAGTGTGGATGACTCTAATACTCCTATCCCATTGGGAACCCGTTCGCTTGCCGCCTGCTCACCGGCTCCAGGTTCCGATGACTGCATCCTCACAGATACAACCGGCTATAATATCCGCAACGTAATGGGTGGTACGGATGCCTTCGAACCTCAAATTCTCTGCCGACAGATTGATGCCCTATCGGGCTTACAATCAAAAAAAGACGAAGAGAATGAAGATAAGGAAAAGGTAGATACGGAAAACCATATCATCTGGGACGACAACCTGGTACTGAATGACGACAAGCTGCAATGGAAAGACCAGAAAGAAGCACTCTGTTATTTCCTCTTTAAACTGAATGAAACAGGAAAGTGGATTTATCAGACGAATGTGACAGAGAACTATATCTACCTTACCCAATATGGTTCAGGTTATTATTGCGTTCGTGCAGCCAACCAGCGTGGTGGTCTCGGAAGTGCTACCAAGGCTATAGAATATGTATTGACAGACCCTTACGAACTGGAGATCAAAAAGGTAGAGGGCTTTAAGGAAGGAGATGTGGAATATGGCTGGAGCACCATCTGCCTACCTTTCAATGCCAAAGTACCAGAGAAAGTAACGGCGTATGCTGCTATAGCTCATACAGCTCAAAATTCCCAGGACGAGACTACCAAGATTTCTGACCTCACCATGACGCTTACTCCTGTTACGGTCATCAATGCCAACAAAGGCTATGTAGTTTACGGTCCGGTAGACAAACATTACTTCCACCCTACATCGAGCGAAAGTACTGCAGCTACCATCCTGAAGGGTAATCCGAAGTATGAAGCGATTCTTGTTGAGAACAACAAGGGTTACGTCTTGTCTTACAAGAGTACCTGGGGTATCGGTTTCTACAAGTATACCGGTTCTACGCTGGCAGCTAACAGAGCCTGGTTGCCAAAAGAAATGGTAACAAGCAGCAACCAGGATAATCTGGCACTGGGCAAGCAAAACATCCACTTTGTCTTTGCCAAGGGTGAGGATACCGCCATCCACAACCCTATCATCTGGCAGAATGATTCGGAAGATGACAAGTACTATAATCTCTCAGGACAACGGGTAGAGACGCCATCAAAGCCAGGCATCTACATCTCGAAGAAAAAGGGAAAAAAGATTATCAGATAATCTCCTTTTAAAAAGAAGGAATTAAAACTATATCGAGAAATACGATAAAACGCAAAGAGGCACGCTTCGTTTTTTTGAAGCGTGCCTCTTTTTTATATTCTTATATGATAAATCTATAATCTATAAACTATAAATTACACATCATCCCCTCCAGCTTCTCCTGCGCCTCCCGCATATCTCTTTCGAAATTCACATGGTCGAGAAGAAATTCCTTCCTGCCTTGCGAAAGAAGCTGATAGAGCTGGGGATTCATCCCCTCTACATATTGCGAGATGGCATACTCGATGTCATCCCGCTGCGTAGGATTGGTAGAATATTCAAACACCCGAAGTTTCTGGTGGATGAAGCAATACGCCGACTCGATGCAATCGGCAGTAATCTGATGATTATCCATATTCCTTCCTGTTACTTCCTGTCATTCTTCCTATCACTTCACACCTTTCATCGACAGGGCGATGCGCTTGCGCTTCAAATCCACCTCTGCCACACGAACCATCACATGCTCATGGAGCTTTACCACTTCACCCGGATCCTTGATGTATCGGTTGGACATCTGTGAAACATGAACCAAACCATCGTTGTGAACACCTATATCAACAAAGGCACCAAACTTGGTGATGTTGGTAACGATGCCTGGCACCACCATGCCCACCTGCAAATCCTCGATGGTCTTGATGCTCGCATCAAACTCAAACTTCTCTACCTCACCACGAGGGTCCAGACCTGGCTTGTCAAGCTCAGCCATGATATCCGTCAAGGTAGGCATACCCACCTCGGCAGTTACATATTTCTTAATGTCAATCTTCTTCTGCAAAGCCTTATCCTCTACCAGTTGCTTCACGGTGACACCCTGATCCTTCGCCATCTGTTCTACCAGGGCATAACGCTCAGGATGCACGGCACTATTGTCCAAAGGATTCTTGGCACCCGGAATACGGAGGAAACCGGCACACTGCTCGAAAGCCGATAGTCCTAGACGTGGCACCTTCTTCAACTGGGCACGCGAAGCAAAGGCTCCATTCTCCCTGCGATATTCCACAATGTTCTTGGCAAGGGTAGGACCGAGACCACTCACGTAGGTAAGAAGATGCTGCGATGCGGTATTCAGGTTGACACCCACCGAGTTCACACAACTCATCACCACACCATCCAGACTCTTCTTGAGCTGAGTCTGATCCACATCATGCTGATACTGTCCCACACCGATGCTCTTCGGGTCAATCTTCACCAACTCAGCCAGCGGGTCCATCAGTCGTCTGCCGATACTTACGGCACCACGCACGGTGACATCCTCATCAGGGAATTCATCTCTGGCTATCTTCGAAGCCGAGTAAATAGAAGCACCATCTTCGCTGACCACATAGATATCCACAGGGTGTGGATAACTTATTTCGTGCAACCAGTCGCTGGTTTCACGGCTTGCCGTACCATTACCCACAGCCATCGCCTCCACCTGATACATCTTCACCATGCGCTGGATGGCAGCAGTAGCCTCATTTTTCTTATTACGAGGAGGATGAGGATAAACGATTTCGTGATGAATCAGATTACCCTGTGCATCAAGACAACAGGTCTTGCAGCCATTGGCAAAACCCGGATCCACCGCCATCACCCGCTTCTGACCCAAAGGAGCAGCGAGCAAGAGCTGGCGCAGGTTATCTGCAAACACGATGATAGCCTCTTCATCCGCCTTCTGCTTGCTCAGCGCCGCAAACTCGGTCTCGATGCTAGGCTTCAGCAGACGCTTGAACGCATCATCCACAGCCTCGCCCACCAGCGTCTGGCACTCACCATATCCATGCACATAGTGGCGTTTCAACTTATCCTGGCACTGCTCGTCATCGGCAGAGATACTGATACGGAGGAATCCGGCAGCCTCACCACGGCGCATCGCCAACAGGCGATGGGAAGAACATTTCTTCAATGGCTCAGAGAAATCGAAGTAATCAGAGAAACGCTGGGCTTCCTCCTCATCCTTCTTCTTAGCCACCACCTTAGAGGTGATGATAGCACCACGACGGAACTCGCCACGAATCTGGTTTCTGCTTTCCTCGCTCTCGCTCACCATTTCGGCAATAATGTCCTTGGCACCCTGCAGGGCTGCATCCGCATCCTTCACCTTGTCGCCTACAAACTTCTTGGCAGCCTGCTGCGGATTACGTTCACGCTGGAAAAGCAGAACCTGAGCCAAAGGTTCCAAGCCAGCCTCACGGGCAATCTGTGCACGGGTTCTGCGCTTAGGTTTGAAAGGAAGATAGATATCCTCCAATTCCGTGGCATCCCAACAGTTTTCGATGCGTTCCTTGAGGGCATCCGTCAGTTTACCCTGCTCCTCGATGGTTTTGAGGATGGTTTCCTTACGTTTCGCCATCTCCTTGAGTTTCTCGTTAGCCTGAGCGATGGCCTCGATGTTCACCTCATCCATATTTCCCGTTTTCTCCTTACGGTAACGGGAGATAAAAGGAATGGTGCATCCTTCTTCGAGAAGCTCCAATGTATTCTCAACAGCCTGTTCACGCAATTTGAGCTGTGCTGCAATAATCTTTGTAAATTGATTCATAATATTGTTTTCTATTTTTGCGAATGCAAAGATACAAAAAATCTGCGAAATCCAAGACCGAACAGGTCCAAAATCTGCGCCATCCAAGACCGAACAGGTCTAAAATCTGTGCATATCTGTGAAATCTGTGGGAAAAAAGGAAAAGCAACAAAGAAAAGCAGCAAAGAAAAAATCTGCGTCATCTGCGAAATCTGCGTGACAAAAAAAAGCCCCGACTACTTTCGTAATCGAGGCTTCCTGATAAAAGAAGGCGGCTACCTACTCTCCCGCATTGCATTGCAGTACCATCGGCGCAAGTGAGCTTAACTTCTCTGTTCGGAATGGGAAGAGGTGGGACCTCACCGCAATAACCACCTAAAATGGGGTATGACGTATTTGCACACAAGCAAAACAACATAATGAACTGAAAATAC
>ERZ1034915.376-NODE-376-length-31013-cov-22.806221_pt1 | contig 31013 bp, 44 predicted proteins | sample MGYA00520592_ERZ1034915 | MGnify/ENA primary metagenome ERZ1034915 (study PRJEB33766, sample SAMN09781787) | gut metagenome | biome: gut microbiome | host: Homo sapiens | place: Madagascar | study: EMG produced TPA metagenomics assembly of the PRJNA485056 data... | reverse complement strand
GCCGCAGGCCGTTTTTTCTGAGGGGGGTCAGTCCCATCGCTCCGCCGTCAGCGGCGGCGCTGTTGGCATGTATTGGCGCTGGCTCTCTGGGTGTAGTGCTTCATGACAGCGCTTGCACACAGCCTCCAGCTGCCGCCTGCTTCCGTCGTAGACCGACAACGCAAGATCAGGCCGGTCACGGAGATGCTGCACATGGTGGACGATGCTCGCCCTGGAGTACACACCGCGCCGCTTACACTCCTGGCACTCGTGGTTGTCCATGCTCAACACGTCCCGGCGCAGCTTCCTCCACTCCGTCCACGAGTAAAATTCATGCTCGCTGCCTGCATCAAGCAGCCCCCGCAGCTCCGCGAGACGCCCATCCGAGATTCCCATTCGCCCTCCGCTTCGGACTCCGACGATCCGGCTCGCGGCTATCACCTCGCGGCAAAACAAAAACGCCGAAGTCCATGATACAGCACCAACTTGTGGTGTTTACTCATGGGCTCCGGCGTTCAACGCTCTGGCCTCTTGCTCGATATGCAGGATGATCTCCGTTTTGCAGTCCCGGCAATAGACAGGCAGCTTCGTTGCTGCTGTTCCGGGGAGAACTCGCAGGAAGTGACGGTTGCGGTTACACCTGGGACAGGTAAGCCATCCATCGTTCCTTGGGGATATTGTACCGTATTCCGTTGTTATTCGCAAGTGTTTTCATCTCACTTTCTACTTTGTCCGTAAATAATCATTAGGTTTCAAGATAAGAGGTAACAGTTCTATATAGACTATAAGCTATATATTACTATAGATTTAAAATAAAAGCGCTTATTTTTCCGGCAAGAGATATCGGCTATAGCCGTACACGCCCCAGCTGCCGAAGCGCGGACAAGACCTTTCCTCCGACAGCATAGGCACCGCGCCGGGCGGCGGACGAATCGCGCCCGTGCTGGACGGCGTAACAGTGGGTGGTGGGATATACTTGCTCAAAGCCCGGGAACAGCCCCACGGGTGCCGCCCTACCTCCGGCACTTCCTTCGTAATGTAGGTCGCCAGCCCCCGATAGCCGCGGCAGTCCACATCGGAGGTTGCAAGCACACGGGCGCGGTTCCATATCTCCGCCCAGATTTCACCTTGACCGCCCCACGCCTGCTGCACCTCCGCAAAGCTGAAATCCTGCTGCCGTAGAAAAACGTGGAGGTGCCAGCGGTGCTCCCCGTGGAGACCCTCGATGCGGTAGACGTAGTAGTCCACCGGCGAGCCACGGCAGCGTTTCAGCCGCTTCAGAAATCGTTCCCACGCCTTTTTGGCGCCCGCCCAGTCTTGCGGGACATTGTCCTCATCAAAGGTCAGCGTATAGAATATGCCGTCAAAGCCGAACAGTGCGAGGCGCAGCTCCAGCCTGTCCACGCTGGTGCGGCTGAAGGCGGGACGGCAGCGTTTTGCCGCCGCCCGCCTACCGTACCGCTCAAGGTACGAGTAGTTGTCCGTCACAAACGCCTTCACCATAAACCCAGCTCGCTGCCGGACGATCACAAACCGATCACTACCCGAAGAGCTCATGTCAGCTCCTCCATCAGGTCCGCCGCCCGCTCCTTCGCCTCTACCAGCTCAACAGCCAGCAAAATCGCACTATACACCTTCGCCGGGAGCTGGACATCAGGATCCGCCAAGTAATCACGGATAACATCAATAGGTCGCTCTTTAGGCTTCATGTCAATTCCACCTCCACGTCATATTCTTTCAGCATTTGCCGGATGTCCGACCAAGTAATATAGCCCTCCGCCACGCACTCGGCAGCGTGGTTCAGCTCCGCGGCCAGCTGCTGCACGTCGTCCATGGGCGCGGCGTGCTTGTCGATGAGGACATAGAGCATCAGCTCGACGCCCAGGTTCAGACCCTCTGTGACACCTCGGTCAAAAGCGGCGTCCACATCCTTCTGCGTCCGCGGCACCCGCCGCGGGTTCACCTTACTGCCCATCCCGGTACTCCATCACGCTGCGCGACTTTCCCTCTTCCAGCTTATTTTCCACGAAGGCTATCGTTTCCCGCAGGATGGCGCAGCCGTGGATCCCGCAGTTATGCTCCCGCCCGCAGCCCATGCAGACAAGGCTTCCAGTCTGTACCTTCAGCCGCCGCAGCGAAGCTATCAGTTCTCTATCGTTCATCAGTGTCCTCCCAAAAAGAACTCCAGCAGGAGAGCCATCACAAGAATCGAAACAATGAGCAATGCTATCCACCCCAGAACTTGAATTACTATCATCCGCACTGCGCCTCCGATTCCTTCATCGCTTGTCGCAGAATATGAGCAGCTTTTCGCATTCTGCCGCAAAAGTTATTGTACTTGCCGGTTCGGGCGGAATTCTCAAAAATTCGCAGCCAAGAGCGCATATCTCTGAGATACGATCCGCTATTTGTTTTTGCAAAGTAAGCAGCCTGCTTACTTAAATTACGCCCCATTCCGCAAGCCATCAGCAGCTTAACGTACCTCTTTCTGGTCATACGCTCACCTTCTCCTGCAGCACCGCAATCTCCTCGGCATACCGGGCGCAGCGCTCCACCAGTTCCTCCAGCCGGTCGGCGGCGTCCATCCCCATTCGATCACAGTCGCAGCCCGTGTATTCCTTTCCATCAAGCGATTCGACCACACGATAGGCGCACATCGTGCAGGGTGGGGAAGACGTAGGTGCCTGAGATGAGCACCGCATCGCCGCCACCAGATCAGTCGTCTTTGCCATTTGCATCCGCTCCTTTCTTCCGCTCCATCTTGTCCAACGCAGCGGCCACCGCCCGCCAGACGGCCACCGGGAACCTCTCGCGATTCAGCATCCGCCCCAGCAGCTCCGGCGTGATGGGCTTGCCGTCCACATCGTCACAAAGCTCTGCCAGAGGCGTAAAGCTCACGAGGCCGTCGCTACGGCGGTAAGCCTCTAACCTCGCCAGCGTCTGGTGCTTGAGCTCCGCCGCTTCCGCCGCACCGCTCCGAGAAATGGTGGACGGCGGTGCGGGTTTTGCAGTCTCAGGGGGTATCGGAGGAACAGATACCTCCGGCAGCTCCTCTGCAGCCGCCAAGGCGCGGCGGGCCAGCACCAGCATCTCGATCTTGTCAAAGCTGCCCGCGCCCATGCCGTTGTTCAGAATGCCTCGCAGGTAGTTCGCCAGCTCGGCGCATTGCGCCTTTGTCAAGTCAACTCTCGTCATGCTGCCGCCCCCCCTCAGAGCGCTTCACGCGCTCCATCATAGCTTCCGCTGCAGCGCCATCCAGATAGAAGGAATGGCCTATGCCCTTAGCCAGGTTCACATTCCACACAGGAGAATCCTCTCGCGCCAGCATATCCAGCAAGACCCCCTTGCAGCCATTCGCCAGTGTCGGACCGGCGCGGTGGTACAGCTGCGTATACAGCTCGTGAACGATCACGCCGATTTCGGCAGCGATCTCCAGCCCACTTCCGGCGAACGTCATGGTGCTTACGCCCTTGTCAATCTTCACGTTAATCATCGTTCCCGTCCTCCTTTTCCACCTCCGGCAGCGCCAGCCACCGGACCACGTCTGAGTTTATGGGTTCTTTCCCTTTTTTGAACAGAAACGCCTTGCCGTCCCAGCGACAAGTCATCCGAATGACCTTGCCGTCATCGTTGCCCAACTTAAAGTCCGCCACCGCGTCGCAGGGCGCCGCCGGCAGCGTCCCGCCCGGCATCCATGAGGCAAGTGCAACTTGGCCGGAAGCGGCGGCCGTGGAGTTGATCTCATCCGTCAGCCCCAGCAGATAATCCACGGAGCAGTGCAGTATCTTAGCGTTCTTCGCGGCATCATCAGCTCGCCATGGCAGAATACCACCACTGTAGTATTTGACTGTGCTGTCAACTGCTGTCCCATCACTAAGCGACCTCAAGAGCCCAACGGTTAAACTGCCGCCGTAGTCATAGTGCAGCTTCACCTCGTCGCCCAGCCCCGCGGCGTCTGCCGCCCGCACAACGCGCCGAGCTTCGCTCCGAACCCTGCGAACAGCTTCGCTCTGCGCTTTCATTTTAGCCGCAGCATCGGACGCTTTCTTTTTTTCCTTCGCCTTCTCGTATTTTTCCCGCGCCTTGCTGCACATCTCCGCACAAGCAGCTCCGCAGTAGCCTGACGGGTCGTGCGCTCCCCCATCGCGGCACTTCAGGCAGCATTTCTCGCCGCCGCAGGCTTCCCAACTTTGCGCCTTGAGATCATGCTTGAAAAACTTGTCCATGTGTGTACAGGTCGACCCATCGGGGCACTTGAAAGAAACTGCAAGATATTCTCCGCGCTTAGCAGTATCGCGAATACGACCAGCACTCGGCGTGGTCTTAGGACAAACCCTCTTGATACGCTCCTGCACATATCCCGGAAGGCTGGACAGCGCGTCCGCCGTGTCTTCCGGCAGCGTCCCGGCCTCCCATGCGTCGCGGTAGCACGAGGCCAGCCCCTTCTGGATCTTCTCCAGCCGCGCCAGCTTGCTCCTGCTGATTTTACAGGCCTCGGCCACATGATCCCGCATGCGGCCAGGGAACTCGTAGCCCTCCTCCTTCAGCTGGTACAAAAGCTCGCGTACCTTCTCTGCCTGCCGGGAGATCTCTGCCGAGGACAGGTCGCGGGTGCTGCTGTTGGCGTAGATCAGCCGTAGCTCCTGCAGCGCCGGGGACGCCTCGCCCCGTTCCCGGATGCAGGGCACCTCCCGCAGATCCGTCCGCCCTTCCTCCACCAGCTTGCGGATGGCCGCCGTGCGCCGATGGCCGGAGACGATCACCACATGGCCATTCTCGCCGTCACGCACCCGAATAGGCTGCTGCAGGCCGACGGTGGCGATATTGTCCGCCAGTGCGTCCAGATCACTGAGCTGATAGAAGTTGTTCTGGTCTTTGTCCAGCAGATCCACGTCTATGTACTCGATCTGCTCTCGCCCGGTGTCCGAATTGGACACCGGCTGCGCCAGTGTCTTGAGGTAGTCGCCCATTTCAAACTTCTTCGCCATCGTTCGCGCCTCCTTCCCGCAGGTACTCCCACACCCACGCCCGATAGTCCAGCGACGCCGCGCTCCGCGGGCTGTAATCCATCACCGGCCGCCGCTGGAAGGTGCTCTCCGGCACCTTTTCCGTCCGGCGTATCACCGTGGTGAACACCGGCAAGCTCAATCCGCGCAGCAGCGCCTCTCCCTGCCGCACCACCTCACTGTTGTGCCACTGGCAGATCAGCACGCCGGCCACCTTGATGCCAGGGTTGGCGGCCTTCATGCCGTGGATCTGCGCCGCCATATCGCTGACGCCCCACATGGAGAACCCGTCCACCACCATGGGGATCACCACCTCGTCCGCGGCCATCAGCGCGGCACAGCTGGCCGCCGTAAAGCCCGGCGGGCAGTCGAAGATCATATACTCCACGCCGTCCTGCGCCGCCGCGTCCCGGAAGTCCCGCAGCGAGTGAATACTGTGAATGCTGCTCCTCAGCGCCTTCACGTCCAGAGCATACAGGGAGCTGCTTCCCGGCAGCAGCTGTACCTTGCCCTCACCGTCCACCGGGATGGTGCTGTCGCTCCACACCGGCTCGCTATCGCCCAGCAGTACGTCGGCCACCGTGGCGGTGTTGTCCGGATCCAGATCTGGGAAGTAGAACCGCGTCAGGCTCATTTGCCCGTCGCAGTCAACGATCACAGAACTCCTCCCGGCGCGGCGCAGCGCGTCGGCCAAAGTGAGGGATGTTACCGTTTTTCCCACGCCGCCCTTCAGGTTCATGATTGCTATTGTTCTCACGTTTTTGCACCTCGTTTTCTTTCGTTTTCCCGCACCGTACACACTCGCGGTACGCATATATCCCCGTCCGCCGCTCCACCACGGCGAACCGACCCTCCGGGTGGATCCAGACCACCCGGCACGGCACTTCCTTGCAGACAGCTTCGCTGCTGTCCTTGCAATATCACAGCACAAATGGCTTGTGCATGATCGTATCGCCTACCTGCATATCACTCCTCCTTGCCGGGGAACGGGCAGTCCGGGTCATGTGGGTCGATCTCCCGGATGCCGATCTGCCCCGGCGACTGCTCCCGCGCCCTCTGCTTGGCAGCGCGCCCGGCGTTGACGTACTTGAGCATGGCCGCGTGGCCGTCCGGCCCTGTCATCATGGCGAACCGCTGCCGAGCGCCGTCAAAAAACAGCGGCCACCGACCCAACCGCCCTTCCTTCTGCTTGTCGATTTTGAGAAACCGCGTCTTGTTGGGGTCGCACTCCACGTCGAAGATCTTCGTGCCGAGCTTCGGCTTGTACAGCAGCATCACGATATCGGCGTCCTGCTCCAGCTGGCCGGTCTCCTTCAGGTCGTGCATGTTCGGCTCCTTCCAGCCGCCCTGCTTCTGGGGGCGCGCCAGCTGCGCCAGCTCCACCACCAGTGTCCCGCTGGTCTGGGCGAAGGCGTGCAGCGTGCGTGACACAGCGGCCATAGCCTGCGTGTTGCCGGCGCGGGGGTCGCCCTCCGGCGTCACCAGCTGCACATAGTCGATGAAGATCACGTCGAAGCCGTAGGAGCGGCTCACGCTCTGGATCTGGCTGGCGGTCATGCCGCCGCCGCGGATCAGCGTCAGCTTGTGGGCGATCAGCTCCTCGCTGCCCTGCACCACGGCGTCCCAGTCCGCCTCCTGCAGCTGCTTTCGCTTCACGGCGTTGAAATCCAGCCCGATCACCGTGGACACCAGACGCTCCGTCAGTTTCTTCTTTCCCGTTTCCAGCGAGAAGAAGCCCACATTGTGCGTCTTGGCCATGTGGTAGGCCATGGCCAGAGCCAGAGCCGTCTTTCCGCTGGAGGGCTCGCCGCCGATGACCACCACGTCGCCGCGCTCCGTGTAGGTGCCCTCGTCCAGCTCCCGGATGCCGTAGCTGATATACTCCCGCGCCTCCGAGCTGCCCTGAGAGTCCATGAAGTACTGCATGGCGTCCCGCATAGACCATGCGTCCACACCCCTGCCGGTGGCAAGGATCTCTCCCAGCGCGGCGACCTGCTCCCGGCAGTCGTCCACGCTGACGGCCTGCGTCAGCTCCTGCGCAATGGTGCGAACGCGCTCCAGCGCTGCCTGCTGCCGCATGATCTCCGCATATTCCCGCCAGTTGGCGCTGGTGGGCGTCACTTCCATCAGCTGCAGGATGTACTGCTCAATGCCGGTGCCCAGCTTGTCCCGGATCAGCACCGGATCCACCGGCTTACCCTCCAGCAGCAGAGCACGGGCGGCCTGATAGATCTTCCGGTTGTGCGGCACACGGATATCCGCGATGCTGACAGCGCCCAGAATGGCCGGCGCCGCCTGCTCGTCGATCAGCAGAGCGCCGATCACGGCGTTTTCCGCGTACAGCCAGCCCTGATATGTGTTTTGGGCTACGTCTGCCATCCGAACGTCACCTCCCCGCTGCCGCCCGGATCATCCGGCCCGTCCAGCTCGTCGGCATCGCGCCACCGCTCCCCGTTCAGCCATGTGGCCACATGGGGGATGCCAATATCCCGCTGCCACTCCTCCGTGGCCTTCAGCTTCGCCAGCGACCGCGCCATGGTGTCGATCAGTGTGTCATCGGGCTGCAGCTTGTCCCATGCCGCAATAGCCCGCTGCTTGTTCTTCCGCCCTTTGGCTGGGTAGTAGCTCCACAGCCCCGCGAACCGCTCCGGCTTCCAGTCCGGTGCGTCCTTGTACACACACTTTTGCCCACGCTTTCCCCCATGGGGGGTAAGGGGGGTATGTTCTACTGTATTGTTCCCTTTATATTGTAGGGGGGTAATCATTTTTGCGGACACCCCCCTTACATTTTTGCGGAGAGGGGTGTCCGCAATTTTGCTGACACCCCCTGTGCAAATCCCGGCGAAAATGCGCCGCTCGCTGCCTCCGCTGGTGGGCACCATCTCCACCACCAGATACCCGGCATCCCGCAGGCTGCTGATGAGCCGCGTCACGGTCGTGGGAGCCCAGCCATAGAGCTCCGCAAAGTAGTCGTTCTTCGCCCAGCAGAAGCCCTTCTGGTCACACAGCGCGCTGATCTCGCCGAACAGCAGCTTGGCGTTCGCCGGGATCCGGTCATCGTAGCGCACCGGCGCCGGTATCACTGCCCAGTATCCGGGCGATTCAATTTTTTTTGCCAAATTCCCTCTCACCCCTTGCGAACGTCAAAAAATCTGTTATACTGGTATTGTTCTCGCAAGGCGTTGCGCCTTGTACCATCTGAACGCTTCCGAGCTCCACCTCGGGGGCGTTCTTTTTTTGCGCCTTTTCCGCAGCCGTCCACCAGCCGGACGACCGCCGCCGCGCCGGCAGCCGCACAAGCGTACTGCACGACCATAGCCCATAGCTCCATGACCTCACCTCCCTTCAACAGCAGATGACCAGGCGGAACTTGCCGCCCACGGGCTCTACATAGCCATGCCACCCGTGCTTGGTGTAGTTGTTCAGGAGCACAAACGCCTCATGCGCTGTATCAAAAATCTGTTCTCGCCGCATAGCTATTCCTCCCCTCAGCACGCCTTCGCCCACAGCGCGAACAGCTCCTCCTTGGGGATGCGTGTCACGCGGGCGATGGCCGCGATCTCCTTGCCCGAGCAGCTGGGCAGATCCTTGATGCGGGCATAGATCGTACTCCGACTCATGCCCGCGGCCCTTGCCGCCCCGTCCAGGCCGCCGTGGATGGCATAGGCCTGTGACCTGATGCGGATAGCCATATCCTTTGCCGCGTCTGTCTTGGCACTCAGCTTTGTTCTCGGCATCGCTCTATACCTCCTCTGCGTACTGCAGCGCCAGCGCTGCCTGTACGATGTCTCCCAGCTCCCCGGCGATCTCGTCGAAGAGCGCCCGCTCACTGTCGCTGATGACCCCGTCCTCGGCGATCTCCAGCAGCTGGTCGCTCCGGTGCGCCTCGGCGAAGGCCAGCACCCGCCGCACCAGCTTGATGGTGGCCACCGGCAGCGGCTCCGGCCGTGCGTACTGCACGCACTCCGGCAGCAGCGCCGACTTGAGCTGCAGGTGCTGCAAGCCCAGATACTGGACGTTGTACACCGCGCACATCCGCGCCACGATGTCGTCACCCGGCAGCCGCTCCCCGGACTCGTAAGCCCGTATACTGGTGTCGCTGACGGCCAGCCGCTCCGCCGCGGCCTCCTGCGTCAGCCCCGCCGCTTTCCGGGCAGTCTGATAGATGTTTCCGCCGTCCTTCGGCATGGACATTTCCTCCTTTCTTCCGTATGCTTTAGCTGGCAGCGTTGGCCAGCAGCTCCGCCTCGGTGCAGCCGAGGAGTTCGCACAGCTTCCGCCGGTACTTGCGCAGCGGCACATTGCCGGTAAGCTCCCACTTGGTCACCGTGGATCTGTCCACGTCCAGCCGGTCGGCCACCTGTGCCTGCGTCAGGCCGCGGCGCTCCCGCAGCTCCTTCATCGACACGCAAATCACATCCTTTCTTATTTTCTGTGAAAATTCACCTTGCACGGCGTAGGAAAGGGTGGTATGATAGTCATGTCAGGAACCACATACGCACCCTTTCGCGGGCTCACCTTTCGGTGTCGGCCTCGCTATGGTTGCATATTATCGCTATATTTAGCGATTGTCAAGACTAAAGTCGCCATTTTTAGCGATTTTGGAGGTTTGAACAATATGCAAGACCCATCTTTGTACAATTCGCCCGGTATAGCAGGTCGCATCAAAACCCGCGCAAAACAGTTGAAGCTCCCCTTGAAAAAGATACTCATCAGTTGCGAACTCGGTTCGAACACCTTTTCCAGCATGCTGCACGGCCGTTCCATTGCGAGCGATAGCCTTGCGCGCATCGCCGATGAGCTGGACTGCTCTGTGGACTACCTGCTGGGCAGAACGGAAAACCCCGCCATCAACCGGTAGGGAGGTGTCCGAATTGAACACCTGCAAAGAACGCTGCACCCTGGAGAAGATCGCCGCGGCCGGCAGCACCGCCACGAAAGACGACATCTTCGGCAGGAAGGACGAGGAGCTGCTGCGCGCCATGCTGCGGCAGGACTACGTCTTCCTGGATCCCGTGTACCACTCCCGCCTGATGCTGCGCCCGCAGGGCTACGCCCGGCTGCGAGAGCTGAAGCACAACCGCGGAGAGCTTATCCGCTGGCTCATTACCACAGCCATTTCCTTGTTTGCCTTGGCGCGGACATTTTTTCCTTAAAGTGCATTAAGGAAAAGGAATCCTGAGACCAGCGCGAGGACGCCCGTAAATCCCGCCCCAAGGCCGAACGCATAACAGGCAAAGCAACTCTCGCAACGCTGTTCCGCCTTCCATGCCAGGTAACCCAGCAGCAGCGACAGCGCCGCGAACACTACCATTGCGATGACCCACTTGATAACACCCATCTTCTCACCTCCCGCATCAAGCTGTGAAAATTCACTGCTTCCCCCGGCAAAACGGGCGGCGCAATTACGGTGAAGACGTTGTAACTGCATCCGCCCGTTTCCCGCTCTGACACAAGCGCTAAAGGGGGAAAACTCGCCGGGGGGAAGACGAGCACCACGCAGCCTCTCGGCTGGTGTAGCTTTATCATAAATTCGCAATCGCGTATTGTCAATAGTAAAATTCGCAATAGACAAATTATTGTCACGTTGCACAATTCGATATAGTATGAGGTCACTATGGACAGAGACATTTTTGTGCAGAATATCAAGGCGCACTGCGCCGCAAAAGGTGTCAAGCCCACAGTAGCTTGCCGTGAAAGCGGTGTAGGGACGAGCTTTATAAATGACCTGGAAAGGGGCAAGACCCCCTCTGTGGCGAAGGTGCAGATGCTGGCCCAGTATCTGGGCTGCACCGTCAGCGACCTGCTGGGCGAAGATCCTGCGCCGCCCGATCCCGTGCGGGAGGAATTTGCCCGCCTGCTGGATGGCATGACCGCCGAACAGCAGAACGAACTCTTTGCCTTCATGCTCCGCCAGAAGCGTGAGCAGGGGAAATAAATTAAAAAAAAGAAAGCGCCCGTTTGGGCGCAGGTGGGGGAGCTGAATATGAAAAAGTTGACGCCGGAAGTTTTGCGCTGGATCGCTGCGGGTTTCTTCGCTGTGTCGGCGCTGGTGTTTTTGCCGTCCCTGGCCAGCGGACTGATGCTGTCGGCGGCCATCCTGACCGCCCCGCTGCCGGGACTGGACGAGATGATCCGCGAGAAATTCCACCTCAAGAAAACGGCCCGCATCGCCATCGTGACAATCATCTTCTTTGCAGCCGCTATGATGACCCCTGCGGCGGAGACGTCCCGGGCGAATATCCCTGCTGCGCCGGCGCAGAGCGTCACCTCACAGACACAGCTTCCCATCCAGCAGACAACCCCTAACAAGAAAGACAAAGCTGCGGCTGAAGATCCTCAGCCTGCCGATGCGGAGGGTGCGCCACAGAGCGAGGACGAGCCGGACGCCAACACGCCCGCCACAAACCCAGCGCCCGTTCAGCCGCCTCAGGAGGCCGCGGTCGAGCCAGCAGCGCCCAGCCAGCCGGTGGAGGAAGCGCCCGTCTACACCCCGCCCGCTACCAACGAGCAGAGCTACACGGTCTACATCACCAGCACCGGGTCTAAGTACCACCGGGCAGGCTGTCGCCACCTGAAGGATAGTCAGATCGCCATCGACATTAACGACGCCATCGCTCAGGGATACACCGCCTGCAAGAGCTGCGGCGGATAAAAACGGTGTCCGAATTGGACACCGCCGGTGAAAATTTATCTTGACAATTTCATATCGGATTGCATGTAAGGCGTGCAGAAGATAAGCACGCGGTGCCCAATTCGGGCACCGCTTCTAAAGGCGACCGCTGTTTTTGATCGTCCGCGCCGCTTCCAGCGCGTCCATCTGCGCCGATGGGTCTAAGCTGTCAAATAGCTGCAACAATTCCTCCTCCTGCTCGTTCATGATTCCTTCCTCCTCAAAGTTGTAACTCTATCGTATCACTATTTGTCATTTTATTCAACAATTCACAAGAACTTAGCATAATTTTAACGAAAGCCTCGGAAACGGGGCGGAAAGGAAACACTATGAATTGTCCAAACTGCGGAAGCCAGAATGTAACGATCTCTATGCAGGAGGTTGGCAGCAAGACCAAAAAGCACGGGAACGGCATCGGCGGGCACGTGAATAACTTTGCCCGCGGCGTAACTGCCGTCTGTACTCTCGGCATGTCCAATCTCGTCTGGAAGAAGTCTAAAGGCGGAGAAAAGACGGTGACGCAGATGGCTAAAGTCTGCCTGTGCCAGAACTGCGGAAACTCTTGGATTATCGAGTGAGTTGAAGCCGTGCCCGATTCGGGCGCGGTTTTGCACAAAGGGGTGGTACTGTGATCTGCAAGAACAAGGGCTGCGGTCGGGAGATAGATAAAGACAGCGTCTACTGCAAGTGGTGCGGCACCCGGCAGGTGCGGGAAAAGCGCACCAAGAGCGACGCGCCCACAGCGCGGCAGCTGCCCAGCGGTTCGTGGACGTGCCGCGTCCGCGTGGATGGGCGGGACATCTCCGTCACCCGCCCCACCAAAGCCGAGGCGCAGGCCGAAGCTATGGCCGTCAAGCACGGCCTCAAAGCCCCAGACACACCCCGCGTCACCATGACGCTGGAGGCTGCCTACAAAGCCTATATCGAGTCCCGCGATGGCGTTCTGTCCCCCTCCACCGTGGCGGGGTATAAACGCCTCCAGCGCAACACCTTTCAGCGACTCATGCCGATGCAGCTCTCATCCATCACCTCCGAGCACATTCAGCGGGAGATCTCCGCCATGACAAAGAACAAAAAAAGCCCAAAATACATCGCCAACGCAGAGGGCCTTCTTTCCTCTGTCCTAAAACAAACCATGCCGGACAAGCACTACTCTCTGCATCTCCCAGCTAAGCGCAAGCCCGACCTTCGACAACCAGACGACAAAGAGATTGGAGCGATCCTGACCGCCTTCCGCGGCAGCCCTATCGAGCTGCCGGTGCTCATGGCCCTCTGGATGGGTATGCGGATGTCGGAGATCCTCGGCGCACGGCACGAAGATATTGACGGCGGAAAACTGCACATCTGCCGGGCGGTCGTCCTGGACGAAAATAACCAGCCCGCGGAGAAGGACAGCGCCAAGACCTATGCTGGAGACAGGTGGGTCAGCGTCCCCGGCTACATTGCCCGGCTCATCGCGGCCACCGGGCGCGACAGCGGGCCGCTGGTGACTTTCTCCGGGGCAGCTATTTATAAGCGGTTCGTCCGCACGCTGGATCAGGCAGGCATCCCCCGCTGCCGCTTCCACGACCTCCGGCACATTAACGCCGCCGTCATGGTGCGCTTGGGCGTGGACTCGATATATGCCCAGGCGCGAAACGGCTGGGCCTCCGATCGGATGTACAAGCAGGTCTACGCCTATGCCATGTCAGATGAAATGGCCGCGATCAACGAGAACATAGACGGCTATTTTGGCAACAAAATGACAACAGAAAATCAAAAAAGCACGTAACCATGCGGTTTGTAGTCATTTCGCCCACGGGTTCGACTCCCCTCAGCTCCACCAAAACAGAAAATCGCGTAGCCATGCGGTCTACGCGATTTTTCTTGTATTTACGAGGGTTCTCGGCGTTTTTGCAGTCTGCTACCCTGGTCGCTCCGTCCGTTTTTTGGGACGTTTTCAGGGCTTAAAAAGACATCAAGTGACAACGAAATGACAACGAAAACAACCCCGGCTTCATTGCAAGCCGGGGCTGTTTCCTTACTCCCGCAGCAGCTTCCGCCACGTTTTCTCGCCTACGATGCCGTCGGCACCAAGATGGTTGCGCGCTTGGAACGCCATCACCGCGCCGCGGGTGGCGCCGCCGAAATCGCCGTCCGCGCCGTAGGTGCCCAGATCGTGGCCCTTGCCACGAAGCAGCTCCTGCAGCACTCTGACCTTGTCGCCCTTGCTACCCTTGCTGAGCTGCGGAAACACCGCCGTAAAGCCGCCTGCGGTGCTCTCTGCGGGTTTGTCCGCTGTGCCGCCCTCCGCTATCGCCGCGAACGGGAAATGTGCCCCAGGGCAGCCCGTGGCGTTCACGTCGCTGTGCTTCTGCACCTTGGTGATACCGTACTTCTGCTTGAGGTACGCCACCAGCTCCATGCCCGCCTGCTTCTGCGCCGCCGGCATCTCCTCCCGGTCGAAGCTGCCCTCGAAGCATACGCCGATGCTGTCGTAGTTGTTATTCCCCGCGTGAGCGCCAACCACAGTCTCCGGCCGGCCGCGATACACACTGCCGTCTTTGCGCACGAAGAAGTGATACCCGATGCCCACCCAGCCGTTGGCCAGATGCCAGCTGTGAATCTGCTGCGCCGTGCACTTTCTGGCGGCGGCGTGGTGCAGGATAATGCGCGTGGTGGAACGGCGCTTTGTCAGTGCGCCGTTCCACTTGTATGTAACCTCGTTAATTTTCATCGTCCGCCATGCCCTCCGTTTCCACCGGCACGGTGGCTGCTCGATTTTCGGTCACGGTCTTTAGCTTTTTGATGAGCTTCAGCAGGAAACCGGGCACCGGCACACCCAGCGCAGCCACATTTTCCAGAATGGAGATCAGCTCGTTGATGATCAGCCACACCGTGGCGATAGCCGCCAGCAGGAACTCCACCTGAATATGGATGCCCACCTGCGCCATGCCGTACCGCATCAGGTAGTCCACCCCCATGGCGGCCAGCACGATCACCAGATATCCCAGCTTCTTCAGGATGCCCCGGATGCCGATCCGGGAGCACAGCTCCCCGGCGTTCCACGCCTTCGCCATGCCGGTACAGTAGTCCACCAGCATAGCCACAACCAGCACAGCCAGTGGGATCACCAGCTGCACCAAATAGCTGCTCAGCACGCCCAGCGCCGCAGCCACCACCGCATACAGGGGATTCATCGTCTCTTTCATGTCATTTGTCCTTTCCGGGCTTACGCCCTGTCTGTTCTCACACGCCCAGCATACCATTCGCCCTTCGGGAATCATCGCTCCGCAGCATACACAGGTGTTGTCCATCAGGTGATTTCCTCGTCATTCGAGATTCACAACCATGTCAACAGGGTCTAAGCCACAGGATAGCCGTACATAGTTGGCTCCGCTGGGTATAGCCCATGTGCCGTCCGGTACACTTGTTATCTCGTATACACCGTCGTGGCCGATAGTCGTGCGACTGGAATCAAGCCACATAATCGGAAATCCTCCGTTGGCTGAGCCAACAGTCGCACCGGATACAATCATCTTCGTGTACCCGGAAACGTCCAGATAACCGGTAACACATCGGCCGGTGGCGGCTTTCACGCTCCCGTCCGAACTAATTCGGTAGCCATTCTCATAGCCTTTCCCATTACCGAATATAGTCGTACCGTCAGTATCAAAGAAATGCGCGGGGAACATGTTTTCCAACGCCTGCTTTACCGCCGTTACAGTAATTTCCAAATCGCCTGTAACGTTGGGAATAGCAATCACACCGTCCTTATAAAATGTGGACACGTCCACACCTCCCATCGTAATAGATATAGTTGCGCCCTCCAGCGTATAGCCAATTGCCGCCGTCAGCGTGGCAGCGTACCCCTGCCCATCAATGACGGAAGTTCTGTTATTGTCGCTAGTGCAGTGAGTAAGGCTGGCTGTCACCTTGCGCCGCAGGACGGTCTGTGTCCCACGCCAGACGCTCCCTGTTACGTCTGCGCCGCCCATTTTCACCCGCACTGAACTGACGACGTAACCGTTAGCCGGTGCAATCTTTGCAGTGTATGGCTGATACTCCGTGGCGCTGGCAGCGCTGTTGTCGCTGGTCGCATTGGTCAACGTGTTTGTAACGGTGTAAGTACCGATGCTGGGCGTCACCGTCCCCGGCGCGCCGTCTATCATGGCCGCACGGAAGGCATTGATCTCCGCCGCCGTAAAGCCAAGCGTGGCAACCCAGCCAACCACCTTATCCCGGAACGTGCTGCCCGATAAGGCGTTGATCTGGTTGATAAGTCCCATCCATTCAGATTCATTCCGCCTGCGCGCCGTTCCGTCAGAGCCAGTTCCCGTTGCAAAACAGGTCAGCTCATAATCCTTGTCGATGTCGCTCTGGCTCACTCCGAGCAGCGCTTCAATAACACAGGCAAATGTTCCCGTTCTATCCGCGCCCGCCGCACAGTGGAAGTATACCGGCTGATTATGCAGCACACAATCAAATGCAAACCGGAGCATACCGCGCCACACTGTCTTATTGGCGATGGAATACCACTGGTATATATCCGGGATATAGTACAGAATGTCCGTTCCCAGTACGGAGCTGGTAGGCGGCGTGTAGTCTGCCTCGTTCTTACCTCGCAGATTCAGCTCGGCGCGCACACCGCACTGTCCTACCAGCACATTTCTGTCTGTGGCGTCCATGTCTCCCCCGCGAAACATCATGCCATACTTGACCTTGCCGCCATCACACGCCCAGCCGCCCAGATCACGCACATTCGGCGCGTGAGGGGTGTTGATCCACCGCAGGGCATCCAGAGGCTTGAGAGTCCCCGCCGCGCTGTCCGCCGAAAACGGCGTTTCCACGTTGGGAACCTCGTTGTAGTACGTCACGCCGCCCACCGTCTTACCGATGGGCTTTGTATTGGACTCGACAGGCGTGGCCGGGGCGTAGTCGGCAATCTGCGAATTGCTGTAATCGCTGGGGTCGTAGGTCACATTGGCGAGGTAGTTACGCACCGCTTCCGGGCACTGGTGCCAGGTGACAGACATCTTCGTGCTGATCCCATCCACCGTCGCCTGCATCTGGGCGATGGTCTTTGCGCCGGTAGTCCCGGCCTTTGTGTTGATGTGCTGAGCAAGGCTGTCCAACTTGCTTTTTGTTACCACTACCTTATCCATACGCCACCTCGTCACCATTGGGGATCTCAGCCAGCACCAGCCCGGCAATCTCGGACTTGTCAGCGGCGGTTAGGACGTAGTCGGTGCCCTCTGCCTTCACCCCGGTATCCGTTTCGCCCAAAAACCAGTTGCCGTTCGTCCCAATGTGGGGCGTGATGCCGTCGGTGCCTTTGAGTGTTCCTGTATAGGTGATATTTGCATGTCCGCTGCCGTCCGCGTTATCTGTGCGACTCGTGCATAGGCCGACATTGCCATTGTCAGGGTTATAAAGCCAATCACCCTCACCCCATTTAGGCGCGGCGGGCAAGCCAGTCCATGCAAAGACCTGTGGACTTGAGGCTTTCACACTGTGCTGATACCACCCCAGGCCGCGTGTCCCATCCTTACCTATGGCTGTGTATTCCGTTGCAACATACGCGTTCTTCGTCGCATCCCATAACTCCCACTTACCGTCGGTGTTGATGCGTGGCTGATGCTCATTTAAGCCGTCCACCACTTCATCCAGTGCCGCTTTCAGCGCCTCAGAAACGATGTTAATATAGTCTCCGGATATGATCTCAGCGTCCGGGTACACGCTGGGAGCCACAAGCAGGATGAAAGCGAACGTAGCCAACCGGTTAGCAGACAGGAGCTCGCCCTCCGCGGCCGGCGCGTATAGCTCCACCTGGCAGCGCACAGGCCCCCCTACGGCCAAAACTTGCAGCGCCACGGGAATGGTGGCAACGTTATTCGCTAAATTTATTTTTGTCCCATCCTCCGCGGTGTCGTACAGACCACCGGTTCCGTCCGACTTCCGGAAGCGCAGCATGCACATCGTCCCGTCAGGGGGAGAATAGATCGTCGCGCCATCCCACAGCGAAGCGGATATGATTCGCCCGCCATCCCCCTGCGGCATGTGCAGCTGGGGAGGGATGCCATCTATTGATAGATTCAGATCGATACTCTGGGTAATTTGCATATCCTCACCTCCTTAGTAGTTATTGACGGATTGGACACTCTGGATGCTGCCTGTACCGCTGGCGTTGGAGTAATTACCGTATCCATCAAAGTTGAAAGAGCAGTACCAGTCGTCTGAAGCGCACTGGAAGCGGCCGGAGATACCGAGTGGAATGAAGCAGCTTGCCTGCGCGCCGCTATTGCCAGCCGCATAGACCACATAACCGATGACCGTTTTCTCCACTAAACTCTGCCCATTGACCTTGAGAGATGTGAACTCTCCAGCCTTGCCCTTCACCGTGTCGGTGGCGGTAACGCTGGACACCTCCAGAGAGTTGGCCTTTACATTGGCAAAGCCTACCGACAAAACGATGTTCTCCGTGTCAGCACCCGTATCGTTGTTGTGGTAGATGCGGTAGATCTTCAGCAGGTTGTCACCGTCTGCAGGGTCGATCCGTAAATGCCAGCTGGTGGTGAAGTTCACCGTAAGCGTCCCGTTGAGGATCTGATTCAGCCGTACTGTATCCGTAGGGCCGAACTTACCGCTGCCGTCGATGTCCAACTTCTCGTAGTCCTGCAGCGTCGGCGTCACGACTCCGGTGAGGATCTGATTCAGCCGGGTAAGGTCTGCCTGCGTATAATCGGCATTTGTGTAGGTGCTACCCTGCGCGGAGGTGTCGATCGTGCCGCCGTCCAAGTTGATGAAGAAGTTGCCCTGCTCACTGGCGATAGTGCCGGCAATCAGGTGTGCGGCCGTGATCATCCACGCCTGAATACCTCCGGCGATGGTAGCACCCATGGTGTAGGGGCCGTTATAGCCCGACTCACTGGCCGCCCAGCCCTCATAATTAAAGCGCCACACCTTCTTGGCCTTGGTCGGGTCGGGATCGTCTGCGATGTACAGCTCGTCCGGCTCACCGTCGTTGTTGGTGTCCAGGATGCGCACAGATCCTCCATTGGCACCCATCAGCGCGGACATGATGCGCGAGGATATCTGCTCCACCATGGACGTGGAGGGCTTGGCGTCAATTTGCTGCTGCTGGCCGGCGATGGTGGCCGCGATGTTGGCCTTCACGCTGCCCAGAGACACGCTGTCGTAGCGCTCCAGCAGACAATCCCAGACGATCTTATTTACCCGCGCCTTTGCGTCCACACCCAGCCGTGCGAAGTGGACGCCTACCGTGTCGCCCAGATAGATCTGCTCCAAATGCGCCACGTCCTCATACCCGGAGGCCTGCGCCAGCAGCGCCAGCTTCACTTCCCAGCTCACTGTCGGCACGCCGATCTGGTTGCGCTTGATATACGCCGCGCCAGATGCCTGCAGCTCTGCCTCGGTGGGCTGTTCCTCAAAGTCGGAGGACAGATCCAGCGGCATGAGCCGGGTGTAACCGAAATCGCCCTCCGCATACACCGGCGGAGCCATAACGGTGGTTTCGTTGTCCTTCCAATATGGGACTACGCCCGTATAACAGTTGGCGCAGTTGGAGTCCTGCGTCAGATCGGTAAGGTTCTTCCCGTACCTGACGGCTACGCCGCGATCGGCGCCGCAGCGCGTCAGCAGGCGCACCGCCCAGCCGTCAAACTCATATTCGCCGCCGTATACGTCCAGCAGGCTGCCCTGCTGCCCTCCCAGCAGCGTCCACGCGCTGGCTGGCACCGTTACTGCCATGGTCGCCACCGTGGTCTTGTCGGTGGTCAACTCAAACGGCATGCCAGACGGCAGCGCGTGCGCCTTGATGCCAGCCACCGCGGACGGTGCGTCCGCTGCCGTAAAGGGTGCCACCACATAGCCGCCCAGATCATAAGCCACATGACGGGCGTAGATCGTGGCCACGCCGCCCATGGCGGGCGTGATCCGGTAGATCCGGAGCGGCTGGAGTGCCTTGTCGGGATCCACTGCCACGCGAAGGATGCTCCTCAACGCAATCTCTCCATAATGGATACCCTCTACAGGATACCGCATTTCCAGTTCGTACTGACCGTTCAGTTCCCGCGTTACCTTGCAGGAAATTGCATCCGACAGAATACCCAGACCGTTGTCGTCAAAACTGGTGCGGTCTGCAGCGTACAGGATAGGCTTCATAGCGTCCACCACCTTGGCTTGATCTCCACGCTTGTAATGCCACCCGTCCATCGGACGGGGCTTTCCCCGGCCGGCAGCGTGGGAAACTCCGGCGCGGAGATGGTGCTGTTCAGGTTAAACGCGCCGTAGTAGGCGTTCTGCGTGTCCGAGTCGAGCACAACGATGCCCCTCGGCATGCTGTTAATGGTCACGGTTACATCTCCCACCGTCAGAGTTCCGGCGCCTGTGCCGGTGACGGTGATAAGCGGCAGCGCCGTGAACGCTGTAGGGTTCAGCAGCGTCTGTCCCTGCGTCGCATGCACGACCTGATCCCCAACGCGCAGGAACCGCTGGGGTCTGCAGTTAAACTCGATAGTCGCCCTGCCAAACCGATGCATGATGCTCTCCACGTCCAGCGGGCCGGCGAAATACGCCAACCGGTACGTCTCTACGTCGTAATCGTCCTCCAGCTTCTGGTACCCGGAGGGGGCGCACAGCCAGTTGGCCACCTCCCGCATCGCGCGGGGCAGCCGGATGCGCTCGGCGCTCATGTATACCTCGTAGGCCTGGATGTAGTTCTGATAGGCGTTCTGTTCAAAGAGCAGGTCGCCGTTCCGACCGGGCACGGCCTGCGTGTCCAGCTTCCGCCCGGCAAGCGTCACGGAGGGGTAGCGTTCCACGACCACGTGAACATCATCGGAAGATCTTCCCGCCCAGTAGATCATGCAAACACCGCCTCTCTACGCTCCACCGCAGTCTGCATTCTGGCCATAACGATGTCGGCCAGCTCGCCCACGTCCTGCCCCTGTGCACCGTACACTACGATATTGACGCCGCCCAGGTTGGTCGTGGTGCTGCCGGGCATGGGGATGGCGGACAGAGCGCTCAGCTGCGCGCCCATATCGCGCATAGCCCTCGGCATGGCCTGCTCTACGCCCAGCGTGATGCCGGGCGGGATGAATTTACCGACCTCATCGGCAAAAACCTTTGAGGGGGAGTGGATGCCAAAGAAGTCCTTGATCCAGCCGACCACGGAGGACGCCCAGCCCTTAACCTTTTCATACAGCCATGTCGCCGCGTTGCTGATTCCGTCGAACAGGCCGTGAACCAGCTGGGACCCGACCTCGCCAATAGCAGCCAGCCCCTTCAGCAGCCCCTTGACGATGGCACCGATGATCTCCGGCAGGCGTCCGATCAGACGGGGTATCGCCTCGATCAAGCCCTGCGCCAGGCCGGCGATCAGCTGACCGGCTGCAATAATCAGCAGGTCAATGTGGTCGAGAAGCCCCTCCGTAATGGTGATGATGGCATCCACTACGGCGGGGATCAGCGCTGGGAGATTCTCCCCAATGCCGGACGCCAGCGCGGCGATAATCTCAACACCGGCAGAGATGATCTGCGGCAGCAGGATCGTCAGTTGCTCCACCAGCATGGGAATGACCGCCGTTATCGCCTCCACCGCCGCTGGAAGCGCTTGCACGATGCCGGATACCAAACCCCCGACCCCCTCGATAAGCGGCGGCAGGAGAAGCTCCAGAGCCGGCGCTACATAGGGAATCATGCCGGAGATCAACTGCGTGAGACCCTGAACAAAGCGCGGCAGCATGATCTGCAGGCGCGGTATCAGATTATCGGCGAAGGTGTTGACGCTGTCGATCACATTCTGCACCAGTTTGTCCAGATCCAGATTCTCGTTGCTCATGCCGGTGATAAGGTTACTCCACGCCGACTTCATGGCGTTGGCGCTGCCCTGGATAGTGGTCGCCGCCTCCGTCGCCGTCGTCCCCGTGATGCCCATCTCGGTCTGGACTACGTGGATGGCGTCCACAATGTCGGCATAGCTGGAGAGGTCATATTTGACGCCGGAGATCTTCTCCGCGTCAGCCAGCAGCCGCTGCATTTCCTCCTTCGTTCCGCCGTAGCCCAGCTTCAGGTTGTCCAGCATGGTGTAGTTGGCCTTGGCGAAGCCCTGATAGGCGTTCTGGATGCTGGTCATGTCCGTGCCCATCTTGTTGGCGTTGTCGGACATGTCCGTAATAGCCTGGTCGGCCTTCTGAGCCGCCGCAGCCGTGTCGCCGCCCAGAGACTGCAGCAGCGACGCGGAGAAGCTGGTGACGGTCTCCATGTACTCGTTCGCGCTCAAGCCGGCAGTTTTGTAGGCGTCGTTGGCGTACCTCTGCACCTGCGCGGAGGACTCCTTGAACAGGGTGTCCACGCCGCCGATCAGCTGCTCCTGTTCGGCGAAGCCCATAATGGACTGCTTGCCGAGATCCACAAGCGCTGCGGCAGCCTCCTTGATAGCTGACGCCATCGCTTTGATGCCGGAAACGATAAAGTCTGAGGCGATGTTGGCCTTCAGGACATCGCCAAAGGACAAGGCCTTCTCGCTGCCCTCACGCATATCATCGCCCAACTCCTCTACACCGCTGGAGGCGTTGCGCAGTTCGCTCTGCATCTTGTTCAGCGTGGCAGTGGCTTCATTCAGCGCCTGCTGCCACTTTTGGGTCTTTAGGTCGCTCTCACCGTACCTGGCGGCCGCCTTGCCGGTCTGCTCTGCCAGCAGCTTCACGCGCTCACGCTGCACATCGATCTGCTTGGACAGCACGGAGGCGGCCTTGGCATTCCTTTCCTCCGCCGTCGTGGCAGCGGTAAACTGCGAAGCCACCAGCTTCATCTGGCTTTCCAGTGTCTTGGACTGCTGGATAATCTGGTTAATCTGCCGGCGATACTCCGCCTCGCCATCTACGCCGATCTTCGGCCCAATATTAACAGCCATCTCCTCACCTCACCTTCATGGCCGCGTCGAATGTCCAGTGTTTCTGTTTCTTTTTGGCCTTTGCACCGTTGTATATGGCAAGGCAGGCGATCATGTCCAGCATTTCACCGTATCGTGTGCACATGATCTCCTGCCTCCTCATATTCAGCTTTCGCCCGTAGAACAGGAGCCAGGCAAGGTTCAGCTGGACACCTGTGCCTTGCCGCCCTCTTTTTTTTCGGGCTCGACCTCCACCGTGGGCTTGCTGTCTCCCCTCCAGGCCGCCAGCGCCGCCTGCTGTAGCGTGTTGAACTCGTCCATCCGCAGCGTCATGACCTCATCCACCGTGAGAGGTCTAGGCTCGTAGCCGGGAACTTCGTAGGCTTGCGCCTGTTCGTAGCCCTCGCTCAATGCGGCAATGATCGCCGCCGTGTCCCGCGCCACTCCGCCATACTGTCCCTTCAGCACCTCGCCCAGGCTGGTGATGTCGCCGTCCGGGCACAGGTTGGAGATCTTCACGGACGCGCCCACCGTGAAGCGGAAGCCTACTTCTCTGCCGTGTACCTGCATGGCGGCCTCCTTACGCAGCGCCGCCCAGGATGGCCTTCAGGACCTCCACGGCAGCCTCCTCGGTGGATTGGTCCGCGCCCACCAGCTTCCAGTCGTGGCTGGCGGTGTCGTCCCGCATCAGCGTGGCGGTCAGTTCCTGCGTCTGCCAGTCGATGTTCTCCTCCTGTGTAGCGGCATCCAGGCCGGGCTGCTGGAAGCGGGCCTTAGCCAGCACCACCGGCGCGTAGGTGACCACACCGCCGCTCTGGTAGCGCACCACGAACCCGATGCCCACGTAGGGGATCTCCATGCCGTCGCCGTAGTGGGAGACGTCTACCTGCGCTCCGCCGGCCGGCACCTTGGTGGTCTCCGGCAAGCCCAGAATAAACTTCTCCGCTTCGGCCAGAAGGCCGTCCACCGTCAGCGTGGCAGTGCCGCCGGTGAAGATGGCCGCTGCGGTCTCTGCAGACACGTTGTCCGCGTGAAAAACATTGTCGTCCGTGGTGTCCAGGGACAGCGACACGCTGACGCCCCGGGCCAGCTGCATCACGCCGCTGTAAGTGACCACGCTGCCGACATTGGAATACTTAGCCACGTAGGGCATACTGAAGCCCGTACAGACCTTTCCTGCTGCACTCATAGCAGTACCTCCTATTTCATGATCTTTTCAATTTCGCGGCTGCAGGCCGCGTCCATGGCCGCTTCAGCGGCCTTCTTGCTGGCGTTCACAGCCTTGTCCAAAAACCGGGTCTTCTTCCGGAAGCTCGTGCCGCTGTTCACCGCCCGGGCGATCAGGGCGTTGGGCTGCCCATTAGGATACTTCTTGGTCTCCACCGAGTTATAACCGTCAAAGCCCAGCTTCACGTTGACAAAGCCGTCATCATCCCTCATGCGGCTAATTCCAAAGCCATCCAGCAGGCCGCGCTTCTGCGCCGGTGTCACAATCCCAAGGCTGGAGTCTCCCTCCCTGCCCTCCGGCAAAGACTGAATGGCAGATCTAACGGAGTTAGCCACCACGTCTGCGCCAGCATAGACCGCCTTGCCAATCACGCCGTCCTTGGTGGACTGCTGCAGCTTGTTCAGCTGCTTGATGTAGTTGTCGATGCCGCCAAACTGGAACGTAGCCATCAGGCAAACACCTCCCAGTCCCACTCGTAGTGCCAGAAGCCGGTTTCCTCCTCGAACTGGCAGCTATTCAGCGTCCAGACGAGCCCTACGGCGTCAAAGGCCGTTTCCAGCTCATCCCGCCAGGGGTCAAATTCCTGCTTCGTGAACAGATCCGTAGAGCCGGTGACAGCCTTCTCCGCGTGAACGCCGCCCGCCTCGAAGTCGTTTGCACCGTCCTCCTGCCAAACGAAGTAGCGGTCGGACTGCAACCGTCCGCCGTGGCTTACGGCATCCGTCACAGCCAGATGCGCCGCGATGACCCGCTGCGCCCACAGCGGCGTTGCGCCGGTGTCCGAATTGGACACCGCTCTCTTGTCACCCATCAGACACCTCGTATTTCTGCTCGATCTTGGTCAGCGTCAGATCCATGGACGCAGGATACACGTCCGTCACCTGCTGCACCAGTTCGATGCCGTACTGCGTGCCGTCCTCCGTGATGGCTACACATTGGGGACTGACGCCGGGGCGGAGCTGCGTCCGGATCACGCGCTCCACCTGCACCTGCGCCTGCTTGCCGTTGTAATACCGCTGCAGGCCGACGCGCCGCTCCGCGTAGAACAGAGTTTCCACCAGCGTAGGCGTAGGCTTGGGCTGGTATCCAGGCTGGGCGGCATCCGTTATGGTGTAGATCCTGACCACGCCGTCCCGGTAGGGCTGCGTGATTTGCCGGTCATCAGGGCGAAACGGTAGTTTCCGCATAGCTCTTCACCTGCCTATCGTTTTGCATGGCCAACAGCCGGTTCAGATAGTTCGTCTCGAATACATCCAGCGCGTCGCTCAAGCCGTAACGGACGTATTCCTTCAGCAGCGTCAACGGTTCCCCGGGGTTCTCGTAGTCGCCAGTCTCGCCGAGCTTCCCGTCAATATAAGCCTCCCCGGAGGCGATGAGGTCGGACACTTTAGTGTCCGTTGCCTCATCGCTCCAGGTGATGTTACAGGCGATTTTGACGGACGACAGCAGCTCGGCGTTCACCGCGCCCGCCACCGTTAAGACTTGGTGACGGTGACCTTGTAGGTCTTGGTGGTGGTGCCGTCAGCGGCAGTCACCACGACCTGCAGGGTATTGCTGCCAGTCTTCCAGGTGGCGGCAGTGCCGTTGTTGATCTCGGTGCCGTTCACGGTCAGCTTCATGGCAGCCGCAGCGTTGCCGGGTACAGCGGTCACCACATCAGACGCGTTGGTAGTGGTCGCGGTGTAGGTCAGGGTGCCGGAGGCGAACGCGGGGGTCAGAGTCAGATCGCCCACGGTCAGAGCGGTCAGCGTGGCGTCGGTAGACGCTGCGGGAGGATCCACCTGCGTCACCTTGTAGGTGGCAGGCGTCAGGCCGGAGATGTCCAGCACCAGGAAGGCGTTGTTGTCCAGCGGCATGCCGTTGGCGTAGGCCTTGATCAGGTAGACACGCTCGTCCTCCAGGAAGCGGTAGTGGTCGCTGTACTCGATGCGGCCTTCGGGGGAGGTGCCTGCCATCGCCAGATAGCGATAGGCGATGCCGATGACAGCCTTGCCGCGGGGCAGAGCGTGGGTCTGAATGATGTCCATGGGATAGGGCACGACATCATTCCGGTAGGTACCGTCAGGAGCCATCAGCGTGGTAGCGGGCATGACCTTCTGTAGATAGTCCTGGGGATTGACCAGCAGGATCACATCGCGGACACGGCGAGACTTGCCGTTGGGATCAGCCGCCACGATGGACAGCAGATTGCCCACGGTGTAGGGGGACAGATCGTCAACCTTGATGGCGGCTTTCTCGGGGTATGCACCGCCGGTAACGGTGACGCTGTCGCCTACCTGGCGGATCATACCGATGGGCTTCTTGTTGCCGTCGCCGGCGACGAAGCCTGCCTCCATTCCGTTGCTCAGAGCCTCATAAAGGGTCTGGCGGATGAAGCTGTCCAGCCATTCCGCACCCAACTCCAGCATTGCCTTACAGACAGGCAGGAAAGCGGACAGCTTCAGCAGCGTGGTGGGGACCTTCTTAAGACCAGCGGTCAGCTCCTTGACGATGTCGTCGCACAGCTCGCCCCACACGGCCTCCTCATAGCCGTTGGTATTCACCATGATCTCGACCGCGCCGCCGGTGGCGCGGAATCTGATGCGGCTCAGCAGGGGATGCGCCGTCTGCAGCTCGTCAAAAACGGAGTTAATGACGGTGGTGGGCAGCGTCTCATCCATGCCGGTGACAGCCTGCCGGGGGTCGGTAGAGCGCATGGCTGCGGCCAGCTTCTGGTAGTAGCTGCGCTCCTCGCTGGTCAGCTGGTGGACGCCGCGCTGGGCAAGGATGCGGGAATCGACTTCCTGCCGCAGGTCATCAAACCGCTGCTCGTACTCGGCCTGGATGTCCAGACCGATGCGCTGCATCATCTCATCCAGGACGGAAGAGAAAGCGCCGGTGTCGCCGGAGACGGCAGCCTGCTGGAGAGCCTGCCGCAGTTCCTCGCGGGTGCGAATGTCATTGTTGTTCATTCTTTTTCTCCTTTCGATTCTCAAGAAAACAATCCGAGAACTTTGTTATTTTTTTCAGGGCTTCCGCCGCCCTGGGGGTTCTTGGCGGGCGCAGGCACCGAGGGTGCCGCTGCCAAATCGCGGAGCTGCGCCGCCAGCGACTTCTGATACCGGAGATGCTGCTCCATGCCGGCATTCATCTTCTGCAGGATGGTGGACGCGCCGCTCATGTCGGCATCGGTGTCGGCAAGGCGATCCGCAAGACCAAGCTCAACACACTGCTCAGCGGTCAGCCACGTTTCCGCGTCCATCATCTCCGACAGACGCTCCTCCGTCAGCTTGTCGCCGGCCTTCTGCAGATACGCCTGCCGCCCCGCAGCATTGATGACGTCCAGGTCATCCGCCGCCTTCCGCAGCTCTGTGGCATTGCCGCAGGCACACATCCACATGTTGTGGATCATCATCAGGGTGTTGCGCGGCATGATCACCTCGTCGCCCGCCATGGCGATCACAGAGGCAATGGAACAGGCGAATCCGTCCACGTGCACCACCTTCCGCGCCGGGTGACGCTTCAGCTGGTTGTAGATTGCCGTACCCTCAAAGACGCTTCCGCCGTAGCTGTTGATGAAGATCTCGATGCGCGACACATCGGGATGCTTTGCCAGCTCTTCGCGGAAGTGCTCCGCGCTGTTGTCGCTCTGGACGTACCGCCAGCTCTCCCAATCGAACTCCTCGCCTTCTACGTCGCCGTAGATGTAGAGCTGCAGAACACCCTCTGCAGCCTGCTTGATTTCCCAAAGGGGTTTCTTCATGCGTTTCCTCCTTCCGCGCCACCGAGCGCAGAGGTTTCCGCGCCCAGCGTTGCAATATTTTTTGTGAGATAGTGCTTGTCCGCCCAATCCTCCGAGATGGCGGGCAGACCCGCCGCCCGTAAGACCTCGTTGATGGAGAACACACCGGAGCCGACCAGCTTCTCCACATTCGCCGCGTTGGCGAACATATCGAAGTGGCGGATGCTGCTGGTATCAATGCGGAGATAGTCGCCGCGCTGGATCCGGTCGTAGCCGTATCGCTTGCGGTTGATCTCCTCCTGCAGCTGATCGCAGATGGGATCGATGCAGCCGGTCAGGAACCTGCCCTGCGCGTCCTCCGTGCCTTGGATGCTGCCATCCACCAGTACCGCCGGGATCTGGAACGCCTTCGCTGTGAACGCTAAGATGTCCTTCATCTGGCTCTGGATGTCCGACAGCTCTACGGCAGCCTTGCCGCCCTCGTTCGTATAGGCGTAGCCTTCAAACTCCGGCAAGACTGCTCCATCAGAGTCGAGGAAGGTTTTTACCTGCTCCTCGATCATCTGCGAGAACTTCTGCGTGAAGTCATCCGCGCCCGAGGCCAGCTGATTCACGTGCACCTTCCAGTGCTGCCCCTTGTCCCACGCATACCGCCGCATGGCGGCATTGATGAGCCGCACATAGGAGCCGTACAATCCGTCCAGCACCGGTTTGATATTCACGTGGTTCAGCGTCAGATGCAGAACCTCCCGCTCGCGGAAGGTCTTTTCGTAGGACACATCGCCCACCCGCACATTTGTGTACTCATTCTGCTTGCTTGGGTAGCGGTCGCCGGGCATATAGTTGTCTGCAACAACCAACGCGTCATAGCCCTCCCGCTGCCGGGTGCCGATGACCAGAACCTCGTTGTCCACCAGCAGCTTCGCCACAAGCTTGTGCAGGAAGGCCGTGGAATTCTGGTTCACGTTCGGCTCCACATTCCAGAGATAGTGCTCGCGCTCTCGAATTTCCTTCCCTTCCCGGAATGTCCGGAACTCGCAACGCCCGACGGCGTTGGCGATCATGTTCGCGCAGACCCAGAAGCAGGTGTCCCGTAGCTGGAATTCCTGCGCCGCTGCCAGAAGATCGCTGCACGTGATCTCCACCGTGGTGGGAGAACGAGCCTTGCCTCCGGCGAGCCACTTCCAAAAATTAAGTGCCATTGCCCACCTCCTATAGCCGGATCGCGCCGATGGGCGGTAGCTTCACCGGCTCGCCGGTGCCAAGCACCGCCTCCTCGGTCATAGATGCCACCAGAGCCATGAACGGGTCCGTCTTCCGGCTCTTCGGTTCGATCTTGGCGTAGTAGAAATTTCCTGTATTCGTACCGGCACGTTGGCCGCTGCGTACTCGCTTGGTATTGTTCACCGCCCAGCGCAGGGGCGGGTTGTCACCCCATGTGAACAGGTCGCGGTCAAAGCATTCCTGAATCACCGGGTCAACCTGCATGATGTCGCTGGGTCGAACCAGCTTCACGCGGTTCTTGTCCCTGGCGTCAAAGCCGATACGCCGCATGGCGTCGCTCACCAGCGTCCAGCGAAAGTGGTCCATTGCCAGCTTGACGATGTTGTACTTCAAGCCCATCTCCTTCAGGTAATCCGCCAGGAGGTTGGGGTCGATGCTCACATCATCCACCACCGTCAGTTTTCCCGCCTCCGCCCAAGCTCTCCACGGGGCGACGATGCGGGAGAGCGACCGGCTCTGCAGACAGACCCACGAATGGCTGATGTCAAACCGCTGCGCGCCCACACGGAAGTGCAGATTGACGCTCGCCCAGTCGTTGATTTCCGCGTAGTCGATGCCGGCCACGCAGGACTTTCCGCGGAGATCCGGCAGCGGCCGGTTGGTCGCCTTGACCTTGGCATAGTCCGTCACGCTGATCTCCAGCTGCCCGGCGCGGATGCCCATCCGCTTTGTCAAGAAGTCTCCGTTCTGCTCCGGGTTGACCAGCCAGTCCGCGTATTCCTCCTCGATCTCTTGCTGCAGGTGCGGGACATAGGACAGCGAAGGGTTCGCCATGAACCAGTTCTCCGGGTCGTTGACCTGCTCCCGATTCTCAAGACAGCAGATGAACGGGAGATAGCCGCCTTCCGGTTCCGCTTCGTTCTCGAAGAGGATCCGCCGCCCCTGGGCTATGAAGTCGTCCAGCGGGCCATCAGACACGTCGCCGTTGGATGTAAACATCCCGATGCGCGGCTGTCCAACCTTGCCCAAACCGGTGACAAAAACCTTGTAGTTGTTGTAGTTCTCAAAGGCGTGGACTTCGTTAAAGACAACCTTGCCGGAGCGCATACCGTCCCGTCCCTTCGGGTTGTTGGTGCGCCCCTTCATCACGCCCTTGTTCTTCCGACCCTGCACCATCTCTTTGGTGTGGTAATAGTGCCGGTTGAGCTTCGACTCCCACTTGGGGGATTCAAGGACTTCGGAAAGATCCTTTACCGGCGTGACCGCCTGCTCCTCGTTGTTGGCGCACACGTCCACGTTGTAGTTCTTCACGGGGTTGTAGGGGGAGATGGAGCACGCGCCGTCAAAGGCGATGAAGCCGTCCTTGCCTGCGCCACGCCCCACCATGCAGAGCAGCTTCTTCCACCGCGGCCGCCCGTCGGCGCGGTAGGTGCAGTCCCACAGTGCGAGAAGGAATTCCTCCCAAGGGAACAGCCGTTCATAGGGGAAGTAGCGCAGCAGGCTCAGGTACCGGCGCAGCTGCTCCGTGTCCACGTAGATGTCCTCCGTGTCGAACACGCGGCGGATCATCGCCACCAGCGCGTGCTGCTCAGGACAGGCGCGAGGATTGTTGGACTCAACGATCTCGATATAGCGCAGAACCTCCGCGGGGATCTCACAGCTCATCGTCATCATCGCCCCGGGCGGCAGCCGCCAGAGCGTCCTCCTTAAAGCCCAGCGTGGTGAAGATCGCCAGCATCTGGCGGGAAACCTGAATCTCCAGCGACACGCTGCGGTTCTCCATCAGCCGCCCCCGATCATCCGTGACGGTCAGCCCGCGCCGGGCGATGTCGTCCCGCAGCTCCTGCCGCCGTACCCAGAAGTCCATGTACTCCTGCACCTTGTCGCGATATACTTCTTCATCGATGCCCCGGACAGCCAAGGCGTCCATCATGGAGCGCTTCAGCTCCCGATATTCTTTTCGGCGCTCATACGCCGGCCGTTTTTCGTCTGCCATGCCCGGTCCTCCTCTCTGTGTCCGATTCGGACACCGCATCAGCTCCAGGCCAGCCAGCCTACGTCAACACCCCGCGCACTTAGCGCAAGCCTTCGACCGGCCAGCCCGGAGGCGCCATCTGCGGTTTTGCGGGACGGGCGGACGAGCCGCCCGCCCCAGAGGGGAAAGAAAGGAAAAGAGTACATCCGGAGCATGCCTGCCCCGCAAAACCGCAGATATTTTCCGTTTACCCGGCGATTCTCGCGCCCACGCGCCGCGCGGCACCGCGCAGACGCGAAAATCTCGGGAA
>ERZ1034915.370-NODE-370-length-31372-cov-5.586327_pt1 | contig 31372 bp, 23 predicted proteins | sample MGYA00520592_ERZ1034915 | MGnify/ENA primary metagenome ERZ1034915 (study PRJEB33766, sample SAMN09781787) | gut metagenome | biome: gut microbiome | host: Homo sapiens | place: Madagascar | study: EMG produced TPA metagenomics assembly of the PRJNA485056 data set... | reverse complement strand
CTTTATGATAGAGTTAAACCCAAACCGCAGGAAAGGAGAATTTTCTGTGACATTTCAAATTCTGATCGCCATTTTGATGATGGCTGCCATTATCATTTTGCTTTTTAAGGAAGTCAGCCCGCCCGGCGTTATTTTTACCGCCGTTCCCATTTTGGCAGCCTTGCTGATGGGTTATTCGCCGCGCGAGATCAACGGCTTTATAGGCGATGGGCTTAAATCCATTTCCGGGACGCTGTTTTTGATGGTGTTTGCCGTTTTGTATTTCGGCATTCTGCACGAGGCAGGCGTTTTTCAGGCGCTGGTGTGCTTTGTTATGCATTTTCTGGGAAACAGCGTTTTGGGAACGCTGATCGTTACCTGCTTTGTGGGCATGGGTACGCAGCTTGATGGTTCCGGCGCGACCACTGCGCTTTGCACCATTCCCGCCATGAAGCCTATTTATGACCGGCAGAAGATTCGCCCGGAAGCGTTGCTTTTGATTGAAAGCCTTGCCAGCGGCGTTTTCTGCCTTTTGCCGTGGGCACCCGGCATTGTGGAGGGCAGCGCCTATGTGGGCGTAGATGTTTTTGATGTGTTTACCATCATTCTGCCCGTTTTGATTTTTTCTGTGATTTTGCTTTTGCTTTTCTGCCTTCCGGTTTCAATTGTGGAAAAACGGCACGGCGCCGGGCTGAGCAGCGATGAGTTTGCAGACCTAAAAAAACAGATCAGCCAGCCAGTCAGCTATCCGTTCGGCAAAAAAATTGCTATGTTCGATGCTCTTCTTACACTTGCCGTCATGATTCTGCTGCTCAGCGGCAATGTCCCTTCAACCTTTGCTTTTGGCCTTGGCTTCGGTGTTCTGCTCATAGTCAATTATCGCACAGTGCAAGCGCAGCGCGACTATATCAAACGGCAGGCTCCCACCACATTGAATATGGTCTTTACGCTTTTGGGCGTAGCGGTTTTAGTAGGCGTAAACAACGGCACCGGCGAACTGAAAGCGCTGGCCGAGCTGATCGTAGCCCATGTTTCTCCGAGCGTACTCAGCCATCTGCCGTTTTTGCTGTGCGTGATCAGCCTGCCGCTCAGTATTACGCTGGGAGGCTCAAAAAACTCGATCGTACTGCCCGCCATAATTCCCATGGTCACCAGCCTTGGCTTTACGCCGGAGCAGGTTTTCGGCACCGTGTTTGCCTGCGGCGTGATCAGCGCGAACCTGAGCCTTTTTAATGCGGCTCCTTATCTGGCGCTGGGATTAGCCGAAGTAGAAATGAAAGACCACTTGCGCTACTCACTTTTGCCCGTGTACGCCTTCAGCCTGCTCATGCTGGCTTTTATGGTCATCAGCGGCATTTTACCCATTTGAATCGGATAGAATTTTGATTTAGGGAGGTAATTTTATATGAAAACAACGCCTATTCTCTGCGCGCCCTGCGGCCAGATGCAGGGCATTGAAACGAACGGCATTTCGATTTATCGAAACATTCCGTTTGCTTCAGCTCCCAGATGGCAGGCACCTGCTGCAATAGAAGCATGGCAGGGCGTGCGCGAATGTTTTGAATACGGCCCTGCGCCCATTCAGAACGCCCCCGATCCTTATTGGGCCAAGCGTACCGGCGAGCCTTTGGAGTTTCCCCAATCGGAAGAATGCCTGAATCTGAACATATGGGTGGGCAACAGCAGCACCCCCAAAAAAGCCGTTTTGTTCTGGGTATACGGCGGTTCTTATATTTTAGGTTACAACTATAAAAAAAGCTACCTGCCCGATAAGTTCGTGGCAAGGCATCCCGAGATCATTGTAGTAGCGCCCAACTACCGCGTAGGCGTTTTGGGCAGCTTGAATCTTTCCTGCCTGACCGATAGCCGCGACTATGCCTTCAGCAACAATCTGGCGCTTTTGGATATTTTGTGCGCTTTGCAGTGGGTGCAGAAAAACATTGCCGCTTTCGGCGGTGATCCCGATCAGGTAACGCTTTACGGGCATTCGGCCGGTTCCAATGCCATTAGTCACTTAATGGCTATGCCCAAGGCTAAAGGGCTTTTTAAGCGCACGATCTGCCAGAGTTCCTTTATGACCGACCTCGGCACGGTCGCCTTAGACACAAGCGAAGAGATCGGCCGTAAATTCTTTGAACTTGCACAATGTACCACATTGCAGCAGGCTCTTTCGCTGCCCTGCGAAAAGATTTTACAGGTGCAGAAAGAGCTTTTCAAATATCACTATGGCGGCAGCCATGCCAGCAAAATGTTTTCCCCTGTAGAGGATGGCCTTGTAGTTGCCAAGGAGCCTTTCAGCGCCTTTGCGAAGGGTGAATGCAACAGCGAGCAGGTCATGATCGGCGGCAGTCAGGGCGAATATGACCAGATGATGCGCCCGAAAACCTTAGAGGAAAACAAAGAATTTGTAATCGAACGCAATGCCGACAAAAAGCTGACGGCAGAAAAAGTAGAAGCCTTTATCGCCCTGCACCCCGAGATGGACGCCAAGGAAGCCGTGATGAGCATCCACAACGAGCTTGGTCTTTCGCTGGGCGGCGAGTGGATAGGGCGCGCAATCTGCAAAAAAGTTCCTGTATACGAATATAACTTCTGGCTGCGCGAGGGCGAAGAGCATTTTCGCGCAGCGCACGGTGCGCCGAGCAACTATGTGTTCGATACGCTCCCCGCGCCCGACGCCCCCGCCGGGCTTTCGGTGCAGATGATGGATACCTGGGCTGCCTTTATTAAAACCGGCGACCCGAATAATGCGCTTATCCCCGCTTGGCCGCGCTACGAACCGGACGGCAGCGTGATGGTAATGGATCGCCAGTGGCAGGCTGTAAAGGGCTATTGGAGCAAGGATTTCGCTTTCTGGCGCAGCTCGTTTGCCGAAAGCAAATATAACATCGGCTGATTTTTCAAGAAATGTGCAAATTGCCCAGGAACAGGCAAAATTCGTGGACTGGTTGCCTATGGCTTATCCCGTGTAAAAAAATTATAATCAAGGCAAGAAAAGGAAAAACGCAGCGGCTTTTCAAAAAGCCGTATGCGCAAATTTGAAAGGAGCAGTTTTATTATGACCTGGAACACAATCGTTACATTGATCATGCTGGTCGTGATCATTGTGCTGCTATTCAAAAATGTGGCCAATACCGGCGCTGTAATGACCGGCGTTCCCATTATCGCAGCACTGCTGATGGGCTGTTCTCTGAATGAGATCAACGGTTTTATCGGCGACGGCCTGAGCAGCGTTCGCAACACCTTGTTCCTGATGGTTTTTGCCATTCTGTTTTTTGGCATTCTTCAGGAAGCCGGCGTGTTTGATGCCATCATCAAATTCATCATGCGTTTTCTGGGCAACAGCGTACTTGGCACCTGCCTGATCACCGCTTTGATCGGCATGGCAAGCGGTCTTTCCGGTTCAGGCGCAACCACCGCTCTTTGCACGATTCCTACCGTTCGTCCCCTGTTTGAAAAGCAGAAGATCCGCCGCGAGGCTATTCTGCTGATTGAAACGCTGGCTTCCGGTGTTCTGTGCTTAATGCCCTGGGCACCCGGCATCAACGAAGCCTCCGCTTATGTAGACCTTGATGTTTACGAAGTGTTCACCCGCATTCGCCCGCTGGTGGTGTGCAGTGTGATCGGCGTTCTGATCGTGGCAGTGCTTACTTCGATCGTAGAGAAAAAGCACGGCGCAGGCATGACTAATGAAGAATTCGCCCAGCTGAAACAGGATATCAGCAAGCCCATTGACTTTAAGTTTGGAAAAACTGCCGCTATCATCGATGGTCTGGTCGCCCTTTTGATCATTGTTCTGCTTTTGGCCGGTAAGCTCAAAACCAATGTAGGCTTTGCGCTTGGATTTATAATTCTTCTGTTCATCAACTTCCGCACCAAGGAAGCCAAGGCCGAATATTTTAAGAAAAAGGCCGGTATCTGCTTTAATATGGCATTCACCATGCTGGGCGTTGCCTGCATTGTGGGCGTGAACAACGGCGCAGGCGGCATGACCGCCCTCGCCAACATGATCGCCGGCAGCAGCTTCTCGGGCATTATCCCCCATCTGCCTTTCATCCTCTGCCTGCTCAGCCTGCCTCTCAGCATTACCATCAGCGGTTCCAAGAACTCGGTCGTTGTGCCCGCTGTGGTTGCTCTGGTATCCAGCTTCGGCATGAGCGCTATCGATGTTATGCCCGCCGTTTTCGCCGTGGGCGTGATCAGCGCCAACCTGAACCTTTATAATGCCGCGCCTTATCTGGCGTTGGGTCTGGCCGATGTGGAAATGAAAGATCACTTGAAATATTCTCTGCTGCCGGTTTACGCATTCAGCCTGTGCATGGTAGCGGTATGCGTGATCTTTGGTATCGTTCGCATTTAAATTTTTGCCTCTTTTTTTCTTTCCCTCATCGGAATATGTTGAAAAATCACTATCTGTAATGTTTAAAAAAGCCTGAGCGAAGTTTCTTTCGTTCAGGCTTTTTGCGTAATTTTATTCTACGGTGCCGTGCAGGGCGGCGGGCACTGTGAAGCGGTTCAGCCGGCGCACATTGTGCAGCTCCTGCCGGCTAAGGGTAAGCTGCTGGCGCAGCTCGTCGTCTAATTTCATGCGATGCACCGAAAATATGCACCGAATTGCCACAGGCTGCAGGTTTTGGTGGCTCAGGCCGCACAGCATGCCGGGGGTTTCCTGCTCGCGGCCCATCGGCGTGTTGAGATAGATCATAAGCTGCTCGGCATCGTTGCACTGGTTGCGCAGCACAAAGGTGATCACGGTGCTGTGGTATTCCACCGTGCCCTCGTAAAAGCTGGCGCAGTTTTGATAGTTGTCGTCACCGATATCCACATCCATGTACAGCTCGGCCCGGTTTTGTTCGCTGCCGGGCAGAATGCGCAGCACGCTTTCGCGCATGTGCATACGGCTGCCGTCGAACTGATACAGATAAATGGTATCCGCCGTGGCAAACGCCCCCTGCCCCAAATGGCTGCGGCGAAGATCCGTGCCGGGCTCGGTGTAATTGGTAAGCTGGGCAAGGCTGATGCCCAGCACCTGCGAAATATCGTTGAGTGTTTCCACATCAATGGATATTTCGCCTTTTTCATACTTGGATACGGTGGCCTTACTTTTGCCGATGGCATCGGCCAGCTGCTGCTGGGTGAAGCCCTTCAGCTTGCGAAAAAACTGAATGCGCTGGCCCACATAATGATTTGCCTTTCCCATTATACTTTTTCCCCACTCTTCGATCTGCCAATCACACAAACAAACCGCTGTACCGTTTGTTTCGTAAAAATTGACAGATGACTTGATTTGCTTTTTTCCCCTCGTTTGTTATTTAATTATCCTATATTCGAGGTCATTTGTCAATCCTCACGAAACTTTATTTAATTAAAGTATCACTATGCGATAATTTTAACAATTTGCAATTTTTCCCAGTTTATGCAACAATCTATGGGAAGGGGTGCGAGATTTGTTCATGTTGCCGCATACCCCCACTTTGCGGTAATTTGTTCTTTTTCAGCATCCGGAGAGATAGTGAAGGAGGAATTTGTATATGCTCAGTTTTTTCCTGTGTTTGGCAATTCTGATCATTGGCTACTTTACATACGGTAAAGTGGTTGAAAAAACATTTGGCCCTGACGACCGTGAAACCCCGGCCGTTAAAATCAACGATGGCGTTGACTATGTGGTGATGCCGCAATGGAAGCTGTTTCTGGTGCAGCTGCTGAATATTGCCGGCCTTGGCCCCATTTTCGGCGCACTGCAGGGTGCTTTGTGGGGACCTGTGGTATTCTTGTGGATCACTTTCGGCACCATTTTTGCCGGTGCTGTGCATGACTTCTTTTCCGGCATGATGAGCGAGCGTAATGACGGCGCTTCCATCTCTGAAATCGCCGGCATCTACCTTGGCGGTGTGATGAAGAATGTTATGCGTGTGTTCAGCGTTGTGCTGCTGGTTATGGTTGGTACTGTGTTCGCCGTTGGCCCCGCAGGCCTGATCGTGACCCTGTGCAAGAACGCCGGTGCAAGCGGCCTGCTTGCCACCACCTTGTTCTGGCTGATCCTGATTCTGATCTACTACTTCATCGCCACTTTCCTGTCCATTGATAAGATCATTGGTAAGGTTTACCCCATTTTCGGTATCTGCCTGATCATCATGGCTGTGGGCGTTGCCATTGGTATCTTTACTCATTCCGAGTACAACATTCCCGAGATCTGGACCAACTTCTATAACATGCACCCCAAAGGCACTCCTATTTGGAGCTTTATGTTCATCACCGTTGCCTGCGGTGCAATTTCCGGCTTCCATGCCACCCAGAGCCCTCTGATGGCTCGCTGCATGAAGAGCGAAAAGCAGGGCCACTTTGTATTCTACGGCGCCATGGTATGCGAGGGCATCATTGCTCTGATCTGGGCTGCTGCAGGCTGCTCGCTGTACGCTGTGTCCGGCGGCCTGAACACCGGCCTGCAGGAGGCTTTGGCAAACGGCCAGTCCGCTGCTATTTATGATGTGTGTGCAAAAACCATGGGCGGCATTGGCATTGCTCTGGCTATGCTGGGCGTTATTGCCTGCCCCATCACTTCCGGCGATACCGCATTCCGTTCTGCTCGTCTGGTGCTGGCTGACTGGCTGCACATTGACCAGAAGGGTTACGCAAACCGTCTGAAGCTTTGCATCCCCGTTCTGGGCGCTGGTGCTTTCCTGGGCATCGGCAACTGCCTGGGCTTTATCAACTACACTGTGATCTGGCGTTACTTCAGCTGGACCAACCAGACTCTGGCTATGATCGTTCTGTGGGCTGCTTCCATGTTCCTGTTCTATGAGAAGAAGAACTACTGGATCACCGCAGTTCCTGCCACCTTCATGAGCGCTGTTTCCGCCACCTACTTCACGATGGCTCCTGAGTGCTTGGGCGCATTCGGCCTCACCTCTGCTGTTGCCTACCCTGTGGGCATTGTGGTGGCTGTGCTGTTCCTTGGCATCTTTGTTTACACCATCAAGAAGCGCGATGTAAAGCCCGCTTATGATACCCTGAAACATTGATAAAACCGTTTTGGGCCGCCGCACAATGCTTGCGGCGGCCCTTTCTTTTTTAAATGCTGCGCAGGCATAGCTTTTGCCTGGCGCAGCCTGCCGCCGTGTGCCGCACATTGGTTTGCGCCGGGCGGCAAAATGCTGTATGATGATGCTACCGGCCGGATTCAAAGCCGGGCCGCCGCGCTGCCCCCTTGCCGGGCGGCGCAAACCAAATTTTGGAGGGAGAGACCCCACTTATGCTGCTGAAACCCATTGCTTTGAGCGCTTCCACCCTGCCGATGGATGTGCTGGAACAGGATAAAACCAACTGTAAAAAAATCGGCCCCTGCGGCCTTGGCCAAAAGGCGTTGTATTTGAACAGTTTTTATATTGACCGCCGTTATTACATTCCCTATGGCAGCATTCAGCGCGTGTATAAGCGCATTGCCATGAGCAAGGGCGGCTTTACCGGCAAGGGAATGTTTGCCACCATGTCATATCTGGTGGTGGAATACGATAACGGCAAGGAAAAGCAGTGCAATTTTAAATTTGAGCAGAACGTGGATCTTTTGCTGGCAGAGCTGGCCCGCATACAGCCGAAAATCCGGCTTGTGAGTGCGCGCTCGGAGCAAAAGCTGGCCGAAAAGGCCGCGCAGGAGGCTGCCGCCAAAAAGCAGGTGCAGCTTAGCCCCAAGGCCGAGGCCCTGGCCGAGGAGCTGGGCCGGTGCGAGCAGTATCTGGCCGCACAGCCCGGCTTTGCCGAGCAAATGAGCAGCGTTGCCAAGCGCAAGCGCTCGGGTGACCGCTCGGCCCCGCATTACAAATGGGTGGCGCTGGCATTGCTGGCCGGTGCGCTGATCACGCTTGTGTGGGGCGGTTACAGCTTTTTCTGCGGTGCCTCCGGCCCCTTGTATATTTTGCTGATCGGCATGGGGCTGATCTTTTTGTTCAGCGCCCTGCAGGTAATGCCCACCGCCTTCCGCAATAAAAAAGAGCTGGCGTGCCAGCTGGCGGACATTCAGGCACAGGCACAAAAGCTGGTGGATGGCTATTCCCACTGCAGCTTCCCCGTGCCTGCCCGCTATGCCCACCCTGTGGTGCTGCGCCGCATGAAGCGCGTGGTGGAGGCCGGGCGCGCCGATACCGCCGAAGCCGCACTGGAACAAGTAAAGCAGGACCTGAAGGCCCTGAACGCCGATGTGCAGGTGGAGGAGTGGGAATACGATGAAGTGGTAGCCATTAAGCCCATGTTCCTGCTGGCCGACTATCAGTAACCCCCGCAAAAGCGCATTTTCTTAACGCAAATCATAAAAAAGCGATCTCTCTGTACGAAGCCGTGCAGAGAGATTTTTTTGCTTTTTTTGGGGGCTGCTCATGCCGCAGATTTTATTAGATTTTACCCATACTGCGCATAACAAACTGACACTTGTGCCAGTGACGGCCCGCAGAAAAACCTTTATAATATTGGGTATACATGGCATGGACCCGGCCACACAAAAGCAGGGCAGCCGCCGTGTATTTCATTTAGTTTCAGACGAATGGAATATTGATGAATGGTGAAATCATTTCTTGTTTTTCGTTCATCGGTGTGCTATATTCATACATGGCTGTGTACTATATCGTTGAAAATTATTTTGACAGGCACACAGGCGCATGATTCTGGTACGCCATCCAACCGGGGGCTTGGGCCCCCGGCTGGATGATATAAATAAATGGATAAAGAGGAATCAAACATGAAAAAGCGGATATTATCCAGACTTCTGGCTGCTTTTCTGGCAGTGATGCTTTTGGCACAATCACTGTGCCTTACGGCATTTGCCGAGGAAACCACGCTGGAAGCCACGCCCGGAGCAGTCACGGAAACCGAGCCGGTCAACGAGACTGTGATCAACGAGATCGATGTTGAAGGACCCAAGGTTGAAGAACCCGTGACTGAAGAGCCCGTGGCTGAAGAGCCTGTGGTTGAAGAGCCCGTGGCTGAAGAGCCCGTGGCTGAAGAACCCGTGGCTGAAGAGCCTGAGACTAAAAGCGAAGTTATTCCGGTAAACATTCCCGCAGACAGCGATGCTGCCACGGTGAACCGCATTTTGACAAAGGCACTGCTGGGAGAAAATGCTGACCCCAATACCGCATGGGAGTATGAATGCATCGGCTATAGCAAGCTGCTTAAAAACACTGCATGGGGCTCTATTAAGGGCTTCACAAGCGAAACCAGCAAATGGCACATCACGACCACCTATACCCACGCTGCGCTGGCCAATAACGAGGACGGCATTTATGATGTGCGTGTTGCCGGAAAGACAGAGAAATTCACCATTCATAAGCTTGCCAAGCCGCAGAGCTCGATTGCCCTGAAGCAGGATATCAGCCTGTCTATGTGCTATGATCAGGATGGCACCCCTGACATTGCCGCCACCAAAGAGGCCATTTTCGCAGCTGTTGTTGACTCCTCTACGCCCGAACTCACTTTGAGCGATGTGACCATGGAGTATTACGCAACGGCCGACAGCGGCACTGCTTTAGGCTTTGGCCAGGCATGGGTCCCGCTGGAAGGCGGAAAAGGCGATGAGCTTGTTCCTCTCACCTACCCCGCCATTGGCCTGGGCCAGCAGAAGATTCGCATTTCCTGGGACGGCAATGAGGAATATGGCGGCTTTTCTGCAGAAACCACAATCACGCTGACCGATCGCCCCGCCCCCGAATACACGCTGACGGAATCCCCCAGCATCAAGCTGACTTACAACGATGATCTGAAGGTGGATTACGAAAACATTGAATCCACCGTTTTTGATGCCATCGTGGAATCTGCACCCTTCAATGCCAGCGAAGTGCGCATTGAGTATTACGCAACGGCTACCACCGGCTCTGCTGTTGGCATTGGTCAGGCATGGGTTCCGCTGACGGGCGGCAAAGGCAACGAAGTTGTTCCTCTCACCTACCCTGCCATCAGCGAAGGCACTTGGACCATTCACATCATTTATCCCGGCAGCCAGACTCTGGCCCCTGTTACCATCACAAAAGACCTCGAAGTGCGCGGCCGTGAGCCGATGCAGTTCAACCTGAAAGAAGGCCCCTACACGGTCGGCATGGTGTTTAATGAGCAGCAGGGTTATGATTTTGCTGCCACCGCCAAGGCCATTTATGAGGCTGTGGTGGAATCCACCGTTCCCGCACTGAATTTTGAAGATGTTGCGGTAGAGTTCAACGCTTCCCCCTTGAATCAGCTTCCCTCTTACCAGCCGTTGGACTATGCCCTTGCCGGAAGGAACTTGTTCGGTGAAGGCACCTGGACCATCCGTATTTCCTGGGGCGGCAGCAAAGAATACGCCCCCGGCGATACCGTGGTTACCGTTACCACTACCGATAACCGCATTGAAAGCCAGCTCGCACTGAAATCGGATGCAGCCTTTACCTATAATATGGATGTGACCGCCATGAAGCAGGCTGTTCTGGACAATGTGATCGACTGGAATGCCTCCACCCTGCCTGCAAAAGACACCCTGAGCCTGGATGATTTCACCTTTGAATACAAGGCATCGCTCTCTATTCTGGACGGCGTAGAGGGTGAAATTGCAGACAAAGTTCTTGAGCAGCTCAAGAAGAATGGCGCATTGGATGCAAAAGTATATGTTCCTTTCGAGGGTAAAAATTACGATACCCTTATCAGCGGCCAGACCATTGCCAAGTATCCGCAGATCGGCGCCGGTGTGCAGAGCATTCGCGTAACCTACAAGGGCAGCGCCGAATACAAGCCCAGTCAGCCGACCGAGGGCAGCATCACCGTCAACAAGGCCAAGGTGAAGGTGCATGTAAAGAGCGCCAGTATGTATGTGAGCGAGGCCGCAAACGGCCTGAATCTGGTCACCACTACCCCCGATGATCATTTCAACACCTTTGTTGTGTACGCCGGTGTTACCCGCAATGTCACCACCGCCGTATACCTGCAGCTGCCGGAAAGCTACACCTCCAACCAGGTGCTGATCAAGCTTCTTGACAAAGCATTGGAGGGCCTTGGCCAGCCCACCTTTACGGAAATGCTGCAAAACGGCATTACCCTGGGCCAGCTGCGCCAGCTGCTGAAAACCAAAGAGATCGTGGATGTTCTGGAAAAGATCGGCATCGATACCGGCGCTTTGGGCCAGCTGATCAAAGTGATCGACAAGCTGCCCGCCGTGGGGGATAACCTTCGCATTGCCGTGGGTGTTCCCAACCGTGCAGGCGCTTACAGCGTAACCGCCATCACCGACAACAAAAACTACAATGTCGGCGTTGGTGTCGGCGCGCTGGTTTTGAAGGCCGATAAGGCTAAGCTGGTATGGAAGCAGGACATCGGCAAAAAGATTTCTGCTACCGATGCCAAAAAAGCTGATTTCACCGCCGAATTGCAAATGAACGGCAAAGCTGTACCCGATCAGTCCAGCGTACATGTGCTGTACTCCGGCTTTACCAGCAAGTGGAAGGTTTATTCCAGCCCCAAAGCCCCCACCGAGCCGGGCCGCTATGTGATGACAGCGGTTGTGCTGGGCGGCAACTATCAGGCTGCCCCCATCACCCGCTCTTTCCAGATCACCAAGTGATCGGTTCCGCTGCATAACAAAGCAGCCGCGCAATAACCCCAACGCAGCAAGGGCTGCCGGGCAAAACAAGCCCGGCAGCCCTTTTTTGTGCGCCTTGGGGCGCAATAAATCTCCACCAGCCTGCACCAGCCAGCCCTGCTAAAAAATTCTTACAAAAAAGCCATGCACGATTTTAAACAGATCGCGCATGGCTTTTTGCATATGGTGGAGCTGATGGGAGTCGAACCCATGTCCGAAAAGGGGTCCAAGAGAGTATCTCCGGGTGCAGGCAGTCGTTTCGATTTCCCTTACAGTTCAGACGAATGCCAGACCGAACTGTTTGGTAGCTTCATGGGTTCGTGACGGGCGGCAAAGCTTATGCCCGTTCATGTGCTGTGCCTAATCGATGCCCTGGCCCCACCCGGCACAATGGTGGGCAGAACAGCTGCCTTAATTAGGCAGCGACTGCAACGTTACGGTTGTCAGTTAATTGTTTTGGAGAGTTTTAAGCAGTTCCCCGCTGCTACCCGCTGCTCGCCCTTCTCCCTCCCCGTCGAAACCTTGACAGCCCCACGGATTCGGGGCCAAACGGCCCCGGGAAAGCGAATGTTTTATCGGCCGAAATTTTTCAGCGCGCGGTCAATATCGCGCTTGGCGCTGCGGTCGGCTGCTGTGGCGCGCTTATCATACAGCTTTTTGCCTTTGCAAAGGCCCAGCTCCATTTTTACGCGCCCACACTTGAAATACAGCGAAAGCGGCACCAGTGTGTAGCCCTGCAGCTTGATTTGCTGCGCAAGATGGCGAATTTCTTTTTTATGCGCCAGCAGCTTGCGCGGGCGCACGGGATCGCGGTTGAAAATGTTGCCCATATCGTAAGGGCTGATATGCATTCCCTTTACGATCAGCTCACCGTCTTCCACATCCACCCAGCTGTCTTTCAGGTTCACCTTGCCTTCGCGCAGGCTTTTCACCTCAGTACCTACCAGAGAAATGCCGCATTCCAGCGCTTCGATCACAAAATATTCGTGCCGTGCCTCACGGTTGGCGGCAATGCTTTTGGTTTTCACTTTTTCCACAGCCATGCTGCCGCCCCTCCTTTTTCTGATATTACACTATATGATACCGCAAAAGCCTGTGCCTTGTCAAGAAGAAAACGCCTGTTTTCACAGTTCTCCTCTGCCAGAAATGGCACGGTACAGGGTTGTTTCATCGGCATATTCCAAACTGCTGCCCACGGGCAGGCCATAGGCAAGGCGCGTGGCCTTTACCCCCAGCGGTTTCACCAGCTTGGCCAGATACATGGCGGTGGCCTCACCCTCTACCGTGGGGCTGGTGGCCATGATCACCTCTTTCACCTCGCCGGTGCCAAGGCGGGCCAGCAGCTCTTTCACGCACAGCTGGTCAGCACCAATGCCGTCCATGGGGCTGATCAGCCCGTGCAGCACATGGTACATTCCGTTATACTCGCGCGTGCGCTCAATGGCCGTTACATCGCGGGGGCTTTCCACCACGCAGATCACGCTGCGGTCACGCTTGGGCGAAGAGCAAATGCTGCACAGATCGCTTTCGGTAAAGTTCTGGCAGCATTTGCACCGGTGCAGCCGCGCTTTGGCATCACGAATGGCGCCGGAAAGCTCCAGCACCTCGGCATCGCTCATGCCCATAACCTGATAGGCCATGCGGGTGGCGCCTTTGCGCCCAATGCCGGGAAACCGCGAAAACTGGTCGATCAACCGTTCCAGCGGTTCTGCATTATTTGCCATGCAAACAAACTCCTTTTTAGCCCAAGCCGGGAATGTTCAGGCCGCCGGTGATCTTGCCCATTTCGCTTTCGGTGGTTTCATCCACCTGACGGATGGCATCGTTTACAGCTGCTGCCACCAGATCTTCCAGCATTTCGATATCGTCCGGGTCCACAGCCTCGGGCTTGATCTTTACAGCGGTGACCTGATGTTTGCCGGTCATGGTAACCGAAACCATTTCGCCGCTGGCAGTGCCGGTGAATTCACGGCCTTCCAGTTCTTCGGTTTTGGCCTTCAGGGCCTCCTGCATTTTCTGCACTTGGCGCATCATGGCGTTGGGATCGGGGCGGCCGTAACCGGCGGGCATTCTTGCTTTCATGGGATATTTCCTCCAATAATAAGATAATATTTGGTATTTCTGGTAAACTTATTCTTTTTCCTGCACGATCACAGGCACCCCCATGGCCGAAAGTGCCTGCAGGGTGGCATCGGCGCTTTGCAGGGCGGGCGTTTGCTTTGCCTGCCCCTTTGGGGTATAGGGGCCGATGCCGCACCGGATGCCGGTTTTTTCGGCGATCACGGTTTTGATCAGCTCCTGACTGTCTTTATTGGTGCGAATAAAATCGCGGAACAGATCGCTGCATTCGATCAGCACACGCTTGCCATCGTAAAATGCATGGGTGCCTTTTAAAAAGCTGATCAGCATTTTATCACGCTGTTCCAGCTCTTCCAGCACAAGCGGCCACTGGGCAAAGGGCTCGGGCGGGTGCTGGCGGGCCGACTGCGGGCGCGCTTGCGGCTGCTTTTGCGCCGGGGCAGGTGCGGGCGCTGCGGCGGGGGTGCTGGGCAGGTGTACCGGCGCAGCGTTTTGTGCGGGCTGCACGGGCTCGGCCTCCCACGGAACCGTGGGTGCAGGCTCCGGCTGCGGCGGGGCAGCAGGCTCCGGCTCCGGCTGCGATAGAGCAGCCGCGGGTGCAGGCGCTGCGGCAGGCCGGGGCACCGCCATAAAGGGCTGTGGTGCGGCCGGGGCGCTCACAAAGGGCTGCACCGCCGACTGTGCGGCCGCCTGCTGCACAGCCGACGGCACGGGGGCTTCTTCCGGCTGCGAAAGCGCAAACAGCGCCAGCTCCAATTCCACACGCTGATCCGTGCCGCGGCCCATTTTTTCCAGTGCCTCGCCCAAACGGCGAATGGCACGAATGCTCTGGCTTTGGGGAATGGTGCGGGCTTTTTCCAGATACTGCGGTTCTTCCTCGGGGCTTACGCCGCCCAAAAGCTCCTGCCCGCCGGGCAGCGCTGCCAGCATCAGATTGCGGTAATGTGCGATCATTTCTTCGCACAGGCGCTTCATATCCACCGACTGCTGCCGAAGCTCGGCCAGCTCGGCCAGAGCCGCCACCGATCTTCCCTGCTGCAAAGCATCGCTGAGGCGGAACAGATAGCTTTTATCCGTAACGCCTGCCATGCGGCGCACGGTTTCTTCGTCCACATGATTCGAGGAACCGGCGCAGGTATCCAAAATGGAAAGTGCATCGCGCAGGGCACCGTCGGCCAGCCGTGCGATCAGCCCGGCGGCGGCAGGGGTAAGCTCAATGCCCTCCTGCCCGGCAATATACAAAACGCGCTCGGCAATGTCCTGCGGGCGAATGCGGCCAAAATCATAGCGTTGGCAGCGGCTTAAAATGGTGGCGGGCACTTTTTGAATTTCGGTGGTGGCCAAAATAAACACCACATGGCTGGGCGGTTCTTCCAGCGTTTTCAGCAGTGCGTTGAAAGCCGGGCCGCTGAGCATGTGCACCTCGTCGATGATATACACTTTTTTTCGGCCCTGACTGGGGGTGTAGTTGGTTTCATCCCGAATGGTGCGCACATCATCTACACCGTTGTTGGAGGCGGCGTCCATTTCCACAACATCCAGAATGCTGCCGTCGTCAATGCCGCGGCAGATCTCACATTCGCAGCAGGGATCGCCCTGCACGCTGTGCGGGCAGTTTACGGCCTTGGCAAAAATTTTGGCACAGGTGGTTTTGCCGGTGCCGCGCACGCCTGTGAACAGATAGGCATGGCCAACACGGTCCGCCGCCACCTGATTGCGCAGCGCCGTTACAATGGCGCTTTGGCCCACCACATCCTCAAAGCGGCGAGGCCGCCACTTGCGGTATAACGCGCGATACATAGCCAAAAACACCCCTTTTTTTACAAAAAAATGGCGGACAGGCTGTACAGGGCTTTGGCCCCGGCGATCCGCTGCTCGGTATACAGGTGCAGGCACTCTGCGGCGCGCAATGCTGGCCACTTAATGCTGCTCGGTTCCCCGCCTGACATGGTTCATGGGGCTCTGCCGCGCAGAACCCACACCTGTATACCCAACAGCGAATCTTGCTCTGTCCGCAGAAAGCGCTGTTTATCACTTTAGGCTATATTATAAACCATTCCGGGCCGAAATGCAAGCATTCCGGCCCGGAAGTATACAAAAAATCACGAGTTCTCCGGTTTCTGCAAAACCAAAAGGCTCACCTTGCCATTCTCGGTCGGCACCTTGCAAAAAAGCGGCGGCGCACTTTGCTCCATGTGAACCAGCGTGCCCGCAGCGGCGGCAGGAAGCGCGCTCAGATCCATGCGGTAACCGGCGGCGGCGCATTGATCGCTCAAAAGATACACCAGCTCATCCTCGCGCACAAAGGCCAGGCAATAGGCCGCCGGTGCATCCCCCACGGCCTGCTTCAGCTGCACCGGGGTTTTCACGGCGGGCAACTTTACTTCCTGTGCATCCTCGGGGCCTGCGGGCAAAAACCACACAATATCCCATTCCCACGGAGTCAGCGCATCCAGCGAGCATAAAAGATCGTCCTCATAGCTGGCGCAATTATCGCTGAAGGACAAAAGGTAGGGATCTACATCGCGTTTCTGCTCGGCGCGTTCATCCAGCCAAAAGCAGAGCAGCAAAAGAAACAGCATACAGGGCACTGTCCACAGCGGGCGAAATCGTTTGTTCATGGGTAAACCTCTTTCCTGTAACGATCAGGTTTTATGGCTGTCCGGCTCGTTTTGCAGCACGGCCAGCAGCAGGGGCAGGCAAGCCGTAGCGCACAGCATATAGCGTGTGCTGGCATTGACGGGGCTTAACAGACATACCGCCACATTGAGAAGCATGGGCAGATACAAAACCATGGCACGCCAGCATTTTTTGCGCAGCAGCAGCACCGCCCCCACGCAAACGATCCATGTGGTTACAAAAGGCGAATACAACAGGCTGAAAAACGGCATTTTTCCAACAAATGTGGAAAGCTTGCAATACAGTGTGCGCACCGGGGCCAGCGCCTGCGGCTGTGTGTAGTCCACCACAGAGTGCTCAAGCGCAGGGTCAACATCAATATTCAGCTCTACAGGGCCCAGCACACGGTAGCTGATGGGCGCAATAAAGCCATATATGTTGTTGGCCGTGGCCTCCAGATAAACCAGCGGGTGTTTTTGGAACTGCGCAGCCCATGTTTTGAAATAGATCTGCAGCAGCTCACGCTCGTGGCCAGTATCATCGTCAGCAAAGCGCAGGCGATACTGCATTTTTACGGCATCGCTCATATAAGGCTCGTAGCGTTCGGCCAGCGTATCGTAGATCAGCACATCCTCAATGGCTTCCTGTTCTTCCTCGGTCACTTCATCGGGATACTGCTTTACATAACGGGCCGTTTGCTGAAACGGCACCGAAAGCATTTCCTGCGTTTCGTTTCCGTTGCAATGCACGGCCTCCATCAGCGGGCCCTGGGTAAACGCATACACTGCCAGCATAACGGCGGTCACTCCGGCCAGCTTGCCCAAGTGTCGGCGGCCCAATGCGGCTGCCAGGGCGACGAGCAGCGGCAGGCACAGATAAATGCCGTTGTTGCGGGTGTGTACGATCAGCAGGCACAAGGCCAGCAGGGCGGCCGTCAGCCGCGGCGTGAGCGCACGGCCAAGATACAAAAGCTCTGCGCAAATGCACATCAGCAGCACAATGCCGCCCACATACGGTGTATCTTTTTGCACGCAAACCGCGTAGATCGGCCAAATAGACACCACGCCAAACAGCGCCATGCAAATGCCGCGCAGCGCATCGCTCACGCCCAGGCGCTGCAGGGTGCGCATCATATAGCCAAGGGCAAACGCCTGCCAGAAATACTGTACGGCGGTAAGCAGAAACAGCACCACGCCGGGCGCGCCCAGCATCATGCCAAGGCGCGAGACCGCGATATAAAAAAGTGTGACCAGATAGGGGTAGTGATTGTTAAAGATATTCTCCGGCAAATACATTCCCAGCTGGGTGCCGGTGTCGCTGGCAAGGCCGCCCGGGAAGGCGATCAGCCAAACCGGCAGCCAGCACAGTGCAAAAAACAGCATGGGCCCCAGCAGCGGGCGCTTTGCCTGCACCCGCCGAGCCAGCTTTTCGGCCGGCGCAAAGCGAAGGGAAAACAAAACCGGCAGCATTGTAGGCAGACGCCCAAAAAATGCCAGCAGCGGAATAAAGCAGCCCGCCGCGCTGACGCCCAGCAGGAGCAGCTGAAATTTTCCCGAAAGCACCGGCTCAAAAGCGCCATATTTTTCCATGCAGGCGCCAATGAAGAAAAACAGCGTAAAGGCTGCTGCCAAAAAGACGGCAAACGGGCGCAGCCGAAGCTTCGGCTCGGCAAAATAAAGCCTGCGGCCTGCGAAAAAGAAAAACGCCATCAGGCAGCACCAGCTAAGCCAATTTTGGCTGTAGGCATGGCCAAGGCCGTCCAGCAAGGCATTCAGCTGGTACATTGCTCCCATGCCCGGCGTGCCGGAATCCGGCAGAATAAAGAAAAGCCCCTGCACGGAAAGCGTGCTGAGCAAGGCCGCCAAAAGGCAGAACAGGTTTTGTCCATCGGAATAGGGCGATCGATTCATACAGATAAAAAGCTCCTTCAATGGTTCAGCGGGAGGCCGGTGCGGGCATCGCGCTGAAAGTGGTGTCCGGTGCAGGCTGCGGCACACGCTGCACATATTGATTCAACGAAACAAAGGCAAAAAAACAGAGTGCCAGCACGGCAGCCGTAATCAGCAGTTTAGCCCACGAGGGCAGGTTTGGTTTATTCTTCATTGTATTTTCCTTGTGTAATTATACAAAAAGTATTGCGTTTTCAAAGGCCATTCCGCGCCAGAAAGGCGCACAGATCATCCAGCATATCATGCGGCAGCATGGCCTGCCTGCTCAGGCGGGCAGCGCACAGATCCCCTGCTTTGCCGTGCAGCCACACAGCGCACTTGGCCGCTGCAAAAGGCGCAAGCCCCTGTGCCAGCAAACCGCCCAGCATGCCCGCCAGCAGATCGCCGCTGCCGCCGCGCGCCATGCCGGAATTGCCGGTGGTGTTTACGGCAAGCTCGCCCTCGGGTGAAGCGATCACGGTGCGGTGGCCCTTGAGCACCACCACGCAGTTGCAGCTTTCGGCAAAGCGCAGCGCCATGCCTGCACGGTCGGCCTCGATCTGCGCAATGGTGGTTCCGGTAAGGCGTGCCATCTCGCCGGGATGCGGCGTGATCACAAGGCCCGGCTCTTTTCGGATGGGAAAATCCCCGGCCACAGCGTTCAGCCCATCGGCATCCAGCACAAGCGGTGTGCCGGGGCATTGCAGCGCCAGTGTGCGCGCCAGGCAGGCGGTATCCGGCGTGTTGCCCATGCCGCACCCCAGCACGGTGGCGCTGCTGCGGCAAGCCTCGTGCAAAAGCGCCTCGGCTTCGGCTGCGGCAATGCCCCCCTGCCGACTTTCAGAGAGCGGCAGAAACACCGGTTCAGGCAGACAGGCGGATGCGGCGGCGATCACAGGCTCAATGGCAGCCAGCGTAACAATGCCGGCCCCGATGCGCAGCCCGCCCAGCGCGCACAGCTGTGCCGCGCCGCGAAAGCGCCGACTCCCCGCCGCCACCAGCAGCTTACCGTAATGCCCCTTGTTGCTTTCAGCAGGGCGCGGCGGCAAAAGCGAAAGAACCGTTTTTTGCTCCAGCTCCATTTTCACAGCCCCCTATGGCACAATTATCTGTTATTATAGCACACTTTATGGCAAATTACAAAACCGAATGCCGCCCTTGATTTTGCCGCCTGAGTGTGCGACAATAAACGAAAGTATACAAGGGAGGAAACAGCCATGGAAAATGAAAAGCAAAAGCTGGAAGAGTTGATCCAGAAAAGCAGCAATATCGTGTTTTTCGGCGGAGCAGGCGTTTCTACCGAAAGCGGCATTCCGGATTTTCGCAGCGTGGACGGGCTGTATCACCAGCAATACAAATACCCGCCTGAGGAAATTTTGAGCCATACCTTTTTTGAGGAAAAAACCGAAGAATTTTATGATTTTTACCGCAAAAAGCTGATCGTGACCGGTGCCAGGCCCAACGCTGCGCATCTGCGGCTGGCCAAGCTGGAAAAGCAGGGCAAGCTGCGGGCCATCATCACCCAAAATATTGATGGGCTGCACCAGCTGGCAGGCAGCAAAAATGTGCTGGAGCTGCATGGCAGCACCCTGCGCAATTACTGCACCCGATGCCGTAAGTTTTACGATCAGGCGTTTATTGCAAACAGCACCGGCATTCCCCGCTGCACCTGCGGCGGCGTGGTAAAGCCGGATGTGGTGCTTTATGAGGAAGCACTGGACAGCACCGTGCTGCAAAAAAGCGTGAACGCTCTGCAGCAGGCCGATCTTTTGATCGTGGGCGGCACCAGCCTGGCCGTGTATCCGGCTGCCGGGCTTTTGCGCTATTATGCAGGCCGCGAGCTGGTGGTGATCAACAAAACGCCTACCCCCGCCGATTCTGCCGCCACGCTGGTGCTGCATATGCCCATTGGGCAGGCTTTGGGCGAATAAAATTTTCTAACCGGCAAAAGCTGCCGCCCCTTGCGAGTGCATTTTTCGCGGGGCGGCAGCTTTCATTTTACAGGATGCCTTACAGCACCCCCAGCCCTTCCAACAGGATCTTCAAACCGATCAGCACCAGGATCACGCCGCCCGCCAGGGTGGCGTTTTTCTCATATCGGGTGCCGAACTGGTTGCCTACAAACACACCGCCCACCGAAATAACAAAGGTGGTAACGCCTATAATGGCAATGGAGGGCAGAATGGGGTTGCCCGAAAAAGCAAAGGTAACGCCCACGGCCAGCGCATCAATGCTGGTGGCAATGGCTAGCAGCAAAAGCTCTTTCAGATCCAGCGGCGGATCGCTTTGGGCGGCTTCTTCGGTTTCGCCGTCCCCTTGCAGCGCCTCGAATATCATTTTGCCGCCAATATACGCCAGCAAAACAAAGGCGATCCAGTGATCCAGCGCCGCCACATGGTCGGCAAAGGCAGTGCCCACCAGCCAGCCGAGAAAAGGCATCAGCGCCTGAAACCCGCCGAAAAACAAGCCGATGATCAGGCAATGGCGGCGATTCACACGCGTCATGGAAAGGCCCTTGCACACCGAAACCGCAAACGCATCCATAGAAAGGCCAATGCCGATCAGAAATGCTTCGATAAAATATTCCATGCTTCATTTCTCCCTGTTTTTCCGCTGCGCCCGGCGCAAATACCGACAAAAAAACTCACGCATACCGAAGAACACTTTCCCCCATGTTCATCAGTATGCGTGAGTCTCATTTTTTAAGATTTGCCAGGCCGCAGCCAGTATGTTGACAAATCACGCCGGTTTGGCGCAAATTACTCCCTCACAGCGGGTATTTTCGAATATTATACCCGCCGGGAAAGCCGCTGTCAAGCATTGGGGGCCAAAACGCCGCTTTGTGCAATGGCCTGCACAGCCTCGGCAATTTTTTCGGGCGGCATCACCAAAGCAAAGCGCACATAGCCCTCGCCCAGCGGGCCAAAACTGGAGCCCGGCGTGCAGATCACACCGCTTTTTTCCATCAGCGCCATGCAGAAATCCAGGCTGTTTTTGTAGCCTGCCGGGATCGGCGCCCACACAAACATACTGCCATGGCTGTCGTTCACCGGCCAGCCGATGCCCCGCAGCCCGCCGCACAGGGCATCGCGGCGCTGCTGATACAGCCCGCATTGCTGCTTCACGCTGTCCAAGGGGCCATTCAAGGCCGCAATGGCGGCATACTGCAGCGGCAGGAACATACCAAAATCAATTTGGCTGCGAAGCTTTTTCACCGCTGCGATCACATCGGCACGGCCCACCAAAAAACTAATGCGCGCGCCTGTCACATTAAAGCTTTTGCTCAGGCTGAAAAATTCCACGCCGATGTCCATTGCGCCGGGCGTGTTGAACAGGCTGTGCCCCTGGTTGCCGTCAAAAATAATATCGCTGTAGGCGTTGTCATGGATCAGCAGAATATCGTACTTTTTGCAAAACTCCACCAGCTTTGCATACAGCGCAGGCGTGCCCACACTGCCCACAGGATTGGCGGGCAGGCTGGCGATCATGTATTTTGCCTTTTGCGCCACTTCGGGCGGAATATCATCGGGGTTCGGCAAAAAGCCGTTTTCTTTGGAAAGCGGATAATACCACGGCTTGGCGCCGCCCAGCAGGCTGCCTGCAATAAACACCGGGTAGCAGGGCGTGGGCAGCAGCACGGTATCCCCCTCGTTGCACAGCGCCATGCCGATATGGCCCATGCCCTCCTGGCTGCCGTAGCAGCTCATCACCTGCTCGGGCCGGATCTCCACACCAAAGCGGCGCTTGTAATAGCCGCACACCGCCTGCAAAAGCTCGGGCAGGTCGCGCAGGCTGTACTTCCAGTTTTCGGGGTCTTCTGCGGCATCGATCAGGGCTTTTTTGATATGCTCCTGCGGTGTAAAATCCGGCGTGCCGATGGAAAAATTATAGATCTTTTTCCCCTGCGCCAGCAGTTCGTTTTTGCTCTCGTTCAGCGAAGCGAAAATTTCATCGCCAAAAAGCTCCAATCGTTTGGAAAATTCCATGATAATTCAACCCCTTTTTATTTGATAACAGCGGATCGGCCCTGCCCGAAAAAGCCGCCTAACGGTGTGCGGGTTCGGCCCTTGGGCGGCAGCGGTAGACTTTGGATTTATTATAGCACACGCAAAATCAAAATTCCATTGCCATTGATATAAATAAATCAAGGTCTTCTAAGAAATACCGATGCCCCGGGCTGCACCGAAATGCAGGGCCGGGGCATCTTTTCTGCAAGAGCCGCGCGGCCCTTTCGCCTTAAAGCAACACCGCATAATTCTAAGTGCCGATGCAGCGAGCGAGAGGTGCAAGCTGCTAAGCAAAAAGCGCAGATAATACTTTGTGTATTATCGAGCATTTTTGCAACGCAGATTGTGCTTCGCAGCCGCGGCAGCGGTGCTTAAGCCGTCAGGCGGGAATTGTGCGTTGTTGCCTTAATCCTTCACCGTGCCGGTGCGGCCAATGCCCACGCTGGCGGCCGTGAGCTTTTTCCAGCTGCTGCAGCCGCAAATGCCGTCGGCCGTAAGGCCCACGCCGCGCTGCCATGCCATAAGGGCATTTTTGGTGCGGGGGCCGAACTTGCCGTCCGGCGAGCCGCACACATAGCCCAATGCGTTGAGGGCATCCTGCATCACCAGCACATAGGTGCTCACGCTGCCCACGCGGCAGGTGGGGTATCCGGCGGTGGTTCCCTTGCAGGCTGGGGTGCCGTAGCGCCTGTCAAAATGCACCCAGGTGGGGGTCATGCTCAGCGGCTCCACATAGCCCCATGCGCCGGTGTTTTTGGCGACAGTCCAAATTTTCTTTCGCACCGCCGCGCTGGTGTTTTGCCCCACATCAAACGATACGCCCGCATAGTGCTGGCTGGCGGTGCCGTGGCCGCCCTCCCAGATGCGCTTAAAGGCATAGCCCACATAAATGCCGCTGCCATAGCTGCGCCGGGTGAGATTCCACGCTTCCATGGCGCGCACGGTGGTCCACAGCACATCCGAAGCACTGCTGCCGCGAAATTCGCGCACACGCAGGGTGCTGCCGTAACTATAGGGCATTGGGTCGCTTTCGCGCAGCGTATAGCGATACATCCGGTTGGTGTAATTGTCGTAAACAAACACGGTTGCCATAGCGTTCCTCCTTACACAGCGCAGAAAAAGCGTTACTTTTCGTTCAGCCAAAGGGAAACGCTTTGCTCCAGCGTTTCCCAGCTGGCACGGTCGGCTGCGCCCGTTTCTGGCAGCGCCGCAAATTGCTGGAACGCCGCCATGCTTTTTTCGGTTTCGGGGGTATACTCCTCTCCGGCCCCGACTTCGGGAATGCTGGCGATCCAGAACGCTGCAATATCCAGCAGCCGCCGCAGATAGCGCACCGCAGGGCCGCATGCGCCGGGTCCCAGCGTTTTGCCGGGCCACGCGGCACTGCCCAGCAGCCGGGGCTCGGCGGGCACACGCAGGCGGCGGGCCTGCTGCCAGATGCTGTTCCATGTGGTGCGGCCCACCACACCGTCCACCGTGAGATCATTGATGCGCTGCCATGCTTTTACAGCGGCCGTGGTGCGGCTGCCGAAAATGCCGTCCACCGCAACAGGGCTCAGGCCGCTGTAGTAGGTGCCCAGAAGATACAAATAGTATTGCAGCTCCCGCACGGCGGTGCCGGTGCTGCCCTCCCGCAGGGTTCCCGGAAAATCCCCCGGCTTTTCGTTGGGGCCCAGCAGGTTGTTGGCCACGGCCAGAAACACCGTGTACAGTTTGTTCCATGTTTGCAGGCCCACCACACCGTCGGCGGTAAGGGAAAAATAATCCTGAAAGCTTAACACCGCCTGCCTTGTGGCACTGCCGAAAGCGCCATCCACGCTCACGCCCTCCAGCGCGATGTAATTGTCGGCCGCCACCCGCAGCCAAAACTGCACCTGCCGCACTGCCACCCCCTCGCTGCCCAGCCGCAGCGGCGTGCCGGGATAGCTGTTGTTGTTCAAATCGCTTTCCATATTCTGATACGCCGCATAGATTGCCTGCCAGGTAGCCTTGCCTACCACACCATCGCTCACAAGGCCGTAGGCGCTTTGAAAGGCCTTTACCGCACGGGTGGTGGCAGCACCGAACACACCGTCCACGGTTACGGCGGGAATGCGGGCATCAAACTGCGCCAGCACATTCAGCCAGAATTGCACCTGCTCCACAGGCACACCGGTGCTTCCCTCGCGCAGCACGGCCCCGCCCCAGGAACCGCTGCTCACGCCGCTGCCGCTCGGCTCGCCCTCGCTGGTCAGTTCGGCCAGCTTTTTCACGCTGGCGTAGATCAGGCTGATCTTATACCAGGTGGTGCGGCCCACCACGCCGTCCGCCGTCAGGCCAAATTGCCGCTGAAAACGCTTTACGGTTTGCTGCATGGCTGCACCGAACACGCCATCCACCGCCAGTGTGCCAAAGCTGGGGTAATCCTTGGCAATGCGGTTCAGCTGCCGCTGCAAAATGGCCACATTGGTGCCGCTGTCCCCCACCCGCAGGCTGCTGCCGGGATAGCTTTGCTGCACGGCGGCAATATTTTGCGTGCGGCGGATAGCAATATCCGAGCCGTAGTAATAGCGCAGGATCTGCAGCGGGCTGTATCCGCTGTTGGCCAGCGCCACCGTGCCCCACTGCTTCATGCCGGGGCAGTTCACGCTTTTTCCATCGCAATATTCGGTGTAATAGGGCTCGGCGCTGCCGCCCTTTTGCACATAGGTGTTGAAAATTTCGCCTGTCAGGCGCTCCATCACCTCGAATATCGTGCGTTTGTATACAAAATATTGGTCATAGCTTGTGGAATTGGTGATGTCAAAATCATAGCCGCGGCTGCGGTACCACTCGGTGTAAATGCGGTTCAGCGCCAGACTGATCTGTGCGTGTATGTTGGCCCGCAGCGCATTTTCGGGCCATGTGGGATACACCTCGCTGCTGGCCACATTTGCAATATAGTGCCGGAAGCTCACGGTAACATTTCGCGCCGAAGCCGCCGGGCGGCCCAGATGCACCGTGATGGTTTCGGGGATCACCACCTGCCGCAGGATCTTGGACGGCGTGCCGACGGATTCCGGGGCCGGGCCGCTGCCGCCGCCGCCTTCAAACAGCGGAGCGCGCGGGGCTGTGGGCACCTGCGGGTTTTCGCTGCTGCCGGGCAGCATTTCCAGCTGCGCCAGCGTGGTTTGCCCATCAAAGATCTGAATATCGTTCAGCTCCAGCCCCAGCCAGCCGGGCTTGCTGGCCTGCAGCCTGCACAGTGCATACGGGCGCACGGCAGAGTGCTGGTTCAGCGAATACGATCGATCCGGCGCTTCCACCCGAATATCCGGTGCATTTCCCTGCGCATCGGTTTGAAAGGTGGTGCTGAAATTTTGCCCGCTCACGGTAACATCCACAAACCCAAGCGGCGCTGCCAATCGGCTGGTAAAGCTTTGCACGCGCAAAATGCCGCTGCTCATAAGGCAAATCTCCTTTCCTGCCCGGCAGCACACTGCCGCCGTTTTGCCAGACTATGCAGGCAGGCAAAAAGAGGTGCCGCCCCGGCACTATGCACAAAGAAACCCGGCGAAAATTGGAAGGAGACTTTGTAAAAGTCCGATTTATTGTGTTGAAGTTTGTGTTATAATTGTTTCAGCAAAATAAAAAAAAGAGCCCGCATAAGCGAACTCTTAAAAATCTCACACAGTGAGGGCCCTATAGGGCAATTTGAAAAAATTGTATTTGAACTCGTAGTGTAATTCCTTATGGTAGTCAATCCATGGGAACTGCCTATACAATAGCACAGCTGGGAGGGCTTGTCAAGATGGATCAAAACAAAGAATATTATATCGGCTTGGACGGCGGAACCGATTCAGTGGGCTGGGCCGTGCTGAATCCCGATTACACGGTGGTTAAAAAGCGCGGCAAGTCGCTGTGGGGCGTTCGTTTGTTTGAAAGCGGCCAAACTGCTGCCGAACGCCGCCTTGCGCGCAGTGCCCGCCGCCGAACTGACCGTAAAAAATGGCGCTTAAAGCTGCTGAAAGAGCTTTTTGCCGAGGAAGTTGCCGCCTGTGATCCTGCATTTTTTGCACGGCTTGCCGAAAGCCGCTATTGGGAGGACGATAAAAAGGTGGACGGTGCCGACACGCTGTTTCACGATGCCGATTTTACGGATAAAGACTATCACCGGCAGTTTCCCACCATCTATCATTTGCGGCGCCACCTGATGTGCTGCACCGAAAAGCCGGATATCCGCCTGCTGTATCTGGCTGTGGCGCACATGATCAAAAATCGCGGGCATTTTTTAAACGAAGGGCAGGATCTAAATCAGGTGCGCCGATTTGACGATGTGTGGCAAAACCTGTGCGCCGCCGTTTCCGATGTGCTGGGCATAGAACTTGCGGTGGAAAACGGTGCAAAAGCAGCTGAGGTGCTTACTTCTTCTGTAAAGATCAAAGAAAAAACCAAGCAGCTGGAGTCTGTGTTGGGCGAAGGAGAAAGCGAGGCAGACCGCTCTGTGTGCAAGGCTTTGGCCGGGCTGCTGGCCGGGGCCAAGGTGTCCGCTGTTGATCTGTTTAACGGCGACGAAGCTCTGAAGGAGTGCGGCAAATTCAGCTTGGCAGAGAAATCCATTGAAGAACTGGAGCCTGATTTAGGCGATGCGCTGGGGGAAGAGCGCTTTTCCCTGCTGCAGTATGCGTATGCCGCATACAACTGGTCTGTTTTTGCGCGCCTCCTGCCCGAAGGAAAAACCATCTCGGAAGTGAAAACCGAAGAATACGAAGCCTACAAGGCCGATCTGCGTGCTTTGAAGCAGCTGGTAAAACAATATGCTCCCGATCAATATTACCGTGTGTTCCGCAGTGCCAAAATAAAGGGCAACTACGCTTCGTATGTGGGCAAAACAAATTGCGGCAACGAAAAATCCAATCCTGAATCCTGCAAGCCGGAAGAATTTTTCGCATTTTTGAAAAAAGAGCTGAAACCTCTTTGGAGCCAAAGCATTCCGGCAGCAGCCAGCCTTGCCGCAAAGCTGGAATCCGGAACGCTGCTGCGCCGCCAGCGAAGCGGAGAGAACGCCGCGATCCCTTATCAGGCGCATTTGCAGGAGCTGCAGATCATTTTGAAAAATATGCAGCAGTTCTATCCGTTTTTGCAAAAAGCCGATGAAAACGGATTTACTCCGGCCTATAAAATAGAAAAGCTGCTGACATTCCGCATTCCGTATTATGTCGGTCCTTTGAATGATGCCCACAAGGAAAAAGGCTTTTGCTGGATTGTTAAAAAGGCAGATATGCCTGTTCTCCCATGGAATTTTGATCAGGTGGTGGACGAAAACGCCTGCGAAGATGCCTTTATCGGGCGCATGAGCGCCACCTGCACCTATTTGGTTGGCGAGAATGTTCTGCCGCAGAATTCACCGCTTTACTGCAGGTTTATGGTTTTGAACGAGTTGAATAATCTGCGCATTCGCGGCGAAAAGATCACCCCTGCGTTAAAGCAAGCTATTTTCACCCAGTTGTTCTGCGCAGGCAAAGGCGGCAAGGTCACGCAGAAAAAACTGCTGGATTTTCTGCATTCTCAGGGCATTGATGCCAACAAGCAGGATATCAGCGGCATTGACGGCGATTTCAAAGCCAGCATGGCCCCTGCCGTAAAGCTGCAAAGCATTTTCACCGAGCCCCTGCCTCCGGAAACACTGGAACGCCTTGCCTTTGCGCTGACGGTTTCCGGGGAAAGCCGTAAGATGCTGCAAAACCGCATTCGGGCTATTTTGCCGAATGCCGACAATGCTGTTGTCCGAAAAGTCTGCGCATTAAAATTCACCGGCTGGGGCCGCCTTTCCCAAAAGCTGCTCACCGAGATTTATGATGTTGACCAAACCACCGGCGAATGCCGAAGCCTGATGGATCTGCTGTGGAGCACAAACAACAATTTGATGCAGCTGCTGAGCGGTGATTTTACATTTGCTGCCGGAATCGATGCCTATAATGCTGCCCAAAACGGCACTGAAAACATTTTTGATTATGACCATCTGGTGAAAGATCTGTATGTTTCGCCCAGCGTAAAGCGCGGGCTTTGGCAAACGCTTTTGCTGGTAAAAGAAGTGCGCAAAATCATGGGCTGTGACCCCGCACGCGTTTTTATCGAGATGGCGCGCGGTGCCTCGCCCGAGCAAAAGAACAAACGCACGGTTTCGCGCAAGGATCAGCTTTTGGCGCTGTATAAAGCCTGCAAAGAGGATGCGCGCGACTGGTGCGGCGAGCTGGAGGCATTGCCCGAGGACAAGCTGCGTAGCGACAAGCTGTATTTATATTACACCCAGATGGGGCGCTGTATGTACAGCGGTGAACCGATTCGATTGGACGACTTGATGCACGACACAGCCAATCAGCTGTATGACATCGACCATATTTATCCGCAGTCCAAAACCAAGGATGACAGCCTGACGAACCGTGTGCTGGTAAAGCGCCAGCTGAACGCCATTAAATCAAACGATTATCCCCTTCCGCAAGCCATGCGTCAAACGGCCCTTTGGAAAGCGCTTTTGGAAAAAGGGCTGATCAGCAAGCAGAAGTATCTGCGCCTTACCCGCACCACCCCGTTTACCGAAGAAGAACTGGCCGGCTTTATCAACCGGCAGCTTGTGGAAACACGCCAGTCCACCAAGGCTGCTGCCCATCTGCTGGAGCAGCTTTTGCCTAACACCGAGGTCGTGTATGTAAAGGCTGGTCTGGCTGCAGATTTCCGCCAGGAATTCGGGTTTGTAAAGTGCCGCGATGCCAATGACTTCCACCACGCCAAGGATGCCTATCTAAACGCTGTTGTGGGCAATGTGTACCACGAGAAATTCACAAAAAATCCGCTGCGTTTTGTGCGCAGCGGTCAGGAATACAGCCTGAATCTTTCGGCGCTGTTCCAAAACTGGAACATTTATAAGGGCGGGCGCGTGATCTGGCAAAAGGGCGAAGACGGCTCTCTTGAAACCGTGCGGGCGCGCATGGCCAAAAACGACCCGATGGTAACCCGCTATTGCACCGAGGGGCGCGGCGCATTGTACGACTTACAGCCCATGAAAAAAAGCAAGGGCCAGCTTCCGTTAAAAAGCAGCGATGAACGCCTGCAGCATATCGACCGCTACGGCGGATATAACAAACTTGCCGGAGCCTACTTTACCTTGGCTGCCTATTACAAAAAAGGCAAGCGCGTAAAATCCATTGAATCTGTGCCGCTGTATCTGGCAGCGAAGCTTCAGCTCAATCCGGCTGCTTTGCAGCAGTATCTGGCCGATCAACTGGGCACAGACCGTGTGGAAATTTTGGTCCCGGAGATCAAGCTTGGCACCCTGTTCAAGTGGAACGGCTATCCGATGACACTTTCCGGAAGAACCGGCCCGCAATTGCTCTTCCGCAATGCTGCCGAACTGCGCACCAACGCCGAGCAGGAACAGTACATAAAAAAAATGAGCCGTTATTTGGAAAAATGCAAAGGCCGCAAGGAGCCCTTGCCCATCCGCCCTGCTTATGACAAACTGACACCGGAGGAAAACCTGCAGCTATACGATGCTTTCACCCAATGGCTCACCAGCGGCATCTATGCAAAACGGCTTTCTCTGCAGGGAAAATTCCTGCTGGAGAAGCGCGATGCCTTTGCAGCGCTTAGCCCCGAAGCACAGGTGCGGCAGCTGATGGAGATCCTGCATCTTTTCCAGTGCAACCCTGTGGCGGCGAATCTTTCCGAGCTGGGCGGCGTCGCACACGCCGGCATTCTTCTTGCTTCCAAAAATATTGACGGTAAGGTTCCCGTTTCCATCGTGCATCAATCCGTTACCGGCTACTTTGTCCAGGAAGTATGCCTGAACGACCTATGAGCTGGCGCACGGTGGTGATCCGCGGGCCTGCCAAGCTGGATTTAAAGCTGGGGCAAATGGTTGTGCGTCAGGAAAAAACCACCCGGGTAAACCTGAACGAAATGGCGGTGCTGCTGATTGAAAACACCGCCGTTTCACTCACCGCCTGCTTGCTGAGCGAACTTACCAGCCGCAAGATCAAGGTGATTTTTTGCGACGAAAAGTGCAGCCCGCAGGCAGAATTGGTGCCCTATCACAGCAGCCATGATTCCAGTGCCAAGGTTCGTGCGCAAATTTCCTGGCCGCCTTTTGTGCGCGAACAGGTGTGGACGGAGATCGTGCGCGAAAAAATCAAGAATCAGGCATCGGTGCTGCAGCTGCAGCACCTGCCCCAAGCCGAGTTGCTGCAGCAGTATCTGGGCCAGCTTGTGCCCGGAGATGCCACCAACCGCGAAGGCCACGCCGCCAAGGTGTATTTCAACGCCTTGTTTGGGACCGAATTTACCCGCAGCCGGGATATTCCCGAAAATGCAGCGCTGAACTACGGCTACAGCATTTTGCTTTCGGCCTTCAACCGAGAGATCGCCGCAGCGGGATATCTGACGCAGCTTGGCCTATTTCACGACAATATGTTCAATCCATTCAATCTATCTTCCGATTTGATGGAGCCGTTTCGCCCGCTTGTGGACAAAGCTGTGCTGAATATGCAGCCCATAAAGCTGGAAACCGAGGAGAAAACACAGCTGATCGATCTTTTAAACCGCGAGGTGACCATTGCCGGAAAGCGACAGTATCTGCCGGGAGCCATTCGCATTTACTGCAAAAGCATTTTTGATGTTCTCAACGGCGAGGAGGGTGCCCACATACATTTTTACAGCGAATAACGCTGTTTGTGCCATGAGTTATCGTTTTATGAGAGTGATGGTGTTTTTTGATCTGCCTGTAGAAACCCGGCCGCAGCGCCGCGAATACGCCCGTTTTCGCCGATTTTTAGTGAAAACAGGCTTTTTGATGATGCAGGAATCGGTGTACAGCAAAATTGCACTGAATGCCACCGCCGCCGAGGCCATACGCCGCGCTGTATTGGCGCAAAGCCCGGCGGCGGGGATCGTGCAGCTGATGATCGTGACCGAAAAACAATATAATTCGATCGAGTTTGTAACCGGCAATGCCGAAAGCGAAACCCTTGCCACCGATGAAAGGCTGGTGATTTTGTGAATTTTTGCTGGCAGCTTATGAACGAGCCCTTTGTTTTTGATCAAAACCATCCTGCGGTTTTCTGTGTGGAAAGCCCCGCTGCCTTTTGCACTCTTTTGACCGATCTGCACGAGCTTTTGGAATCCGGGGCGGGAAAATGCGGATTTTACGAAAACAA
>ERZ1034915.368-NODE-368-length-31506-cov-19.713523_pt1 | contig 31506 bp, 27 predicted proteins | sample MGYA00520592_ERZ1034915 | MGnify/ENA primary metagenome ERZ1034915 (study PRJEB33766, sample SAMN09781787) | gut metagenome | biome: gut microbiome | host: Homo sapiens | place: Madagascar | study: EMG produced TPA metagenomics assembly of the PRJNA485056 data... | reverse complement strand
TCCACAGACAAAACTGCCTCATATCCAATACCACCATAACGATAACTCATGGAATTCGGAAGTTCTACCAAGGCGCAGACCGTGTACTCTACATCTCTGGCTCCATACAATTTTGCCTGAAAGTACTCCTCCGGTGTATCTTCGGTGAGTTCCCCGGTGCGGCTGTCGATATATTTCACATCGTCCGCATAGGTAACGGTGATCGTGTCTCCCACCTTGGGGTAGTATTCAAGATTGGGCAGATTACCGTAGTCATCTAAGGAAACCGCAATGGCAATGGCGTTATTGTCCGGCTCCAACATGGGAGAAATATCTCCGTCGAATACTTGCAGCTTGTCAAACAGACTGTTATCCAGAGCCTCGATTCTGGTATCTCCCATCACCATATTGCCCCGGTGCTCCAGACGGCTCATATGGCTGTCCAACTGCTCGGCGCTTTCGTACCTTGCATAGTCCTGCCGCAGAGCATCCTCCGTCATCCACAGGTAGGCGGGTTTTCGCACAGCATATCCCGTGCCGGAAAGACTGGCCTTTGTGTTTGCTGCGATCTCTTCGATCTGTTCTGGCGTGATGAATTCATCTGCCGGGTTGTAACGGAAATAGTCGGGCGTGCTGACGATAAAATCGGCGCAGGTCATGGCGGATACATACTTCTCCATGCTGAAGCCGCCCACAAAGGCACACAGCGCATTGAACAGTGTCACCGACAGTGCCAGAGACACCACCACCAGCACCGTCTTTTTCTTGTTTCGTCCCAGATTGGCAAAGGCCATCTGATGGAGCTTTGCTCCCCGGGTGCTGCGCTGTTTTTTCTTGGTCTGCATTGCATCCGTATATTTGGTAGCCTCCACCGGAGAGACCTTAGCTGCCATTTTTCCGGGCTTGGAACAGGACAAGAGCACCGTCAACAAGGCGAACAGCATAGAACCAAGGAAGATCACAGGCGATGTGCTGATGATGGTGATACCGACCATTTTTCTTCGCCCATGTACGCAGCAAAAGAGCGTAAAACGCTCGTTATAGAAACAGCACGCATCCTCTCGTTCGGGTTGTTTCTATGTCCACAGGTTTTTGAAAAAGTGTCTGTGGACACCGGCTGCAAGAGGAAGTTGACACAGAACAGCTTCATGCAGACGGGCTGACCATGGGAAAAGGCGCAGACATTTTCGCCTTGGTCAGCAGAGGTCACCGCAGTGACCGCATTCCCCCTCGGGAGAGCCCTCGGAGAGCCCACGGCACTTTGCAGCCAGTATGGATGAAAGTGTAATAGTGGGTTATTACACTTTGAAAAAGTGCCGTTCTCCAGCCCTCCGCTGTCTGCAAATCTCAAAGAAAGGAAAAATCCAATGGCAAGAAATGATGGAATAGACCGTACCGTAGCCAGAAATCAGGACTTGGAAACACCGGCTGATGTGGCTAAGGTACAGGAACACAATGAGCGTGAAAAGGACAGCTACAGCAATCAGGACATCGTGCCGGAACGCACTTCTCTGAACGTCCATTTCAAAGCACCCATGGACGATTATGTAAAAATGTTTGAGCAGATGGAACAAGACGGCGTGATCTCCACCAGAGGTCTGAAACCGGATGCCGTCAAATACGGCGAGTTGATCTTCGATGTGAACTCCGCTTACTTCTACAACCACGGTGGCTATGAATTTGCAAAAGAGTTCTATGCCGATGCCTACAAAGCCGCCGTGGAGATCGTGGGCGGTGAGCAGTATATCCTCTCCGCTGTGATGCACGCCGATGAGCGCAACCGGGCAATGTCTGAAGCTCTGGGCGAGGATGTATATCACTACCACCTCCATGTGGTTTATATCCCGGTGGTGGAAAAGCAAATCCTTTGGTCGAAGCGATGCAAGGATGAAGCCCTCCGGGGAACTGTCAAGGAGGTCATCACGCAGGTCAGCCGCAGTAAGAAATGGGAGTCCAAGCCGGTGCTTGGTGAGAACGGAAATCCCATGTTGAATGCAAAAGGGAAAAAGATTTTGAAGTCGTCCTACAGTGTGTTGCAGGATGACTTTTTTCATTTCATGCGAGCTGCCGGATATACCGATGTGGAGCGTGGAGAACGTGGCAGTACAGAGGAACATCTGACGGTGACACAATTCAAGGTGCAGGCTGAACAGCAGCGTTTGGAAGCTATGACCGGACAGGTGGCACAGGCGGAGCGGGGGTTGGAGAATGCCAAAGCTGCCACGGAGAAACAGAAAAAGAAACTGGAAGCTCTGCAAAAGGAAACCAAAACAGCAAAGACCGTTGCTCTGACGGTGCAGGAGATTGAAACGATGGGAAAGAAAGCCACATTCGGAAATAATATCACGCTGACACCGGATGAATGCGATACGCTCAAACGCTATGCGGTCAACGGCATTATCGCCAACGCTGACAACAAGCGGCTGAAGGAGAAACTGGCTTCCGCAGAAAAGACGGTTTCCATCTGGAAGCAGCGGTATGAAGCGGTAAACGAAAAATATATGGAACTCAAACAGAAAGCCCAACCCTTTCTGGATGCACTGGAAATCGCATCCGAAAAGGTTCGGGCTTTTATCAATTCTATCCTCATCAGAGGAAAGGAAACACAGGAACACGAACACCCTGCCCGGAAGCGTGGACAGGATATGGAACTTTGATGGAGGAATCGCCTATTGAAGAAATATTATGAGGAAGCGAAATATAATGCGGCATTTGACCGCTGTGTGGATGTTATGAGCCAGATGCTCCAGAAATATGGACATCAGGTTTTGGATAAATTGGAACAGGACGCACCGCAGGGAGTGGAGCATTCCGAGGAAAGTAATCAAGCGCAGCTTTTGACGGATAAGGCTGCGTAAAATTTGCAATTTACACGTTGCGTATTCACTATGGCTATGCTATAATGATTACGCAACGTGTATTTTTTGCTTTTGTGGAGAAAAGACGGATGGATTGTAAAAACAGAATTATAAAGTTGCGTGAAAGCACAGGACTGAATCGGAAAGATTTTTGCAAGCTCGTCCATATTCCTTACCGGACTATGACTGAATGGGAATTGGACAACCGCCATGCACCGGATTATGTGCTGTGGCTTTTGGAGTATTATATCCGCAACGAGGGACTTATGGTAAAAGGAAGGAATGAGGGAGGTGGAGATTCTGAAAAAGAAACAACTTAAATGCTATCTTTATACAAGAGTGTCCACCTCGATGCAGGTTGACGGATACAGTTTGGATGCCCAACGTGACAAGCTACGGAAGTATGCGGCATACGAGGATATGATCGTTGCCGGGGAGTATTCTGACGAGGGATTTTCCGGCAAGAACATTCAAGGGCGGCAGGAGTTTCAACGGATGCTGAATGACATCCAGGACGGCAAAGATGATGTTTCTTATGTGTTGGTCTTTAAGCTGTCCCGATTTGGCAGAAATGCAGCGGACGTTCTGAACTCTTTGCAACTCATGCAGGATTTCGGTGTCAATCTGATCTGCGTGGAGGATGGCATTGACAGCTCCAAGGATGCAGGAAAGCTGATGATCTCTGTGCTGTCTGCGGTGGCAGAGATTGAGCGAGAAAATATCCGCACACAGACAATGGCAGGACGTGAGCAAAAGGCTCGTGAGGGCAAATGGAACGGCGGTTTCGCTCCATATGGATACAAACTGGAAAACGGAAACCTTGTCATTGCAGAGGATGAAGTGGAAGTAATTCGTGTCATTTATGACCGCTACATTCACACTAATGAGGGTGTTGCAGGAGTTGCAAAATATCTGAACCGCAATGGTTATGTAAAGAAACTAAGACAGAATAATACCATTCCGGGATTTTCAAGAGATTTTGTGAAAAATGTATTGTACAATCCTGTTTATATGGGAAAGATTGCTTACGGCAGACGAAGAACAGAAAAGAAACAGGGTACAAGAAACGAGATGCACGTGGTTGAGCAGTCGGAGTTCCCGGTTTATGAAGGACAGCACGAAGCTATCATTTCCGAAGAGGATTGGTATCTGGCACAGGAAAAGCGCAAGATCAATTCCTTTAAGCGGGAAAAGGTCAACAATCCAGACCACGCACACATCCTGTCCGGTATCTTGAAATGCCCATGCTGCGGAAAGAGTATGTACGGCAATATCGCCAAGGCGCACAGCAAGGACAAGAAAACCCGGTATTATTACTACTGCAAAAATACGGTTACACCTACCGGGCATGAGTGCAGCTTCCGTCTGAATATCGAGCAGACGGAAATCAACAAATTTGTGGCGAAGGTTATCTCCGCTATGGTCAATAATCCACGGTTTGTAGAAGCGATTCAGGCAAAAATCGGAACAGCAGTTGATACAGAAGATATGGAAAAGCAGATCGCCGTTCTGCAAGGGCAGCTAAAGCAAGCCTTTGGAACGAAAAGCCGCTTGGAGCGTCAGATGGATACCTTGGACATCAATGATGCCCACTATGACAGAAAGATTTTGGACTTGCAGCGCCGCTATGATGAGCAGTATGATACCATAGAGGAAATCGAAGTTCTGATTGGCGAATTGCAAAGTCAGATCCGCAGCATCCAGCAGGAGAAGATTTCCGGTGACAATATCTATCGCTTGTTACTGGCATTTGATGAAGTCTACCATTCCGCAACGGAAGCGGAGCAGAAGGAGTTTATGAAGGCCTTTATCGAGCGAATTGAGATGTTCCCGGAAAAGAGAAAAGACGGTAGTTGGATAAAGAAGATCGTATTCAATTTTCCTGTGCCTGTTGATGGTGAGGAAGTGAAAGAACTTCCCTTGGAAACTGAAACAACTGTTGAGACGGTAGTTCTTTTGTCCCAACAAAAGCCGGATGACACCATAGAGATCGACCTGGACTTGGATGAGCTGGACGCCACGACTGCTGAGACAAAGGCCACCTATGAGGAAATCAAGGCATACGTCTGGGATAAGCACCATTTGAAAGTATCCAGCCTGTATATCTCCCAAGTCAAAAGAAAGTGCGGATTAGAGGTTGGTCAGAATTATAACCTGTCCAAATCCGAAAACCCGAAAGTGCCAAAGTGTCCGCCGGAAAAGGAAGCGGTGATTATGGGCGCACTGAAACATTTTCAAATGATTTGATAACAAAAACACGGATGATTTGCCGCTGGGCGATCATCCGTGTTTTGCATTATCCAGACTCTTATACATCCTTGAGCAGATATGCGTTCAACCTGTTTTTTTCATCGATGTAGGATTGATAGATATTTTTGACCCCGGCTTCTTTGGCCATGGAAATAATCAGATTTTTATCTACTGGAGGTGTTCTCAATCCAATAATGACTCCAGCCGGAACACACTCTATCATTGCGGGGAGATTCATTTTGCAATTAGCAAGCATCCGCCATTCTTCATCATATTTGTGACATTCCTTTTTAATCAAACTATTCCGCTCGACTTCCCAAGGAAGAGGTTTCAATTCTTCTTGCATAAAATCCGGCAAAGGTACATGTAACTGCTGTATCATATCCTGCCCCATAACAAACTTTGCAAAATTGGTTGCATCATGTGGAGTGTTAGAATAATATACCGGATAAATTCGTGTTCCATATTTATAGACGCCACAATTTACGCACTTGTCCAATTTTCCACAATGCGAACTGTCCGCATCACTAAGGTCATACATAAGGCAAAAACCCTTGTGCATATCGGCATATTTTAGCCACAGAGTTTCATTGAACCCGTTTTCAGAAAAGCAAATGGACAGAATCTCGTCTTGTATTTTTGAGCGCAAAGTTAGTACATAAGATAAAAATTGTTTTGTTATTCCATTTGCAAATAACTGCTTTAATCCTTCGACATTTGTTACTTGTTGAATAAACTCTTGTGGAATGCCAGGCTGATTTTGAAAAGTTTCTTTCATCCCGTTTGCCAACGCTGCTAATGCTTCAGGGGAACTATAGTTGCTATTAAATTCCTGACGGATCTTATCCACATCAATATGTAAAAAGGTGTCGAACGGATCATCATAACTGCTGGCTTTAGAGAAGAATAGTTTATTAGAACGTAAAGCATCAAGATTATTGTTATTCACCGCACGATACTTATACAAAAATCTTGGATAACGAATTTTTGCCATCAGTTGATTAACTTCATTTGGTATATCTTCGCCTGTAAATGAGCACAGCGTTTTCCAATAATCCTGCATTTCATCGTGACTCATAGCAGTTTTTCGTTCTTCTGCATCCAACGCAACTCCTCCTTATGTGATTGTTCTTTTTGCGACTTAATCAGCCGTTATATTCTCAATACAGTTTGGACAGATGTCAATTTCATTATCTTTCATAATAGCACCACATCGGCTGCAAAATGTAATGGTGCTTTCGTCAAAATCTTCTCCACATGAAAAGCAATGGTATTTTGGATCTGTCGCATCGTGAGCCAACTGCTCTGCACCGCATTCCAAACACTCATAAACCGGAAACACCACACCTTCTTTTCCACATTCATAAGCACTAATGCCAAGCTCATTCTCTACATACTCAACGGCATTGTCCTGATATTTATAATACAGATAGGCTTCATCTCTCAAATCTGTATAACTACTGGGGGGATCTATTCCCATGTTCTCCATGCAGTATTCGATAAAAGTGCAATGAACTTTTTTGACAAATCTGTACTTGCTTTTCAATTCTTCGTTCTCATTTCTAATACCGCTGATTCCTAAATGGCATAGGTATTCCAGATCGTGAAGCGATAACATATTATCTACGATGAAATCATAAGCACCATCTATAACATCAGAATATTCCATCTCACAGTGACTAAGTAAATACTGAACATAGAGGCTTTTTGCTGGGCCTTTAAAAATTTCGTGCAGCGCTTCCATGTGCTTGGTTATTGTCCGTATATTTTGAGACAAGGCATCGATAGAAATATTTCCTTGTCCTGTGGCATGAGCATAGTCATCTCTATCGCTTATATACTTTGAGAGCGCTTTTATTTTTTCATCCTCCATCTCCAACGTACGGAAGACTTTGAATATTTCTTTTTCCGGAATTTTGCTGAAATCATAAACACTTGCGTGATTTTCAATATCCGGCTTATCTGTTCTACCGTTATAAGCATTGATTGGGTAAAAAAGATCTTTCATTCGACCTGGATTTATCTGGAAGGCATGATCAACGCAATAGTAGGTGTAACTCATAAAAATGAGGTGCGCATAGAAAAAAGAAACCTGATAGTTACCTTTCTCATAGTTATCTACGACTGTCTTCTCCAAATCATAAAGGTACTGATCATAAGTGCCACTTCCTACATCCACTTTATCAGTCGGAAAATACTCCAAGAGGCGAACCAAGAATGATGGATCATATTTTTCATCGGCAGGCTGAAAAGCACCATATAGTGCGTCTTTAAACGTTTCATCGTACATAGTGCTATTCCCCCCAGACCTCGCTAATTTTATCTGCTATTTTTTGTTTAAAGATATCTATGAGGCGTTTGTTTTGTTCTACAATAGATATTTCTTCTTCAATCTCTTTTATAATTCTTTCTTGAATTTCCACTGCCGGGCAAGGAATATTAAAAGAGCGAATGTCTTTTAGTGAGATAAAATTTTGAGTACCACCACGTTTGGTGGCTTCAATATATTTGGCGAACAAAGAGCTATTCAGCACAAATAATACATACTTCGACTTCACTTTTTGACCAGGGAATTTTATTAGTGCAACATTTTTTATTGCAAAGGTTGGTTCAATATCAACAATAACAGGGTTTCCTATTGTTCCAATCATCGGCATAAGGATATCGCCCTTATCTACTTTAGACCGTTGATTAATTTTATCATAGTCTTCTTTTGAAATAAAATTTACATCATCTAAAATGATTGTTCCATTTTTAATGTTTTTAGAAGTTACTAACGGGAACCCATCCTGAACAAACTTAGGACTATCATGTGTACCATCTCTTACATCACAGATTTGCCCCAAAGGTTTTAATTCCCAACTGAAATCTATCCTAATATTGGGTTTGTAGTTATCCACAACTTGCCGAGCTCCATCAATAATCTTTTGGTAGTTATCAAGTTCAGAAACAATTTGTTCTTGGATGGTCAATGGTGGCAATGGGATGCTTAACGTAAGAAAATTGCTTTTTGAAATTTCCTTAAATGTTCCGCCAGATGCCAAAGATACCATTCTATCAGTGAGAGCGGTCATCATATACGCTACAAATCTGTTTGAAATATTGCTATCGTCAAGAACTATTATATTTTTAAATCCTTGATTTGTTGCTGTTTCGTATTCTGCAATAGCTACTCGGCCAATCGTTGCTCTAGTCGATACTAGCACTGTACCAGCAGGGAGTAACTTCGCACTGGATTTTTCCAGTCCCAACGGACTGATTGTTCGTTCAGTGTCTTTTAGCTCAGTAATTAGGTTTGCAGCTGGTAAATCAACTAAAGTTGCCCAACGAATGTTTCCATCCCAATATTCTGGAATATCAGAAGAAGGAGTGCCGCCAGACTCTACTTGAAACAATGACTTATCTCCCAAAGAAACCATTTTATATTTTCCTTCAGGCATGCTGTTGGATGAATAGCGTTCTCCAACTAAAATATAGTCTTGTTTTGAAATTTGTTCTTTTGAGGCAATAGTTACAAGTGGGTGTTGAAGAATTTCGTCATCCGCTGTTTGCGGCTCAAGATTAGCGTGATATTTTTTCACAATACGAATAATTTCCGGGATGTCGTTTTCTTTTATTTCACGACGCTGTGCTCCCAAATCGAATCCATCGTTGTCCAGTTTTACAAATAGAATTTCATCCTTGAATTTTGAAAAGAGCTTGTCAATGAGCAAAATACTGGTTTTAACTCCGCTATAAGGATTAAAAACACCGGCAGGCAGTGAGATTACTGCATACAACAGATCATTATTCACTAAATATTTGCGAAGCTCCTTATAGGCGTTCGAGGACTGGAATATAATGCCCTCAGGAACAATGATTGCAGCTCGTCCATTAGGATTAAGGTGCTCAGCAATGTAGTCGACAAATAGAACCTCGGAACGCTTGGCTTTTACCCGATAGCGACTATGGGGCATAATTCCGCCCTTTGGCGTCATGAAAGGCGGATTCGCAAGGATAACATCATAACAGTCATCCCATTTTTCTTCACTGGTTAGGGTGTCATATTCGCTGATTTTGGGCTTTGTAAAATGGTGAAGGTACATATTTACCCGAGACAGACGTACCATATCGGGAGAAATATCGTACCCGGCAAAGTTTTCCGTCAAACGCTTGCGGTCATCGGCAGTCAATGTGCTTTTTCCATCCTCATCTTTGTTCTGTGCCAGAATGTGACGGTAGGCACTGATCAAGAAACCGGCTGTGCCGCAGGCAGGGTCCAGAATAGTGTCATTTTTCTTCGGGTCTATGATTTCCACCATCATATCAATGATATGGCGTGGGGTACGAAACTGGCCGGCATCTCCCTGGCTGCCCATAATGGACAGGAGATATTCAAAGGCATTGCCCAAATCCTCGCTGTTGTCATAAGAGAAGTCGCTGACTTCCTTGAGGAACATATTCAATGTATCCGGGTCCCGATAAGGGATATATGCTCCACGGAAAATATCCCGGAACAGCTGCGGAAGGTTGGGGTTCGTAGCCATTTTTTCAATGCCTTCCGCATAGAGAAAAGCCCTTTGTTGGCCGCTGTTTTCCGGTTTCATAATTTCTGTCCAGGCATACTTCTCATACTCACCTGTAAAAAACTGCCGGGTGCCGCCAAATTCCAAACCTTCTATATCCATGTCATCCATGAATTTATAAATGAGCGCAATGGTAATCTGTTCAACCTGCGCCTTGGGATCGGGCACCTTGCCCACCAAAATATCACGCAGCGTATTGATCTTGCGCTTTACGTCAAATGTCAACATTTTCTTTCCTCCTACATAAAGCGGGATACGTTGACGTTATCGGCAACGTAATCTACCACGCTTTGCATACTATCCAGCCCCAAATGCTTCAGATCAGCCATAGTGTATGTGCTGATGTCCGTTCCAAGCAGCTGGAATTTTCGGTCTTCGATGGCTCTGCGCACATCTTTGTCTGTTACATAAGTGGCAAAAAATTCTTTTACATCAGCATACTTTTCTGACGGAATACTGTGCGTCAGGGCATATCCCTCAAATTCATCCTCTACCAATTCCTTTTTGCTCTTAAAGAAGGGCAGGACACCAAAGATTTTGTCCAGAATTTCCCGGGCCGTGATGCGGCGATCACTGCCAATGGAGCGCCGCAGCTTGTCCCAGGTGTAATACTCGTTGGGCTGATTCATAATGTGGTCATCAATATAGCGGATGACAGCGGGATAGTTGCCTTGCTCATACTGTTCTCTCGCAACTGGATCTTCTTTGACAGTCTCCTCGAATTTATCAAAGTACATCCGGTCAATCTTCATGCCCTCAGCACCGATTTTGGTCTCCACCAGTGTTTTCAGCGGGTCAGGAGCAAAGTTTTCATACCCATCCGGATCAACAGGTGGAGTACCAGGCGACACACTACTGCCTTGGAATCGGGGCAGCTTTAAGACTTCATCATAATCAAACTTTTCTTCAAAATATTCGCAGTTCCCAAAGAAATCAAACAGTTTGAATGTTTCCTTGAGGTACTCATGGACGATTTCCTGACCGCCGTTTCTCTCTTTGAAGATGAAATCATGTTTTCGTGTACCACGGCCCTTAATCTGGATAAAGTCTGTGGGAGAGAAGATAGGTCGCAGTAACCCGATGTTCAGCAAATCTTCGCAGTCATACCCGGTTGTCATCATGCCCACTGTGACACAGATTCTGGTCTTGGATGATTTATACCCTTCCAGGGAACTGGTTGTTCCGCTCAGATTATTGTTCTGGAAGTTGATTGTATAGGTCTGTGCGTTCATAACGTCTGATGTGATCTGCATAGCAAAATCCGAACAGTATTTGCCGGGGAACATCATATCCGCATACACGTTCAGCAGCTGTGTGATTTTTGCTGCATGTTTGCGGCTTACGCAGAAGATGATGCCTTTGCCAATTTCTCCGGTAATCGGGTCACGGAGTGCATTGTCCATAAAAGTTTTGACAAACATCTTGTTGGTTTCTTCGGAGAAAAACTTCTTTTCAAAGTCACGGGCAAAGTAGGTTTCTTCCTGTTCTTCGTCCGCTTCATCCCCTTGCGAAATCACGGCATAACCTTCATCTGCCAATAATTTTGTTGTAATATCAGTTCTGGCGTCCACTACTGTGGGATTGATCAAATAGCCGTCACGAACTCCATCCAGCAGTGAATAGCGGTATGTTGGGTCGCCGCTTTCACAGCCAAAGGTTTTATAGCTGTCCAGCAGTTGCCGTTTTTCCCATGCCCGTGGATCAGTAGCTTTCAGCCTTTCTACATCAATATTTTTGATATAGTCTTTGGGCGTAGCCGTCAATCCCAGCTTATAGCCGAGAAAATATTCGAATACGGCACGGCTGTTTCCATTGATGGAACGATGACTCTCATCGGCAATGATAAGTGAAAAATCGGTAGGCTTAAAGAAACGCTTGTATTTATTATTGAACATAAGCGTTTGTACGGTGGAAACAACAACCTCCGCTTTCCGCCAATCATCTACGTTCTCCTTGAAGATAACTGTGTGATAGTCAGGAGCAAGATAATTCTGGAAGTTTTTCTTAGCCTGATTTTCAAGCTCGATTCTATCCACCAGGAAAAGCACCCGATTCGCATTTCCACTCCGCAAGAAAAGACGAATTACGGCAGCAGATGTGAGCGTCTTACCTGTGCCGGTTGCCATCTCAAACAGAAACCTCTGATTTCCACGTCGTACAGATTCCTGCAAGGCTTTCAGCGCATTGATCTGATACTGACGGAGAAAGCGCAGTCCATTATCATATAAGAATTGATGACGAGTTTCCGGATTTATGTACTCGGGTGCCTCCATATATCGAGGGTTTTTGATTACGGCAATATAATCCGCTCCAATTTCCTCTGAATATAGTTTTGCTGGGTCGGCGTTCATAGCTTTGCTTTCCCGAATGCTTTCATAGCTGGGGAAAGCCGTGATAAGCTGCGGGTTTCCCTTGTAAATATTCCAGAAATAATGCTGATTTCCGTTGGAGAGGATCACATACTTGAGATAAAAAGACTTGGCATATTCTCTGGCCTGTTCCTTGCCGACCAGGGGATCTTTATCCTCTGCTTTTGCTTCCAGCACAATAAAAGGCTTACCTTTATCATCGAGGAGCAGAAAATCCACAAAGCCATTCTTCACCTTATCAAAATTTTCGCCCAGGCCTGTCAAATCAGCTTTGGACATTTTGACATTGGATTCCAGCTGTATATTTGCAGGTCCGTTTTCATCGTCAAAGAAACGCCAGCCAGCTTCTTCTAACAGACGATTGATTTTAATTCTTGCACTTGCTTCTTTCTTTTTCAAAACAGCAGCCCTCCCTCTGTTTGCGACTGCGATTGTAATTTATAAACCATGCTGTGATTGATATTTATAGGTGTTCGTGGGTTTACTGACATTGGCAGGTATCAGCCATATTCTATTGATCTGTACAGCGCCTTCTATACGATTATTCTTACAAAGGATTTGGACTTGTCGGGCGCTTATGTTCCATTTCTGCGCAGCTTCCTGCGTTGTAATATAGCCATTCAGCATTGAATCCACCTCCAGTAAAAGCAAACAATTACCATTTCTATTATATTCGTTTGAACGAATTTGTTCAATGCAAAATTCGTGATTTTTCTTACAAAGAGAATGAAATTACGATCTCTTTTAAGTTGACTAATAAGGGATGAGTTTGTATGTAACAAATTGCTTTTTTAGAGAATACTTTACTTATCATTCGATCCCATTCTGCAAGTTTTCGGATTTCCGTTGTCCGGTTCACAAAGTCAAAATATATTTCACCCCATTCGCCATCGTAGTCTACCTGATACAGATAGATTGCGGTGGCGATTTCTTTTTTCTTTCTGGTAATGTTTTTGCGTTTTAGACGCACAGCGTGCAGAATACCATCTTCTACCAAAATAGTGGTGAGTTTGTCCAGCGCCTTGCGATATGCACGTTCCGCACCGCTGGTTCCGCTTCCTTCAAACAGAGTAGCAAGCTCCTCAAAGGAAGAATGGCTGCTCATGGGACTTACTCTGCCGCAGCGCATACAGATAGCGTTGCGTTTTTCCAATAACGTTTGTTCTCGATAGTCAAGAGCATCGAAGGCTTTTTGAATGGCTTCGGCTTTGATACCATTCCAGAGGATTTCGGCATAGTCCCAGTAATCGTCTCGACTGACATCTTCGCCGGTTTCCTCGCTGTCTTCATCTTGTCGGGAAACATAGAATGACTGGCGGCTGCGAATCCCTTTTGCAGCATTCAGATATTCAGCAGCCGTTTCCTGCTTGCAGTTCTTTTCAGCCGCATATTCGGAGATGGTTTTCTTTGTGTTTTCTCCCGATGTGCGGTATTTCCATGCAATTCCTCGGATTTTCTTATATTGGTCCAGAGAATCCACAGACCAGCTTTCTTCCAGCATACGACAAGAAAGAAGAGCATCTGTGATAAAAGGATACAAATAGGTTGTAAAGTCAGCTCCTGTGCTGGGATCATAATCTGAAAAACGTTCAATCACAGCCACAACACAGGTCATTTTATAGTCAAGGAAGCGCTCTGGATCATATCGCTCGTTGCCGTCGCTGCGCCAAAAGCTATAAATTCGTCCATTGAGCATCTTTTCATAGTGATGCAGAAAGAAGGACAAATAACGTAAATCCTTCTGCTGTTGTGCCTGGATGATATAGTTGTTCAAATCAGATTCTTTAGGCGGTTCCGGTTCTAACTGTAAGGTGCGCTCTGCTTCTCGGCGAGACAAGTTTTCACTGGTATAAAATCTATATTTAGAGGCATATCCCTTCATGTCCCATGTGTATTCTGGCATCGGCGCACCTCCTTTCAGTCATGTACTTTCAGTTGCTAACTTATTTTAAGTGCAATAAAATACACCGGGAAATCAAAGCCGTCCCTGGTAAGAATCATTGACGCCATCCGTGTCGCAGCATTGGGATGAACTAACGGAGAAAAATTTTCCTTTATCTGAAGTGGAAAATCATAGTGCAGAATATGTTCAGAGTATCTTTCCCAAAATGCTTCAAAATTTGCTGAATTAACATAGGCTACAATAAAAGTAGCGGTACCTAAGGCATTATAATTCGTTATTGATTTATTGATATGTCTGTCTATATAATCGGCATTTATGCTATTTAATTTCATACCTTCAAATATGCCGATTTCTTTCCCGTCCTTAGTTAACAGGATATCAACCTCAGCAGCATCTTTGCCGCTCGCAGACACACCGTGTCGAGATTGATCTTTTACTTCAAGATACCCCTTAGCAAAAAACATATCCCTAAAATAATCGTTGATACTATTTTCTGAACTTTCAGCGTTGAATAAAGCATTCCAACATACACGTTCTCCTATTTGGACTAAATCATTGAGAACATTTTTGGCTGTTTGAATATCACAATTTAATCTCTCCTCATTAGACGAAGGACTTGCTACATCTTCCAATGAAACATCCACATCAAAATAAACAACGTTTCTAATGAGGAATCCAGACTCGCTTGGTTTAAGAGCTTTTCCAATAGCGTCTTTTAATTTTTTATCTGCACGTTTTAATACGGAAATATCCTTGGCTGCACCTTCAAATGAAAAGTCAAGAGCTCTTTTATTCCAGTTATCCCCTCTTAGACCAGCATAATATGCTAAACCTACATCTTCATACTCATACTTGCAGTGCTGAAAAGCTTCTGCCAATTGTCTATTGGCCAATTGCAAAAGGTACTGAACAACACGCTTTTCAAAATTTTCTGGAAGAATATATGTAAAATCAAATTCACCCATATTAGATACCTCATACATTAAGTTGTTACTTTTGTTTTACTTCTCGCAATAAAGATTCCTGTTCCATTTCCGATTCATAACACCCTTTGGCATAAGACACGTTGCTCAATGCCCGTAGCATTTTATCTTTGGCCAACTTTTTCATACGTTTGGCAATGTCAGCATCGAGAGTCCCACGCTTGACATACCGGTTAATGGTGTTACAGCGGCGTTCATAAATCTGCTTGATAGGATGGTCATCAGCAAGTTCACGCTGTGACCTTCCTTGCAGGTTTCCAATCTGGCGGCAAGTTCGATGGAGCTTATCTCCCGGGGCAAGATTACCGCAGTATTTGGTATGCCGGGCATTGGTGGTCAAAAACCAACGTCCGCAGATGGGGCATTTCTTCGGCGCATGGCCTACACAGAGCCCTTCAAAAAAGTCAGATCGGAACATCCCCACAAAGGACACATAGTGCATCCGTTTGACCAGTTGCGGCGTATCGCTGCCAGGCTGTATCGCAGGTACATACTGCACGGAAGCATTAGTTAGGGACATCCAACTTCCATCCTCTTCCGACAAGCTAGGATTACTGGAGAAAAAGTCCCCAAAGGAAGCAGCATATCCGCTTGGTGACCGTTCCTGTTTTGCGGTATTGAGCAACTCTGCAAACTGGAGCATAGTATCCTGGAACTGTTCCAGAGAATAGCCCAAATGTGCCAGCACAGGGACAACTCGCAGAAGTGTCAGTGCCTTTTGATATTGAGGGTCCAGAGCATTCATTAAATTTCCGGAAGCAAGAGATTTGGCATACGCCATGGCATTTTCCAGATACTCATTCGAAAACACCTTCTGGATATATGCTGTTATCTGCTTTTCATCCAGATAGGCAAAGGGAGGAATATCTTTTAGTTTATGGACAATTTGCAAAGCACTTTCTCTGGCTGATGTAAACAATTCGGCATTGGCCATACCAAGCTGCATAGATCCCATAAATAGATTCAAACTCCCACATAATTCCGTAATCTGTTGAATCAGAGAAGCGGGAATATTGAGAGCATCACATCCGATGGTACCGGACGGAAAGTTTTTCCCCTCATAGCTCACAGTGTCCTGCCAGAAATCCAGCGACAGTATCTGATGTTGTACCACGTCCATCCTTATGCCCTCCTCACTTTGTTGTTCTAAAGTCTATTATAGCACGTTGTCCTGTTTTTTGAAATCAGTCTGTCCTGCCATTAGCATGTTTTTTTGAAATTCCCACATAACCATGTCAGAGGGTAAAGAAAATCCCTCTAAATTGCAGGTATAGGAGGATATGCCGCTACCGCAGGAACACAAAAAACACAGACGGAAATGAACACAAAAAGGAGGACGGATGTCATGAAAAAAATTGAAAATGGCTGTCAGGACAAGCTGGACTGGTTCGACGGCAAGCACATTAACGAAATTTTATTTTGCCAGGAATTTTTGAAAGCCCATCCTATGAGGTGTATTGGAGGAACCTTATTTACGGTGGATGGCCCAGTGGAAAGTGAGGAGCTGGTCAAACGTCAAATCATCGATATGGTGCAAAGCTGCGTAACCACTAATCTTTCTAAACGGGCTTCTTCTTTGTTGGAGAGCTTGAGAATTCAAGCCTATTCTGAGCCGTTGCCGGTGGAGTTGGATCGCATCCACTGTGCCAACGGTATTTATTTTCTGGATGGCCATTTTGAACCGAAAAAGGTTTTCTGCAACAATCGGTTGTCGGTTAGCTACAATCCAGATGCTCCAAAGCCTCTGCGTTGGCTGCAATTTCTTTCAGAACTGCTGGAGGAGGACGATATCCTCACTTTACAGGAGTATCTGGGTTACTGCCTGATTCCATCCACCAAAGGTCAGAAGATGCTTATGCTGATCGGCAGGGGCGGCGAGGGAAAATCCCGTATTGGTTTGATCCTCAATGCCATGTTTCACAGTGCCATGAATGTGGGAAATATTCAGAAAGTAGAAACGAACCGGTTTGCCCGTGCCGATCTGGAACATCGCCTTCTGATGGCAGATGACGACATGGATATGAGTGCCTTGCCCAAAACCAACTATATCAAATCTATTGTTACTGCCGAGGCAAAAATGGATTTGGAGCGCAAGGGAATCCAAAGTTATCAAGGCCAGCTGTATGTGCGATTTCTCTGCTTTGGAAATGGTTCGCTTACTTCTCTGTATGACCATTCGGATGGTTTTTATCGTCGGCAGCTGATTCTTACCACAAAAGAGCGCCCTGCTGGCCGGAAGGACGATCCGTTTCTGGTTGAAAAAATACTGGATGAGCTGGAGGGGATTTTCCTCTGGTGTCTGGAAGGGCTGCTCCGACTGATTGCCAATGGTTACTGTTTCACAGTAAGCAATCGAAGCGCAGAAAATGTAGAGCTGATTCGCAGAAGCAATAATAACATTTTGGACTTCCTGCAATCTGAGGGGTACATCCGCTTTAAGGCTGATGCAGAATCCAGCTCCAAAGCAATCTATGAAGCATACAAAATGTGGTGCGAGGACAATGCTCTACACGCACTTGCCGCAAATCGTCTTAGCTCCGAATTAGCTTAAAACGAGAAAAAGTGCAATGTGGAGGCAACCAACAATATTTATCTTGCCGGAGGTAAACGGGTGCGTGGATTTGTTGGAATCGAGGTGCTGGTAAGACCATCATTCTGAAAAATTTGCACTTTGAACATGGGGATGCTGTACGTACTGTACGGTGTACGGCGTACGGTACGTACAGCACTTCGAAGCTCTATGGTTAAAAACGAAAGGGGCTGGTTAGAACACAGCCAAATCCCTTAGGGGAACTAAGGGCGCACTTCTATACCGCTCCTAAATGGCGATATTGTGCGCTCTGCGAGGTTAACTTCCGTACTACTAAGCCCGGAAGTTTTGCGGAATTTCATTCCGTACAAGAGGGGTTCCCTCTTGCGCCGCTTGATGCGGCTATCTTCCCTGTAAACCGTTTGCGCCAGCAAGCGGTATTTTTTATGCCTGTTTGAAGAAAGGAACGAGTAATTATGCCAAACAAGAAAACCAAAGACGATCTGCTGGCCGAGAAAGTCAGCGCAGAGAAAAAATTGGAGCAGTACACCCATCAGCTTCAGAGAGCGGTCAATCGTGAAAAATATCTGGTCAAGGGCGAGGCCAAAAAGCGAACCCATATTCTTTGCAATATTGGTGGTGCTGTCCTCAGCTTTTGGCCGGAGGTGCAGTATTTGACCAAAGTGGAACAGTATCAGATTTTTGAAAAATTGGCCCAACAAGCGGATGTAAATACCGCAGTGCAGGAAGCCATTGATCGGTATCGTGCCCAGCAGAATGGAGGAAAATAAAATGGCGCTTTTTCATTTTCATGTTGACCAGATTGGACGCAGTGCAGGGCGATCAGCTGTTGCCTGTGCTGCCTATCGTTCTGGCGAAAAACTGTACAGCGAATATTATGGGGAAACCAGTGATTATACCCGCAAGGGCGGTGTGATGTATTCAGAGATTATGCTGCCGCCCCATGCTCCGATGGCTTATGCAGACCGGCAGACGCTCTGGAATGCAGTGGAAAAAGCAGAGCGCCGTCACGATGCACAGTTGGCTTATTCCTTCGATATTGCCCTGCAAAATGAATTGACATTTGAGGAAAATCTGGAGGTTGCCAGAGCGTTTCTTCTCCAGTATTTTGTGGGAGACGGGATGACCGTGGATTTTTGTGTTCATGACCCGGAACGTGATGGAATACAAAATCCACATTTTCATGTCATGGTGCCAATCCGGCCTCTGAATCCTGATGGAACCTGGGGAGCCAAACAGCACAGAGTTTATCATCTGGACGAGAATGGAGAGCGCATTAGAGACGAACATGGAAACTATGTGTTTGATGCTATTGCCACCACCGATTGGGGAAAACCGGAAACTTTGGAATTGTGGCGGGAACAATGGGCCAATATGGTAAACGCAAAATTTGAGCAGAAGGGCTTGTCTTGCCGTATCGACCACCGTTCTTATGAAGATCAAGCACTGGATATTTTGCCTACTGTTCATGAAGGACCTGTGGTACGCCAGATGGAACAAAAAGGTATCCGTACCGAAAAAGGTGAATTGAACCGCTGGATCAAGGCAACCAATCGTATTTTGAAAAATCTCAAACAGCGGATTGCTGACTTAAAGCTGTGGATTGAGGTCCTTCGGGAGGAATTGGGAAAACAGCAAACCAGTCAGGATTTGGTTCGGTTGATTCAGGACTATTATGGCGAACGCAACCGAGGTACCCTGCATCTTCCCGCTTACGCCAGACAAAAGGCTCGTGTCGGGAATTTGAAACAGTTGAATGAAACCGTGAATTATTTATCCGAACACAAATTGTTTACCGTGGAAGATCTTCGCAAGGAGATGGAACAAATGGAGGATGCTCGCCACATTTTGCAAGAGGGCACCAGAGAAAAACAGGAGCGGATCAAAGCTCTAAAAGAATTGCTGCGCCATGCAGAAGCATATGAGGAGCTAAAATCCCTCCAGGAAAAACTAAATACTTTTAAATTCAAAAAACGTCGGGAGCAGTTCAAGCAAGAGCATGAAAGTGACTTCCGACGTTTTTATTTGGCCAAACGCAAGCTCAAAGAAGCTGTGACTGACGGCGAACCACCAGTAGATGTTTGGAAGAATGAACTGAGCCAATTGGAACAGGAATACCGCCAGCAATCAGCACAGGCCAGCCTGCTTTGGAAAAAGAGCAAGAAACTACGGGAATTGCAGGTCCTGGTAGATGAAGTGTTGCGCAAACAAGGGCAGCGTGAACGAGAACAGCAGCATTCGGATCGTCATCAGGACAAACAGGAGGAGCGCCTATGGTAAATGCTGATTTTGAGAGGTGCACCGACTTTTTGGCCAGAATGATTGAAAAATATGGCGGAGAGTTGGATCTTCCCAAAACAGAAGAAAATGATATGAATGATACAACAAAACAAGGTACACAGGGGTCATCAGGTATGAATCCAAAAAAGTTTCCAACAAGTTCATTGACTGCGGACAAGACAGCATGATAAAATGAAGTTGGGACAACAAATAACATGTGTTAGTAATTCATAAAACCAAAATATTGTGTCGCTGACAGTGGCACAATTTACATAACGATACAGGATGGAGGCAACGTAAAATGAAGAAAAAGGAGTGTTATATCTATACGAGAGTTTCTACTTCCATGCAGGTAGATGGATACAGTCTGGATGCCCAGAAAGACAAACTTCGCAAGTATGCAGACTTTCAGGACATGGTAATTGTCGGTGAATACTCTGATGAAGGAAAATCCGGAAAAAGTGTAGAGGGACGTCCTGAATTTTTGCAAATGCTGCGGGACATCGAAGAAGGAAAAGATCATGTTTCTTTCGTGCTGGTATTCAAGTTATCCCGTTTTGGCCGTAATGCCGCTGATGTATTGACCTCACTGCAAAAGATGCAGGATTTCGGTGTAAACCTGATCTGCGTGGAAGATGGAATCGACAGCTCCAAAGACAGCGGAAAGCTGATGATTTCGGTGCTTTCCGCTGTTGCCGAGATTGAACGAGAGAATATTCTGGTGCAGACCATGGAAGGCCGCCGTCAAAAAGCCCGTGAAGGAAAATGGAACGGCGGATTTGCTCCTTACGGCTATAAACTGGTAGACGGAGAACTGGAAATCGCTGAGGATGAAGCAGAGATTATCCGCTTGATTTTCGACAAATACATCAACACGACGATGGGTGTCAACGGAATTGCTGCATGGCTGAACCAGCAGGGATACCAAAAGAAAAAACGTCAGAACAATACGCTAAATGCGTTTGCAGCGTCATTCATCAAAGGCGTTTTGGATAATCCGGTTTATTGCGGAAAACTTGCTTATGGCAGACGTAAAAATGAGAAAATCCCCGGCAAACGCAATGCTTACCATATCGTCAAGCAGGATTCCTATATGCTGTATGATGGTATTCATGAAGCGATTGTGTCAGAAGAAATCTGGAACACTGCACACGACAGGCGATTAAGAACTGGGGTAAAGAGAGAAAAGACCTACAGCCTGGAGCACGAACATCTTCTTTCTGGTATTCTCTGCTGCCCCATTTGTGGTGCCGGTATGTATGGCAATGTCAACCGTAAGAAGAAAAAGGATGGCTCCCGATACAAAGACTATTTCTACTACACTTGCAAGCATCGCCGCTCTGTTGATGGGCATGTCTGCACATATAAATAAAAAGCAATGGGGCGAAGATAAGGTCAATGCAGCGGTGGCAGAAGTAATTAAAAAGCTGGTACAAAATCCGAAATTTGAAGCTGCTATTCGGCAGAAAATCAACACCCGTATTGATACCGGAGAGTTGGAACAGGAAATCGAAAATCTTCGCAAGCAGCTTCGGCAGGTATTAGGGGCAAAAAACAAGCTGGCACAGCAGATGGATAGTCTGGATGTGACAGACCGCTACTATGACCGGAAGTATCAGGATATGCAGGATCGTCTGGATCATTTTTATGACCAGATCGACGAGATTGAAGATTCTATCGCTCAGGTGGAAGTGCGAATTCAAAACATTCGCCAGCAAAAGCTGGGTAGTGACAACGTGTATCAATATCTGCTATACTTTGATAAACTGTATGATAAATTTACAGATGCTGAAAGGAAAGAGTTTCTGAGCAGCTTCGTGGAACGTGTGGATATTTATGAGGACGAACTGCCGGATGGACGATTTTTGAGGCATATCAAATTCAAGTTCCCAGTGTTCTATAACGGTCAGGAGATCGACGGAATGAGTTGGGACAAAGAAACTACCGTCGAGTGCGTGGTGAAACTTACGAGGTCTGTAATTTAAAATGTCTAACTACAAATATCAGGGAATTGAGTTAACTCCGGCTGTTTTTAAGGATTTACTTATCCAATTTTTTGATGGGAAACAGTTTTCGCGTCAAGAGGCCGTTGATGAAATTCAAAAATATCATCTTGAAAATGGTGGTTTATTAACTAAGGCAACATACCTTGCCACATTTAAGAAGGCCGCTCAACAATTAAAAGATGCTGGCATAGAAAATGTCGGATATGGCATATGGAGACTTCGTTACAATACCCAAAAATTTGATGTCACTCCTATACCAGCCAAATCGAATGACTTTGTTTTTTCTTCCGATAAAATTATTGGTTCCGGTACGAAGTCGGTCTATGTCTATTATTATGATGCCTATAAAAATTTGTCTACTCTGCAGGGAAAATACTCTTGGGAATGTAAAATAGGCCGCACTGATGTTGACCCTATTTCACGAATTATTAGCCAAGCTGGCACATGCTATCCCGAGTTGCCACATATAGCACTGATTATCAATTGTGATGATTCTAATTTATTAGAAAAGACTCTTCATGATATTCTAAAGCTTAAAAAAAGATGGTTATCCAATTCTCCTGGGAAAGAATGGTTCATTACATCTCCCGAGGAAGTCGAACAAATTTATGTCTCACTAACTGAATAGCTTCCCCATTTGTTCAAACTCTTTTCCCCTCCTGTTCACGAATTGCCAATATTTGTGTGGGATAATAGCCTGTAGACTATAACAAAGGTGGTTTTCTTTTATGCGAAGCTGGTTTCAGCGGTTTATGTCCGGGCGGTATGGGTTTGACCAGTTGGGCGGGTTCCTTTGCATTGTTTCGTTTATTCTGGTCATTGTGGGGGCCTGGGTCAGCCCGGTGCTGTACTGGCTGGGGCTGATTTTGCTGATCTACAGCTATTTCCGGGTGCTCAGCCGCAATCGTTCCAAACGATATGCGGAAAATTTAAAATATCTCACCCTGCAAAACAAAGTCGTGGACTGGGCCAACCGGTACATTTTGCGCTTTAAGCAGCGCAAGCAGTACCGCTACTTCCGCTGCCCACAGTGCGGGCAGCAGCTGCGGGTACCCCGCGGGCGCGGTAAAATTTCCATCACCTGCCCCAAGTGCCACAACCAGTTTATTAAAAAGAGTTGACGCACCATGTTCGGGTATGTTACCATCTACCACAAAGGGCTGGCAAAGCCGGAGCTGGACCGCTACCAGGCCTACTACTGCGGCCTGTGCCGCACGCTGGGCCAAAAGTACGGCCTGCCCGGCCAGCTGACGTTAAGTTACGATCTGGCATTTATCGCCATTTTGCACTCGGCGCTGTATGAGCCACAGACGCAGTTTTCCGCCGGGCGGTGCGCGCCGCACCCCATCAAGGCACGGCCCCGCGCCGCCAACGAATTTCTGGACTACGCCGCCGACATGACCATTGCACTGGCGTACTACAATTTTTTGGACAACTGGCAGGACGATCACAGCCGTGCCAGCCTGCGGCAAGCCAAAAAGCTGGAAGGGTATCTGCCCGCCATCCGGGCGCGCTGGCCCCGCCAGACAGCAGCCATCACGGCACAGCTGGACGCGCTGAACGCACTGGAAAAAGCAGGCTCCCATGATCTGGACGCTTTATGCCGCGCCTTTGGCGACCTGCTGGGCGCGGTGTTCGCCTGCCGGGAGGACATCTGGTCCCCCACCCTGCAGGCCATGGGCCGGGGGTTGGGCGGATTCATTTATTTAATGGACGCCTACGACGACCTGCCCAAGGACGCCCGTAAGGGGCAGTTCAACGCGCTGCAAGAGCTGCACGACACCCTGCCCCCCACTGAATTTGAGGACCGCTGCCACGAGCTTTTGACCCAGCAGATGGGCCTGTGTGCCCAACAGTTTGAACTGCTGCCCATACTAAAAGAGACCCCGGAGGGGAAACTATTGTACAACACCATTTATTCCGGCGTGTGGAGCAAGTATGCGCCGATCCGTAAGCACAGAGAGGGGAAGCAGAAATGACCGATCCGTACAGCGTTTTGGGCATCACCCCCAGTGCCGACGACGAGACCATCAAAAAAGCCTACCGCCAGAAATGCAAGCAGTACCATCCCGACCTGCACCCCAACGACCCCACGGCCGAGGAGCATTTTAAAGAAGTACAGGCCGCCTACAGCGAGATCATGCGGATGAAGCAGGGCGGCGGCCAGAACTATGGCAGCTACGGCAATCCCCAGGGCAGCTACAGCCAGCAGGGATACGGCCAGCAAAGCGGCTACAACCAGCAGTACGGCAACCCCTTTGGTGGCGGAACCGGCGGGTTTGGCTTTGGGCCGTTCGGGTTTGGGTATTACAGCACCTCCGGCGGGGCGCGCCAGACCTACACCACCGGCCAGGAAAGCCCCGAACTGCGCGCCGCAGCCAACTACATCCGCAGCGGATTTTATGAGGAAGCCCTGAACACCTTGAACGGTATCGCCCAGAACGAGCGCACCGCCCAGTGGCACTACTACGCCGCGCTGGCCAACCAGGGCCTGGGCAACAACATCCGCGCCCGGGACGAAGCCCGCACCGCCGTGAACATGGAGCCCAACAACTACGCCTACCAAAACCTGCTGGACCAGCTGCAAAACCCCGGCCAGAGCTACGCTGGGTCTCAGCAGCCCTACGCCCAGCCCAGCGGCAATCCGGGCCGGTTCTGCCTGTCCTTCTGGCTGTATATGATGTTCTGCCAGCTGCTAAGCTGCTGCTGCACCGGGCGGCCGGGCGGATTTTTCTTCTGCTGATTGGCGCGAACCCTATCTGTAGGGGTCGATGCAAGCATCCACCCCTACACCTCTATTTTCGTTCAATGTTCATCTAAACAAAAAGCCCGAACCTTTTATAAGGTCCGGGTATTTTTTATGCCAGCAGCTTCTCCAAAAGCGGCTGCAAAATCTCAATATTCTGTTGGAACTGCGGGTAAAAATCGTCCCCCAGTTCGTAGTCATAATACAGCGCCCGTTCCACACGCTTTACGGCAGCGGCAAAATGCGGGTGGTCAGCGGCAGCCTGCAGCTGCTCGGACAAGCGGGTACACACCACGGCCCAGCGGGCGTCGATGCCCGCACGGTCCAAAATGGCAGCATCGGTCAGGTAATCGTTCAGCACACGGCCACCGTCTGTCCGCGCCCCGCAAAGCGGCGTCTGCACGTAATATTCGATTTTCGCCGTCACAGGGTCGATGCTCTGCCCCAGCGGGTACAGCGCACAGGCCAGCGGCCGCGCCGCATGGATGGCGCAGGCGCTGCCCTCAAAAAAGCGGCAGTTTCCGGTCCTGGGGTCGGGGGTCAGGCGCAGGGCGGGCAGCAGCGTTTGCGGGGCCAGGTAGCTTTTGCAGAACGCTCCCGCCACGATGCGGGGCGACAACCCCAGCCGCCGGGCGATGCGGTACAGATCGTACCCGGACAGCACCAGATCCCGCCGTCCGCGGCAGCAGCCGCCGCACCCGGCGCAGGCAAAGTCAAAGCTGTCCCCTGCCGCAATGCGCGGCAGGTCATCCCAGTTCTCGCCGCTGCGGCCGGGTTCCACGGTCACAGCGGCACCTCGCAGGGGTTGGAGCGGCCCGCGTCAAAGTCTGTCAGTTCCTCAAAGCCGCTGCGCACCATGCTGGCCACGTTCACGTCGGTATAAAAGGCGTTATGGGGACTGACGATGACGTTGGGCATACTGCGCAAGATGTTCATCGTGCGGTGGGGCAGCGCAGCGCCGGCGCGGTTGAAGTAGACGAGGTCGTTCTCCTCCTCGACCACATCCAGCCCGGCACCGCCGACCTTGCCGCTTTCCAGCGCAGCAATCAACGCCTCTTCGTCGATCAGCGCACCGCGGGCGGTGTTGACGATGAGCACGCCATCCTTCATCTTGGCCAGCGACTCGGCATTGATGAGGTGGTGGTTCTCGGCGGTGGCATTGGTGTGCAGGGTGATGACGTCGCTGCGGGCGTACAACTCGTCCAGCGGGACATACTCGGCCATTTGGGCCACCTCGTCGCTCTGGTACAGGTCGTAGGCCAAAATTTTGCAGCCGAAGCCCTGCAAATGGGCAATGACAGTGCGGCCGATTTTGCCGGTGCCGATGACGCCTACCGTGCAGTTGGACAGATCCTTGCCCATCTTGCCGGGCAGCGTGTAATCCTGGGCGGCGGCACGCAGCATGGTCTGGTTCATCTTGCGGGTACACATCAGCATCAGCATGATGGCGTAGTTGGCCACGCCTTCCGGCGGGTAGTGGCTGTGGGCTACCCGTATGCCCAGCTTTTTGGCGGTCTCCAGCGGGATATGATCGTAGCCGATGCTGCGGCAAAGCAGGTACTTTACGCCCATCCTGGCCCAGGCCTCGACGTACTCGGGCAGAATTTCGCAGGGATTTTGGCTGACGGCATCGCAGCCTGCGGCCTTGTCCAGATTTTCCGGGCAGGGTGCGCCGGGGATCGTCACGTAGTCGATGCCGAACTCCCTGCTGAACTGCTCGATATACGCCTGCTCGTCGAAGGGGCGCATTTGGTAAAATGCGATCTTCATATACTCCCCTCCCTGTTACAGATGAAAATGTAAGGTTTCAGCCAGCCAATCGGTGCACAGGGACACCCAGGCGGCGTTGTGGCGGTTGGGGGTGTTGACCTCCTGCGTGCAGGTGCTGGAACCATGCCCGCCGTGGGTGAAAAGGTGCAGCTCGTAGGGCACGTGGTTTTCGGTCAGGGCGCTGGCCAGCAGCAGCGAGTTTTCCACCGGCACAGCCTGGTCGGCCACGGTGTGCCAGATGAAGAACGGCGGCAGATCGCCGCGCACCTGGTTTTCCAGGCTGAAGATCGCCTGCAGGGCGGTATCGTCCCCGGCCAGGTTGGCGATGGACCCGCCGTGGGTCTTGATGCCCGACGTAATGACCGGGTAGCCCAGCACAACAGCGTCGGGGCGGGCTTCCTCGGCGGTGATACCCAGGGCTTTCTGCACGGGGGCGGCGTCCCACAAAATGGCGGTGGACGCGGCCAGGTGCCCGCCAGCCGAGAAGCCGCAGACCGCGATCTTGAACGGGTCCAGCCGCAGTTTGGCGGCGTTGCGGCGCAGATGCAGGATGGCGCCGGCGGCGTCGATCAACGGCTGCCAGCGCAGCGGGGCCTGCTCCTGCGTGTGGGCACAGGTGTATTCCAGCACAAAGGTCTGGTAGCCCGCCTGCAAAAACTGCATGGCGATGGGGTCTGCCTCCCGCGCGCTGCAAAAGGCATACCCGCCGCCGGGCAAAATCAGCATCGCCGGGCGGATATTGAAGGCAGGCATCTCGTTGGTTTCGTCCCGCAGGTAGCCGGTAAGTTTGGCCCCGCTGGGGAGAGTGTGGGTGTATAATTGCATAGGGATTCTTCTTTCCTTTTTATATATAAAGTAAGCATACCGCAAAAATCTCCATTTGAAAAGAGGATTTTAAAATTTCTGTTAAATCCGCCGCAAGGGGTTGCAGTTTGCTTGCAAGAGTGCTAAACTAGCATTAGCAATTAAATTAAAAGAGTGCTAATTCATATAAATAAAGCGAGGTCCTTTTATTATGGCTATGCACCAATTCAAAGCCGAAAGCAAAAAACTGATGGACTTGATGATCAACTCCATCTACACCAACCGCGATATCTTCCTGCGTGAGCTGATTTCCAACGCATCCGATGCCTGCGATAAGCGCTATTTCAAGAGCCTGACCGACACCAGCATCGGCATTACGAAAGATGACCTGAAGATCCATATCCAGCCCGATAAGGAAGCCCGCACCCTGACCATCACCGATAACGGTATCGGCATGACCAAGGAAGAGCTGGAAAAGAACCTAGGCACCATCGCCAAGTCCGGCTCCCTCGATTTCAAGACCGAGAACCAGAGCGATAACATCGACATCATCGGTCAGTTCGGCGTGGGCTTCTACTCTGCCTTTATGGTGGCCCAGAAAGTCACCGTCATTTCCCGTGCCCAGGGCGCTGACACCGCCTGGAAGTGGGAGTCCAAGGGCGTGGAAGGCTACACCATCACCGAGGCCGACAAGGACGATGTCGGCACCGAGATCATCCTGGTGCTGAAAGACGATACCGACTCCGAGAATTACAGCGAGTATCTGGACGATTACACCATCGCCAACCTTGTCAAGAAATACAGCGATTACATCCGCTTCCCCATCACGATGTATCGTGAGAAATCCCGTCAGAAGCCGAAGCCGGAAGACGCCGGCGACGACTACAAGCCCGAGTACGAGACCTACACCGAGCTGGAGACCCTGAACAGCATGGTCCCCATCTGGAAGCGCCCGAAGAGCGAGGTCAAGGACGAGGACTACAACGAGTTCTATAAGAACAAGTTCATGGACTACTCTGACCCGCTGCGGGTCATTACCAGCCGCACCGAGGGCACCGCCACCTACACGGCCCTGCTGTTTGTGCCCGGCCGCACGCCTTACGACTACTACACCAAGGAGTACGAGAAGGGCCTGGCCCTCTACGCTTCCGGCGTGATGATCATGGAAAAGTGCGCTGACCTGCTGCCCGACTATTTCAGCTTCATCAAAGGCGTTGTCGACAGCGAGGATCTGAGCCTGAACATCAGCCGTGAGACCCTGCAGAAGGACAGCCAGCTCAAGCTCATCCGCAACAGCCTGGAGAAGAAGATCAAGAACGAGCTGCACGCCATGCTGGTCAACGACCGCGAGAAATACGAGACCTTCTGGAAGAGCTTCGGCCGCCAGATCAAGTTTGGCGTCTACGGCGATTACGGCATGCACAAAGACCTGCTGGGCGACCTGCTGATGTTCTACTCCGCCAAGGAGCAGAAGATGGTCACGCTGGATGAGTATATCGAGAAGATGTCCGAGGGCCAGAAGTGCATCTACTTTGCTGCCGGTGACGACACTGACCGCCTGGGCAAGCTGCCCAACGCCCAGCTGGTGCTGAGCAAGGGCTACGACCTGCTGCTGTGCACCGAGGATGTGGATGAATTCTGCCTGCAGATGATGCACGATTACAAAGAGAAGGAATTCAAGAACATCAACGCCGGTGATTTGGGCCTGGAGACCGAGGAGGAAAAGAAAGCCGCCGAGGAGACCGCCAACGAGAACAAGGACCTGTTTGAGGAGATCAAGAAGGCCCTGAACGGCAAGGTCAAGGAAGTCAAGGTCAACCCCACCCTGCAGGAGCATCCTGTTACCCTGTCCAGCGAGGGCGGCATCTCGATGGAGATGGAGAAGGTCCTGCGCAAGATGCCTGGTTCCGGTGATGTGGAAAGCACCAAGGTGCTGGAGCTGAACCCCAACCACACTGTGTTCGCTGCGCTGAAAGCCGCCCACGAGGCTGGCGACACTGCCAAGGTGGACCAGTATGCCGAGCTGCTGTATGACCAGTCTCTGCTGATCGCCGGCCTGCCCATCGAGGACCCCGTGGCCTACGCACAGCTGGTCTGCGGCCTGATGAAGTAAGTTTACCCCACCGCACCCAGCTTATAAATAGCACGCCCCCTGCCGGAGTTTTCCGGCAGGGGGCGTTTTGTTTTTACAGCGGCAGGGTCAAAGCAGCGGCCGCGCCGTGGGGCAGGGCTTGGGCAAAAGCGGCGGTGCCGCCGTGGGAGGCTAGGATCTGCTCTACCACATGCAGGCCTAAAATATGCGGGGGATTCTCCCCTGTTTCGCCAGCCTGCAATACGGCCAGCACGGCGGGCGGGTAGCCCTGGCCGTCGTCAGTCACCTGGATGGTCAGCATGCCGTCCGCCGCATCCGCCCGGATGGTGACATGCACGGGGGCTGCATTGTGGCCGACAGTGTTGTGCAAAAGGTTTTCGATGGCCCGCAGCAGCAGGGCTTCGTCCGCCTGCACCACCGTGTGTTCTGCCGCCGGGGTCAGTTCCAGTTCCAGGGTGCTGTCACCTGCGGCGGGGCTTTCGTAAAATTCGGCGGCACACCGGCGCAGGAACGGGCCGACCGTCACAGCCTTGCGGCGCAAAGGCTGTGCGCCGTATTGCAGCTTGCTGGTCAAGTTCAAATCGCCGATGAGCGACCGTATCTTCTCGCTTTGGGTGCAGATTCCTGCGGCTTTCTGCCGGGCTGCGGCAGGCAGGGCCTCATCCTGCTGCAGCTGCTCGCCCCAGCCCAGGATCAGCGCCAGCGGCGTGCGGATGTCATGGCTGACACCTGCGATCCAATCGGTGCGAGCGGTGTCTCTCCGGGCGATGATCTCATTGCGGCGGCGCAGCTGCTCGCCGGTCTCGTTCAGCTTTTCGGCCAGCTCCCCGGCAAAGCCGGTGGTGGGCAGCTGCACCGCGCCGCCCTGGGCTAAAGTGTCCAGCCCGTCGGCCACCGCCTGCAAGTGGCGTGCCCCGCGCCAGCTGAACCACAGGCAGCACCCCAGCACCACGGCCAGCAGCAGCACCGCTACCGGCAGCAGCCCGCCGACCATTGCCTCCATGCGTGCCTGCGGGGCGGTGATGTTGTATTTCCATTGGCTGCCGACTGGCTCTGCTGCCACAAACAGGCCATAATCCGCCGCCCAGCACTGCACGGGGTAATCGGCCAGATACCAGCGGGAGAACACTGCAATGTCGCTGGCGGTGTAGCGGTGGTTCAGCGCCTCGGGCAGGTCTTGCTGCCAGATAACGTCGCCGTCCTCGTCCAGCACCATGGCCCAGGCATAGCCGTGCATCCACTCGGCCGGGGTGTGGGCGGCGTCCCATTGCAGGCCGTCGGCGGTGGGGTGCAGGGCCTCGGCCAGGGCACCCACTTTTTGCACACTGTCGGATGCGTCATTGTACCGCACGCCGGCGTAGATCGTCATACCCAGCAGCAGCGCCACCACCACCAAAATGATACCCGCCGTGGCCAGTACATAGCGGCGGATGAGCCGCGCAAAAGTTTTCATCGCTGCACCTCCCCTGCCAGCTTGTAGCCGATGCCCCGCACCGTCAACAGCCATTGGGGGCGGCTGGCGTTTTCCTCCAGCTTTTCCCGCAGGTGGCGGATATGCACGTTCAGCGCGTTCTCGCAGCCGTAATAATCCGCGCCCCAGACGGCCTCGCACAGGGCGTCGTAGGTCACGATGTGCCCGCGGTTATCGGCCAGTTTTTGCAGCAGGGCGCGCTCGGTGGCGGTCAGAGGCAGGGTCACGCCGTCAGGGCGGTACACGGCAGCATCGGCCAGATCGACCTGGCAGTCCCCCAGCTCCAGGGCAGGCGGGGCGGCGCGGCACAGTTCGGCCCGGTAGGCGCGCTGCAAAATACGCTGCACCCGCAAAAGCAATTCCTGCATCAAAAAGGGCTTGGTCAGGTAGTCGTCCGCGCCAAGGCCCAGCCCCAGCAAGCGGTCAGCGTCAGCGTCCCGAGCCGAGAGGAACAGTGCGGGCACATCAGCCTTGGCGTGCAGCTGGCGCAATAGGGTAAAGCCGTCGCCGTCCGGCAGGTTGATGTCCAAGATCATCAACTCCGGCGCAGCAGCGGCAAACAGTGCCCTGGCCTCGGCACATGTGGCAGCGGTGCGGATGCAGGTATACCCCGCCGTGCGCAGGCTGTCCCCCACCAGCACCAGCAGATCGGGGTTATCATCCACCAATAAAATCGATGCTTCGTAAATCGTCTGCATAGTCTCAACTCCTACCTTTATTATACACGCCCCGCGCACCGCTGCCAGCGTTCGTGGAAAATCTTAAGGAAAAATTAAGCTGGGCTTACGGGGCAGATAAGATTTGGCGTTTATACTGGGCTTGTACTTAAGGCAACACCGCACAATTCCCGCCTGACGGCTTAAGCACCGCTCCGGCGGC
>ERZ1034915.360-NODE-360-length-31865-cov-203.490380_pt1 | contig 31865 bp, 46 predicted proteins | sample MGYA00520592_ERZ1034915 | MGnify/ENA primary metagenome ERZ1034915 (study PRJEB33766, sample SAMN09781787) | gut metagenome | biome: gut microbiome | host: Homo sapiens | place: Madagascar | study: EMG produced TPA metagenomics assembly of the PRJNA485056 data... | reverse complement strand
AGACAATCCCGCGATTTTCGGGCCTGCGCGGTTCTGCGCGGCGTGTGGGCGCGAGTTTGGCCGGGTAAATCAAACAAATCTGCGGTTTTGCGGGGCGGCAGCGCCAGATTGCTCCCCTGTTTCTTCCTCCTGAGCGGGCGGGCTTTGACCCGTCCCGCAAAGCTGCAGAGTGTCGGTGCCCAAGTCGGGCACGGGAAGGAGAGCCTTTGATCATGGCGAAAGCGTATGCGCGTCGAAGAGAATATGCGGAGCTGCGACAATCCATGCTTGAAAACCTGGCTGCCCGGGGCCTGAACGCTGAAATGTACCGCGACAAGGTCCAGGAGTACATGGATTTCTGGGTGCGCCGCCAGGAGCTTCGGGACGACATCGCCAGGCGCGGCCTGACCGTCATGGACGACCGGGGCCGCCTGTCGGAGAATCGGAGCGTGTCCCTGGAGATACAGGTCTCCCGGCAGATGCTGGCGATCTTCTCCTCCCTGGGCTTTAAGGAGGACGCTTTGTCCTCCGGCGGCAGAAACGAGGAAGACGATGAGCTGTGAGCTGCCGCCCGAAGTGCTCCGCTACATCGAGGCCGTAGAGGCGGACACGCCCCGGGCCTGCCCGGAGCAGCACGCTTTGGTGGCCTACATTCGCCGCGTGTTCGCGGAGGAGGACATCTATGTGGACCTGGAGCAGCAGCGGCACTACCTGGGCCTGTTGAAGTATTTCCCATATGAGCGGCTTTTCCCCTGGCAGGAATTTCTTTTGACGCTGTGGGATTGCACCTACCGCGCCGATGGGCGCCCTCGATGGAAGAAGACGCTGGGCATGATAGGCCGCGGGGGAGGGAAGGACGGCTTTATCGCTTTTGACGGAGCGTGCTCCATCTCTCCCTACAATCCCGTCAAAAAATACAATGTGGATGTTTGCGCCAACAACGAGGAGCAGGCGGTGACGCCGGTGAAGGACCTCTCGGATGTGCTGGAGTCCCCCAAGTGGGAATCGAAGCTGAGAAAGCACTACTACCACACAAAAGAGATGGTCCAGGGCGTGCGCAACAAGGGCATCATGAAGGGCCGCACCAACAACCCCAAGGGCCGGGATGGTATGCGCTCCGGTAAGGTGATCTTCAACGAGGTCCATGCCTTTGAAAACTACAACAACTACAAGGTATTTGTCACCGGCCTGGGCAAGGTGGCCCAGCCCCGAATCGGGATGTTTACCTCTAACGGTGATGTCTCGGACGGACCCCTGGATGACTTCCTGGCCCAGGGCCGGAGGATCCTTTTTGAGGGCGAGCCAGAGCCGGAGGGCGGTTTCCTCCCGTTTATCTGCTGCCTGGAAAACCGGGAGCAGGTACACGACCCGGAGAACTGGCACATGGCCAACCCGTCCCTGGCGTACTCTCCGCACCTGCAGCAGGAGATCGCGGACGAATATTCCGACTGGCTGAAGAACCCGGAGCAGAACGGGGATTTTCTTACCAAGCGCATGGGCCTGCGGGCGGGGCAGCTGGAGATCAGCGTTACCGACTATGCCAAGGTTAAGGCGACCAACCGGGCCCTGCCGGACCTGACGGGTAAGTCCTGCGTGGTCGGCATCGACTACGCGGAGATCAGCGACTGGGCCAGCGTCAACCTGCATTTCCGCGTGGGCTCCCAGCGCTACGACATCAATCATTCCTGGGTGTGCCTCCAGAGCCGGACGCTCTCCCGGGTGGTGGCACCCTGGCGGGCCTGGGCGGAGGCCGGACACCTGACCGTGGTGGACGATGTGAGCATCGACCCCCGGCTCCTGGCCGAGTATCTCCGGGTGATGGGCTTGAAGTATAACATCGTCAAGCTGGCAATGGATCACTTCCGCTGGACGCTGGTGGGTGACGCCATGCGTGGCATCGGCTTTGATGCCAAGGACAAGACTCGGGTGAAGCTGGTCCGGCCCTCGGACATCATGCAGGTGGACCCGGTGATCCAGGAGTGCTTTGACCGGGACCTGTTCACCTGGGGCGACACCCCGCCCCTACGGTGGGCGGTGAACAATACCAAACGAGTACGCAGCGGCCGCAAAGCCGGTACGGATACAGGCAATTTTTACTATGCCAAGATCGAGCCGAAGAGCCGAAAGACGGACCCGTTTATGGCTCTGGTGGCAAGCATGACCGAGGAGCCGGTGCTGGGCACCGGGGAGCCGGTTAAGCTGCCGCCCATCGGCGCGATCAGGCTGTGAGGAGGTGGCAAATGGCCCTTAATTTTTGGAAATGGCTTGCCGGAGGCAAGGCGCGGTCTCCCACCACGGTGGAGATCACCTGCCGGGAACTGATGGCAGCCGCGCAGGAGTTTCAGCTCCGGGACCTGGCGTTCTGGACCTGCGCAAACATGATCGCCAATGCCGTGGCTCGGTGCGAGTTCCGCACCTTCCGGGGCAGCAAGGAAATCCAGGAGCGGGAGCACTACCTGTGGAATGTGGAGCCCAATGTAAACCAGAACTCCACGGCGTTTTTGCACAAGTTGGTGGCCAAACTGCTGACGGACGGCGAATGCCTCGTGATCAGCACCCGCCAGCGGGAAGGCTACGACGCCCTTGTGGTGGCCGACAGCTATATGCTTAACGGCTGCTACCCCAGCAAGCAGAACGAGTACACCGATGTGCAGGTGGGCGATGTAAGCTACGAAAAGACTTTCCGGGAGCGTGAGGTGCTCCATCTCCGACTGAACCATGTAAACATCAAGCCGGTGCTGGATGGTCTGTATGCATCTTACTGCCGCCTGATCACCGCCGCTATGAAGCGGTACGAGTGGGACAAGGGTCAACACTGGAAGGTCCATATAGATCAGATGGCCCAGGGTGAAGAGGACTTTACGAAGAAGTTTACCGCCATGATCGAAGAGCAGGCTAAGGTATTCCTGGATTCCAACGGCGCGATTCTCCCTGAGTTTAACGGCTACACCTACACCAACGAGGGCGGCAAGTCCGCTGTAGACCTTGCAGACATCCAGGCCCAGGCGAAAGACATCTTCGCCTTTACGGCTAAGGCCCTGCAAATCCCCGCCGTGCTTATCGATGGCACCGTCCAGGGCACGGAGGACGCCCAGGCCCGATTCCTCACCGGCTGCATCGATCCCATCTGCGACCAGCTGCAGGAGGAGATCAACCGCAAGCGCTACGGCTATGAGGCTATGCGCCGGGGCGACTATCTCCGCATCGACACCAGTGGCATCCGGCACTTTGACATGTTTGCCAATGCCGCCAATGTGGAAAAACTGGTGGGCTCGGCGGTGTTCACGGTCAACGACATCCTCCGGGCGGCCGGGCTGCCTACCATCCCGGAGCTCTGGGCAGATGAACATTATCTCACCAAGAATATTGCGACGCTGAGCGAGTCCGTCACTTCTGTCAGCGGCGCGAAGGGAGGCAACGAATGAAAGCAAGACTTTGGGAGCTAAAGCAGGCCGCGGAGGGCGGTGCGCTGGAGCTCTACATCTACGGCGATGTGGAAGCGGAGACCTTCAACTGGGAGGCGTGGCGCTATGAACCCAGCGAAAACAGCGCCCAGCATTTCCGGGAAGAGCTGGCCAAGTACCCGGACGCATCCGAAATCCGCATCTACATCAACAGCTACGGCGGCAGCGTGTTTGAGGGTACGGCCATCTATAACCAGCTCAAACGCCACCCTGCCCACAAGACGGTGTATGTGGACGGCTTTGCCTGCTCCATCGCCTCCGTCATTGCTATGGCCGGTGACGAGGTGGTTATGCCCCGCAACACAATGATGATGATCCACAACATGTGGAGCTGTGTTTGCGGCAATGCGGCAGAGCTGCGCAAGGCGGCGGACGACCTGGACATCATCAACGACGCAGGCCGTCAGGCCTATCTGTCCAAGGCGGGCGACAAGCTCACCGAGGAAAAACTGGCGGAGATGATGGACGCGGAGACCTGGCTCACGGCGGCCCAGTGCGTCGAATACGGCCTGGCGGACCGGCTGGCCGACCAGGACGCTGACCTGAGCAAGGCCTCGGCCATCCTCCAGAAGGTGAACACCGGACTGGAGCAGCGTCTCCATTACCAGCAAGAACTGGCTGCCCAGCTCCGGGAGCTGGTAACGCAGCCCTCCGGCGCCGCCACCGCAGACCCCGAGCCCCAGCAGGGAGCAGAATCCCCTGAGAAAAATAAAATCCTCAGCCTTTTTGTCTGAGAACCGAAAGGAGAAAAACATGAATAACAACGACATTCGCACCCGCGACGAACTGCGAAAGGCCATGCAGAAGGCTGCCGCCGCCAATGACACCGGCGCTTTTGCCGACGCTTTTGACGGGATGATGCAGCGTATTGCCCTGGATCTGCAGGCGGAGTACGACCAGAAGCTCCAGGGCGTGCAGCAGGAACTGGATTCCCGCATTCTGGCCCAGCGCGGCGTGCATCAGCTCACCGCCGAGGAGCGGACCTACTACCAGAAGCTGGCGTCTGCCATGAAGGCCCCTGATCCTCGCCAGGCTGTCACCGGCCTGGATGAGGCCCTGCCCACCACTGTCATTAACTCCGTCTTTGACGAGCTGCAGACGGCGCATCCTCTGCTGAGCCGCATCAATTTCCGCGCCACCGGCGGTGCTGTGGAGATCATGGTCAACACCAACGGCTACGAGGAGGCCGCCTGGGGCGACCTGTGCGACGACATCGTCAAGGAGCTGACCGCGGGCATCAAGAAGATCCCCGCCACCCTACTGAAGCTGTCCGCGTTCCTGCCCGTGTGTAAAGCCATGCTGGAGCTGGGTCCGGAGTGGCTGGACAACTTCATCCGGCAGACCCTGTATGAGGCTCTGAGCAACGGCCTGGAGGCCGGTATTGTTACCGGCGACGGCAACAAGAAGCCCATCGGCATGACCCGCCAGGTGGGCGACGGCGTCACCGTCACCGGCGGCGCATACCCCGAAAAGACCGCTGTCAAGGTGGACGATCTGTCTCCCCATACCGTGGGTAATCTGCTGTCCATCGTGGCGGCCGACTCCAACGGTAAGCCTCGTCAGGTCCGTGATGTCATCTTGCTGGTGAATCCCCAGGATTACCTGCAGAAGGTCATGCCCGCCACCACGCTGATGGCTCCGGACGGTACCTACCGCAATGATGTCCTGCCCTATCCCATGGATGTCATTCAGACGGCCGCTCTGCCCCGCGGCAAAGCTGTCATTGGCATTGCCTATCGCTATCTGGCGATGGCAGGCACCTCCCCTGAGGGTCGTATCGAGTACAGCGACCACTACCGATTCCTGGAGGACGAGCGTGTCTACCTGATTAAGGCCTACGCCAACGGTATGCCTCTGGATAACAACGCCTTCCTGGTGTTGGACATCTCCGGTCTGACGCCCGCCACCTACAAGGTAACGCAGGTAGATCCTCCCGCAGCGTCTACCGACGCCACACTGACCGCTCTGACCGTGGGCAATCTGGCTTTGGCCCCCGCGTTTGCCTCCGGCACGCTGACCTACACCGCGACCACCACCAACGCGTCTGATGTGGTGACTGCTGTACCTGGTAACGCTGCGGCTGCCATGAAACTGACCGTGAACGGCACCGAGATCAACAACGGCACTGCTGCCACTTGGAAGACCGGCAGCAATACCCTGCAGGTCGTTGTGACTGCCGCTGACGGCACCACCACCAAGACCTACAAGGTCACCGTGACCAAGTCCTAATATGGCGGCCCCTGTGAGTGCCGAGCTCCTGGCCGGTGCCAAGCTCTGGTGCAATATCACCTGGAACGATGAGGCTACGGATGCCAAGGTGTCCGCCCTCATCGTCTCCGGGGAGGCCTACATTGACGGCAAGCTGGGCACCCCGGCAGACTATACGGCCTCTGGGGAGGCCCTGACACTGCTCTGCGAGTATGTACGCTATGGTCTGAGCGACGCCCTGGATGTCTTTGAGATCAACTACCTAAACCGGCTCCTGGCTATGCAGCATGAAAGGAAGGTGGCGGCTTATGCGGAAGACGCCGTTTCGGCCGGATGACCGGCGCATAACGCAGTCCTACCGGGACGGCGTGGTGCGTATCTATACCGTCACAGACGGCGCCGCGCCCGGCTACCAGCCCCGGCCCGTTCTGACGCTCCTGGAAACGCTGTTTTATCAGGAGCGCCGGGTTGGCCTCCAGCGGTACTATGCCGGACGGCAAGCCCAGGTGGAAGTGGAGCGCGTCATCCGCACCCAGCTCCGTCCCGCCGTCAACCCCCAGTGCGTGGCGGTGACGGAGGACGGCGTGCAGTACGGCATCGACATGGTGCAGCAGCTTACCGATGTGTGTCCCGCATCCATGGATCTGACGCTAAGCAAGATCGAGCAGAAGTACGAGGTGCCGCATGAATAGGAAACGAAATGTGCCCGAATCGGGCACCGACAAGACGCCCCTTTGGGCACAGCGGATTATCGCGGCCCACCTAACCGTCACCGATGCCGTGAGCCACGGCGGGCGGCTCCAGTCCGACCGCTACCTGGTGTGGCAGGAGGACGGGTCCAATGATTTCCTGGCAGGCGATGTCCACGCCGAAAAGGCCGTCACCGGCACCACGGACCTGTACACCAAGCAGGAATTTGACCCCTGGCGGGAGGCGCTGGAGCAGTCCTTTAACGCCGCCCCGCTTGTCTGGAAGCTAAATAGTGTCCAGTTCGAAGATGAGACCGGCTTTTGGCACTATGAATGGGCGTGGGAGGTGTTTGCCTGATGGCAACTTTCCAGTTTAAGGGACTTGATACCTACATCAAGCAGCTAAGTGCCCTGAACGCCGGAGACAAGGGGGACATCATCGGCAAGACCGTCTATGCCGGGGCCGCCGTGGTGGCGGACGCTGTTCGTAAGTCCATCGAGGCCTTGCCGGTGGGCCCCGGCACCGCCAAGGACGGGGAACTGGTCGACACCGTGACCCCGACCCAGAAGCGCGGCCTGCTGGACGGCTTCGGCATCAGCCCCATCCAGGATGATGACGGGTTTGTGAATGTGAAGCTGGGCTTTGACGGCTACAACGGCACCCGCACAAAGAACTACCCCAAAGGGCAGCCCAATGTGCTTATCGCCCGGGCCGTAAACAGCGGCACGACATTCCGTAAGAAAACCCGCTTTGTGGACAAGGCAGTCTCGTCCAACAAAAAGGCCGCAGAGAAGGCCATGGACGAGGCCTGCAACCGCGAAATCAAAAAAATCATGAAATAAAAAGGAGGTGCTGCTATGGCAGCAGCAGGAAAGGTTTGCACGGGCTTTAGCAAGCCCTATGTGGCCAAATATTCCAACACCGGCGGCGCAGTCAGCTACAGCGGCTGCATGCAGCTGGCACGGGGCGTCAGCGTGTCCCTGTCCCTCGATACCACCGATGACAACAATTTTTACGCCGACAACATCGTGGCCGAGACTGCGGCGGCAGTGTTTACAAGCGGGACCGCTACCCTGACGGTGGACGGCCTGCTGGCAGCAGCCGAGAAGTTTGTCCTGGGCTTGCCGGAGGCCACCAAAACCGAAGTCGGCGGCAGCTCGGTGGATGTGTCCCACTACGGTGACGCCATGGAAATTCCTTATGTAGGCATTGGCTTTGTCGTGCGCTATCAGAGCGGCGGTGTTGTTACCTACGCCCCCGTGGTGCTGACCAAGGCCCGCTTCCAGCAGCCCGGCCTGGATGCCGCCACCCAGGAGGATTCCATTGACTGGCAGACCCAGGAGCTGACGGCCCAGCTCATGCGCGACGACACCACCAACCACGACTGGAAGCTGGTGGGTGCGGATCAGACCACCGAGGAGGCTGCCGTGGCAGTGCTGCAGGCTCTCTTGGGCGGCGCGGCGTAAGGAGGAAGCTATGCAGGTATACGGCAGGGAAGTGGGCTTCCGCTTCACCGTGGGGGCTTCGGCGCGGATCGCTGATCTTTGCCCGGAGGGAGACATTGAGCGCCTGGGTGAGCTGCTGGATGGTAGCTATGGCCAGGTTTCCCGGGACACCGCCGCCATTGTTGTGGCCCTGAACGAAGGCTACGAACAGGCGCAGCGCTTCGAGGATCCCGCTTACAAGCCCCGGCCCCTGAGCGTGGAGGAGATCATGTCGCTCCGCCCGGCTGAGTTCATGGAACTGCAGCAGGCGGCTTTGGCCGCCTGGGTGGAGGACAAAAAGACCACCGTGGAGGTAGAGCCCGAAAAAAAAGAAAGCGGCAAGGACAAGGAGTCCAGCTGAACCTTGCCTGGCTCCTCTTTTACGGGCGAAGGCTGAATATGGGGAGGCAGGAGATCATATGCACTCGATACGGGGAAATGCTTGATATGATCGCCTGCCTTTCCATCTATCATGGGGCCAAGCCCAAGCGAAAGCAAAAACACTGGACATTTGACGAAGCCATGAGGGTGAGGTGAATCTATGGCAACGAATATCGGGCCGAAAATCGGCGTAGACGGAGAAAAGGAGTACCGACAGCAGATCAGCCAGATCATCCAGCAGAGCAAGACCCTGGCCAGCGAGATGAAACTGGTGTCCGCGTCCTTTACGGCTGCCACCTCCGCCGAGGATAAAAACGCCAAAACGGCGGCGGTGCTTAATAAGCAGATCGCCACGCAGCGGCAGTACATTGCGGCCCTGGCGGCCCAGGCGGGCAAAGCAGCGGCCACTTACGGCACCAACAGCGTGCAGGCGCAGAAATACGAGGAGCAGCTGAACAAGGCCCGCGCCAAGCTGCTGGAGATGCAGCACGCACTGCAGGACACAGAGCACGGGGTCAAGGACCTGGGCAAAGAGATGGATAACGGCGGCCAAAAGGCCTTATCTTTTGGTGACCTGGTGAAATCCAACCTGGCCTCTGAGGCCATCATCGGCGGCGTAAAGCTCATGGCCTCCGCCATCAAAGAGGCTGCCGAGGCACTGGTGGACCTGAGCAAACAGGCTATCCAGGGCTTTGCAGAGCAGGAGCAGCTCATCGGCGGCGTGGACACGCTTTTTAAGGAGAGCTCGAAGCAGGTGCAGCAGTACGCCAACGAGGCATACAAGACCGCGGGCCTCAGCGCCAACGAGTACATGGAGACGGTCACCAGCTTCTCCGCGTCCCTGCTCCAGTCCCTGGGCGGCGATACGGCCAAGGCCGCAGCATACGCCGACCGTGCTGTGACCGACATGAGCGACAACGCCAATAAGATGGGGACCAACATGGCATCCATCCAAGATGCCTACCAGGGCTTTGCCAAGCAGAACTATACCATGTTGGACAATCTGAAGCTGGGCTATGGCGGTACCAAGACCGAAATGCAGCGGTTGATTTCTGACGCTGCCGCCATGACGGCAGAGCAGGAAAAGCTGAATGTTGCGGTAGATGCCGGTGACCTGTCCTTTGGCAATATCGTCAACGCCATCTCCGTGGTGCAGGAGCATTTGGGTATTGCCGGAACCACGGCCACGGAAGCAGCCACGACCATTGAGGGCAGCGCAAAAGCCATGAAGTCCGCCTGGCAAAACCTGGTGACCGGCATGGCCAACGAAAACCTGGACCTCTCGGCCCTAATAGACAATTTTGTGGAGAGCATACAAACATTCCTGGACGATAACCTTCTCCCACGAATCCAAACCATGCTGCCTCGCATGGTAGAAGCGTTGACACAGCTCATCGGTGCCATGACTCCTTATATCGCTCCGGCGGTCCAGATGCTGCTCCCGGTGATTGTTCAGGGCATAGGCGCCCTAATATCCGGTATTGTCCAGGCCCTGCCTGCGGTGGTCAGTGCTATATCCGATGTGATCCCCATGATCGTGGATCAGTTGGTCGTGCTTTTGCCCCAGATCACCGCCTCCGGCGTGGAGATCATATCCGCCCTGGTATCCGGAATCGGTGAAAACCTCCCGGCGCTTATCCCGGCGGCGGTGGATGCAATCATAGAGGTTGCCAGTACGCTTGTTGCCAATGTTGACAAGATAATTCTTGCGGCTGGGGACTTAATGGCCGGTCTGATTCGAGGACTAATTGAAGCCCTTCCGCGTGAGCTTTACAGGCTGCCGGAAATCATTATAGCCATTACATCCGGATTGCTTAAAGGCGTGGGATCCATTGTAGAGGTAGGCGTGCAGATGGTCCGAGGCTTGTTTGAAGGAATCAGGAATGCCGGTGCCTGGCTCCGCAACAAGCTCCGGGGCTGGGTGAGTGATGTACTCGGCTGGGTAAAGCGTCTTTTCGGCATCCACTCCCCCTCCAAGGTCTTTGCCGATGAAATCGGTAAATTCATCCCGCCCGGCATCACCGTGGGCGTGAAAGATGCCATGCCTCGGGCTCTGCGGGATATGGGCCAGGAGCTGAGCGCGCTGTCTAATATCCCCATCCCCGGAAGCGTTACCAACACCACCCACATGGGCGGCGTCAGCATCACCGTTTACGGCGCCCAAGGACAGGATGTGAACGCCCTGGCCGATGTAATTATGTATAAGATGCAGAGCGCGGTGGAGAGCAGAGAGGCGGTGTTTGCATGATTTTTTGGGCTGGAAAATCTTCCGACGACTTCCGCGTCATCGTGGAAAAGTACCCATCTGTTATCCTGGCAGCCAGGAAGATGGACGCGCAGGCCGTCCCCGGGCGAAACGGCGACATCATCTTCCCGCAGGCGGCATTCAGCAGCTATGTCCAGTCTTACGAGGTCTATGTCAGCGCAGAGCAGCTGCGGCTTCCGGCCGCCATGCGCGGCGTGGCTGCCTGGCTCTGCGGCCCCCGGGGCTATCAGACCCTGGCCGACAGCTACGACATCGACACCTACCGGGAGGCCTACTATGCCGGGCCCCTGGATGTGGACAGCATCCTGCACCGCTTTGGCCGGGCGACCATTGAATTTAACTGCAAACCCCAGCGTTTTCTCCGCACCGGCGACACAGAAATTCAGCTGGAGAATGGCCAGGTGCTTAATAATCCCACGCCCTTTGCCGCGAAACCGCTGATCACCGTCTCCGGCACCGGGCCGGGCGTGCTGACCGTGGGCAGCAGGGAAGTGAAGATCAAGAGCTTCCTGGAGCCAACAGTGGTCCTGGACTGCGAGGCGCAGAACGCCTACAGCCCGGACGGAGTCAACCGAAATGGCACCGTCTCCGCTCCGGAGTTCCCGGAGCTGGAAGGCGAAATGGAAATTAAGTGGACCGGCGCCATTACCGCCGTGAAAATCAGACCGAGGTGGTGGACATTATGAAGCCGATTTTGTATGCATCGACCGAGCGAGAGTTTGCGACCAACGGCATCGGCATTCTGTCGGACGCTGCCTCCTGCGTTGTCACCGAGGAGCGCAACGGATCTTATGAACTGGAGATGCAGTATCCAGTCATGGGCCTGCACTATGCCAGCATTACCTACAGATCGCTGATCCTGGCCAAGCCAAAGCCGGACGGCGAGCCGCAGCCCTTCAGGGTCTATCGCATCACGCGCCCCTTGGGTGGCCTGGTCACGGTGTACGCCCGGCACATAAGCTACGATCTTTCCGGCGTGGTGGTGCCCCCGTTCTCGGCCACCGGCGTGGAGGGCGTATTTAATGCCATTCAGTCTAAAGCCGTCCCCCAGGACAGCGGCTTCACATTCTGGACGGACAAGACCAGCACCTCCGGCGTGGCCACCACGGTGCCCAATTCGGTCCGCTCCCTTTTGGGCGGCATTCGAGGCAGCATCCTGGATGTTTTTGGAGGCGAGTACGAGTTTGACCGGTTTACGGTTAAGCTATGGCGCCAACGCGGCGAGGATCGGGGCGTAACCATCCGTTACGGGAAAAACCTCACGGCCCTGGAGCAGGACGCCAACTGCGCCTCCGTCTATACAGCGGTCTATCCGTACTGGACAAGCGAGGATGTGACCGTGGAGCTGCCGGAGAAGACCGTGGAGGCTCCGGGCACCTACGACTTTGTGCGCATCCTGCCCCTGGACCTGACCAGCGCATTCAAGGAGCAGCCCACGCCGGACCAGCTGCGCACCTCGGCGCAGTACTACATCGCCGACAACAATGTGGGCGTGCCTCGGGTGTCCCTGAGCCTGTCCTACGCCCAGCTGGACGGGGAGAAGGTTGATCTTTGCGATACGCTTACGGTCACCTTTGCGGAGATGGGCGTCAACACCACGGCCAAGGTGATCAAGACCGTGTTCGATGTGCTCCAGGACCGCTACAGCTCCGTGGAGATTGGCGACATGCGGGCCAGCATCTCCGAGACCATCGCCGGGCAGGCGGAGACCATCAGCACCCTGCCGCAGACGATCCAGCAGGCGGTGCTCAACGCCACCGGCTGGCTTACCGGTGATAACGGCGGCTATGTGATCTTCCGGCGCAACGATTCCGGCCAGCTGGTGGAGCAGTTTATCTCGGATTCTCTGGATCTGCAGGCGGCAAAAAATATATGGCGCTGGAATCTGGGCGGCCTGGGCTTTTCCTCCAACGGCATCAACGGTCCCTATAAGCTGGCCATCACCCAGGACGGCAGCTTTGTGGCGGATTTTATCACAGCCGGCACCCTCTCTGCCATTGTGATCCAGTCTCTGGACGGGAAAAGCAAGTGGAACCTGAGCACCGGGGAAATGGACCTGTACAACACAAAGATCACCACATCCGCCCAAGGCTCCACCTTTGTCACTGCTGACTATACGGAGGCGGATAACGAACGACTAAAAAAACTGATCCTTAATATGGATACGCCAACGCTTGAGGATTATGAGAAGCTGGATGTTAACGGAGATGGTCATTTTGGCGCCGCCGATATGCTTTATATCGAGCGGGCAATCTTAGGCCAAATTGAAATAAATTTCACAACTGGTTGGGCATTTCGTCTTGACCCTACGGACGGCGAAAACCTCCTGAAATTGGTAAGAACATGGAGAAACAACCTTACGAATGAGTACAAAGAGCACCTTGTCCTCGGAGCAGGGTTTGGCGATGTCCGTGTAAACGCCCTGAGCATTGGCGGAGATTTGATTTCCGACTGTATCGTTAGTCAGGGCACCAACGGTATCTGGACTTACCGCAAATGGGCCAGTGGCGTGGCAGAGTGCTGGTTAGAAAGTGAACTTACCCTCACCGGGAGCACACCTGTCGCTAATATGAATGGTTCAGCATATTTGTCGTATGTCGATGTTGACCTTCCCTTTACTTTCAAAACGCAGCCCCGTGGCGTGGCGAACGGTGTTTTAGGCACAGGAACGGGTTTTGTGAATGTTTGGTGTAGGAATGGATACAACGAGATTACCGTCTATGTGACCGGCAACCAGAATAGTGCCGCAATTACAATCAGATCGATGATAGTTACAGGCCGCTGGAAGTAACCCAACGCTGCAAAACAACCAAGCCCCAGAGGAGAAAGGAAATTACTGAATGGAAACAATCGTCGTGGCTCTCATCACCGGCGGCCTGTCGCTGCTGGGGGTAATCATCACCAGCAACAAAACCACCCGGGATGTGCAGGCCAAGCTGGACATGCAGCAGGCCGTAACCGAGACCAAGCTGGAGGAGCTGACCCGGGAAGTCCGGGAGCATAACAACTTCGCCCGGCGCGTTCCGGTGATGGAGGAGCAGATCAAGGTCGCCAATCACAGGATAGCGGATTTGGAAAGATTGCCCAACCACTGAGCATCGCGAACCTAAAGTATGAGGAGGGATATGTATGTATCGAGGTACGACCCCCACGCTGACATTCCAGCTGCCTATCGACACGGGGAGCATCACGGTGCTGTCCGTTGCCGTGGCCCAGGCAGGACAGGTTAAAATCGAAAAAACATTGTCGGATGTGCATCTGGACGGGAATGTTATCTCCTGTCCGCTGACGGAAGCCGAGACCCTGTCGCTTACTGCAGGGACAGGCATTGACGCAAAGATACAGCTCCGTGTGGGCGTTGGGGCGCAGCGCATGGCATCCCAGGTATTCGTGGTGCCTGTGGAGCGTATTCTCCGGGACGGTGCGTTATGATCGAGTTTGCGGTAACCTTTTCTCCCGGCGCTGACCTGAAGGTGGAGTTCTCAGAAAATGTGCCCCTGGATGTTGATATGGGTCAGGTGATAGAGGTGCTTGCTACCGAGGAGCGGACGGTGGAGCTGTCTATGCCCTCCGGCAATCAGGTCATCCTGCCCACCAGCAGCAAAGGCATGCGTAAGGTGACGATTCAAAAACCGGACACCCTACTGTCCGAGAACATCAAGAAGGATGTGGTGATCGGCGGCGTGACCGGTGTCCTTGAGGCACCACCGACAGGCCCCTATATAGAGTATACTTCCCTCGACAGTTTTGGTAGGGTGTTTACTGCTAAATTTCGAGGAACAGTTGTTCCGGAGTATGCATTCGCTTATTTGGCGGAATTGATATCAGTAGATATGCCAGACAATGTAATTGCAATTGGTGATAATGGTTTTTATCGCTGCCAAAAGCTCACATTAACAAGTCTCCCTTCTGAAATTACCTCAATTGGAGATTTTGCATTCGCTGATTGTTCAAAGCTAGCATTAACAAGTCTCCCTTCTGGGGTTACCTCGCTCGGAGATTATGCATTTAGGGATTGCCCAATGCTCGTACTGACGACCCTACCTGTTGGAATTACCTCAATCGGAGATTATGCATTTAGGAATTGTACAAAGATGGCATTAACAAGTCTCCCTCCTGGGATTACTTCAATCGGAGATTTTGCGTTTCTCAATTGTTATCAACTATCATTGACAACCCTGCCTTCTGGAATTACCGCACTCGGACAGTATGCATTCAACAATTGCCCAAGGCTCGCATTGACAAGTCTTCCTTCTGGGATTACCACATTACCAACAGCCGTATTTCAGTACTGTCCAAAATTAGCATTGACAGCCTTACCCTCTGGACTTACCTCAATTGGAGCTTATGCATTTAAGCAGGGTACAGGTCTCGCATCAATAACCCTTCCCCCCGCACTCACTACAATCGGAGATTTTGCATTTGCCAATTGTACTGGGTTAGAAACGGTTAGATTTACTAGCACGGTATCCTCAATCCCCAATGGAGTATTTTCCGGATGCACAAAACTGTCTACCATTTATGTCCCGTGGTCGCAAGGGCAAGTAGCAAATGCTCCTTGGGGCGCGAGCAATGCCACCATCATTTACGATTATACGGAGAATTAAAAAAGAAAGGAGACGGCACTACATCGACTAAACCGATAAACAAGGACCCATCAATAATTTTTGTGTGCCCGAATCGGGCACGGAAAGGAGCAACAAATGAAAAAGAATTGGAAACAGTGGGTAAAGGCCGCCGCCGTGCGCGCCGTCAAGACCGTGGCACAGACCGCCGTGGCCACCATCGGCACCAGCGCCGTGCTGGGCGAGGTGAACTGGATGATGGTGGGCAGCGCCTCGCTGCTGGCGGGCATCCTGTCCCTGCTCACCAGTGTGGCGGGCCTGCCGGAGGTGGATGAAGGGGGCAACGGCAATGCCTAAGGTATTTCTCTCCCCCAGTAACCAGTACGACAACCGCTACGCCTACGGTGACACCACCGAGGGCGTACAGTGCGGCAAGATCGCCGAAGCCTGTAAGACCGCCCTGGAGCGCAGCGGCGTGACCGTGAAGCTGATGCACGATGAATCCATGCAGGAGAAGTGCGCGGCATCCAACGCCTTCGGCGCCGACCTCCATGTGCCCATCCACACCAACGCCTTTAACGGCACGGTGAGCGGCACCCGGATGTTCTACTACGCCGAGGGCGGAGAAGGTCAGAAGGCTTGTAAGGCCATTTTTGCCCGGCTGGCCCCTGTCACCCCCGGCACCAGTGAGAGTATCCGGGCAGACGCTTCCCTGTACGAGGTGCGGGTGCCTGCCGCTCCTACGGCCTATGTGGAGTGCGAGTTCCACGATAACCCCGAGGCGGCTAAGTGGATCGTGGAAAATACCGGGCTTATCGGTGAGACCATCGCCCGGGGCATCTGCGACTACTTCGGCGTGACCTTCCGGGAGAAGGAGCAGGCCGCGCCCACCAAGTCCGTGGACGAGGTTGCCCGGGAGGTGATCCGCGGTGAGTGGGGCAATGGCTCTGACCGCCGCCAGCGCCTGGAGGCAGCAGGCTATGACTACGACACCGTACAGGATCGTGTGAACGCTATCCTGACTGGCGATGCTCCGGAGCAGCCCGCCCCAGCCAAGCCGACAGAGCCCGTCCCCGAGCCGGAGCAGCCTGCTACCGATAAGCTCTACCGCGTCCAGGTTGGCGCCTTCGCCGTCCGGGAAAACGCCGAGAAGATGCTCCGGCGACTGAAAGACGCCGGCTTCGAGGGCTACATCCGAGAGGGGTAAGCATATAATTTCATAGCGCACAAGTGACTGCACTCGCTATAAGGTGCAGTCACTTTTTTAAAAAAAATCTGGCTTTTTGTAAAATAGCCCTTGACATTACGCTAATATTAGCGTATAATAAAAATGTAAACAGGAGCGGGACACAGACCGCTAATCTGCTAAGGAGGAAAAGGAAAATGGAAAAAATCGATATTATTAGCCGAATGGATCAGCTGCACAGCGGCACAGCTCGGGGTCTTGTCTATTCCCTCGGCGGAAACCCCCAGGAAATTATCGATCGGTGGACCGCGAGAATAGGGGAGAAAAATCCTCTTGCCGATTTGTTCGGCGGCGATCCGACTCTCACTTTGGACGATGCAGCGGAAGGCGCATACTGGGACATTGTCCGCTATGCCAAGAAGCTGTATTTTTCTGGTATGACAAGAGACACCGCCGCCATCGTCGCAAATGCGATCACCTATAACGGCACGCTCAAACTGGCCACGGATGTCGAGTTTAGTGATTCGAGCTTTGCGGATGCGTGGAGTGCTGCTCACCCCGACCAGCCTCGCCTGTCCCGTCCTGTGGATATAGGTTAAGGAGGTTTATCAGTATGCGCAGAAAATATGCTGACTGCCAGCGCGACGATGGCGATTGCACCCTGTGCTCTCTCGTCAATTACGGCCGCGACTGCCACAATCGGGCAATCACTAAGCTGGAGTGGTACCGCCGCATGGCTGGCATGACACAATCCCAGCTTGCCGAGGTGTCCGGCGTTAACATCCGTCAGATCCAGCGCGTAGAGCTGGGAGAGGCCGATGTAGGCAACTTGACAGCCCGCAATCTTATCGCACTCGCCGATGCATTGGATATGGACGCCAAGCATCTGTTGTGATCCGGCGAGCTTGTAGGGTTATGCTAATCGGAGTTCAAATAATATCTAAGGTTGTCATTCTTATTCATGAGATTGACAACCTTAGATATTTTTTAGCTTAATCTCCAGTGTAAACGCCATGGGGCGGGTCTTTTGCGGCTTCCGGTAGATCACATAGTCGATAACCGATTTGAGGAGGCGGTTTTTTCCCTCGTTGTCCAGGGTAGGGTATAGCTGCAGGACGCTGGTGAGCTGGGCGAGCACAAGGGTCGTGTCCCGGCGCTTTGCTTCCTCAATTCGTCGCTCGACATCGGTTTGCTGTGCGTTTAATGCCTCAGTTTCGGCCTGCGCTTTGCTCAGGCGCGTTTTAAAGGTCTCCCGGTCATAGGTGCCTTCCTCCAGTAAATCGTGCAGCACATCGACTCTGGAGGCCGTTTTTCGCAGTTTTGCCTCGATGGTGCGTTTTTCGACGAGTAGGCTGCTGATGTCCGGGCCGCTGGATTTTTGGGCTTCGATCTCGAGATCATCCCGCATTTGCTCCAGGTTCTCCAGGAGTCGCTGCTCTACCGCCCCGAATTTTGCGGACGCTATGCACGCTCGCTCCATGCAGTGCAGTCTGGGGCCGCCTTTGGTAGCTGCGCCTATCCGCTGCATGTTTCGGCCGCAATTCCCACAGCGGATCAGCCCCGCCATAGGATTGGCCACCTGACCGTGGTTGACGGATGGGATATGCCGGCCCCTGCGTATCTCCTGTGCCCGCTCCCAGTCCTCCCAGGGGATTATAGCCGGATGCAGCCCGTCAACCATGATCCAGTCCTCCATCTTTTGGTGCTCAGCCCGTGGGCGGGGATGGCTCTTTGTGGGCTTGTACCGCTTGACCCGATTCCACGCGACCTTGCCGGCGTAGGTGGGATTCCGCAGGATGTCGCGTACAGTGTTCCGGCTCCATTTAGCCGAGCGGTTGGGGACGCTGCCCATGGCGTTCAACTCATCGGCGATAATATGCGCCCCCACACCCTCCATGTAGCGCTTGTAAGCGTGCCGGATAAATTTTGCCTGATCTTCGTTTATTTCCAAAGACGGGAGCTTGCCCACGGTACACTTCTGGTATCCGTAAGGCTGATTGGCTACATAGCCCCCGGCCTGGATGGTCTGCATCAGGCCGCGCTGCATCCGCTTGCGGATCATTTTCAGTTCAAAGCGGGCGAAAAGGGCTTTCATTTCTGTCAGCTCCTCGTCCGCGTCGTTGGTCAGGTCGTAGGTTTTCCCCGGGCAGATGATCTTAGTTTCAGCCATGCGGAAGGTCTCCAGGATGATCCCTTGCTCTGACATGGACCCGCGCCCCAGGCGGTCTATGTCCATGCAGAACACCCCTTCGTAGACCCCGGCTTCCACCTGCTCCAGCATCCGCAGCATTTCCGGCCTGGCGTATAGGGATTCTCCCGATACAACCTCCTCGTAGATGTCGTCCTGGCTGATTGTCACATCCATCTTGTCGGCCAGCTCCATGAGCATGGCCCTGTGCTTGGCCAGCACCTCGGCAATGCTCTCATCAGGCTGGTCCGCCTGGGATTTTCGCAAATACAGCGCGCTTCGGTCTTTCACGGCAGCCTCCTTTTGCAGCAAAGGCCGCCCCGGAGGACGGCCTTTTTCTCAAATCTTCTCAAATACCATTGTGGCCTGAATGCGATCGCCGCCGACAAGGCCCTTGCTGCCGCCGTTGGCGGTGGTGATTGTATGCAGCCGGTAGCCTTTGGCTGCCTGGGCATTGATCACCTTTTCCAGCTCTGTAAGGTTGCCGGAGCCGGTGCCGATGAGCTTTTCTTTCAGTGTTACCTGCAGCACAACATACTGCAGCCCGCTGGCTCCAGAAGCGCTGGAGTAGGAGCCTTCTTCTCTCAGCTTGTCCATAATTCCCATATTGCAGTTCTCCTTTTTTGTACCCGAATTGGGCACAGTTTATAATTTTAGCGGGTAACAATCCGCTAAAGAACAGGGCATACGCGGAAAAATTTTGCCAATAAGCAATAAACTTAGTGACATTTCGACAAAAAGGGTGTATAATGCAACCACGGTACCGTATGAAACAGGGGTAGCCCCGGATTGGAGAGATTATGCAAGAGACACTGGAAACGGCCTTAGAAATCTTCACGCAGCTATCCCCGGTAGATCAAAATGAGGTTATTGCTCTCGTTTCCGCTTTAGCATCTCCGCAATAACTTTGTTTTGGTTTTCCGGAGAGAGGGAAGTAAACAGACGCGCAAATTCCTGGCACAAGTCGTCGGCCTTCGGGTCGGCGGCTTGTGTTATTTTTGTAGGCTCTTCACCCAGCAGATCACTGACAGTGCATCCGAAATATCTGGCAAGCATTTCGACCTTTGCCACCGATGGCGTTGTCCCCTTGTTTAGATCTGTAATGAAACTGGTCCCTACACCGGATTCGCGGCAAGCAACGGTAGGCCTAACCCCCATCTTTTCGCATCTATCTTTAATGTTTTGAACAAAAGCGGTCTTATCCATAATTCCCTCGCATTATACGCTTATAGCATTTTAAGAAATTCTTGTTCAGAAATGGTGGCAATAGCTGCGCCCTTTTGGTTTAGTACGGCAGCTTTTTCTTCTTTGCTGCTCAGGCCGTCGCATCCCACAATAATTTCATCTTGTTCGCCAACGATTAAATACTGCACTTTTTTGGATACATCAGTTTTTATAGTGGCACCGGCCGCTTTTGCCAGAGCTGCAGCATCTGCGCGGGGAAAAGATAACGCGCCTGTAAATACTATGCATTTCCCGTCCAATGCTCCGCCGCGCTGCACCGTGGCTGGGTTTATGGGGCAAACACCTGAGGTGGATTTTTTAAGGTATTCCTTCAATGCGGCCGCCCGTTCCCCTTTGCTGTGTAGGGCATGATCCATTCTGTTGTTCTGGCAGAGCCATGCCAGGACCGCCCCGCAGGCTCGGCAGTCATTGAGGGCATTGTGGAAGTCGGTGGAGTATCCTATATTTTTGCAGGCTTGCGCTAATTTTGTGTATGGTTTTCCAGCAGCGCGGCCATACAAGAGCATCACATCAAAGCACTGGGAAAGAACAGCTTCAAGCGAACTGGCTGCCGCCAAAAGGCATTCCAGATCAAAAGATACATTCCATCCGGCAATATAGGGGGATATGGAGACAAACGCCCTGAACTCTTCCAGCTTCTCCTCGAAGGCCGGTGCTCCGACGACATTGGCCGAAGTTATACCCGTCAGCTCCGAAACCTCGGCAGGAATAGGACATCCCGGGTTAATGTAGGTGTTAAACGATGCTGTCTCCCGGTGATTTATGAATCTTACCGCAGAAAGCTGAATTATTTTGCAGAACCTCGCATCGGTGCCGGTGGTTTCCACATCGATTACAGTGTAATCATTCAAGTCTTCGGGCCGACTGAAAGGCATAATTCGGGTGCTGTCATTACTCATAGCTATAATCCTTTATGCAAGTATTTTGACCATGTATATTGCAGCAAATTTGTGCATATAAACAAAAATAGGAAATTTCCTATTTTACCTGTTGACAATAAGAAATTTCTCATTTATGCTTAGAGTGTCCCCCGGGTCGGGTAGGCCGAGAGGCCGCTCGTCGCCACACATGCGCCGCATGTCCGGGGAGCCCTGTGACTGCGATCTGCTGCGGTCAGGAAGCTGCTCCGTCTTTTCACCCCGGAGCAGCTGGACGGGGACTGTCATCGCCCTCCAGACTCCCATTTCTCCGGCAAGAAAGGTGTGTATAGTTTTCCCTGCAAAGTCTACTGTACCACCTTTTTTGTCGGGGGTCAAGGTGAAATTTCAAAAACAAAAAACGGAGGTGATTATTTTGACGCTGAAGGAGCTGCGCAAAGCTCGCGGCCTGTCCCAGGCGCAGCTGGCGGACAGGATCAATGTGGACTGTTCGTCCATTTGTAAGTGGGAGACGGGCGCGTCCCGTCCGCTGCGCAAGTACCGGGTGGCCCTGTGCCAGGCTTTGGCCTGCACGGAGGAGGAGCTGATGGCCGAGACGCCGCAGGCATAAGACAAACTGTCTTGCTCATAGACCGGAAAAGGAGGTGGAGTGCATGAGCAGGGAGGTCGTATTGGTAAGCAAGGAGATCACCGAGCTGGAGGACGGGTACTCCGTTACCTGGGATTTTGGCAAAGACGGAGGCGGCGTGGACAAGGTCTGCATCCCGCCCTATGATCCCCAGGAGGCCGCCCGAAACCGGGCGCAGCTGAATCGGGTGCTGGCCCGATATGGCTACCGGCTGAAGGAGTCGGGTGAGACGAAAAAAAATACTCCCAGCGCAAGCTGAGAATACCACAAAGGAGGAATGGATGCAATGGCATCAATGGGCACTAATTTATACGCATCGTGCCGCCGTCGGACCGGTATGACCCAGGAGGCCTGGGCGGAGAAGCTGAACATCAGCGTGGAGAGCGTGAAGCGCTACGAGACGGATGTGCGCATCCCGTCGATACCGGTGGTGCGGAAAATGGCTGACCTATGCGGGGACGCACTCGTGGGATACAAGTACCTTGTGAAGGTTTCGCAGGAGCTGGAGGTGCTGCCGGACATTGACAGTGTCAACCTGCAGGCGGCCACCATCCGGCTGATGAACCGCATGGCCCGCTTTGCGGCCAAGGCCAGAGACAGGCAGCTGCTGGAGATCGCCGAGGACGGGATCATCTCTGCGGAAGAAAAGCCGCTGTATGACGAGATCATGGACGAGCTCTCCGGGCTGGTGAGTGCGTTTTACCAGCTGAGATACTGCAAGGAGGAGTCGGCATGAGGTGGAAAGAATTTTCCCTAAGCCGCAAGGACAGTCACCCGGCACCGGGCCAGCTTTGCGTGGTGCGTCGGCGCTACGAAGGCAAGGTCGAGTATGTGGTCGGGCAGCTGGTCCGGGACCCCAGAGACAAGTCCTCCGTCAAGCTCTGGTGGCGGGATGGCCGAGGCTGCTTGACCGAGAATCCCGCACGGTGGCGCACCCGCTACACCGACATCCTGTGGGCCGCCATTGACCCGCCCGAGGAGGTGAGGGACTGATGGAGCTGTTTGGAACGGTCTGCACCCTGGTTGGTGTGGGGACGCTCTCGGCCGGCGTGATGCGGATCATCTCCTGGCTGGATTGGGGCGCAAAAAAAGACCGTACCCGGAGGGAAGCCGAGTACGGTCAGGGTGCCAGGAAAGGCACTCAATGAGAACATCTTCAGTATACACGAGATTTTTCACCTATGCAAGGGGGAATTTGATGGAATCGAAAGTAAAAATGGTTAGGAAGGGCGGATATACCGTCCTTCCTAACCAAATCCTCCGGGATGAGAATCTTTCGCTGCAGGCTAAGGGTCTGTTTTGCATGATGGCAAGTTTTCCAGAGGATTGGGAATTTACCACCGCGGGCCTGGCTAAGGTTGCAGGTTGCGGAAGGGAGAAAATCACTAACGCCCTGTGCAATCTGGAAAAAGCTGGTTATCTTTTACGGGAGCAAGCGCACGATGACGCAGGCCGGTTTGCAGCTAATATTTTTGTCCTTTACGATGAGAAAATTTCACCGTTGCCGGGAAACCCGTCAACGGGAAACCCGCCAACGGAAAAACCGTTGACGGAAAACCAGCAGCAATTAAATAAAGATAGAATAAAAGAAAGAGAAAATAAACCCCCTATAGTCCCCCGTGAAGTGCTGGCTCGAGTGGACGAAGCCTGCGGCGAAGATCAGGAGCTACGGGACGGCATTATGGCTCTGCTGGAAAATCGGAAGAAACTCCGCAAGCCGGTGGACACGGTGAAGAAAATCGATGGCATCTTGAATCGCCTGTCCGAGTACTCCGGCGGCAACCGCCGCATGAAACTGGCAATGCTGGATAAGGCGGTGGAGTGGGACTGGCTGTCTGTTTATCCCCTCAAGCCGGACGAGCTTCCCCAGGCAGATAGGGGGCAGGGAAGGGAGGAGTACGGTTGGCAAGAGTAGAGCAGTCCCCCGTCCCCATCCAGGCGTGGCTTGACGCGGAGAACGCCGTCATAGGCTCCCTGCTGCTGGATGAGCGACTTGCCCCGCCCATCCTGGCTACGGTAGATGCTTCCGACTTTGGCAACCGGGATAACCGGCGCATTTACCAGGCCGCCCGGGCCTTGCTTCAGGAGGGCAGCCCTGTGGACCCGGTAACCATCCGGGGCAAGCTGGGGCCGGAGGTAGAGCAGCGTCTCGTGCAGCTGATGCAGATCACGCCCACCACCGCAAACTGGCAGGAGTATGCGCAGATCATGAAGGACAGCGCCACGCTGTCCCGGGTCCAGTCCCTGGCCCAGGAGCTGCTCCAGGCCGTCAACCTGGAGGACACCCGGGATAAGATCGCCGCCTTGACGGACATGGTGGCCACCGGCAAGGGCCTGGAGGTCTGGACAATGGACGACGCTTTCCGGAATTTTATGGAATCCCAGGCCTCCGAGAAAAAACGGGAATACATCGGCTACGGCATCCGGGAGATTGACGAAGGCACATACACGGAGCGTGGCGATGTGGTGGTCATTGGCGGCGAGCCCTCAGCGGGTAAGACGGCCCTGGCTCTGGTCCTGGCCTATCACATGGCCAAAAAGTACCGGGTGGGCTTCTTCTCCCTGGAGACGGGCCCCCGGAAGCTGACAGACCGCCTTGTGTCCTCGGCCCTGGGTATTGATTTCAACACTATTAAGCGGCAGAAGATGGAGGAGGCGGACTTTGAAAAGGCCGCTGCCGGTGGAAGTGAGTTCACGGCTCGGCGCTTGACGCTTCTGCGCAGCTCCGGCCTGACGGCATCCCAGATCCAGAGCATCAGCCGCTCCTATGGCTTCGAGGTCATCTTTGTGGACTATGTGCAGCTTATCACGCCGGAGGGCGACCCTCGGGCGGGCATAACCCAGGCCGTGGCCGCCATCTCCCGGGCGCTGCACACCTTTGCCCAGAGCAGCAACACTTTGGTGGTGGAGCTGGCCCAGCTCTCCCGCCCGCAGAAGGCAGGCGGTTGGAAGGAGCCGACCATGCACGACCTGAAGGAGACCGGCCAGCTGGAGCAGGACGCGGACGCGGTGATGCTGCTCTATCGGCCTAAGCCAGGCGGAGACTTCGACCCGGACAAGACTCGGGTGCTGAAAATCGCGAAGCAGAAAGAAGGGCGCCTGGGCAAGTGGCCTCTGGCCTTTGATGGCAGTCACCAGTCCTTTGCCCCGCTGGCCGGTCCCGATGGCCGGGCAATTATGCAGAGGATGGCGGATAAAGCTCGGGCCGTCAAGGCGGCGCGCCGTGGTCAGGTCCAGGGCCAGGTGGAGTTCCGCGAGATTCCCGACCCGGGCAATCTGCCCTTGTAAGGAGGCATCTATGTACAAGATAGGCGATACAGTCAACTTTATCCCGGAGGCCCTGCGCTACTGCAAGTCCCACGGCTTCATCAAGACCAAGTCAGTGCCGGGCGTGGTGGTGTGGATCCATCCGCAGCGGCGGTTTATGGTGCTGGAGCGGCGGATCGCGCCGGGCCAGTGCTATCGAGAATCAATTTTTATCAGAGCAGGAAGGAGCAAAATCGATGAGAACAATCGCAATTATGAATCTAAAGGGCGGCGTGGGAAAAACGGTCACGGCCCTCAATTTGGCCGCCGCTCTAAGCTCCGCGGGTAAGCGGGTGCTGCTGGTAGACTGCGACGGCCAGATGTCGCTGACCCGCTTCTATTTCCACGACTTGGACCCGGACAATGTGACCACGGTGGCTGATGTGCTCCAAGGCACCGCGGAGGCCGTGTGGGAGGACAATGTGCTGCCCATCCTGGGCACCAATATTCAGCTGCTTCCGGGATCGTCCGGGCTGTATGCGCTGGATGCTGCCGCGATTCAGGGCCTCGGCTTTGGCCTTTGCAAGCTCCGGGACTTCCGGGACGCGGTGGCCGAGGATGACGAGGTGGACTACATGATTTTTGACTGTCCCCCGGGCTTCACGGCGGCGTCAGTCTCAGCGCTGATGGCGGCCGGGGAGGTGGTGATCCCCATGCTGGTGGATGGCTTCAGCATGTGGGGTGTCCACGATCTGGTGGAGCAGGTCAACGGCATCCGCTCCGCAAACCCGGTTATCAAGATCGCCGGCGTCCTGATCACCCAATGGCGCAACTGTGAGCTGGTTCGCCAGGGCGAGGAGATGCTCCGGAATTTGGGCTTGCCGGTTTTTAAAACGGTGATCCGGCGCACGGACAAGGTGCCGGAGTCCACCGTTGTGTGGCAACCGATTTTTGACTATAGCCCCCGCAGCGCGGCCAGTCAGGACTACCGGCTGTGGGTGGAGGAATACCTGGGAGAGGAGGCAGCAGAACATGGCGAAGTTTGACCTGGGCGATTTCGTTAAGACTATGGCTGTGCCCAACTCGGGCACCGCGGGGCAAGAGCAGATCGAGTATCTCCCTCTGGCCGAGCTGCACGAAGACGAGAGGAATTTCTACACCGTGGACAAGGTGGAGGAATTGGCGGCCAACATCCAAAGCTGTGGCCTTATGGATCCTTTGCGGGTGCGGAAGTCTGAAGATGGGTATACCATCGTTTCCGGCCACCGGCGCGCTGCGGCGCTGAGACTGCTGGCGGCCGAAGATAGCAAGTTTGAGACGGTGGCCTGCATCATCGAAACCGGTGACATCCCGGAGCAGCTCCAGGAGCTACGCTTGATTTTTGCCAATAGCGCTACCCGCGAAATGTCCCCTGCGGATGAAGCCAAACAGGCCGAACGAGTGGAGGTGCTTCTGTACGAGCTGAAGGAGCAGGGTATGGAGTTCCCGGGCCGAATGCGGGATCGGGTAGCCGAGGCGTGCCGTATCAGCCGCAGCAAGCTGGGTCGCCTCAAAAAAATCCAGCGCAACCTTGCACCCTGCTACAAGCCCCTATGGGACGCTGGGGAACTACCCGAGGATACGGCGGACGCGCTGGCAAGTATGCCGGAGGAGGTGCAGGAGCGCATTAAGCGGGTTTTTCCGAAGAAAACCCCAACGGGCGGTGCTGTGCGGAATATTGCCGGTAAAATGGCAGCGGGCCGGGATTACTGTGCAACCGACTTGAGCTGCCCCGACGGTGCCGCCTGCACATACCAGGACAAGTTCTTCCGGCATGACCTGTCCTGCAATAGCTGGGAGACCTGCGGCGGAAAAGAGTGCTGCGTGAAATGCACGCGAGGCGGCGCCCATGATCCCCGCGGTGGGTCCTATAACGCCGCCTGCTCCGAGATGTGCCCCAAAGCGAAAGCCATCTACGAAAAGGCCAAAGAACAATCCAAGGCGAAGGCGGAGCAGGAAAAGGTGGACGCCCACACCGAGGCGGTGCAGCAGGCCATGTCGGACGCGCAGCGGCTTGTCCGGGCCGCGGATGCTGCTGGTCTGTCCGATAAGGACACCGTGCCGATTGGCTACACCGACAGCATCAGAGTCGGGACACTCCGCAGCGTGATGCAGGGTGAAATACCTCAGTGTATGTCTGACTACCAGCTTTGCGAATTTATGCCCTATATCACCGGGACCTTGCGCAAAATGGCGGAGGCGCTGCATTGCTCCGCGGACTACCTGCTGGGCCTGGTAGATGAGCCGTGTGCCACCGTAGGCGGGGTCATGCCGGAGCAGCCGACTGTTGGCTGCTGGATGCCCGGAGGCACCAACCCGGCCCACTCGTGCGAGTGCCTGACAATCCTGGATGTCAGCGATGCCGGAGCAATGAAGCAGACACTGCGGCAGACGGCTTACTGGGTAGGCGGTGCATTCCGCTTGAAAAACAACCCCTATGCCGATGAACTGGGCTTCCCGGTTCTGGCCTGGCTGGAGATTCCGGAGTGGGGAGGTGTGACCAATGATTAAGGCTCATATAGACAGCGATGGCATGAAATGTCTCGACATTGCGGGATCGGCACCAACAATCGTGGCCGAATTTGGCGTAATTATCAACCAGTATTATTCGGCAATCAGCAAATCTGCCCCGCAACTGCTTCATCCTCTGCGACTCGCGTTTGCGGCCCTTGTTGCACCGGATAGTCCCGTTTGGATCGTGGACAATGATGTCCAGGGTATTTTTATTAACAGGAGGATGGACAAATGAAGATTGCATCAAGGGAGGTATTTTCATATGCCTAAACCCAGCGCGTTTATGGTGCGCCTGCAGGAGAATCAGCGCCACAATATGCGCCTGCAGCGTCTGTTTACCATCCAGCAGTGTGAAGACATGGCGCTCATCACGCTGCACGAAGACTTTGGCTTTGGGGAAAGCCGGGCGATGGAATTCCTCGCCCGGTTCCGGGAGACCTTCACGGCCTACGCCGAGCTGTGCATCGAGGACGCTAAGGACGACAAGGACCTGGCCGTTACCAAGGCCAACATAGACCGCAAGCTGGAGCGGATCATGGGAGACGGCTTCCTCCCCTGGGAGAAGCGGTATCCACCGGAGGTGTTTAAATGACTATAAACGAACTGATTACAGCCTTGCAGCGGCTGAAGGTGGAGACCGGAAGCATCACCTGTCTGGGCTGTGGCCATGAGCATAACTGCGGCATACATGGCTGTGCTATCATCCGGGAGGCAGCGGAGAAGCTGGGCGACTTTAACACGGTTTTCAACGAGGACGCTGTAGTGCGGCTGGCCGGCCAGTGCCTGAAGGTCGAGCCGGGCCGCCTGCGGGAGCTGGCAGAGGAAGCAAGGTCAAAGGATGTGCAGGAGGTGGAATGATGGAATGCACTATTCTGCAAGGCGACGCGCTGGAGCTGCTGCGGACGCTGCCGCCAGAAAGCGTACATACCTGCGTGACATCCCCGCCCTACTACAATTTGCGAGATTATGGAGTGGATGGGCAGATCGGGAACGAGGCCAGCGTGGAGGAATACCTGCAGGCGCTGGTTGCTGTATTCCGTGAAGTCCGGCGGGTGCTGCATCCGAATGGAACACTGTGGGTGAACATGGGCGATAGCTATGCTACCAGTTCGGGGAACCAGCCGCCGAACACCCGCAATTCCTGCGGACACACCGCAAAGCGCGTACCGCAGGGGTACAAGAAAAAAGACCTGATTGGCATACCTTGGCAGTTGGCATTTGCCCTCCGTGCAGACGGTTGGTATTTGCGGCAAGACATCATTTGGCAGAAGCCGAACTGTATGCCAGAGAGCGTAAATGACCGATGCACGAAGTCACATGAGTACATCTTCCTGCTGTCAAAGTCAGCGCACTATTATTTCAACGCGGCGGCAATCAGCGAACCAGTCACATCGGCCAAGGGAAACGCAAGGACATTTCGCGGCGGCGGAGCCTATACCGGCGGTCGATCTCACGACAACAGCGCACAGGTGGAGCGTGATAGCCACGGGAACGGTGAAAACAAGACGGGGCGCAGGAACAAGCGGAGCGTCTGGAGCGTAAGCACAAACGGATTTCGCGGCGCACACTTCGCCGTGTTCCCGGAAAAGTTGATCGAGCCGTGTATTTTAGCGGGTTGCCCAGAGGGCGGCGTTGTACTTGACCCATTTGCGGGCAGCGGCACAGCAGGCGTGGTGGCCAAACGCATGGGGCGCGGTTTTGTGGGATGTGAGATCAATCCCTCGTATGTAGAAATGTCTTCCAGAAGAATAGCGGAGGTGGAGTGATGGAACGACTGACAAATAAATGCGAAGCTGACGCGCAACGAGAAGAGTACGAGCGCCGTCTTGCAAACGGGTATCCGCGGAATATACCAGAGGAGCGGTTTCTGCGCCTTGCCGCCTACGAGGACACGGGGCTGGAACCGGAAAGCGTAGAGGCACTCAAACTGTCCATGATGGGCAAGGCAATTTCGGAGATCACGGAATTTGACGGTTTGCCGATCGACCGCCTGCGGGAGCTGGCGGAGGCCGACAAGGACGGTCGGCTGGTGGTGCTGCCGTGCAAGGTGGGAGATACGGTGTGGATTACAGGATCAGTTCGGCGCTTGTATAGCGAAAAAGTTAGAACATTCTTCTGCGGCAATCCGAGTTATGGTCGCGGGATGGCCGACAACACCGTGCAGATGATTCGCACAACGGGATGCGATATTCCCATCCATGAATTTGGCAAAACCGTATTCCTTACCCGCGAAGAGGCGGAGGAAGCATTGGAGGCGATGAAGAATGGCAATTAGCAAATCAAAGCGCGAAGCGGTCTATCGAAAGTATGACGGACATTGCGCGTATTGTGCCTCGGATGGGTTGACTCCATGACGGATGACCCGTTGCCGGAGTGCGTAGTTTGCCCTGATTTCGTGAAAAAAGCACAGGATGACTTAGAGGCATTTTACGGGAGGGAGGTAAGAACATGACGAAGCATTTTTGTGATCTTTGTGGAAAAGAAATACACAATTATCAGGAAACTTATAGGGTCAGCGTGGAGAACAACGCAAGCATCCCCTACGCAAGCGACCCGAACATAGTGGATGTGGGGGAAATATGCCCTGCCTGCGCGAATCGTATCCATCAGACTGTGCGAGAGCTGAAACAGGAGGACGACAATGGCTGAATATATTGAACGAGAAAAGGCGAAGCGTCTGTTGCATATTGAATACGCCTACGCCGCAGAACAACTTTTAGACGAAATTCCCGCCGCCGATGTGGCCCCGGTGGTGCATGGGGACTGGGCGCCGTGTTTTGACGAGGAGCACCGTTGGCGACAAGGCTGGGCGCAATGCTCAAATTGTGGGCGAGAGCGTTACGCATGCACGATCCGCAATGTGAACTATTGCCCCAACTGCGGGGCGAAGATGGACGGAGGTACTGAAAATGGCTGATCACTTAAAAACATCCTATGGAGTATTTGAACGAGACGACTTTGTGGAGGATAGCGGCCAGCTCCGGGAGCTGACGGTAACAATCACTCTTTCGGAGTATCGGGAGCTGGTGGCGTCCTCTGTGCTCCAGCGAGATTACATCGACCAGATCGATGATCTGACGCAGGCTGTGGATTTCCTCTGCCAGGTGGCTCTGGAGCTTGCGCCTGATCTTGTAGGGGCTGTCCAATCTGCTGTCAAGCGGGAAGTACCGCCCGCTGTTTTTGAGGCACTTCTCCGGGTCGCAAAGGACGGTGATGCCGATGCCTGACTGGTGCGTGGTGGTTCAGAGGTCAGGCCCTTTGACAAAGACCTATTTCACGGATCGCCACAAAAGCGTGGCCTGGGCCGCCCGGCAGCAATGCCGGGACGGTCCGCCACCCGGGCCCTACATGTGGGGAACCAGCGAGGACAAGCTGGAGCTGTATCTTGCTCTTTTCGGCTTCACCGGCGCCCACTATGTGCTGACATTCCGGGATGAAGATCTTCCGCCCGATTTTGACGGCGTAAAGCGATGCTTCCGGGCCTTTGTAACCAAGGCTCGGCGCTGGCGACCCGAAGCCCTGAGTAAGTATGTGTACGCGGTGGAGGCTGGACATGAAAAGGGCCGCTGGCATATCCATTTTGTGGCCGACGCCCGGCTGCTTCCTATGGAGGCTGTTTCCGGTCTTTGGCGGTACGGCTTTGTAAACCCCGGCAAGGCCGAGTATCCGGTGCTGCACGAGAAGGGCGGCTTCCACTGTCTGGCGCATTACTTCTGCAAGCCGGATAAATTCATCCCGCTGGGCAAGCATCCCTGGGGCGTGGCCGAGGGCATGAAGGAGATGATCCCGCCGCCCAGCGTCCGTGTGCAGCAGCGGCGCCCAGGTGTCCCGCAGAAGAATTATTATTGCAGTTACCGGACAAAGGACCCTGTCAGGGTCGTTAATGGTCACTCCAGTGCCCTGATGGAGTACGCCAGCTGGGTGGCGCTGCCCAAGCCGGGGGAATACATCTACAGACCCGAAAAACCGGCAAAAACGGAAGCGCTTTAATTTAGAATATGATCTTTAAATATACTTCTACAAGATAGCTTTACACTTGTATGCTGTGACTTTTTTAGGCACAAAAAGGAAACGGAGGCGAAAATAGGTTGCGAATAAAAACCGAATGTGATACACTGGTCGCGAAGGACGGATGGATCGCCTGCCCAGTGTGTCGGCGAAACAAGCGACTGCTGCGGATCACCCCGGAGACCCAGGCGGATTGCCTGCCGGTTTTCTGCCGGGATTGCAAAACGGAGATCATCCTGCATATCGAGAGAGGCCAGAGCGTAGAGCGCCGGAGCCCGTAACGAATCCCGAGAAGGGGAGTTGCGGTTTCCGGCGTTTTTGTTTTTGCCGGGAGCGTCCGTCCGAAATATTGCAAGAGGCCAGAGCGTAGAACGCCGGAGCCCACAAGGAAGCCCGAGAGGGTGTTTGTGGGTTCCGGCGCTTTTGTTTGCTCGGAGGTGATAGCCCGGAGCCTTGAGGCCGGGCCCACGGCGAGGAGGATGCGCATGGCTATTTCAGGCGGCAGGCTGGTGGAGCTTCACGGACTGCTGGATGCAGGCCGTGAGCATGAGTTCTACTCCTGGACCGAGTGGCGGCGCCTACGCCGGGCCGTCCTGGCCCTGGACAACAACGAGTGCCAGGAGTGCAAGCGGCGCGGTGTCTATTCCCGGGCAAGCATCGTCCATCATGTGCAGCACCTACGGGACCGGCCCGACCTGGCCCTGTCCGTCTACGATGGCGACAGGCGGCAGCTGGAGGCCGTGTGCAAGCGTTGTCATGAGGCCCTGCACCCGGAGGGCCAGCGGCAATATAAGCCGCCTGCGCCGCCTCTGACGCCGGAACGGTGGGACTGACACCCCCCCCTCGAAAAAACGGCCTCCGGCGCCTCGGCGCGACCCACACGAGTAGCGCCGAGG